>Ga0207833_100015_pt1 | contig 357382 bp, 311 predicted proteins | sample TtaePargueraPR_6_FD_187753 | JGI IMG/M metagenome (GOLD analysis project Ga0207833, IMG submission 187753) | Aerobic enrichment media microbial communities from Bioluminiscent Bay, La Parguera, Puerto Rico - Tt and E1 (2) (SPAdes) | ecosystem: Environmental > Aquatic > Marine > Unclassified ... | reverse complement strand
AATACTAAACCAGAAAGAAAAATAATTATTTAATCCCCATAAGTGACACCGCTACCGGAGGTACGAGTTCAACATTCGCTACAATGAACCGAAGCCCCACTTCGCATCATTGTAGCTTAATTGTTGGTGGCAGTTTTTATTCACTCTCCCAAATTCCTTCTCTACTCACAACGAAGTGTTTATCCATGTTGTGTCGGTTGTCAAGAAGTCTCCAATATTCGACTTTTATTGAATTTGAAGGAAAAGTTGTCAGCTTAAAACTGTCATTAAAAATGATTTCAAATCCACCGAAGTCGTCGGCCTCAATTTTCGAAATTATTAACTGTTCATTTTCAATGAGCTCCTTTAATTTTTTATCTCTCAAATTCCCGTTTGGACTGTCCCATTCAAAGTCTGGATCATACTTGGCATTTTGGTCAGGTTGCTCATAAACATCAAAACTTCCAATCAAAATTTCTTGTCCTTTGGTAATTCTCCATGGGCATTGCAAATGAATTCCGAATTCGCCTATGTTAAATTCTCTATCTACCTTATCTGGAATGAAGTGGTGCCCAAATTTTAAACACTCCATGTTTGAGGCTCTGGTTGTTCTTGTCAAGGCTAAACCAATTATCTTTTCTAGTGTCGTTCTAATTCTTTCTTTCATGCTTTACTTTGCATACCACAATTGCCACCAACGTATGCATAGAAGCTATGGCTTCTATATCTTTAATGGGTTGACTATTTAGTATCCTGATTTAAACGTTTGTAACCGCTTAATAACGGAAAAGAAATAATACACCATCATTTTACTTTTTCATCTTCTAATATATCCGTTTGTCGTTAATGTTTTCAAGTTTTCGTGGGTTTTTATAGGGCAAATGTGATCATGTGAAATTCTATGCCCCAATAATTATGTTACATGACACCTATTAAATGACGGTTAATTAAACTTGTTTACTAAAAAACAGGTGATGAAAAAATGAACCGGAATTCGTTGTGGCACGATGAAAATAGCGAAAATACGTGACAAGGACGTTGATAAAACGTCATGAGGACAAGAAACGATCGTCATGGGCACAACGATCCATCGTGATGAGGACAAGGATTGAACGGAGTAAAGACGAGGTTTTGTTGTGGCGCGGACGAGTCGTTGATCACATTTACTTCACGACAATAAAAGGAATGGGATTAAAGCACAGGAATGTTACAAACACCATAAAAAAGGCTGCTCTTTCGAACAGCCTACTCGTGTGACCATGTGAATGACCTTTCAGATGAGATAAGTCAAATGTTGTATATCGGTCTGACGGCTTAAACAATAAAACTGAAAATGGCTTGCATGGCTGTTGAGCCGTCTGACCGTTTGATGCCCTGTTGGATCCATACTTGACACGTCAATAGCGTAAACGTCCCGACCTGCCTGATAGCGCTTATTACCTTAGCACTGGCAGGTTCGTGCCAGATTTGAGTGGCGTTGGAGAGTGTGAGGTTGAAGTGATGAAATACTACCGATGTGAGATTGGTTTTCTAATAAAATAACTTAGTCATCCTGAATTCATTTCAGGATGACAATACTTTTTATGGCCAAAAAAAACCCGGACAAATTCCTTCATCCGGGCTTTAATTATTTTTTTATAAGCCATGGCACGTGTCCTCACGTGCCATTCAATCAATCAATTAATAATATTCACATCTGCATTTTCAAGCTCCATCTCGTGTTTGTATCCTTCGATTTGTGGCTTGACTTTCTCCAGGTCTCCGACAATGACCAGCTTCATTTTATCCACATCGATGTACTTGTCCATCATCTCCTGTACTTTTTCAGGGGTGACAGCATAGATCTTTGATACACGATCGGTCAGATAAGAATCATCCAGGTCGTGGATGTCCAACCCAACCAACTGATTGATAATGCCTCCCGGTGTTCCATTCTGGAGGACGAAAATTCCGGCCTCATAATTTTGGATCCCCTCTAATTCTTCCTGTGAGGGAGGCTCTTCACGAAGCAAATTGATTTCCTTGGCAATTTCCCTCAACGAAGCGCCGGTCACGTCCGTTGTCACATCTGCCTGCTCATACCAGATACCATTTTTGTATTTCTCATCAATGGTGCTGTTTGGAGAATACGTGTAGCCCTTGTCTTCGCGGATGTTGGAAGTGATTCGCGAAGCAAATGAGCCTCCCAAAATGGAGTTCGTCACATCCAGCGCCACATAATCGGGATGAGAAGGGTCTAATACCGGAAGCCCCATGATCAGGGTTGATTGAGGGGCGTCTTTCCGGTCGATCAGGCTTATTTCAGGCTCGGCATTTGGCTGGGCGACAGGATATTCTGCTTCGGGACCCTCTTTCCATTCAGATAGCGCCTCAACAGCATCCTTTACACTTTGCTTGTCAAATTTCCCAACGACATAGATGGTGGTTCGTTTGGCTCCAAAATTTTCATCATAGAAGTTCTTCACATTTTCAATGGTGAATCCATTGATCGTTTCTTCGTTTGAAAACAGCCTTCCATAAGGGTGATCCGGAAACAGATCATGATAAAAAGCTTCCTGCGCCTGCGGTTGGGGTTTTGACAGCTGAATATTCAGGTTGCGAATATGGTCCTTCTTTATTCGATCCAATTCAGATTCAGGAATAAGCGGCTGCGAAACAATTTCACTCAGCAAGTTAATAGCATCCGGTACCCTTTCGTAAAGCACGGAAGAACCTACCGAAAAAATATGAGTTCCGGCTGTGATGTTGACATTTCCACCCATTCCGGCTATTTCGTCCGCTATTTGTTCGGAGCTTTTGGTTTGTGTTCCTTCTTTTAGCAGATCTCCCAAAATGTCGGACAAACCAACCTGTGATTCACTTTCGTGAATGCTCCCTGTTTTGACAATAATACTCACCTGTGCTTTTGGAATTTCTCCCCAGGGAATGAGTACCACATTTAATCCGTTTTCAAGCGCGTAAACATCCTTTTCAGGCAAGGTAAATCCTTTGGGTTCACCACCTTCCGGAGGTGTTTCTTTTACGGCCTTTTGAGAAGCTGTGTCAGTTGGATTTGTTTCATCCTGCTGGAGCTTAAAGGCAAACAGGATTACTGAGCTTATGATGAGGGTAATAAATATCTTTTTCATTTTTACAGATTTTCCTGGTTAGCTAGTGGTTTTAAAGTAAGAATGGTGCGATTGGATTTTCTTAGGTACTCCTTGACCGTATTGGTGGCGATTTCCGGCGTTACTTTTTTGAATTCCGATTCGATAGAATTGATCATAGAAGGATCGTCATCAAACAAGGCAAAGCTGCACAACATATCAGCTCTTCCAAAACCAAATAAATACCCCAGATCATCAAAAAGGTTGGAGCGCATCTTTATTAATGCGTTGTCCAGCATTTCCTGGGTGACACCATTGGTTGCCAGGCTGTCAATGACAGAATCAACGGAACTGATGATCGAATCTGCTTCGACTTCATTGCCATGGGTAAAGTTGAACATCCATAGCATGGGGCCGTTGTAATTGAACATATTTCCCAGGTAGTTGATTCCTCCGAAAACATTGTCCGTATATTCATCCTCCTTCACCAGCTTTTTAAAGAAGAGGCTGTTATCGCCCTGAACGAGGATCTGATCAATCAGGCCCATCGCAAAGTACTCGGGAGTATTTCGCTGGGGCATGTGATAAGCCGCTGAAAATGCAGGTTGATTGGCCAATGGATCTTCTTTTTCAAATCGTTTCTCTTCCAATTGCCTGGGCTCGGAAATGTCAGGTTTTTGAGGTATCTCGGCAGGTTCTATTGCCCCAAAATATTTTTCTATCCATTGTTTTGCTTCAGCTTCATTAAAATCACCGACGATGGCCAAAGCAGCATTATTGGGTGAATAATATGTGTCAAAGAATGACTGAACATCGCCCAGAGTGGCGGCGTCAAGATCTTCCAGGTCGCCATAGAAGTTATGGGCATTAAACCAGTTTTCATTGGCATATTGAGGCATGTCCAGCCAGGGAAATCCGCCGTAAGGTTGATTGAGGACATTTACCTTTACCTCATTTTTCACAACCTCCTGCTGATTGGTGAGGTTCTCCTGGGTGATGTCGAGACCTTTCATTCGGTCGGCTTCTGCCCAGAGCATGGTTTCCAGCTTATGACTCGGCACGATTTCAAAATAATTGGTATAATCGAAACGGGTAGATCCGTTGAGAATTCCACCATTTTTTTGGATTAGCTGAACAAATTCCATTTTTCCCAGGTTTTGAGATCCCTGGAACATCATGTGCTCAAACAAATGGGCAAATCCCGTACGGTCTTTTGGTTCGACGCGAAAGCCGATATTGTAGTAAACGGCCACAACAACTGTCGGGGTAGTCTTATCAGGTGACAGGATTACCTTCAATCCATTGTCCAGCTTGTAGTATTCAACCGGAACTTTAAATTGAACGTCGCCTGTTTCTTCCTTGTTTGTCGGTGTGCAACTCAAAACCAGCAATAGCGGTGCGAGAAGCATCAGGTAGAGTGTTTTTATCATAATTGATTAAGGTTAAGAATGTTACTATTAAGGCTTCCGAATTTATACGAAAATTCATTGATTTAAATTATAATTTTTTACGAGCGGTTGGTTTGGTAATTATTGGATGTAAACCAATGAAAAAGGAGCTAAATATATCTCTGGTGTATGAGAAATTAAATAACTGAATTAAATTAGTTCTCTTTTAAAGCTTGAATTGTATTCAAATGAAAATTCTGGTCGTTGAGGACGAGCCCAAAGTAGCAACTTTTATCAAACAGGGTCTTGAAGAGAATAATCTCGAAGTTGACCTTGTTTATGACGGGAGCATGGGGTTAAAATTTGCCACAAATAATGATTATGATTTGATCTTGCTGGATGTGGTAATTCCTTATATCAATGGTGTTGAGCTTTGTAAACAGATTAAATCAAACAAACCCACCACGCCAATTCTCATGCTAACTGCATTGGGAACGATGGAGGATAAAATTACGGGTTTTGATGCAGGAGCAGACGACTATCTCGTCAAGCCATTTGAGTTCAAGGAATTGATTGCCAGGATCAAAGCGCTTACCAGAAGAAGTAATTACGTGACAGGGGCTTCGAACAAACTAAGATTGGCTGATCTTGAGCTGGATCTGGATAAAAAATGTGCAAACAGGGGAGGAAAGGATATTGATTTGACTGCCAAAGAGTATTTGTTACTCGAATACCTGATGAGAAACAGGGGAAGAGTGGTTTCCAGGGTAGATATAGCTGAGAAGGTTTGGGAGATTACTTTTGATACGGGAACGAATGTAATTGATGTCTATGTCAATATTCTCAGACGGAAAATTGACAAAGATTCAGATAAAAAGCTAATCCAGACCAGGGTAGGGCACGGCTACATGATTTCTGATTGAAGCAATGAACATCCGGAAAAAATTAACCTTTCAGTTTCTCATCATTGTAGCAATTATCATCCTTTTTGCTTCGCTTGCTATTTACTTCTTTTCGGCAGATTACCGTGAAAATGATTTTAGAAACAGGTTGAAAAATAAGGGAAGCATTGTCGCTAAAATGTTGATTGCAGTGGAAGAAGTGGATGCAAGTGTTCTTAGAAAGATCGAGCAGGATAACCCAATCAGTCTTCCGGAGGAAAAGATCATCATTTACAATTACCTTGACGAAGAACTGTATTCTTCAGATGATGATAACATCATCATAATCGACAAGGATTTTTTAGATCAGGTTAGACTGGAAGAAGAAGTCATTAAGAGTCAAGGTCAGTATGAGATCGTAGGATTTTTGTTCACAGACAAATACGACCGCTTTGTAGTTGTGGCAGCAGCGATTGACGATTTTGGATGGAGTAAATTGAGAAACCTTCAAACGATCCTGCTGATTGTATTTGGGATAAGCATCCTTCTGGTATTTCTGGCAGGTTGGATTTACTCGGGTCGTGCGCTTGATCCCATTTCACGCGTTATCGACCAGGTCAATAAGATATCCATTAGCAATATTCATAAGAGGTTGGATAAACGGGTTGAAGATGATGAGATTACCAATCTGTCTGACACGTTCAATCAAATGCTGGATCGCCTGGAAACATCTTTCAAATTGCAGAAAAATTTCATAGCCAATGCTTCGCATGAATTGAGAAACCCACTGACTGCCATTACGGGTCAGATGGAAGTGGCGCTTTTAAATGAACGGTCCACAAATGAATACAAAGAGGTAATAGCTTCCGTTTTGGAAGATATTAAAAACCTGAATCATTTGTCCAACAGGCTTTTGCTGCTGGCGCAAACCAGCACCGACAATTCCAATTTGGAATTCAAAGAAGTAAGGGTAGATGATATCCTGTGGAAAGCACGAAATGAACTTCTTAAGCGGTTTCCGCATTATAAAATACAGATTGGATTTGATAACAGCATAGATGATGACCGGAAACTGACCATTGCTGGAAATGAACAGTTGCTGAAAATCGCTTTTACTAATCTGATTGATAACGGTTGTAAGTATTCAGAGGATCATCAAACAGAAATTAAGATCGCGTATCAATTAAAGAATATCGAGGTGCACTTTTGCGATGATGGAATTGGAATATCTCAGGAAGATCTGAAACATATCTTTGAACCCTTTCACCGAGGAAAAAATGCCATCAACCACAAGGGGCACGGCATCGGGCTTTCACTTGTTGAGCGTATTGTCAGGTCTCACAAAGGCACGATACATATCCAGTCAAAAATCAATAAAGGAACAACGGTTAAGCTGATTTTTCCAGTCTGAAATTTTAATCGAATTTTAATCCTGTTTTAATTCCGTCCTTAGCTTGAGATACTAGTTTGGTGTAAATATTTTACTCTAAAATAAAATGAAAAGAACTAGTAATCACAAAAATGTAATAGCTGTTGCGGCAGCTATTGTATTGTTTTTCGCTTTTTCCACAATCGTTTTGCTTTATAACACGAATGCCAGGTTTCGCTCTTCTTTAAATGAATCGAAACTCAGATCGGAATCTTTGCTTTCTGAAAAGCTTTCCCTTGAAAAACAGATCGACCAATTTAAAAAGGAGCTTTCATCTCTAACAGGGAAGAATTTCGAACTGGATAAATTATTGAAAGATGCCAGTGTGAAAATTGCTGAAAAGGAAAGTCAGTTGAGTAACATGGTCAGGGAGAATAAAAAAATAAAAGACCTGGAAAATGAGTTGCTTGCTGTTAAGCAACTCCGTGATGAATTGATGCAGGAGAAAAACCAGTTGTATCAGGATCTGCAAAAGATGAAAACGAACAATGAAGAATTGGATGAAGAGATTGCTGCATTGAGCCGCAAGAACAAGGAGCTGGAACAAAAATTTAAATTATTACAGGCATTGAATGCGGACAATTTTCAGGTAGAGACTTTGAAGGGTAAAAAGGACAAGCTAACTGTGAATTCCAAAAAAGCCAAAAAACTGAATCTGAGCTTTGATGTTCCTCAAAATGTAGCCGAAAATATCAATTTTAAAATTATCACTCCTTCAGGTAAGGCCATCCAAAGTGATGATAAGCGTGTCAGCATAAGAGTTCTTGAATCAGATGTGAATTTAACCGCCAGCCTTTCACCCTACACTGGCAATTTTGAAGTATCGAAAAGGATCGAAATGAGCTACAAACCCAAGGAAAAATTACGATCGGGAGTTTATAAGATCGAAGTTTATGACGGGGTGAGTTATTTGGGAAGTTGTCAGCTTCGGTTAAAGTAAAATAGTAGTTTAGTTTTTTGTTACGGAGAAGCAGCTGACGCTTCTCCTTTTTTTTTCTGAAAGTTTAGTCGTCCGACCACTCCAAGTGGTCAGACGACTTTCATGCCTGTGGGTGAATTCCCTCATTCATGAAAGTTTTATTATTCCAATCCAATTTTCTCCTCGATGAGAAAAGCCCATTTAATCCAAAAAGATAACTTACCCAAAATATTGGACGAGGATCTGAAAAATGATTATTTGTCCTTGACTTGGTAAATGAAAGAATTATCTTTCATGATCTTGTGTTAAGTTAATTATACTGGTGATTGTGTGATTACAAATCGATCGCCAAATCCATTATAGTTTTTAAAAATGATCAATAACTTTCAAGTCCTCATTTTTTTCACTTTTATAGCACTTTTTCCAGTTGTGGTTAAAGGTCAGGCGAAGAAACACTTCACACTATTGGATCCTTCCCATACCAATATTTACTTCAGTAATGATTTAAGTGACACCAAGGAAGACAACATCATGTTCTATTCAAATTTTTATGGAGGAGCAGGCGTTGGTATCGGGGACATCAATAATGATGGATTACAGGATATCTATTTTGCAGGCAACCAGGTTGGGGACAAGCTTTACCTGAACAAGGGCAATCTTGTGTTTGAAGACATCACGGAAAAAGCGGGGATCCTGGATAACGGCGGATGGTCGTCAGGGATAATAATTGGGGATATCAATCAGGATGGCTTTCAGGATATTTACGTGACGAGGGAGCTTTATGACTACAAGGAAGATCTTCGAAGGAATAATTTATATCTGAACAACGGAAATGAAACGTTCACTGAATGTGCAGAAAAGTACGGTCTGGATGACAGCGAAAGGACACGGCATGCGACTTTTATCGACTATGACAAGGATGGGGATCTGGATATTTTTCTTTTAAATCAACCACCGAATCCCGGGGACTTTTCTGCGTTCAAAAATACGGAATTACTTCAGCCAAAATACAGTCCACGGTTAATGGAAAACAGGGGTGAAATTTTCGTGGATGTTACACAGGAAGCAGGTTTATTGAAAGCCGGTTTTCCGAATAGTGTCACTGCCGCAGATTTCAATAACGATGGCTGGACAGATCTGTTTATTGCGAATGATTTCTACGCACGCGATTTTATTTACATCAATCAGGGCGATGGAACATTTACAGATAAGGCCTACGAAATGACCAACCACATATCTTTCAGTAGCATGGGAATTGATGCCGGGGATATCAACAATGACGGTTGGCTGGATGTGATGGTATTGGATATGGTTGCCGAGGATAACTTTCGTAGAAAAAGCAACATGAGCGGAATGCCGAAAGACCAGTTCATGAAGGTGGGGAAGGAAGACGGGCATTATCAATACATGTACAACATGCTGTTTTTAAACAATGGGGCCGGGTATTTCAGGGAAATAGCTCAATTCGCCGATGTAGATGCTACGGACTGGAGCTGGTCGGTCCTCTTTGCTGATTTGGACAATGACGGCTGGCAGGATATTCACATTACAAACGGATTGATGCGGGATATTCGAAATAATGATGCGGCAAGGATTTACCCAAAATACCTGGATGGAAAGGTTCAGGAATATCTTGCAGAAAACCCCGATGCCGGAGAAGTTTCATTGTGGGACATTGTTGATATTGAAGAGGCGATGAATATATCTCCATCCGTCAAGATCCCGAATTATACCTACAAAAATAACCGGGACCTCACTTTTCAAAACGTCAGCGAATCGTGGGGCCTGGATCAGCTAAGTTTTTCCAATGGATCCGCTTATGCCGATTTGGACAATGATGGAGATCTGGATCTGGTGGTCAATAATATCAATGATGCTGCATTTGTCTATAAAAATAATGCGGAGAGTATTTCCGGAACGAATTATTTTCGTGTAGTACCTGTGGCAGATCAGCCGGGAGTCACAGCGCTCAATTCCAAAGTCTGGATAGAAAACGACGATAAGAAGCAATATTTCGAAATCACAAGTGTGCGGGGCATGTATTCAACAAGTGAACACATTGCCCATTTTGGGCTGGGCTCAGCATCAAAAGTTCAAAAAGTGACCGTGCAATGGCCGGATGAGAAAGTTAACATTCTAAAAAACCAAAAAGCGAATCAAGTCATCGAGGTGAAATACAGTGATGCAAAATCATTGAATATTAAAGAAGAAACTGATCCTAAACCACTGTTTACAGAAGTTTCGGAACAATTAGGTTTGGTAGTAAAGCATAACGAGAATCCGTTTGATGATTTTGAAAAACAATTGATGCTACCTCACCGACTTTCTGATCAGGGACCATGCATGGCAACCGGAGATGTTAACGGTGATGGATTGGATGATGTGTTTTTTGGAGGATCGGCCGGAACGGTCGGAAGGCTTTTTAATCAGAAATCGGATGGTAGTTTCGGGGTGATCCCTTTTACTGAATTGTCGGAATCAAAAAAATGTGAAGATGTCGATGCTTTGTTTTTTGATTTGGATAATGACAATGACCTCGATCTGTACATTGTGAGCGGAGGGAATGAGTACCGGGCTGGTTCTGACGAATACCAGGACCGGTTATATGTGAATGATGGCATTGGTAACTTTACCAAAGTGGATGACAAAATGCCTGCACTTAAATCGAGTGGATCCCGGATCATTCCGGCTGATTACGATGGGGATGGTGATATGGATCTTTTCGTAGCCGGCAGGCATACACCCTGGAAATATCCTGCTCCGACATCCAGCTATTTGTTGCGAAATGATAGGGGTATTTTGACGGATGTGACTGAGGAAATAGCCAGTGATCTCGTGGATATAGGTATGGTAAATGATGCCGTATGGGTGGATTATGATCAGGATGGAATGCTTGACCTGGCCTTGGCAGGCGAGTGGATGCCATTTACCGTTTTAAAAAACACGGATAATAAATTTGTCAACATGACAGATGGATTAGGTCTGGCCAATTCGAACGGGTGGTGGTTTAGCATTGATACCGCAGATATGGATGGGGATGGTGATCCTGATTTTATTCTAGGAAATCTTGGACTGAATTTCGAATACAAAGCATCGGAAGAAAATCCATTTTATTCATATTACTATGATTTTGATAATAATGGTACGGAGGATCTTGTTCTTGCATACGAGCAGGAAGGTCATTATTATCCTGTCAGGGAGCTAAACCGATCCATTCAGCAGGTTCCGTTGTTGGCCGGGAAGGTTAAATCCTATACAGAATTTGCAGGCCAGGATGTATATGAGATTTACGGTCAGGAAAACCTTAACAACGCTCAGCAAAATGAAGCAAAAACCTTTGCAAGCATGTATGTGGAGAATCTCGGCGGCGGAAAATTCGCATTACATGAACTTCCGAAAGAAGCACAACTTTTACCTATCAATGATCTAATCATCGAAGATATTAATCAGGATGGACATTTGGACATCATCGCAGCAGGAAATTTATTCGGGATGGAAGTTGAAACTGTTCGGCCGGATGCCGGGGAAGGGTTGATTTTGATGGGCAATGGGAAAGGAAATTTTTCGCCTTTACCTTCAGCTAAGAGTGGGTTTTTTGTTCCGTTCGATGTGAAAAGAATTAAAAGTTTTGAATATCAAGGCATGAGGATATTAATCGTCGGTTGCAATAATGACTTTTTCAGGTTTTTTAAACCCAGTAATGACAAGGCTTCCAATCTTGATAATTAAAGACATCCATAAATAAAAATTATAATTGAGTGAAAGTGGACAGCAAGTCGTGTTTTGTTCATGCATTTTATAATTTTGAAGAATAATAAAAACCATGATCATGGCATACCGAATATGCTTGCTGATTTCGCTGACCCTCATTCCTGTCTTTATTTTTACGAGTTGTAATTCTGATAAAAAGACAGGTTCAGAAACTTCTGATTCGGTAAAAGTAGGTGAAGACAATAGTAATCAACTGCATTCTGAAGTTCAATCAGCAAGGTCTTTAGGTTTGGCATATCTGGAGGAAAATGATCTGGAAAATGCTGAAAAACAATTTATAAGAGTCAAAGAACTCGCACCCGAATCAGCAGATGGATATGCCAACCTCGGTGTGGTTTACCTTCGACAGGGAAAATACCCGGAAGCAGAAAGTATGCTCGAAAAAGCCTCCGTATTGGCGCCGCAAGATCCCGAGATCAGGATCAATCTGGCCAAAGCCTATGAGTTGAATGAAAAGGTTGATGAGTCGCTTTTAGAATTGCAAAAGGGGGAGGAATCCTCGCCGGAACATGTTCAAACCCTCTATAACCTTGCTGAAAAATATGAAGAACAGTCAGATGAAAATTCTGTAGCCAGTTGGGGAAGTTACATGCAAAAAATTGTCCAGGTGGCTCCTTCGAATATAGTTGCCAGGCTATATCTCACCGAAGCTTTGATACGATCGAACAAAGGCTCCGAAGCTTTGAAAAATCTGGAGGAAATGCAACAAATTTCCCCCGAATTCCCTCCTGAATCACGTGAGTATTTCATTCGGTCTATGGAATTGTTGCAGACTCAAAAGGAAGAGGAAGCGCTGACTCAATTACTATATTTTCACAATATCTTAAAGTTAACACCTGAATATCAGGCTGGTATCAGGGAACTAAAGGGCTCCGGAAATGATCAGGTTGGAGTACCTGTCATTTCTTTTCAAAAAGGATCGACTGTTTCATTATCTGACGACGAATCCATTCTCGATTACATGACTTTTTCCGATGCCACATCCAGCGCCGGACTCAACATTATAAATGACCAGATTAGTCTTAAGGCAAATTCTGTTCATTCAATAATTTCAGGGGCAGATATGGATAATGATGGGGATTTTGATTTGTACGTAAGCGGGTACGAGTCTGATAGACAGGAAACTTTCAGGTATTTGTTGCAAAGTGATTTTGGAAGGTATAAGGATATTACATCCGGTTCCGGGATCTCCCATGCCGGAAAAGATCTATCGTCTGGGTTTTCTGATTACGATAATGATGGTTTCCTGGACATTTTCGTCTGCACACCAAAAGAAATTAAATTATACAGAAACATTGCAGAGGGGACATTCAGTGATGTCACATCAAAATCAAAATTAGCCGGCCAGGGGATTGAGTTTGTATTTTTAGACCTGGATCAGGAAGGAGATCTGGACCTGCTTCTTGCACGAAAGGAAGCAAATATTTTATTCAGAAATAACGGTGATGGAACCTTTCTCAAAATGGATGATCAGCAAACAGGCCTTCGTGCAGAAAGTGCTTTCACCGATATCGGATTCGGGGATATTGGCAACGATGGGGATCTGGATTTGGTGGTAATTTATGAAAATGGAGAGGTTCAGGTACTTTCTAATTTGCGTTCGGGAAAATTTCAGGACATTACAAATGAAACAGGAATCGATACTTCCATGAAATATACAAAGGTAGAGGTATCGGACTTCAATAATGATGGACTGCTCGATATTTTCCTGATAACAATAAATGATGGCGTTCGGCTTTTTCAAAATGACGAGGATGGAAAATATAATTTGTCTGAATTTTCCAATGCTATCAATCAAGAGATTGAAGGGATAGTTGTGAAGGATGTTTCTTTTTTCGATTTCGACAATGATGGCTTTGTTGATCTTTTGTTGGCGGGTCAGCACGAAAATCCAAATGAAAGAGGTGTTGTTTTATTGCACAATGAAATCGACGGGTTTAAAAATGTCACGCATTTATTGCCGGAAGGAATTCTTAGTGGTAGAAATACATTGATAGCAGATTACAACCAGGATGGCGATCTCGATATTTTTCTGACCGAAATGGATGGTAAGGTCAGGTTAATTCGAAACGATGGGGGTAATGCCAATCGTCATATCAATGTCAAACTGGTTGGCCTGCGAACAGGAAGTGGCAAGAATAATTATTTTGGCATCGGATCAACCATCGAAGTCCGCGCTGGTGACCTTTACCAAAAAAAGGTGATCACCCATCCGGGAATTCATTTCGGTTTAGGCAATCGCGAAAAAGCAGATGTTGTCCGCATCCTTTGGACAAATGGTGTCGCGCAAAATATTTTTTCGCCGGGAAGCGATCAGGATCTCATCGAAGAGCAGGAATTGAAAGGAAGCTGCCCGTTTCTTTATACCTGGAACGGGGAGGAATTTGTTTTTGTGAAGGATATGATGTGGCGAAGCGCCCTGGGTATGCCACTTGGAATTATGGGTGAGGAAAAGAAATTGGCCTCACCGGAAGCCTCAAGGGAGTATCTTCTCATTCCAGGCGAATTGATCCAAAAGAAAGACGATGAATTATTAATTCAGATGACTTCAGAACTTTGGGAGACCATTTATAGCGATCAGATTGAATTAATTGCCGTGGATCACCCAAGCAACAAGGATATTTATGTGGATGAAAAATTTGTCGTGCCTCCCTATCCGGAATTAAAAATATATCAGGTGGAGAAACAGCAATTACCTGTTTTAGCTAATGATGAGAGAAGAAATGATCTGATGGATTTAATATCCCGGAAAGATCATCAGTATGTTTCCAATTTTCAAAGAGGAAAATACCAGGGAATAACTGAACTTCATGATCTTATAATTGATTTGGGTAGGGTAGAGGAAACCAATGATCTGCACCTATTTATGAACGGATGGATCTTCCCAACTGATGCCAGCATCAATGTGGCACTGTCTCAATCCGACGATCTAAATATTCGATTTCCCTCATTAGAGGTGATCAATAAAGAAGGAAAATGGCAGGAAGTCTCATCCAATATTGGTTTCCCGTCCGGTAAAAATAAGACAGTTATTGTTGACTTGTCGGATAAATTCTTGTCAGAGCAAAGAAAAATCAGAATTCGAACCAATATGGAGATCTATTGGGACCACGTGTTTTTTGCAAAGGCTGAGAAGGCAGAAGTTAAAATGAAAAGAATGAAGCCAAAAGAGGCGAATCTGCATTACAGAGGCTTTTCAAGCAAATACAAACAGGGAGACCAGCATGGTCCGGACTGGTTTGACTACAACGAAGTTTCAAAGGATATAAAGTGGAGACACCTTTCGGGCAATTACACAAAATATGGTGATGTAACAGATTTGCTTCAGCGTGATGACAACATGTATGTCATATCAAACGCCGGAGATGAGATTACCATTTCATTTGATGCAAAGCAATTGCCGGAATTGCAAAATGGATGGGAGAGGGATTATTTAATTTACAGCGTTGGATGGGTGAAAGACGGAGATTTAAATACTGTATCCGGATTTACAGTCGATCCATTACCTTTTCACAGGATGAAAAAATATCCATATGGCGACGATGAGCATTATCCTGACGATGATCAGCACAATGAATATCTCCAAAAATATAATACCCGTGTGATTGACAATGATTCATTTATCAATGACCTGAAAACAACTCAATAATCGGTCAACTTATCAGAGAATTGAGGTGTTTTATTTTGAACTGACGTAAAATGACAAAATTTTGACTTGAATTATACCATTAGTCTCCTCTTGAGAGGAGATTCAGAGGTGTGTTATTTTAAAAACTGAATGATTCAAGTCAAAATTTGAGTGTTCTATCGAACTCATGTTCTTTCAATCATTTTTAGTGGGAATTACTTATGATAAAATTAATCAAGCCCGCTGCTAGCCTGGCCGTTCGATCATCCGTATCATAAACGGGATTGATTTCCGCAATGTCTATACTGATTAACTTTTCCGAGCGGCCAATTAGTTTGATGATTTCCATTCCGATTTCGATTGTAATGCCAAAAGGTGAAGGAGCGCTGACACCTGGCGCAATGGAAGAGGAAAATCCATCGAGATCCACTGAAAGATAGATCTTATCAACCTTTGCAAGAAAGTCTTCGATAACTTGGGATGCTTTTTCGAAACTCCATTGAGTCAGATCTTCATTGAGAATATAGTTCGCTCCGACGCTTTCTGCCGTTTCAAATAGTGATCTGGCATTGCTATGACGTTGAATTCCTAACGCTAAATAATGAAATTTTCCGGGTTCTGATTCCCTGGCAATTTGGTAAAAAGGCGTTCCGGAATTAGCGCCATTTTCTGTCAGTCTTAGATCAAAATGAGCATCCATATTGATGATCCCAATCGATTGTCCAGGGCGTTTTTGATTGAGGAAACTTTTAATTCCCCGATAATGACCATAAGCAATATCGTGGCCTCCGCCCAATAAAACAGGGAATTGCCCCAAATCCAATAATTTTTCAACTGTCTTGGAAAGCTCTTCCTGAGCATTTTCGAGATTGTGATCGGGACAAATGATGTCGCCTGTGTCAATTATCTGTGTTTGATCGTCCAGGTGATTAGCCGTTTTGGCAAGCATTTTACGGATGTGATCTGGTCCGTCCTGTGCTCCTGTTCGGCCTAAGTTTCTCCTCACACCTTCATCGCATGCGTATCCCAGCAGGGCAAAAGATCGTTGTCGCTCAGGATCAATGGCTTGTAATTCGTCAAACCTCTGGCAAATGATTTTTTCATGCAGGTATTGGTTTCCATTGGATTTGCGTCCTTTCCAAAGTGTGGGATTGGGTTTTTGATAGTATTCCATAGCTAATTAAAAAGATTCGAAAGTAAGTGATCATCGACCATGTTTGGCAATGTGACTTTAAGTTGTGGCGTTCGTTCCATTTCTCGTTTAATGGCAAAAAGAGCCTCTTTGTTGCGCGCCCAGCTTCGTCGGGCGATTCCGTTGTTCACATCGTAAAACAGCATATTTTTTAATCTTTTGGATGATTCCTCTGAACCGTCAAGCAACATCCCAAATCCTCCATTGATCACTTCGCCCCATCCGACTCCTCCGCCATTGTGGATGGAGACCCAGGTCGCACCACGAAAAGCATCGCCAATGACATTGTGAATAGCCATATCGGCTGTAAATCGGCTACCATCATAAATGTTGCTGGTTTCCCGGAAGGGCGAGTCCGTCCCGCTCACATCGTGATGATCGCGTCCAAGTACAATGGGTGCTGAAATTTCACCTTTGCGAATGGCATCATTCATGGCTTCGGCAATTTTCATCCTGCCTTCTGCATCCGAATAGAGGATCCTTGCCTGCGATCCAACAACCAGGTTATTTTTCTTCGCTTCCTTTATCCACGTGATGTTGTCCTGCATTTGCTGCTGGATTTCAGGAGGAGACTCTTTTTTGAGGTTTTCCATCACTTCCAAAGCAATCTTGTCGGTTTTATCCAAATCAGCAGGGTCACCGGACGTACAAACCCAGCGAAACGGGCCGAATCCGTAATCAAAACACATGGGTCCCAGGATATCCTGAACATAGGAAGGGTATTTGAAATCAATGCCATTGGGTGCCAGAATATCTGCATCGGCACGGCTGGATTCCAGCAGAAAAGCATTTCCGTAGTCGAAAAAATACGTTCCCTTTTCCGCGTGTTTGTTGATCGCTGTAACCTGCCTTCTCAAAGACTCCTGAACTTTTTCTTTAAATAATGCCGGATTTTCCCTGATCAATTGATTCGATTCTTCATAACTAATACCAGCAGGATAATAACCACCCGACCAGGGATTATGAAGGGATGTTTGATCCGAACCTATAGTGACATGGATATCTTTTTCCAGAAACAGTTCCCAGACATCTACCACATTCCCTACAAACGCAATGGAAACCACCTCTTCGTATTTCTGAGCTGTTTTTATGCGTTCTACTAATTCAGCCGGATTGTGAATTAATTCATCTACCCATCCCTGGGAATGCCTTTTCTTTGCGGCAGACGGATTTACCTCTGCACAAACCGTTATGCATCCTGCTATGTTTCCTGCTTTGGGTTGTGCCCCGCTCATTCCACCTAAACCTGATGTGAGGAAGACCTTTCCGGCAGGAGATTCACCTTTCCTGAGTGTTTTACGAAAAGCATTCATCACCGTGATCGTGGTGCCATGCACAATCCCCTGCGGTCCGATGTACATGTAGGATCCGGCTGTCATTTGACCGTATTGGGTGACACCAAGCGCATTGTATTTTTCCCAATCGTCTTGTTTTGAATAATTCGGGATCATCATTCCGTTTGTGATAACAACCCTTGGAGCGTCTTTGGAAGACGGGAATAGTCCCATCGGATGTCCTGAGTACATGTGCAAAGTTTGCTCATCTGTCATCGTAGAGAGGTATTGCATGGTCAATAAATACTGAGCCCAGTTTTGGAAGACAGCACCATTCCCTCCATAAGTGATTAATTCATGTGGATGCTGGGCAACGGCAGGATCCAGGTTGTTTTGGATCATCAGCATGATGGCTGCGGCTTGTTTAGATTTTGCTGGATATTCATCGATCGATCGTCCGTACATTTCATAATCCGGCATAAGTCGATACATGTAGATCCTTCCATAATTCTTTAGCTCTTCAGCGAATTCTTTTGATAATTCTTCGTGCCATTCTTCGGGAAAATAACGAAGGGCGTTTCTGACTGCTAATTTTTTTTCTTTTGTTGATAAAATGTCTTTTCGGACAGGAGCATGAGAAAGATTCGAGTCAAGTGTTTTCTTCGGTGGAAGGGTGGGAGGGATTCCCTGGAGGATTTGGGAATGGAAAGTCGAATTTGTCTGCATTGTCTGAGAAAAATATTACTTTTAGTTGATAGGATATTTTTTCATCAAAAGATTCTGGTTTCTTGTTACTGGTTTCTTGTTATTTTTTAAAGCATGAAAAGTTATAATGACCTTGAAATATATCAAAAGGCTTTTTCCTTAGCTATCCAAATTCATCAAATGAGCTTAAAGTTGCCTCGGTACGAATTGTACGAGCAAGGTAGTCAAATTAGAAGATCGAGTAAAAGGATTAAAGATACTATTGTTGAGGGATATGGCCGAAGGAGATATAAAGATGATTTTATTAAGTTCCTTGTGTATGCTCAGGGTTCTTGTGATGAAACAATATCGCACTTGAGAATGATCAGTGAGATTCATTTTCCTGAAAGTCCCCTGACAGAATTTATTGAACAGTATGATTCGCTTGGTAGACAGATCAACAAGTTCATTCAGTACGTTGAAAAAAACTGGAAGAGAAAAGATTATTAACAAGGCCGTTTTATTAGCCTAACCAGCTACCAGAAACTAGAAACAAGAAACTCCTCTTTTAAACACCCTATCCGGCTTCACCATCCCCTGATGATAGAGAATTTCATTAAAGTGATCAATTTCGAAAATGGCGAGATCAGCAAGAAAACCCGGTTGAATAATTCCCCGATCCGATAATCCAAGGGATGCAGCTGCGCGAAAAGTGATTCCTGCCAAAATTTCGGCATTGGTTAATTTCTGGAATGTGCCGAGGATAGCTGCCTGCGTAAGAAGATCGCCCATTGGTGCAGAACCCGGATTCCAGTCACTGGCAATGGCAAGGGAAGCGCCTGCATCCAGTAATTTTCGGGCTGGAGTAAAATCACAGCCCAGACCTATGGATGCCCCGGGAAGTGCAGTGGCAATAACATTGCTTTTTACAAGCAGCTTGATCTCTTTTTCTGTGCTTGCTTCGAGGTGGTCAGCGCTTCGGGCTCCAAATTTCACAGCAACCTCACTTCCGGCGGTATGGAACTGATCGGCATGGACGGTGAGATCAAAACCGAGATCCAGTGCTTTCTTAAAATATGGCTCTATGACTCTCTGTGAAAACGCCTCCTCTTCGATAAAAGCATCGATCCTGTTTGTGAGCTTCTCAGAAGTCAGGACGGGAAAAAGCTCTTCGCTGATCCATTTCAGGTAGGAAGCGTGATCACCAACAAAATCTTTGGGCAAAATATGGGCGGCAAGGCAAGTTGAAACTAAATCGGCCTGGACATCTTTTCTGGCATTATGGATAGCGCGAAGCATTTTCAACTCTTCTTCCACTGATAATCCGTAACCACTTTTCACCTCGATGGTGGTGATGCCGTTTTTCAAATGCTGATTGGCCCGTTTTATAACGCCCGATGTCAACTCTGCCTCGGAAGCTTTCCTGGTTTGTGTAACGGTATCCCAGATCCCCCCTCCGGATTTCGCTATTTCCAGGTACGTCTTACCCGCATTCCTCATGGCATAGTCATTAGCCCGTGACCCTGCAAAGCAGATATGCGTATGCGAATCGATGAATCCCGGTAAACAGACATGATCTCCTTCCAGTTCGATAATTTTAGCTTTTTGTACCTTGACTTCAGAAAGCAAATCTGAAAATTTTCCGGTTTTAAGAATGCGTTTACCTTCTATCAGGATCCCCGCATTTTCAATTACCTGAAGTTGGTCGTCTTTAAGCGGTCCCTTTAATGGCAGACCAGCCATGGTGACGAGTTGGTTGAACGGGCCGATGAGTGTGTAATAGTTCACGGGCAGATAATGGTAAATTTAGAAATCATACTTTCATTCACCTCCGCGTTTCTTAGCTTCTTCAATTAGGTTTTGGCTCAATCTGAAATCAATCTTTTTGATCTCTTCAAGAATTTCTGTTAATGAATTGATATACCCTTTTTTCTCAAGTGCAAGAGCCATAGCGCTTGCTTCTCCTGCGTCTAAGAGGTTTTCCAAAATCTTCTGATAAATTTGATTTTGAGGATTTTCAATTTGTATGTAGACGAGTAGCTTTTTACCATACTCGTCTGCAACAACCTTGGTAACAATTATTTCTCCAAATATTTTATGTAAAAGGTCGAGCTGGTTTATTTTGTCAAGTAAAATTAGACAACTGGTATCAGAGACTATAGTTTTCTGCATTCTTTATATCTTCGTCAAGGTCGTCGGAAGAATGGTTAAAAACGGAAACACCATATTTTCCAAGCATCTCGATAAACGACCTTTTTGACAATCCGGCAAGTTCTGCAGCCTGACCTGAAGAAAGCGTTCCATCTTCATAAAGCTTAACTGCTATAACCATGGTTAGTTCGCTGTCGTTTTTGTCTACCGAATCAGGAATATGTAATTGCAATGTTCTCATTATGAAGCAATTTCTTCAAAAATAAAAAATTTTTGGAACTATGTAAGTCACATTTTTATTATGATAATTTATAACTTTTCAAATTATAGGATTTGTTATCACCGAAGATAGTTTTTTTAGAATGATTAAATGGACCGATTAACGTTTGTTGGGTCATTCGTTCTTTCTTCAACATTTTTCAAACTCCTCTTCAAATTCTGTTTCAAGCAAAATCCCTTCCCTCTCCGCCACTGACTTGGCTATTTCCTGGATTTTTCGTTCCCTGATCATTTGGATACCTTGTTCAATATCATCGGCAAAAACACGGTCCTTGTCAGCAAAGGCAACCGTTTGTCGAACGGCCTGATGAATTTCATCCAGGATAATTCCAGATTTAAGCGGCTTTCGGAATTCAAACGCCTGGGCCGCGGTGAGCAGTTCAATAGCCAGTATTTTTTCTACATTTTCAATGACATTTAACGCCTTTCGACCACTGATGGAACCCATGCTCACATGATCCTCCTGGCCCAGTGAGGTGGGAATGCTGTCGGCACTTGCAGGAAAACAAAGTCCTTTATTTTCACTGGCCAAAGCAGCACTCGTGTATTGCAGGATCATGTATCCTGAATTGATCCCCGTGTCTTTCATCAACAATTTCGGCACACCGGGGAAATTACCCTCTAATGCCAGGTAAATCCGCCGATCAGAAATGTTCCCCAATTCGGAAGCAGCAAGACAGGCATAATCAAGTGCCATTGCAAGCGGTTGGCCGTGGAAATTTCCCCCACTGATGGTCAACTCTTCATTAATGATAATGGGATTATCTGTCACGCTGTTGAGTTCAATTTCTAGTAATTCTTTCAAATGTAGCCAGGCATTTCGTGAGGCACCGTGAACCTGAGGAATGCAGCGAAGTGAGTAGGGATCCTGCACACGGTCGCAATCGATGTGATCTTCCATGATCTCAGAATCCTGAAGCAGGGATTTGATTCTTGCAGCTACATGGCGACTTCCTTTGTACGGCCTAAGTTTATGTAATTCACTGAAAAACGGTTTGACCGACCCTTGCAACCCTTCGATCATCATGGCTCCAATAATGTCTGCTTGTGAAAGGCAACTTTGCATTCTATCGACTACCTGGATGGCAAAAGCGGCGATGAATTGTGTTCCATTGATTAAGGCAAGGCCTTCCTTTGGCCCCAGGTTTAAGGGTTGCAAACCTTCCTTTTCCAGAAATTCCTTTGATTCAATACTTTTGCCCTTGTACCAAACTTTTCCAAAGCCAATAAGGGGTAAAAACAAGTGGGCAAGTGGGGCGAGGTCCCCGGAGGCGCCAACGGATCCCTGGCTTGGAACGATTGGGGTCACATTGTTTTCTATGTGCCAGATAATTCGCTCAACGGTTGATTCTGCAATGCCTGAGTAACCCTTTGAAAGGGAATGGACTTTCAGGATCATCATTAATTTTGAAATATCTTTTGAAACATAAGGTCCTACACCTACGCTGTGGCTTTTTAAGATATTAAATTGAAGGATGCGGGTTTCTTCTTTCGAGATTTTTGTCGTGCATAATGGTCCAAAACCCGTATTGATCCCGTAAACGGGATGGCCTTTTTCGACAATTTTCCCAACAATTTGCTGGCTGTTCCTAATGCCCTTTCGGGCTTTTTCAGAAAGAACAGCTTTTATTTCACCATTAGCAATTTGAATAGCTTTTCCTGCGGTTAAATGATCTTCGCCATATTGAAATGTTTGATTCGTATTGTTCATAGATCAACAAAAACCCTTCCTTTTATTATCCAATGTGTTTCCTTTCAAAGACTCCAAAAAGTTAGTCAATTATTATTCACTTTGGCAATTTTTCTCAACCCAAAGGTTACTATCCTGGCGAATTGTCATTAAACACAGTTTATCATTCATCAAATCAACCAACCAAAACCAACAAACCATGAAAACCTCAATCAATTTTCTGTCGAAATTGATCTTGCTCATCTCCCTGATGGGAGTACTTTTATTATCGAATTGTACAAGTATCCTTACTGCAAAATTTGAATCGGACGCAATAGGCAGCGATCCAAACAAAAACCTTCCCGGCGATCCGACCGGGGACGAACTTGATTATGTGAATGGCATAACCAATCAGTTTGAAGTTGTGGCAACACCTGGCACCCCTTCACAAAAATCGCTCGAAATGTTAAATATATCGCCCAGCGGAAATAATATTCCAGGAACTGATCTTTGGTTTAGCTATATGGGAAAATCAACGAATTTCACCAATCCTATGACATTTACCTGGACGGGCATCAACGATTTTTCCAGCAATACCCCTTTTTTACTTGTTTCAATTTCCGATGGTCAAAGTGTCGAAGCAGCCCGCATCAGATTTGAAGGGAATGGCGACGTTATTCTAATTGATGATTTGGCTGGCACCGACAAAACCAACATAGGGTCTATTAATGATGGTGAAAGGTACACGGTTTTATTAACGGTCAGGTTAGCGGATGGTGTTTTTAATATTTCAATCCTAAAACCTTCCGGAAATATTAATATCCAAAACCATCAATTATTGACAAGCGATATTACGGTTTACCATAATCCCGCCAGGCCAACCGTTTCTTTCCGGTTCAGCGGAGGTACTTCCGCCAATAAATTAACTGTGGACGAAGTTTTTATTCGACGTGGAAAAAATTAAATGAAACAGTAATGGGTGCTGAAAAGTGAAAGGCAATAAGTTGTCTGATCAAAAATGAAAACTTAAGTAAAATAAATCAGGACCATTAAACCCAAAGTCCGCGCTATTATGAAGCCAGGTTCCAGAATTGCGCGATAATCCTTTATATCAAGAAATTCCATTGTATTCTATATCATTCCCATGTTCGATTCGTACAGGGTGTTTACCACTTCAAATCCCTTTTCCCACTTGAGCAGCCAAGCTGTCTTTCCAACTCCCGGATTTCTGTTTCAGTCAATTCCTTTTTCATGATCTATTTCAAGTTTCGATGAAAATAACTGATTAAGGCAACATCAATAACAATCCATGAGGATCTGGCCTTTGTTTTTATAGTGGTCTAAGCTCTGATTAAAATGTTTTTGTGTCCATTCTTCTATCAAACTGAGCACATCATCCTGCATACTCAGTGATCCGCATATCATGATTTTCGCTCCCGATTCAAGGACTCTGATTATAAAACCTTCATCTTCTCTTAATAAGTCCTGAACATATTTACGAGGTAGTTCCGCTTGAGAGAAGGCTGTTTTAAAACTTGTTAGTGTTTTGTTCCTTAAGGCACGATCGATATTGGATTGGTACAAATCGAGTGTCTCTCTTGTTCTGCTACCCCAATACAAATAAATATCGCCCTTGAAGCGCCGGTTTTGGATCATCCCCAAAAAGGGCGCTATACCGGTCCCATTGGCAATAAGAATAACGGTATTTGCACTTTGGGGAAAGTGGAAGTGGCTGTTCTCAATAATCCCGCAAGAAATGCTTTCGCCAACATTCAGAGAATTTAGAAAGTTGGAACCTATTCCATTTTCATGTCTTTTTACCGATAAAAGGATGTTTCCATTGCGGCTTTTGCAGACAGAGTAAAGTCTCTCGGTTTCTTCATTAGGTGGTGTAAACGACAACAGATCGCCTGATTTGACCTTCCGTTGTGCGAAACCTTTTAGCTTTAAAACAAACACATCATCGAGATCATTCTTAACAGATTTTTTATCCATTACCCGGAAGGTGTATTTTTTGTGTTTCTGAGTTTTGTAGTGTAAAGAATTTAGCCCCAATCCTTTTATTTTACTCCAGCTTTTCAGCCATTCATTGTACTGACCGATGGATTGATTGTGGATGAGAAAAGGAGAGTGAGGAAGGAAAATGTTTTTATTTTTTTGGAATTCGTGATGGATGTCCAGAGCAAACTGACAAAATTTTGGGTAGGCAAACGATCCGAATCCTACGATAAATCCTTCATATTCGCCCGATGACTGTGTTTTAATGCTTTTAAACAGGTTTAAAAACCGATTGGCATTGGATGGGGGATCCCCGGAACCATAAGTGGATGTCATGATCACGAGCGTTTTCATGTTTGGATAAGCCTGGTAACTGTTCAGCTCATCGACAAATACCTTTTTCTTTTCCCGAATCAGTTCATTTTTAAGGTGGTTAGCGAAAAAACGGGTGCTTCCATTTTCCGATCCATACAAAATCACATATTCAACTTCATTCGGCTGAAAACTATTCCGGATTTTATTACCTATTCTGCTAATGGAAATGACAAAACCGGAGTAGATGAAATACAGGATATTTAATGAGGAAATGGCCAGGATCAGGGACCAGGTAATGCTTCCCACACCGGTATGCCATTCAAATCCAAGATTGGAAAGCAAGCTAGTTGTCGACCTGCGAAGTTCATTTTCAATCGTTCCGGTATATTGATTGATCTCAAATTTACCGGATTCGGTTTCCAGGATAAAGTAATCTTCTTCATCTGTCGAGAAGGGAAATTCCAGCTTTTTCACTTCATGAAGTTTCGTTTTTCTGAAAATTTCAAATTCCGATAAGTCAATTTTTTCTATTGAATGGGATTGGATTCTTTTTACAGGAATGAACGGATCGGGAAACGCTGAAAACCGGTCGAGCGACAGCCATGCCCCGGAAATGGAAATGATCAGGATGGGGATTAGCGAAAGCCTTCCCAGGTAAACATGTGAAAACTGTGTGAAGTTTTCGTTGATTATTTTTTGAAAGAACTGCCTAATTCCTTTTTGCCTTTTAATGAGCAGCAGGCAACCGGTTAGGGCAATGAGGCACAGCAAAAACGAGGTGATCCCGATGATGATCCTGCCGGTTGTTTTGAGGAAAAGCGACCGGTGAAAATTGGTTATGAACTCAAAAAATACATTTTTCGATGGAATTTCACCGGCAATTTTGCCAGTCTGAGGATCGATCAGAAAATCGCCTTCCAGGACCGAAGCGCTAACCACACCATTTTCATCTACCTGAACTTCAAAGATTTCGTCTTGATTTTCTGTCAGGACCTGGAGAAAACCACCCAGCGTCTGGTCGTCCGTTCTGGTTAAATCCCTGTTTTGCCATTTCGCCTGGATCGGCTCAAAGGCGAGGATAAAGCCGCTGACACTTGCCAGTAAAATAAAGACGGCACCTGTTAAAGCCAGGGCAAAGTGACTGATTCTCCAGATCTTTGCCGTCATCATTACTCCACTGGCATCATCCGAACATACCGAATGTAGCCACTCCCTTCAAACTTTCCGTTCATGTTTTCTGATGTTAAGGCAACTTCAAGATCTTTTTCGTGGTAATTCTGGTCTTCTACGGCCGTTTCAAACCGCAAGGAATGATCCGCATCGATGTATCGGGGATCGATTTCCAAAACAAAAAGAGAACGCTCGCCGCCTGCAATGGTTGCACCTGTAATGGCATCTATGTTTGCATTTTGTGCAGACTGAAATTTCCACCAGGAAACAAGATCGGGGTACCATTCCTTGTCATCTCCCAAAACACGGAGCGACTGAATGTAATTACCTGCCTTGTCCAGAACGGAAACGGTAATGTACGCCCCTTCCCCTTCGTAGTTGATCAGCTGGACCATGCATTTATATTTTGTGCCCGACCCGGGATTTGCAACACCTAAAAGGACACACAAACACAGCAAAATGACCACCAAAAAGGTATACCTGCTTTTCTTTTTTACCATCATATTATTTCAAAAAATCAAGGTTTACACCAGATTTAGCAAGTATTTCATTTTCATTGGCCAGATCAAAAGCACTTTCATCAAAATCGGTCAGGATGCTTTTATCTGCTCCATTTTCCAAAAGGTATTCGAGTACTTTTTCGTTTTCCGCTTTCATAGCTGCCAGGTGCAATACCGTCAGGCCTTCCCGGTTTTTGGCATTGATGTCCGCACCCATGTTCAATGCCTGCTCGATGAGGAATACCTCTCCTTTTTCTGTGGCCACCTGCAATAAGCTATTTCCATTATCCTGGACCGGATCCATGCTCACGCCTTCTTTTTTCAACATTTTCATGGTGCTTTCAAAAGATGCTTTCTCCTTCTCGTCAAATGAATCGAAAGCATAAAACACCAGATTATTTCCTTCACTGTCGACCACATCAGCATTGGCGCCAGCTTCCAACAGGACAGGGATTAAGGCATCCTGATGGCGGATCACTGCATAGGTCAGGGCTGAATACCCATCTTCATTCTGGTGATTGATATCAGCGACTTTAGGTATATAAATTTGAGCAATTTCTTCATTTTCACCATTGATCGCGTTGAGAAGTAGGGTGTTGCCCTCTTCATTAGCCTGGTTAATGTCCACGCCTTTTTCGACAATGAACTCAAATACCTTTGGGTCTTTGTTGCTGTAAGCCAGGTTGTGTAATGGCGTTTCGCCATGTGTAGTCGTCACATTGGCTTGTATCCCCAGGCCATCCAGGTATTCAAATACTTCCAATGGATTGCTTGATCCACGCGATCCGTAGCTGGCAAAGATCATGGCATTGCCACCTTCCTTGTTTTCGCCCTTATAATCGACGCCCATGTCGATCAGTTTTTTCATCAGTTCAATATTTCCCTTTATAGCGGCGTAGTTGAACATGCCATTACCATCGTTGTCCTTGCTCTGGATGTCCAATCCTTTCTTTTGAAAATAATCGATGATACTCATATCCGTGATGCTGGGTGTCAATACCAATAGTGCATTGGCTCCATCGCGGTTAGTATCTGTTACCTTGACACCATTTTCCAGGATCAGGTCGTACACTTCAGGGTTTTGCTGTCCACCAGCCGCGGCAAATGTGATGAGATTGTGCCCATGGTCATCAATGATATCGGTAACAGAACCTTTTTCAAGCAGGTATTTCATTAATTCGACATTGCCTTTGTAGGCCGCCCACATCAGGTAATTCCTGCCATCATGGGTCGCTTTGTTGACCTCGTTTCCTTCAAGCGAAACAAGATATTTGATGGTTTCAAAAGGGGCATTTTCCAGTATGGCATAAACAGTAGCGTCAAATCCGTACTCGTTAAGCTTTACCGGATCATTGCCCTCTTCAATTTTCTCTTTCACTGCCTGCACGTTTGGCGAGGTTTGCCAAAAAGACCTTCCTATAAATTCGTTGGTATTTTGGGCAAGGCTAATGCCCGAAATGCTAAGTAGTATTATTGCTATAAATATTCTCATGGTAATGGGGTTTGATTTTAGATTCATTGGAAATCAGGATCTATTTAGAATAGTTCTAAATAATTGCAATTATACAAACTGTTTTTATAACAGCCAATATTTAATGCCGATTAAACTTAGTGGGTGTGGAAAGATGTATTTTTAAGAGGGGGAATTAGATTATTTGATTTAACTCAGAGCATATCACTTTTAAAATTTTATCAATTAAAAAATGGGTAACGCCTTAACTGTGTAAATGGGACGCTGAAAACGCAGATCAGTAAGGTAGACGCAGATCAGGATCACCAATGTAAAACGTGGTGAAATCATGAATAATCAGTTTTAAAAATAAAGACCGATCGTAAAATGGAATACCTTAAGAGTGAAGCTACAATTTAATCATCATCGATTATAAAGATCAGCGCTATCTGCGTTCTGATATAATTTACTTGCTGAGCAGTTACAAAAAAGGATTTCTTCGAATCATCTTTGAGACCGATAAGCTTTGGGCATTATTCCTTGCCCAGCCTCTTCAACCGCTCCAGAAATGTGCTTTTATAAACCCTGCCGATCGGGATCGATTCTTTATTCAAATGAATTTTGTTATGAGCCACCTTTTGTACGAATTTCATATGAACGATATAGGAGCGATGGACCTGAATAAAATCATCATTAAGTTTTTCAGGCCATTCCTTGAGCGAATGGGACGTAAGATACTTTTCATCACGAGTAATGATCTCCGTATAGTCGCCATCAGATTTGATAAACAGGACCTCTGCCGTATCCAGTTTGATGAGCCCGTTTCCTGCTTTTACATACAGGATGGAGTTTTTGGATGATGAATCGCTTGCCGACGAATTCATGGTATCTGTCCCCATGGCCTTTCGTACTGCTTTAAGAAACCGTTGGTAAGCGAAGGGTTTCAGTAAATAATCAATCACATTGTATTCAAAACACTCGAGTGCAAACTCGGAATAGGCGGTGGTAAGTATGGTTTTTGGGACATTATGTTCATTTCTCAAAAAATCCATGCCCGACATTTTGGGCAAATTGATGTCCAGAAACAGCAAATCAACCGGATTGGCTTTCATAAAATCCCCTGCCTCCAATATTTCGGTAAATGTTCCCAAATGCTGTAATACTTCCGTTTGCCCGACATATTGTTCGAGTATTTCCTGCGCCGGGCCCTGGTCTTCTACAATAATACAAGTCATCGTGTTCCCATTGGTTTTAGCTGCATTTGCAAATGAATCTTAAAAACCTCCCCATCATTTGCTATTTTTAATTGATGGTTTTCGGGATATAAAAGTCTGAGACGCTTTTTTACATTTTCCAGGCCAATCCCGCTGGCTGACTGATCCGCTTTATGATTAGAAGAATAATTGTTTTCACAAACAAAGTTGAGCTGGCCCTCTTGCGTTACCTTGATCTCAATCAATATTTGGATATCCGCTGACTGGCTCCCCGTGCTGTGTTTAAAAGCATTCTCCACAAAAACCACCAGAAGAAGTGGAGAAATGATAAATTGACTGGATGACAGATCCGTATTAAAGCGGACATCGCCTCTGTTTTCAATCTGTAGAATGTACAGAGATGTATAATTTTTCAGGTGTTCGATTTCCCTGGACAATGAAATATTAGACTCCTTACTATCATACAACATAAACCTTAGAACAGAAGAAAGCTCCAGAATAATATCAGGGGTTTTAGGAGAGTTTTTTAATGCCTTTGCGTAGAGGTTGTTGAGGTTATTAAACAGAAAGTGCGGATTAACCTGTGATTTCAAAAACTGAATTTCGCTCTCCTGAACCAGGCTCTTCAGCTCATCCAACTCCCGTTGTTTACGGCTAAAATCCCATGCCAGCTTAAACAGGACGAAAATCAAAATGATTGGAAAAGTCTCGATGATCGTAAAAGAAACACCTGGGAAATAAGTGCCCCTGGTTTCCGGAAAAAAGATTTTCTCAAGAATAAGTTCATCCACCAAAACAACCATTACCAGCAAAATAAGAACGGAAATTGCAAAGAAAACGGGCTTCTTCCTGTAGTATAGGACAGGAAGCAGAATATAGTTTATTACCATCGCCCCCAGGAGATAATTACTAAAAAAAGCAACTTTATACGGTGCGAAAATTGTATGGAGCGTGGCGCTCTCCGTACCCTCCTGGTTTTCAGAAAAGAAAATAAACATCACAATTGTTATCACCAGCTGATACAGCATCTCCTTATAATTGGCATTAAAAATATCCTTAACAGGCTTCATGCGCTGAGTTTTCTCTCTCCATATTCATAAAAAATCCTTGTCGTTGATCGGTTATATCTGTCGTTGACCGATTTGATTTTGTTATATCATCTCTAATTCAGAGATTTGTTATTTGTAATTAATCTAAATAAAAGATCAATATACGCCTATTTTTGGTAACAAAACATAGAAAAAGCTTTCTATAAATGAGAACCTTTGCACTTTGTTTATTTTTCTTGTTTGCATCAGTTGCCGTTAACGCTCAAAGTTACCGTGTAGCAGGTACCGTCACGAACCAGCAAGGAGAAACCATCCCTGGTGTAAATGTGGTTATTAAGGGAACTGGAACCGGTATATCGACAGACCTGAATGGAAATTTTAAACTTGCCATACCAGATGGAACCCACACATTGATTTTCTCAGGAGTAGGTTTTGAAGGAACAGAACTGGAGGTAAACTCGTCTTCTAGTACCAGGGAACTGAAGGTACAATTGAATGAACAAACTACAAAGCTTGATGGTGTTGAAATAATAGCAGAATCTGAAACTACTCGCATAGAAAAAAAAGGGTTCAACGTCGACGCGATCGAAACCCAGAAAATTAAATCCCAAAGCCTGGAAATCAACAAGGTGCTCGGCCGGACTTCAGGGGTTCGTGTAAGGCGTAGTGGCGGAATGGGATCAGATTTTGACTATACTCTTGATGGCATGTCCGGCAACGCCGTGCGCTTTTTTATTGACGGGATCCCGATGGATTATTTTGGCTCGTCTTATTCGATCAATAATATGCCGATTGCACTTGTTGAGCGCATTGACATCTACAAAGGTGTAGTGCCCGCAGAATTGGGATCCGATGCTTTGGGTGGGGCGATCAACCTGGTAACAAACCAAAGTGTCTCTAATTTTGCTGAGGCATCATATTCCTTCGGTTCTTTTAATACCCATCAGGCGACCTTGCATGGGCAATGGAGGTCAAAATCAGGTTTTACAACCAGGTTATCAACATTTTACGCTTATTCTGAAAATAATTTTAAAGTTTGGGGACGGGGAGTTTACTATGCAGAGGAAGAGACTGCCAGGACGATTTACTTTACTGAAGACAATCCCGCCGAACGGTTTAATGACGATTTTCGAACGGTCACTGCCAAGTTCGACATAGGCTTCACCCAAAAAAAATGGGCAGACCAATTTTTTATTACCCTACTCGCATCAGACCAGAAACAAGGCATTCAGACCGGTCAAACGATGAGTCATGTATATGGCGAAATGCGATACAATGAACAGGCGCTGATGCCCAGCATGGCTTATAGTAAGAAGGACTTGATGCTAAAAGGGCTGGATGTCAATGTATTTGCCGGATATACCCAAATAAAAGGCCATACTGTTGATACCACTACAAACCGGTATGATTGGCGGGGAAAAGTAATAGCCACTAACCCATACGGTGGCGAAAGAGGCCGCGGCGGTAGCAAGTCAATATATACTTTGACCGACAAGTCATATATCACCAGGTTAAACGCAACCTATCAATTACCCCTAAATTTTAAGCTCGGGTTTAATTACCTGTATTCAGGCACAACCCGCACAGGTGCGGATCCCTTCGCGGAAGACTATGAAATACCATTCCTGTTACCTCAAAAAGTAAATTCTCAATTTGCCGGCTTGTGGCTGGAGACAGTACAGATTAATGAAAGGCTACATGCCAATGCATTCTTAAAAAGGTTCGGTTTCACTTCTTCCATCAATGAACTGGTTTATACCACTGAATATGAGACCATTGTACATAAGAATAACATATGGAACTGGGGAGGCGGCTTAGCGGCTTCTTATCGGTTATTTCCAAAACTGTTGATTAAATCTTCGGTAGAGCAAGCCTCTAGGTTACCCAATGCTACAGAAGCCCTTGGGGATGGAATTAACCTTGAAAGCAATCCTGAAATCAAACCTGAACAAAGCTTTAATGTCAATGTAGGCACCGTACTTGGCAGGTATGACATTGGTGACCGGCATGGAGTAAAAATAGCTGTAAATGCGTTTTACAGGGATGTTACGGATAGGTTGCAGCTTTTGGTTCAGGGAGGCCAGGCAAACGGGCATTTTATCAATATAAGGGCGATTGGTGGAACAGGCGCTGAGATAGATATGATTTACGATGTATTCCATAAAATAAAATTCAACATAAATGGGACATATCTGAATATCCGAAACACCCAAGAAAAGGACGAAGATGGAAGGGATAATATCATTTATGGTGACCGATTGAGGAATGAACCTTATCTAATGGCGAATGCGGGCATACAGTATAATGAAATTGATTTCATTCAAAAAAATGCTAAAATTTTTACCTACCTGCAAGCTGGCTATGTACATGAATTTTTCCTCAATTGGCCTAGCCTTGGCAGTAGTGACAACAAAAATACGATCCCTTCGCAATTGGTATTCGATGCGGGTATAGGGTACACCTTTCCTTCAGAGGCATTTACGGTAGCATTTGATGTTTCCAATATTCTAAATGAGCAAGTGTATGACAATTTTTTACTCCAAAAACCAGGGAGGGGCTACTTCTTTAAAATCAATTATCATTTAAATCAGAATTAATTTACAATATTCAAAAACTATGAAAACAAATAAACTATTAAAACTCATCGTTTTTTGCTTTTGTTTAGCAGCAATAACAACTTTTGTAGCATGTGAGGATGAAGAATCTTGTACTGAATCCACCTGGTATGCTGATAACGATAACGATGGTTTGGGTGACCCGAACAACTCGATAGAAGCTTGTGAACAACCTGAAGGATACGTCTCAAACAGTGATGATGACGATGATAATGATCCTTTTTGCGAAGTTAAAACATGGTATCAGGACCTTGACGGAGATGGTTTGGGCAACCCGGATGTTACAATGGAAGCTTGTGAACAACCAGACGGATATGTTGACAATGGTGATGATGACAATGATGTGCCTGCTCCTGCAAATGCCAAATATACCGTCAGCGCTGATGTCGACGGTGAAGGTTATTACGTTACAACAGATGATTTGATGTCCGGAAACATTTCTATCCTAGGCAATGGATCTGAAGGTTGGGCGAACCTATCTGTCAGCGTAGATGGATACCTCTACATTCTCAACAATACCGAAAGTTTAACACAGAAGTATGAATTGACCGAGGATGGCCCGGTATTCGTAGCTGAAATTTCAAACCAGGTGTTAACTACCGGCGGCTTCTTTCGATACATTCAAGTAGTTAATGATAGTGAAATATTATTGTTGTCCAATCCAAGCGATGGTGAGGTACCTTATGCTGTCATAGACCTGGAGACTTTTGCTGCTACAGGCAGCGGATTCATTTCTATGCCTACCATTGAAGAAAAGATAAACCTGTGGGCAAATGCCGTGGTATCAGGTGATGAGATCTTTTTTGGATCACTTTATGGCTACCCAAACTGGTTAGGACTTACAGATTCACTGGTAACCGTAAAACTGGATTATCCTTCTATGGAGAACGGTGAGATACTAGTTACTACTGCCTCAGCAGGACAAACTTCAGGTTACCGTACCAATGGGTCATTTGTAACAGAAAATGGAGACATCTACCAATACAATATGACTAGCTCACTCTGGTATGAGTATGAAGCGGTATCTGATAAGCCTTCTGTATTTGTAAGGATCAAGGATGGTGATTATGACGAGTATGTATTCGATATTTCTGCTGAGTTCGATGAGCCAATCGCTATTTGGAATGCCTGGTATGCGGGAAACAATATTGCCTATGCCAATATCACGCGCGTAGCTGATACTCCGGAATGGGGTGACCTTTCTCAAAACACTGGTACATTAGTAGAAGTAAATCTTGTGACGCAAACCGTAACAGAGCTGAACCTGCCGGATGCATCTTTTCTAAACATCTTCTCTTTAGATTGCATTGAGGACGGAAAATTCTACATTCCTGTGAGTGTCACAGGAGGTGATGCCAATATTTATGAAATCAATATTGGAGGCGGGGCTGACGGCTTCACTAAAGGAGCAGTATTGGATGGTAGCAATGTATATGTGAATGCATTGTTTAGGAATTTTTAATTAAGACATCATGTATACATTAGCATTTTGCCTTTCACTGATTTCCATCTACTGCTTGTATGCATTGTCTGACCGGGTGGAAATGGAGAAAAAAGGCATCATGCTTTATTTAAATACAAGGAAAACGCTGACCCTGCTTTTGGCCGTGTCAGCGTTTTTATTTAGCAGCATCATTTTTATCTCAAGGGTTGGATTAGGCGTTGGTATCTTTACCAATTTGTCACTGTGGATGGTTTTGGCGTGTTTGACCGTCCTATTTTTGCCATTCAAAGTTATCCGATGGCCGCACCTTGTAGCGGGTACTTTGATATTTCTTTGTATTGAAATTTTCTTGCAACCTTTTTAAACATCATGCCAGCCAATAAAAAATACCTTTCCACATCACCCTGGTTCAAATTTGGCAAGCTCTCAGCTGCTATTTTGGGCAGCTTAATGGCCTCTGTCGGCATCCACGCTGCCTTGGCGATCTGGACTGACCGGTCTGTAGTGCTTCCTACTGCTGTGTACTCGGGCTTTTTGGTCTGGGTAGGCTTCATGCTTGTCACGTACTGGGTTCCAAAGGTCTGTCATGCTTGGTCGCTTCTCGGAGGAATAATTTTGGTATGTGCAATTGCCATTTATTTAGGCCAATAAAACTCAAAAGATCATGAGTAACCGGGATTATAATGTTTTCTTCAACACGCACACGGTCAGCGGTATCGTCATCAGTATTGGGCTATACGTGATCTTTTTTGCGGGGGCTTTTGCCCTGTTTATGGAAAGCATTGACCATTGGGAGTCCAATGAAAAGCCTCATGGACTTAAGTTGCTCGATTACGACAAAGCCATTGCCCAGATCACTGCCGAAGGCTATGACATGCATGGAAGGGACCTGAGCATCTACTATCACGATGGCCAGGTCAATGTCTATTCAGCAGCCCTGGCGGATACGACACTAAAAAAAAGCGAACTGGGCCTCCTCACCGAAGCAGAAGCAAGGGGACGTATTAACCTGCATTTAAATGAAGAAACCTATCAGAAATCAACCACCCGGACAATATCACAAAAAACCCTGGGCAGCTTCCTTTACGATCTTCATTTTTTTGATCAAATCCCGACATTCGGGTTTTATCTGGCTGGATTGGTTTCCGTATTTTTTCTTTTTACCATCCTAACAGGAGTGATCGTTCACTGGAAAAAAATCGTATCAAACTTCTTTACATTCCGGCTGAAAGCTTCCATCAAAAACCTGTGGACAGACAGCCATACCGCCCTGGGGGTCATCGGCCTTCCTTTTCAGATCATGTATGCCATTACAGGTTCAATTTTTTGTCTGCTGGTCGCGATTTCTGTGCCGATAGATAAAATTATTCCTGAAGAAAAAGTCGAAGATGTTTCGGGGGAGGTTCAGTCGGAATACAATCCGGAAGCGATTTCGATCAACAGTCAGATAGATATGATCCTGTCTGATTATTCCGATAAGGAGGTGGGAAGCGTTTATGCTGAGGTACATAATTTTCATGATCAAAATGCAGAACTGGAAGTTTACGTCAGTACAGAAGGGATTGAAAGTGTTTTTAACTACACCAAGTTGGTTTATCGACTTTCTGATGGAGAGGTGTTGGATTACAAAGCTGCCTCAGAAGCCTCTCCGTATGCGGAGGCTTCATGGGACTTTATCCATATCATACATTTCGGGGATTACGGAGGTATGTTGTTAAAGGTGATGTATTTTATTTTGGCATTGCTTACATGCTTTGTCATTATCTCAGGTGTGATGATCTGGCTGGTGGCCCGTGATAAAAAAAACTATCTGCACCGGGCCAGGTTCAATCAAAATGTAGGGGCAATTTATTTAGGTGCCTGCCTGGGGCTTTACCCTGCCATCGCGTTAATGTTTCTTCTCACAAAGACCTTTCCGGCTGGAATGGAGCATCGGTTTGCATGGATCAGTTGGTTGTTCCTTGCGTTTTGGGTTGGTTATACAATTTATTCATTCTTTATCAAAAACAATTTTAAAATAAATCGAAATGCGCTTTTCCTCGCTGGTGTTTTAGGTGTGCTCATCCCCGCGTTTAATGGTTTTCATTCCGGCCTGTGGTTTTGGAAATCACTCAACATGGGCTATCCTGATTCATTTTTCATCGACATAAGCTGGTTGGTCTGCGGTGCAATCACGTTGTGGATAGCGATTAAAATCAAGCCTCAAAAGAAGAAAGGAATAGATTTAAAATCGAATTTTAAAAGAGGAAAAAAAGAAACACCTGTAGTTGTTACTTAAAGAAAAGTAATCATCTATCAACCCAGAACAAACATAAAAAATGAGTACTTGATTTTTGCACTGGACGAAAATTGAATACAACAACCATCTACCGAAAAACAGTGGATTTAAAAATGTCTCCGTAGTAAATTCGACCGCGGGTTTTCAAGTGAGATGGTCCATGAGCCTGACCATTGATGAAGATAATCAGGCTGTCCTTAACATTTAAACCTTTCTTCAAACCTCTTTTATCATGCCAAAGTTGGACTTGGACTAATCGATTTTCACACCACCTCACTCTCTAAAGCCAAAAAATGTGTGATTTCATCCTTATCATTATGCATAGGGAAAATGGAGACCTTACAAAGATACTCATCCCCGTTTTTGCGGTAATTGATAATTTTCTCTGTAAATGGTTCGCCGTTGTTTAGTTGTGCCCTGATCCTTTTACGCGATTCCGGGCAAGTGTTTTTTCCCTGTAAAAATTCCGGTGATCTGCCAATGGCATGGTCTACGGAATGCCCGGTCATTTCTTCAAATCCATCGCTTGCCCAGCGAATTATTTTATTTCGATCAGTTAAGACAACGGCCTGATGTGGAATGAAGAGTAGTCTTTTCAGATCAATCTTCCATCGGTATTCCCCGGAGAATTCCAATAACCCGGCTAACTCATCTTCCGTTGGGTCATTTTCACTCTTGAGCCCAAAAGACACATCCCAGCAATTGAGAGGTAGCATTCTGAGTTTAGGCGATTCCATCTCGATTTGGATCTTTTTTTGTTCTTCTTTGCTTAGTGAGGAAAAATAGACGTCCAGGCCAATCATTTCATTAAGTTTTTGCTTCATCAATTATCATATTTAAAAAGTAAGGTTGCCATCATGTGATGCGTTGGGTCGCTATGGAAGTGATCACATGAAATGGCAACCTATTTGAACTATTATCTTACCGGAACACCTTTCTCGCTTCGAAGTTTTTTGGCAGCTTCCACCATCTCTACCAAAGCCTTCCTGGTTTCATCCCATTGTCGAGTTTTCAGTCCGCAATCGGGATTGATCCATAATTGACTTTCAGGGATCAGAGCTTCCGCCTTTTCGATCAATTTCACCATCTCATCCCTGGCGGGCACCCTTGGTGAATGAATATCGTACACACCCGGTCCGATATCATTGGGATATTTAAAATTGGCAAATGCGTCCAGCAGCTCCATCTGAGACCGGGAACATTCAATCGTGATCACATCCGCATCCATGTCGGCGATGTTTTTGATGATGTCGTTGAATTCGGAATAGCACATGTGTGTGTGGATCTGTGTCTCATCCCTAACTCCACAAGAGGCAATCTTGAAGGATCGGATCGCCCATTTCAGGTAATCCTGCCAATCGGATTTCCTGAGCGGCAAACCCTCCCTGATAGCAGGTTCATCTATCTGTATGATTTTGATTCCGGCTTTTTCGAGGTCTGAAACTTCATCGCGTATGGCAAAAGCTATCTGATTGCAGGTTTCGGATCGAGGCTGGTCATTTCTGACGAAGCTCCACTGTAGGATGGTGACCGGGCCCGTTAGCATTCCCTTGACTACTTTGTCAGTCAGGGATTGGGCATATTCCGTCCATTCTACGGTCATAGCTTCTTCCCGGAATACATCTCCATAAATGATCGGTGGTTTGACGCAACGGCTGCCATAGCTCTGCACCCAACCATTTTGGGTAAAGACAAAACCATTTAACTTTTCACCGAAATATTCGACCATGTCATTTCGCTCAAATTCGCCATGTACAAGAACATCCAGTCCGGCTTCTTCCTGCCAGCGAATGGCTTTTTCCGTTTCTTCTTTTAAAAGTTCATGATACCCTCCCTCTGTTAACTCACCTTTTTTGAATTTGGCGCGCCACGAACGTACTTCTTTTGTTTGGGGAAATGATCCGATGGTCGTAGTGGGGAACAGGGGCAGATTTAAGACACCATGTTGTTTCACCTTTCGAATGGAAAAATCATTTTGACGCTGCGAATCCGCATCCGTGATCGCATTCAACCTTCGTTTTACATTTGGGCTGTAGATGAGGGTAGAGATTCTACGGCTTTCGATGGCAATTTGGTTTTCTTTCAATGCCTGCAGAGCATTCTTATTCTCAGCTGAAAGGGCAAGATGTTTGAGATTCATTACTTCATCAATCTTTTGCCTGGCAAATGCCAGCCATTTCTTTATATCAGGAGTTAATGTTTCTTCTTTGGTTTCCAGTTGCAGGTCGCACGGGATATGAAGCAAAGAACAGGATGGGGCTATCATCAGGCGGCTTTCCCCGATAAACGATTCGGCAAGGTTGATCAGTTTTAAGGACTCTGTAAAATCATTTTTCCAGATGTTCCTTCCATCTACCACACCAAGAGAAAGACTGAATTTGTCGGGTAAGGATCTTAAGACATCACCGAGCTGTTCCCGGCATCGCACCAGATCGAGATGTAAGGCACAAATCGGTAGGGAAGTAGCCAGAGATAAGTTATCTCTCAATCCCTCAAAGTAAGTCGCCACAAGTGTTTTTAACTTTGGAAATTTGATCTTGATCTCATTGTAGGCACGTCGCATTGCCACCTGGCTTTTCTCATCCAGATCAAGTGCAAGGAATGGTTCATCAAATTGGACCCACTCCACACCTGCCTCTGCTAAATCTCTGATGATCTCGAAATAGACGGGAAGGAGATTTTCCAGTAAGTCAATCCTGTTAAAACCGTCCTCTTTTTCTTTGCCCAATAGCAGGTAGGAGACCGGCCCGATGATGACGGGTTTTGTTACGATCCCTTGCTCCCTTGCTTCCTTAAATTCATCGATGATCTTGGTAGAACTTAACCGGAATTGCTGGTCTTTGTAAAATTCCGGAACAATGTAATGGTAATTGGTGTCAAACCATTTGGTCATTTCCATGGCCGTAATGTCCAGACCATTTTTTTGATAACCCCGCGCCATCGCAAAGTAAAGGTCATGGCTGCTCGAAAGTCTAGATCGAATTTTCTGGTATCGCTCAGGTATGGCGCCGACCGTTAACGTCATATCCAAAACCTGATCGTAAAAGGAAAAATCATTGGATGGGATCAGGTCTATTCCGGCATTCTTTTGAAGGAGCCAGTTTTGCAGACGCATTTCCTTGCCCGTTTGCAACAGGTCATCCAATGAAGCTTTGCCCGACCAGTAAGCTTCACACGCTTTTTTTAATTCTCTTTTGTTACCAATTCGCGGATAACCAAGATTGTTTGTTAGCATTTTACTTAACTTTTAAATGAAAAATTATTTAAAAGCCCTTTTGCTAAACCTCACGATGCCGAAAGAAGAAAGAAATGATGAAAGGAGTGATAATGGATGTCTTCACGGAGTTTTGCTGTGAACATTGACCGCATTATCAAAACTGACCATCTACTTTTATTCGCGAAAGCATCGTCATTCGGAAATGGCAGGTCTCCTGGCTTGTAACATTTCTGCCGTCCTTCTCATCCGCCAGCTGGCGGACAATGGACATTGTGAGGCAAAAACCATTGTGTTACTTACAGTTGCGCGTCAGCTCGTGATTTTCACACGATTCCCTTTTCATCCCGACCTTGATCGGGAACCCTGACCGTTTGATAAAGAAATAAAGAAAAGAACTTATCTAACTTCAAAGCTACAATAATTCTGGCAATTTGGTGATGCTATTTTAAATAAATGGGTGGAGAGTAGGAGAAAGGGGCAAGGGGCAAGGAACAAGGAGGAGACAAATAAAAAATGTAATCAGTAAATGAAGTAAACAGTGAACGGTGAAAAGTAAAGAGTATATGGTAGTTATAACCTCAATTCACTTAATCAACCAATTAACTTAATCAACTCAATAACCATTTGGCAAAGGGCGGAGGGCAGGGTGAGGAGTGTGATAATTCGTGAATAGTGAATAGTAGTCAGTAAAAAGTAATTAACAATGAGACACTCATTTGTTTCCTACCAAATTTTACCAGCAACAAGAAACCAGCAACTAATATTACCAGTAACTTAATCAACCAATTAACTTAATCAACTCAATAACCATTTAGCAAAGGGCAGAGGGCAGAGTGAGACAATAGTGAAATGTAATTGCCCAGAAACAAGAAGTCAGCAACCGTTACTTTTGTCCATAAAAAATCATTCATTTGGTTAGATTCCTACGATTCTGCTGAAATTTATTTTTGGAGGTTTAATTAGGCAATTTTCGTTAATTAATCTTATTATTATGCCTGAAAACCATAGCTCTGTATTTAAGATGGATTCACGTATGGGAATAGAGCTGATTATTAACCACTTGTAATTCTTTAATGCCTTATATCATTTGCATCAGGATCGATAGGGTCTTTTCGTTGCAAATGTTATTATTTTCAATTAAAATAAGCTTAACTAAATTTTATTGTGTAGGTAGTAGGCTTTACTCAGACATGGCAAATTTGACCAGTGAATCTGCTACACTATTTTAAAGCTACCAGCATCGACCATGAAAGGAAAGCTTCAGTTTTTTTTCAACTCCGGAAAACTCGCCGAAAAGCCTTTTATGGCCTTGCAGGGAAATGATATTATTCTGGATTTATCCGGGACTTCTTCCAAATGGAAAATGATTAAAATATCATTTAATTATTGCCTCCCGTATTTTCCGGTCATATCAACTCCAAAAAGAAACCAATTAACGCATAAGAATATTAACTAAATCTACAATTACATTATGGAAACAATCAAACTCAAAACAATTGCAACACTGTCAATGATGCTTCTTTGCGGTGTTGTTTATGCCCAGGTCAAAAGTGACTATGATAAGGACACTGATTTTACCCAATACAAAACATACAATTTTGAAGGTTGGCAAAAGGACAGCGACCAGCAGTTGAATGATTTTGACAAAAAGCGTATCCTCGAAGCCCTTAAATCGGAATTTGAAAAAAGAGGAATGACCGTTACAGACGGTGATGCAGATGCTGCTGTTGCTTTGTACCTGGTACTGGATAAAAAACAGAGTACAACAGCCTATACTGATTACATGGGTGGGATGGGCTATGGACCGCGATGGGGATGGGGCATGGGCGCCGGAATGGGAACATCCACTACTACCTACAGTGAAAATGATTATACAGAGGGCACGCTTGTGGTGGACATGTATGATGGAGAAAGCAAAAAGCTGATTTGGCAGGGAGTGCTGACTACCATTGTCAAGGACAAACCGGAAAAAAGAGAAAAGACCATCCCGAAAAATGTAGCAAAACTAATGTCAAAATATCCTGTTCCGGAAAGTAAATAATAAGCTTTTAACAAATAAATAAATCTGAAAACAACTAATTATGAAATCCTACAATTTATTATTTGCCGTATTGCTGGTTTTGTTAGGTGGGTGCTATCCACAGGGGCCTGAATATACTGAAGAGATGGATATCGTTTTTACTACTTATGACGAACAGTATGATTTTACGTCCAAAAGCACGTATGCCATGCCTGATCAGATCGTGGTAGATGTGGACATAGAAAACGGTGATACCTCATTTGTTTACATGGATGCCAAATATGCGATTCCTATTCTAAACGAAATAGATGAAAACATGCTCGCATATGGCTGGTCAAAAGTAGCCATCAATGAAAACCCTGATTTATTGATGATGCCTGCAGGACTTTCGTCTACTACCTATTTTTATGGATGGTGGTACGACTGGTGGTGGGGTGGTTGGTACCCCTGGTGGGGCTGGTACTATCCTCCGTATTATCCGGTAGTGGGAAGTTATACGACTGGTACGTTGATGATGGTTTTGGCCGATCCGAATGCAGCGGAAGATAATCCGGTCAAACAAACGCCTATCACCTGGCTTTCGGCAAGTAATGGCATTTTTAATTATTCATATGATGTTACGCGTGTGACCGATGCCATTGAAAAAAGTTTTGCCCAATCACCATATCTTAATATTGACTAAAACCGATAGATCCTAAACAATACAATCATGAAAAAAGTACTATTTATATTCAGCATTTGTTTGATAGCGTCGGTTTATACGTTCGCACAAAGCAATCATTTTGGTATGTACTACTCCATTGCGTTTCCAACGGGCGATGTAGGGGAATATATTTCCAAACCAAGTTTCAGGGGAGTCTATTTTGATTTTCACAAGACCATTAATGAAAATGTAGGGATAGGATTGAGTACGGGTTGGACGGTTTTTTATGAAGAGAAAGCCGAGGATACCTATACCATTGAAAACAACTCCCTCACTGGCAAGCAATACCGATACAGTAATCATGTTCCGATTCTTGCCAGCGGTGTTTACTATATGCAGCCGGATCAAACGATCAATCCGTTTGCCAAGCTTGGCATAGGAACTATTTATACCAGACGAAATACCGATATGGGTCAGTATACCTATGAACTGGAGGCATGGAATTTTGCGCTTGCTCCGGAATTTGGGGTCCAATACTCGGTTGGTTACGAAAGCGCTGTCAGCCTTTCATTAAAATATTTTGCTGGTTTTCAGGCTGGAAATGAGCTAGACGCCTCCCAGTCATACTTTGCAATAAATTTTGGATTTGTCTATTAAACAAAAGCAGAACGCTAAAAATTTGAAAGCAGGAGAGTCTCCTCAAAAATATTTCAAATACATTATATGGTTTTTAATTTCTGATAGCATAGACAGTGAAAAAAAATCACTGTTTATGCTTTCTTTCAGGAAAACAATTAGCATAAAGAAAAAGAAATCAAAATAAAGAATCCATTTCCGAACGATAGTATTTCCCCTGCCCTTATCATTTGTGCCAATTCCGTGTTCGTTTTTGCCGTTGGAAAGAATGTGCATACCTGTTGGTTCAGAGTTACCCAAAGACCCGGTGTATTAAGCGGAATAAAGTTTAGGACCTTCAAACAAAATTTTATCACCATACCTTACGGGGAAGATATTGATGGTTTTATATCTGCTGATTGTCAGTGCCGCAATTCATTCCAATCTACTTCCTTTCAATGAATTCAAAATGAAAGTCAATACATTTATGCCATATAGTTAAACCAAAAAACAGATCAGATTTAATATTTATAATTTCTAAACCAAACACAGATGAAAATCACGCTCATACTCTTGGGATCAAAAATGAATAAGCTCATTTTCACATTTGTACTAATATTTGTAATTCAAGGTGTTAATGCCCAAACCGACTCCCTGATACTTAACAATGACAACATCATTGTTGGTGAACTCAAAGATATGGATAGGGGAGTTTTGACCATTGAGACAGACTATAGTGATAGCGATTTTAAAATAGAATGGGAGAAAATAAAGCGAATACGTACAGAAACGAACTATCTGATCACCCTCTCTGATGGGAGAAGGTTCAATGGTAATATTGCGACCCTTGACAGTACATTGATAAGTATATATAGTGAAGCTGGTACTGAAACGGTAAACAGGGATGATATTGTTTTTTTAAAATCTGTGGATTCCGGATTTTGGGACCAGTTAAATGCCTCGATTGACCTGGGATACAGCCATACTAAAGCAAATAATCTGAATCAATTTAGCATAAGGAGTGGGATAGGCTACCTTGCCGAGCGTTGGTCAGCTGATGCGAATTACAACAATATTATTTCTACTCAAGACGATGTTGAAAAAATAAAGAGGCTGGATGCAGATCTTACCTTTAGATACTACCTGCCAAAAGATTGGTATATTCTTGGTCAGCTCACCTGGTTATCCAATACCGAACAGGCAATTAAGCTAAGAACTGTTACCAACCTTGGTCTTGGTAAATACCTGATCCATACCAACCAAACCTATTGGGGTGTGCAGGCAGGTGGATCGTTTAACAATGAAACCTATTCCACGGAAGCCGCCGACAGACAAAGTGCGGAAGCTTTTTTTGGAACTGAATTAAACATGTATGATATCGGCGATTTTAGCCTGCTTACAAACCTGGTGGCCTACCCAAGTTTAACCGAATCTGGTCGTTGGCGTGTTGACTATTCACTTGACACAAAGTATGATCTGCCATTGGACTTTTATATTAAAATTGGCTTTACCCTAAACTTTGATAATCAACCGGTTGAAGGAGCAAGCGACACGGATTATGTCCTTCAGACATCGTTTGGATGGGAGTTGTAAGGAGCAATGAAAAGAGGTAAGGCATGTGTAACCATTTATGCTAACATAGTTTTACTGTCTAACATGGGAGACTTGAGTTTAAGTAATCCGATATCTTCTCCAAATTGCCTTAGGGCATCATGGGTACAATTGCTGTCTTAAAAGGGTCTTTGCCAAAGACCCTGCAATTACTGGAGAAAGGATGATGAATGTTTTTCAATTCTCCTCGCTGTCATTTCAGCCAAAGGAAGAAATCTACTGGTTGTATTTTATATGTTGGAATCACTCTGAAGTTGGTGAGTGTTTCTCATTCGCAATACCATAGATTTCTCATTTCGTAAACCTCCACTCATTGTCAGTCGTTTCGGTAAACTTCATTCGAAATGAGACACTTTGATGGGTTCGAGTTGTGCATTCGCCAGATACCCTGCGTCACTTTGAGGCTATTGTAATGCTCAATAAATATCTTCCAAAATTTCCGAAAGTTGGTCTGGTATTGAGAAAAACGGGGAGTGGCTGCTCTCAAGGGTATATACTTTTTTACATTTTACATTCTCTGAAAGTTTTGCTTTTTCCATATCCTTCGCCTGGGAACAGAGAATATAATACTTTGGAATACTTCCATAATTTTCATTGGTGACGCTCACCGGTGTTGCCAGAACTGCCAGTGGGCCTTTTCGCAAGTGAGATTTTGCAAAACTCAGATCCGCCGGGGAGCAGTCGTGGTACAGCAATTCTTCCACCTTGTCCAGGTTGAGCGAAACCGACTTTTGGTCCTCTGAAACCAGTAGACTTTGGCCTAAAGGTGTTCCGGCACTGGTATATTTTCCTGCCAGGCTAAAAACCGATTCTCCATCGTTTGGCAGAAATGCATCGAGAAATACCAACGATGCAACTTTATCCTTGCCCAATATTTCGCCTGCTTGAGCGATTACAACTCCTCCGCTGGAATGACCAACCAAAATAACTTCTCCTGATTGAGCATTGGCAATTGATACAACTTTATTCACACAATCCTTCAAACTAACACCCTCAACCAATGCGGTATCAGCCCCATGTCCGGGTAAATCAAAGATGATGGTTTTATAGCCCTTTCCTTCCATAAGCGGTACTACCTTGTACCAGCTCCAGGCACCATGCCATTGGGCATGTACAAAAACATAGGTTTTGGTCTGCTGCTGAGAAAAAGAAGTTGTCATCACTCCAAAAATCATTAGTGCTAAACAATATATGCTTTTCATAAAGATCCTTTTTTAATACCAAGATCGATAAGTTTTTATTCAGACTATTGGTAAAAAAAGGACATGTTAGGATCGGACAAATGAGTTTGCTCTATGCTGATAAAGGTGATCCGTAAGTCCTAATATCCGCTCGGGTGCATTGCTTTCCTGTTGATGAAATTCATTTGGTGTTTTACTGGTAAATTCCTTGTAATCCCTGACGAGATGCTGATAATCATAATAACCACATTCAACGATTATATCCAGCCAATCTCTTTCAGGAAAAGCATTTTTAATATTGTAAGCCCTGTTAAAGCGGATGATCCTGGAATATGTTTTTGGATTTACCCCCACGCTTTCATAAAACTTTCTCTTGAACTGCTTGGTACAGAGACAGGCATTACCCGCCAGCGTATCCAGTGATAGATTGCCTCCGCTGTAAATCATCTTTTGAGTCACAGTATCCAAAGGTTTACTGTCCATCCGGGATTTCCGAATCAATTCGAAGCTAGCTGATTCTATGATGGATAGCATTTCATTGTAGGTATTTGCATCCTGCAACCGCGTTAAAGTATCTTGCAGGTCTGTTGAAAAAATTAGCGTGGCATCGATGTGCTCATTGGTCAATTCGTGGGCAGGAATGCCTGTTAAACGAAAAATCGCAGTAGGTTGAAAGACGACCTGGACACTGATAAAACTATCCCCTGTAAATTGTTGAACCACCGATGTCCTTTGGCCGAGCAATACTATGGATGGCTGCATACATTTTTCACTCCCATTTTTTTGAACCGCCCAGAAATCGCGCAGAAAAAAATGCAGAACACATTCAGGCTTTGGAGCATACGATTTCACCGGAATATCCTTTGACCCACCGAACTCAAAATGAATAATCCGGTAACATTGAATAAATTCACGCAATGGAGCTTTTGGTAAAAATTCGTTAAGAATCATTTTATGCTACTTTTGCTAGGTGCAAGCCTGCATTTTGTTACAGTTAAATGTAGTTGATTGTGTTCTATATTTCTACTTCCACATCCCTCTTTCTATCTACCATGCCCATTTTAGTTTGGGCAGGCTTGGGATTAAAATTGCGGAAGATGACAAAAGAATAGCTAAACTTCTTTAAATTTGTAATATATTATAATATAACATATTCGGTATGAATATATCTGTTTATTTACCAGATGCTCTTAAGCGTCGTTTTGATGCCTTTGTTAAAGAAAAAGGGATGACCACAAACGGCGCAATTCGTAAAGCAGTTGAATTGCTGTTGAAAAATGAGTCAAACAAAAAATGGGGTGATTGGATCAATCAACTGGAACCAGACCCTGACTTTCCAGGCATTGAAGAACTTAGAACGGATTTGAAACCACCTAAGGAAGATCTCTTTTAGCATGATCTATTTGTTAGACACTTGTGTCATCATTGATCTTATTAAAGGAGATGCTAATACGATTCAGGCTATGAAGTCTAAATCTCCTGACCAGGTAGCCATATCGTCAATCACAGAATTTGAATTGAGATATGGTATGGAACAAACTTCAAAATTGAAGAGTAAATCCAAAAGTATTGTTGAGGCTATATTGTCAGAAGTCAAAACATTGAATTTTGAATCGAAGGAAGCTGTGATAGCTGCAAAAATCAGGAATAACCTGCGGGTATTGGGAACGCCCATTGGTCCATATGATTTTTTAATTGCTGCCACCGCATTAGCTAATGATTTGATATTGGTTACATCAAATGAAAAGGAATTTACAAGGATACAGGATCTGAAAATAGAGAATTGGAGGTAGCCTTCTTAATCAATGAAGCCGGTTGATCCATCTTACTCAATCAGAAGGTTATTAGGATTGCAATAACTAATTACTATGAGTAGCAAAAGAATTTTAGCCAGTGACCTGTTTGCCGGACAGTTTTTGAAAAGCGAGCTGGAGGCCAGGGAAATGAAGTGAATTGATCCGCTCGTTCGCATTTGCAGTGCGGATTAAATCACCATTTGACTATTAAACCCCATTATTTCCACACCTATGGTTTTTACACTCAAAAAACCTAATTTTGCGCTCCGGTTAAAAACAACAAGTAAATGATTTCTACAAGCAATATTTCCCTCCAATATGGCAAGCGTGTGCTTTTTGACGAGGTCAATCTCAAGTTTACCGCTGGCAATTGCTACGGTATCATCGGCGCAAATGGTGCAGGAAAGTCCACTTTTCTAAAGATCCTTTCAGGAGAGATCCAGCCAAATTCAGGTCGGGTGACCATTGACCAGGGAAAGCGAATGGCCATCCTGAAACAAAACCACTTTGAGTTTGATGAGTTTCCGGTTTTGGAAACAGTTATCATGGGTCATACTGCCTTGTATGAAATCATGAAAGAAAAGGACGCCATCTACGCGAAACCTGATTTCTCTGAGGCAGACGGCCACCGCGCATCGGAGCTGGAAGCCCAATTCGCTGATATGGATGGATGGAATGCAGAATCGGATGCCGCTGCCCTGTTGAGTGGTCTGGACATCGATGAGTCCAAACATTATCAATTGGTCAAAGACCTGTCGGGTAGCGAAAAGGTGCGGGTACTTCTTGCCCAGGCACTGTTTGGCAATCCGGATATCCTGATCCTCGATGAACCTACTAACGACCTTGACATCAAAACCATCTCCTGGCTGGAAGATTACCTGTTGGATTTCAAAAATACGATCATCGTCGTATCCCACGACCGCCACTTTCTGGATACGGTTTGTACGCACGTGGCCGATATTGATTTTGGCGCCATAAAGATTTACACCGGCAATTATACCTTCTGGTATGAGTCAAGCCAACTCGCGCTCTCCCAGCGCTCGGCTGCTAATAAAAAAGCAGAGGAAAAGAAGAAGGAACTGGAGGAATTCATTGCCCGATTCAGTGCCAATGCTGCTAAATCCAAGCAGGCCACCAGCCGAAAGAAACTTTTGGATAAGATCAATATCGACGAAATTCAGCCTTCCAGCAGAAAGTACCCGGCTATCATCTTCAATCAAAACCGCGAAGCCGGCGATCAGATTTTGGAAACCAAAGGCCTGAGTAAAAAATATAATGGGGATTACCTCTTCAAAGGGATTGACCTGTTTGTCAATAAAGGTGATAAAATAGCGGTGGTAGGTGACGACAGCCTGGCGATCACCACCTTCTTCCAGGTTCTGATGGGTGAAAAAGAAGTCGACAGCGGCCATTTTAAATTTGGCCAAACCATCACGACAGCCTACCTGCCCAACGAAAACGCCCACTATTTTAACTCAGATGACAACCTGATCGACTGGCTGCGCCAGTATTCCGATGGGGAGAAAGACGAGGTATACATTCGGGGCTTCCTGGGCAAAATGCTCTTTTCCGGTCAGGAAACGCTGAAGAAATGCAGTGTGCTCTCAGGTGGGGAAAAAGTACGATGCATGATCTCCCGCATGATGTTGCAAGGAGCCAACCTGTTGATCCTGGATGAACCCACCAACCACCTGGATCTGGAATCCATCACGGCCTTCAACAACTCTTTGGCCAATTTCCCGGGCACGGTATTGTTCACCTCTCATGACCACACCTTTACCCAAACAATTGCTAATCGCGTCCTGGAAATCGGACCAAACGGTTTTGTGGATACACTGGGTACGTATGATGAGTATTTGGAGAAAAAGTTGGCGGCTGTTTCTAAGTGAATATAGTCCTTGTTTACAACGAGGACTTCCGAGAATAGCGAATGTTTCGCTATATTAATTTTTTTACCTAATAATAATCATGTCCGTAAGTAGATATGTCATCACTGATCAGCAAGCTCCTCACTATCTAACCTGTACCGTAGTTCATTGGATTGATCTGTTTTCCAGGAAGGATTATAAGGATGTAGTGGTTGATTCATTAAATCACTGCATCGAAAACAAACACTTGGAAATTTTTGCATGGGTAATTATGAGCAATCACATTCACCTGGTCGCACAGTGCCATTCACCAGGTTACATGTCGAATTTTTTGCGTGACTTTAAAAAATTTACCTCTAAGACATTTATTGAAGTCGTGGGTTCAATCAATGAAAGCCGTCAAAAATGGCTGCTGGATAAGTTTTCCTTTGAAGCAAGAAGGACCAGACGGGCAGAAAACTATAAAGTCTGGCAGGATGATAACCACCCCATTGATTTGACTGATATCGATATGATGGAAAAGATCAACTACATTCATGAAAATCCCGTTCGTGCAGGATTAGTTGATGCCCCCGAAGATTATGTTTACAGCAGCGCCAGAAACTATGTTGGAAAGAAAGGTTTAGTCCCTGTGACAGTGATTTAGATCTGGCAATACACCCGCCTGTCTTGTCACTGGCAATGCAATTGCCATTCTCTTGCATCCTCGTTACCGCTTACGCTCAAACGAGGACGATGGGACGGTTTAGGTGAAGTGAATATAGTCCTTGTTTACAACGAGGACTTCCGAGAATAGCGAATGTTTCGCTCTCTCAATCTCTCTTTCTACACCCCTGAAACTTGGAGGAGATACCGGAATACTGAAATTAATTCAGCACAGGCAGGTCCTGTAATTGTCTCTTTTAAGGTGACTATTGTTTAACAATCGACAAATTTAATCCCGAAGGTCTTCCAGATGGAGGTTAAATTTGTCCTTTATAGTTGGGGTCAAAATCTACCATCCATTCAATTCCGTATTTGTCTCTAAACATTCCAAAGTATGAGCCCCAGGGACTATCAGCAATTGGCATTTCGATTTGTCCGCCTGCTGAAAGACCATTAAATAAATTATCGGCTTCTTCTTTGCTTTCTGTGCTGATTGAAATCTTACTCCTGTGCTCGTTTTCGTTTGTTCGGCCCATACTTTCAGGTACATCATTTGCCATTAAAATGTTTTTACCAATAGGTAAAGCAATATGCATTACTTTATTGGCTTCATTTTCTGCTACTGGAAATTCAGCACTTGCCAGGTCTTTGAAACGCATAATTTTTGCAAACTCTCCTCCAAATACGGATTTGTAAAAATTGAAAGCTTCTTCGGCATTTCCGTTGAAGTTAATGTGAGGGTTGATCAGTGCCATTGTTATTAAGTTGATTTTTGCTGTTCAAACGTACTGCTTAACTATAAAATAAATAGGGTATAATCGCGTCAAAAAAAGAGGTTGATTACACCGAGAGGTTTTTTCGTCTAAGCAGGTCTGCTTCTACAACCACAATTTGTTCTCCGAGCAACTTTAATCATGAATGGCTTATAGTCCTTGTTTTCAACGAGGACTTCTGAGAATAGCGAATGTTTCGCAATATTTCCCCAAAGGTCGTACCTTTATGATCTAAATTCTTTTTAACTTTTCATTAAATGGCGGAGGGTAAAAAACGGTCTGATGTTTCCATCGGACAATTGGTAAATGTGGTTCAAAAACATCACCAGCGAAGCGGTGAGCTGACCGAAGGGATCGTGAAGAAATTACTGACCAAATCCTCTTTCCATCCCTATGGGATTAAAGTCATGCTGGATGACGGGACAGTCGGCAGAGTGAAAGAGATTTTGGAGGATGAGTGAGTTCAGCGAACGTTAAGCTTATGTTCATCCACGTTTTTAAATGTGAACAAGCAGTTTCACGAATCTCAACAAACATTTTTTTCACAGCCCAATTTCCGATACCTTACTTGAACTTATCTGTATCGATTTCACCACTATTTGGATGAAATGTAATTTTCGTAAAACGGAGCGGGTCATAACAAATGGATAAAAATCGGGCTGGCCCATGCTGCGTGCTAATTCGTTAAGCACCGTCGTCAGCTGCACCCATGAATTCATCAGCAAGACTACCCTTTGTGCATCAGGTGCTTCCGGGTTGTAAAGGTCATTCACCGTAAAGGGTTCAATCCTGGCTTCCACCTCCTCTCCACGAATGCCAAAGCTTAGCGCAGTATCCAGGCTGTCCACAACGTGCATATAATGCGCCCAACACTCCGCCCAATCTTCCCAAGGATGCACGGAAGCATACGAAGAGATGTAGTAGTCTTTCCAATTCGAGGGTGGACCCTGTTCATAGTTACGTTTGAGCGCTGCTGCATAGTCCTGCTGCTCATCCCCGAAGAGCTCGCGAAATTTTGGCAGCCATGGTGTGTCCGCAATCAGGCGGTCCCAGTAATAGTGGCCGACCTCATGGCGGAAATGTCCCAGCAAAGTACGGTAAGGTTCGTGCAGGTCTTGCCGTATTTTTTCCCGCTTGGCGTCATCCGCTTCCTCTACGTTTAAGGTAATGAGACCATTGGCGTGGCCGGTCAACACACGAGGGCCATTTTCCGGTGAGCGTAAAAAATCGAACATTAGTCCATTGCTGGTGTCTTCGCTGACCTTAGACTGTACCGGAAGACCCAGGCTCAGTAGTTGGGCCACGAGGCGCCGTTTTGCATTTTCAATGACTCGCCACCAAAGCCGGTTGTTTTCATCGTCGAGATCGGGGATGGTGTTGTTAAGCCTGCAGGAAATACAGAGGGAATGTGAATCGTCTGCCGGGACAAGCCAGTTGCAGCCCGCAGGGGAGCTGAAATTTTCACATTGCCGCCAAAGAAGTGAAGTTTCCTCCATGCCGGCAATATGCCAGGTATTTACTTCCTTTCCTGGTATCAGTGCACGTACCTGTGCCTGGTTCGGCTCATAGCCAAGGGGTGATTTGCAACCCAGGCAAAGACTGTTATGAAAGAAGACCGGTCTTCCGCAGGTGCAACGATACGATTGTCCACGACCCGAGAGCTCTTTTGTTTTCCAAACCTCCGTGAGTTGTTTCGTGATGATATCGAAAAGAGGATTCATATGAATTTGTTTTGATGGTAGTTGGGCCTGGTAGAGTCAATTTTTCTAATCTGGCCGACAAGTAGGGCTATAATTTCTCTTATTTCATTTAATGTAACGCTCCTTTGAAAGACAATCAAGCATCAATTATTTATCTTAAAAAGACAACTTCATGAAGTGCTGATTCACCGCTATATTAATTCTGTTGTTTAACGGAATTAGCCATTCACTTATTTTCAGCATTTTGTATCTTTCCTGTATCAACAGATTCCTCCTTTTGTCGGAATGACAATTAGGAGCTTTTTTCATTTATCCAGGTTAACATTGATTCTAACGCAATCCCCAAATTTCCAATCTGACAATGTTGGTCAGCCTCCTCTGATTTTTTAAATATTCTTACTGAAATCGATTTCGCATTGATCAATGCTTCTTGCTGTTTTATCAAAAGTTTTACCGGCTGAAAAGCATCATTTTCACCCGATAACAGGTATACGTCCTGATCGATTAAATGGCTGTGTAGATGTTCTTTGTTCATTCCCATCATCCACTCGACAGCATCAAATGGTTCAGCCTTATTTTGAATAAACAGCGCATTGTTGATCGCATGTCTCAACGCCCCAACATTCATTTTTATTTTGACAAAAAAATTCGTTAGCTGCCTGTGTTTTAAAAACCACCTGGCAAGATTGGCATTAAAGGAACTCGTCATCTCCAGCCAATCATATACTGGCGGCATTGCTATTACCTTTTTGATTCTTTTTTCAAATGCAGCAGCTCTCATAATCCAATATCCACCCATTGACACACCTAAAGCAGTAACCTCCTCAAGTTGAAAGTAATCTAAAACGGCTTTCACTGCTTTTTCATAATCATGGTCAAAATATTGGTTGTATATTCTCCTGCTCCCGCCTTGTCCCGGTCCCTCAAAAGCAATGAAATCGTATCCGTTTTCAGCAAAATACTCCCAAATGCAATAGAACTCCTCTATAAATGCATCAAACCCGGGAATGCTGACAATTGTCCCTTTTGCCTCCCTGGTTTTTGCAGGGATTTTTATTGCTGATAGGAAACTTCCTTTATAAGGTATTTTATGTCTTACAAACCCTTTATCAGCAAAAGCTTCATCAAATAAGTCAATAAATTTCAGGTAAACGGGAAGTTTTCTTTCGTCATCATGTTTAATAAGAAACTCACTTGCTCTTAGATAGGTTGCTGCATTTTTTAATCGATTTTCCTTGATGGCAAGTTCAGAAGCCGTTTGAAACTCGCTAATATATTGGTCAAACGAATGGATTTTCGTACCAATAGCTTCTATATCTTCTTTTCTTGAATATCCGAGGGAATACCATCGATTTAACTGATAATTCAAAAACTTGTTTTTATGAAATTTATGGTATCCTATTGGTAGTTTCAATTCAATGGATTTTTGTTCAAGTGGATATAACGGTCGCGTCTGCAAAAATAAGCTGCCTCTATGTTAACATTGATTCAGACATTTGTTACATACTATCATTATGATCCTTTTTCTCTTCTCAGAATTTCAACAATACGGCTATATACAATTTTCGATAAACTCCTGTTGTGACCTTCAAAATCCATGGTACGAAAAACATGGGAACGAGGGTCCCGACAAACAATGCTATTCTGATTATTTGCTTTGTTTGTTTTTTTTCATGTTATTTTAGGACGAAGCGGTTTACTATCCTCAACATTTGATTATTCCGGTAAGTTAATCTTTTTCCAGAAAACGTGAGAAATTGTTAAAAAGAGAGGGTTGTTGTTCTGTAGGTTTCGAGGTATTGCTATTGGCATATCGGATCAACTCGTCTTCCTGTAATTCCAAATAGCCAAACTATTCAGTACAATGGCAAATAGGATGAGGTAAAACAATTCCATGTAGACATGTCCGAGGCTGCTTCCTTTCAGGACAATCAACCGCACAACATGGATGAAATGGGTGACGGGGGTCAACAGTGATATTTGCTTTGCCCAGCCCGGCATGCTGTCGATGCTGGTAAAGAAGCCACTCATCAGGATGAAAATCATGATAAAGAAAAAGGCAACAAACATGGCCTGAAGTTGTGAATCGGAGAAAGTGGAAATCAATAAGCCAAAACCCAGCAATGCCACAAGGTAAACCCCGGCAAAGAGGTACAAGGTCGGGATGCTCCCTGCCGGAAATATGCCATACACCACGTACATCACGGTCAGTCCAAGCGTGAAAACGATCATCCCCACAATCCAGAAAGGGATCAATTTGCCCAAAATGAACTGCCATTTTTTTATGGGAGTCACATTGATCTGCTCGATCGTGCCCACTTCCTTTTCCCTTACAATATTCAGGGCCGTCATAAAGCCTCCAATCAACGTCAGCAACAATACCAGGATGGCCGGCACCATGTAGTATTTGTATTCCGCCCGTGGATTAAACCAATTGACACTGGAGATTTCAATGCGTTTTGCGGGTAGGCTTATGGCATCATTCGGGGATTTTATCATGATGTCCAGCCGACTGTTAAAATCTGCCAAAACCGACTTCAGGTAACTACCCCCCAAAGAAGATTTGGTTCCATTAATAGCATCTACTACGATGTTCACCTTTTGATGTCCGTGACGTACCAAATTGCGCTCAAAACCTGATGGTATTTCCAATACCAAGTCCGCGTCTCCCGTTTCAATAAGTTGTAAACCATCGTGATAAGAAAGCGGATAGCCAACTAGACTGAAATACCCGGAAGATCCTATTTTATTGATTAGCTCATTAGAATACGAGCTGTGATCATGGTCCAGGTAGGCGACATTTATATTCTTCACTTCAAAATCGGCTGCAAAAGGTAATATGATCAATTGGACAATCGGCACAAAGGTCATCATTGCCAATATAATCCTATCCCTGAATATCTGGCGGAACTCTTTTCGTAATATGAAAAACAATACATTCATGCCAATCGGATCTTAAATTTCTTCAGTGCCAATCCCAGTAAAAACGTCGTCATTCCCAGCAACACCAATGTTTCCTTCCAAACATATTCAAAGCCCAACCCTTTCAACATCACAGCTTTTACAATGATGTAATAGTATTTCGATGGAATAATATTTGAAATCACCTGGAATATCTTCGGCATATTTTCCAGTGGAAAAATAAAGCCAGTTAGTAGCAAGGTCGGCAACATCATGGCCATCATGGAGAATAGCATGGCCGCCTGCTGCGACTCGGTTACACTGGACACCAGCAGCCCCAGCGACAGACAGGTTATAATGAACAGGATACTTTCTCCAAACAGTAGCAACAAGCTACCCTTAATCTCTACATCCAGCAAATAAGCCGACAGCAGCAAAACGATAATAAAATCGATCAGCGAAAGTACCAAATAAGGAATGGCCTTAGCAATCAGTACCATGATCGGATTGAAAGGAGAAACCAAAAGAATTTCCATTGTTCCCATCTCCTTTTCCCGGACTACCGCCACCGAAGTCAGGGCTGTACTGACGATCATAAATATGAGCGCAATCACCCCGGGAATGAAACTCAGCGAACCGTTTTGTTCTTCATTGTATAGCTGTCGCACCGTCGGTACGATCTGGTAAGGAATCTTAACATTAGGATTTAGTTCGTGTTGATACTGACCTATAATTGCCGAAAGATAAGTTTCCAGTATTTTGGCGGTGTTTGGGTCAGCGGCATCCGCAATGATCTGAACCTGCGCCTGACCAGTCCGGTAAAGGTCTGCTCCGAAGTTGGGAGGAAATACCAGGGCGCATTTCACTCTTCCTTCCTGAAACCGGTCTTCAATTTCAGAATAGTTGTTAACCGACTCTTTTAAAATGAAGTATTCGCTCGTTTTGATGCGATCAACTATCTGCTCGGAATTAAGGTCATGAGCCTGGTCAAATATCGTAATCCCAATGTTTTTTACCTCGCTGCTTAACGCAAAACCAAAAAGGACGATCTGCACCACCGGAAGGCCAAAAAGTATCAGCAGTGTTCGACGGTCGCGAAACACATGGTAGAATTCTTTTCGGATGAATACAAATAGTTGCTTCATATATTAATCGCTTGACCTTTTTGCTTTTCTCGCTAACTGATAAAATACCTCATCCATTGAATGGGTATGAAAACTCTCTTTTAACCTGGCAGGTGAATCCAACGCTTCCACGCGTCCATCCACCATCACTGTAATCCGGTTGCAATACTCTGCCTCATCCATGTAATGGGTTGTTACAAAAACCGTAATACCATCTTCAGCTGCCTGGTAGATCATATCCCAAAACTGTCGTCGGGTGATGGGGTCTACTCCTCCTGTCGGTTCATCCAGGAAGACGATTTTCGGCCGATGAAAAATGGCCACCGAGAATGCAAGCTTTTGCTTCCACCCGAGTGGCAGCGAGCCTACCAGTTTTTTGGCCTCTTTTTCCAATCCCAGTGTGGCAACCAATTCATTGCTTCTCTTTTTGATCTCTTCTCGTGAGACACCATACACTCCACCATAGAACTCAATGTTTTCCAGTATGGTCAGGTTATCGTACAGGGAGAATTTCTGGCTCATGTAGCCAATGTGCTTTTTAATTTTTTCCTGTTGTTTGTACACATTAAATCCAGCCACACTGGCTTCTCCTGAAGTTGGATAGGAAAGACCGCATAAAATGCGCATGGCCGTTGTCTTGCCTGCTCCATTCGCGCCAAGAAAACCAAATATCTCACCTTCCTTCACGTCAAAGGTGATCTGGTCGACGGCTTTGAAGTCACCAAAATGCTTGGACAGCTCGTGGCACTCTATGATCTTATTCGCCATCGGCTGTCACTTTTATGGTGTTTTCATGCATCAACCGAATGAACGCGTCTTCTATGGTCGGTTTTATTTTTTTCAATTCAAGCTCGTCCAATGGATGCCTCTCAGCGATGGCATTGAGTAGGTCATTTTCATTTCCGTCTGTTTTCACCGTGAAATGCAGGTACTCACCGAAGGCATAGCAACTCTCCACCTCTTCATCTGCCTCCAGTCGTTTTAACAGCAAATAGATATTTTTCGCTTTGGCAGCGTAAAGTGTATTGGGAAAGCTTTTCACAATATTCTCCGGGGTATTGATCGACATGATTTCACCATTCTGAATAAGCGCGATCCGATCACAGAGATTGGCCTCATCCATGTAGGGCGTCGATACCAAAATGGTAATTCCCTGTTGTTTCAATGATTTAAGCATATCCCAAAACTCCTTACGGGAAACCACATCTACTCCCGTGGTAGGTTCATCCAAAAACAGTACAGTTGGTTTGTGTATCAGAGCGCAGCATAAGGCAAGTTTTTGTTTCATTCCACCCGACAGCTTGCCCGCCCTTCGCTTTTTAAAGGGTTCAATCTGTACATAAATGTCCTTGATCAGGTTATAGTTTTCTTCAATGGTTGTATTGAATACGGTGGCGAAGAAATGGAGGTTTTCTTCGATGGTCAGGTCCTGGTATAAAGAAAATTTGCCAGGCATGTAGCCTACTCGCCGGCGAATTTCACGGTAGTCTTTCACGATATCCATGCCATTGACCGTAGCACTACCCGAATCCGGCAACAGTAAGGTGGTCAGCATTCTGAATAGGGTGGTTTTTCCCGCACCATCCGGCCCGATCAGGCCAAAGAGCTCGCCTTTTTCCACAGAAAACGATACATCATTTACCGCCTGAATGCTACCTTTTTCAAAGGTCTTGGTTAAACTATTTACCTGAACATCAGACATAATTACTTTAAAATTTTATTTCCCCGTACATGCCAATTTTATAACTTCCGTCATTCACCACTCGCACTTTAATGGCGTAAACCAGATTCGCTCGTTCATTCTTCGTCAGGATTGATTTTGGAGTAAACTCAGCCTTATCATTGATCCATGTGACGCTTCCTTCTGTTTCATTAAAACCTCCATCGCCCTTATCTGTATAAACCTTTACATTTTGATTGAGCTTCACTTGTGGCAATTGGTCACCGGTAATGTATGCCCGCAGGGTGAGGGTTGACAGATCCGCTATTTTGTACAATGGCCTGCCTGCGGCGGTCATTTCGAAAGGTTCAACAAAGGTAGTCAGGACTGTTCCGTTGACTGGGTTGGTGATTTTACTTTTTTCTAACCTGTCCAGCACTTCCTGCAATTGTACTTCAACCAGATTGGCCTGCTCTTCAATGGAGGTGTTTGTCGTGTAAAGGGAACTTTCCTGGGCGCTGATTTGTGCTTCGAGTGTGGTTATCCTTGCATTAGCGTCATCCAGTTGTTTGGGATTGGCTACACCACCTTGCACCAGGTTGGCCATGCGGTCACGGTCTGTTTTAGCGGTGGCCAGTTGTTCCTTGAGCGCTTTGGTCTGGATTTGCGTATTGGGTCTGCCACTCAGAATGGCCTTTTTGTTTTGCTCCAGTTGCAGGCGTTGCAGATGTAGTTGCGTGCTGTCAATGTAACCAATTACCTGACCAGCTTTTAACACGTCGCCTTCCTTTGCCTCGAAAGACAAAATCTTTCCGTTCACTTCAGCGGAAATAATCGTTTCCACCGCTTCAAAGGTACCGGAGGCATCAAAATCATTTTTGTCCTGGCGACAGGCAAAAAGGCAGGTCAGGGCCAACGCTGCGTAAATAAGTCTAACCTTTTTCATGTTAATGTTATTTATTACCGGTTTGTGTTTTGTATTCATAGATAGACATTAGTAATTGCATTTCGTGGAGGGACTTTTGGCTTGCTGCCTGGCTTTCCTTTTCAGTAGCATCAAGTAAGTCGAGCATCGAGCACATACCATTGTCGTATTTCAATTGATATCCTTCACGGATGCTGGTTCGTAATTTCACGATTTCGTCATCCTCTGCCAGCACCGCCTTTTGCTTCTCGATACTTGCCCTTGTTTGCGTGGTTTGAAGATCGTTATTGACCCTGAAAGTTTGCTCCTGGACGTTAATTTTATTAAGTGTTAACTGACTCAGGTTTTTCTCATTTGAATTTTTGTACAACCCACTGATACTCCAGGAAGTACTCAAACCAATCACACCCAATGAGGACATACTACTCTCACCGAGGCCTATTTCAGGATAAAGGAATACACCGGCTCCTAATACTCCTATCTTTGGCATCAGGCTTACCCTCTGCATCTTAGCTTGTGCTTCGGCCAGGTTTCTCTGACTTTGGAACATGGACAATTCTGGACGGATCATAGGCAAATCCGGCGGCAGATCCGATTGGGTAGGTCTTTCAAATTGCGTAGTATGGTCAACGTCCAGCCCGGTGAATAATGCCAGCATTTGCAGATAGCCATTTCGGGTATAGGTGAATTCGGTCTTTTGCTGTTTGAGTTTAAGCTGCTCGACCTGTATTTCCTGCAAATCGGTTTTGAAAGCCAGACCACTTTCATTCAGTTCCTTTATGCGTTTTGCATTGTTTTCAAGCACTTTGTCCTGCTGGTCAATTTGTACCAACTGTTCATCGATCATCAATATTCCAAAGTACAACTGATTCACCCGCTCCCGCAATTCAAACAGACTGACCTCGAGGGATGCCTTTTCAGACTCTGCTGTTGCAGCAATGATTTCTTTCTGTGCTTTGGTTGCACCGCCGTCCCAGATTGTTTGGTTTAGCTGGGCCAATCCAATTAGCTTAAAGTCATCGCTGTTTTCACCACCTAATGGAAACCCACCAATGATATAACCGGCAATTCCGGTCACACTCACCTGGGGCAGGTAGGCTTTACTGGCATTGCTGAGCGTGTATTCTTTTGTCTTTTCGATCAGCTCATACTGATTGATCAGCGGATAGTTTTTCAAAGCATGGGCATAGCAACTGTCCAGGCTCAGCGGTTGTGCGGCCAAATTATTGCTGTCCAAAACCAGCAGTAGTAAAATGGCTGTATAAAATCCATAAGTTTTGAATGAACCCATTATCATCATTTTTTTCCGTTCAGTATTTGGTTGATCCAGAGGGGAATGAGCTTTTTTCTTTCCAGCATCATCTGCTGAAAAGCATCCTGATCGACCAGTTTCGTCTGGATAATCACCGGCCTGGCCACGAATGGAAAAATAATCATCGCCACAATGCTGAAGAGAAACTGGATAGGATTTACGTCGCCGGAGGCTTCTTTTAATTGTTTCATAAAAAAAGACTGATGGACGAGTTCATCTAACCGGGCTTTAACAATGAAATCAAAATTACCCTTTCTGATTTCATTTAAAATGAAGGTGACGAGATCCGGATCGTTTAATAGAAAATCGATGTAACTATCTACCAGGCCATTGACTTTCTGTTCAAGCGTAGTGGTTTCATTTGTAAAGATCGGCGTGAGCCTTCCAAGCAGCTCTCGGATCTTTTCCAGCATCACTTCCTCAAACAAATTCTTTTTGCTGCCAAAGTGATAATTGAGCAAAGCTACATTCGTTCCGGCTGCCTCGGCAATGTCCCGTATGGTTGTAGAGGCAAATCCCTTTTGCAGGAATACCTTATGAGCAGCTTTTTTGATTTTTGCAACAGATGCTGCCTCGGGGTCTCTGGCTTTCTTTTTCATGACGGGTGACTATTCTCAGGCAGCAAATGTATATTAATCAAATGATTTAATCAAATGATTAAAATATATATATTTTATTCTTGGGGTTTAGCTAATTGCTCTTCTTCAAAGCTTCCTGCAGATATCATTTAGGGCGGTGTAAAAGGATGGAATTTGTATAGAACGGACGGTTTCAGCCTGAATACGAAAGAGACGATACAAAATAAATAATACGGGTTTCAGTTTTTTTGGCGTAATGGGTTGGTTCAGATTATCATGTTAAAAGTGACATTAGAATGAATCATATGTAAATATTTTTTTAATTTAGGCCAACCAAACAACCAGAATGAGATTATTCCCTTTTGTAATTCTCCTTTACTTTTTTATTGCTAATGATGCTATTGCCCAGACAACAAATTCTGATTCAACTTCGACCATTGCCAGGAGAAAACTGAATTTTGCAGTTTTTAAAGATTCTCTTGATAATGCCCTGGACCTCAGTAGTTTTCTGATCGATTTTCATGGATTTATTCCTATTCCACAGCTTATTACAGAGCCTGCTCTTGGAAATATCGGGGTAGTCTTTACACCTGTGTTTATTCATCCCAACAAATACAAGGAAAAAGGAAAATATATTCCTCCCGATATAACAGCTGCTTTTATCGGGTATACCGGTAATAAATCATGGGGTTTTGGTGGAATGCGTTCCGCTTCCCTTCCAAAACATCATATAAAATATCGTGCTGCAGTTTTTCATGGCGATATCAATATGGACTTCTATCGCACCCTTCCGGATATTGGGAACAGGAAATTCGATTTTGGTTTTAAAATGACGGCGATATTTGTATCTGTTCTTAGGCAAATAGCGAAGACAGACCTTTACGTTGGGTTGGATTATGCCTACGCACACAATGATCTGACACCGCAATTTGATTTGCCAGAGGTTCCTGATATTGCAGAGGGGTACGACTTAAAAGCCAATATCAGTAGCCTTGCCCTTGATATGCAATATGATAAACGCGACAATGTTTTCACACCTGATAATGGTTCCTACCTGCTATTGACCTATCGATTGAATGCATCGTGGTTAGGCAGCGATTATGACTACGGAAAACTCAACATTGCCACCTTTAATTTCTTTCAGCCAACGAAGAAATGGGTGAGTGGAGTGCGTCTGGAAGGGGTCTGGCTTACCGGAGGCGATGTGCCATTTTACCTGATGCCATATGTTGATATGAGAGGAGTGCCAATGGCAAGGTATCAGGGGGATCAAATCTACATGTTGGAAACCGAACAACGATACGATTTTACAAGAAGGTGGAGTGGGATCCTGATTGGTGGATTGGCCAAGGCGCTAACAAATGAGGTTTCTTTTGGTGATGCCGAACTGGTCTACACTTATGGGACCGGCTTTCGCTACCTGATCGCCAGAAAATTTGGCCTGCGAACCGGAATGGATGTTGCCTGGTCCAATGATGATTTTGGGTGGTACATCACGTTTGGGTCGGCGTGGAACAATAGAAATTAACTTATGGATACAACCAGCATATTTGGCTTTGCGATTACAGTCTTTACCGGGTTTTTTGCCATCATGAACCCCATTACCAATACGCCTGTGTTCACTGGTATGACAGCAGGAGCTACCTATAAGGAAAAGAAAGAAGTTGCCAAAAAAGCCGTACTCACCACATTTGCCATCATTGCTTCCTTTGTGTTGTTGGGTAAATACATCTTTGAAGTATTTCACCTGACCATCCCGGCCTTTAAAATAGCAGGAGGGATCCTGGTGTTTTTCGTAGGGTTTGAGATGTTGCAATCCAAAAAATCGAGCATTCATGATCAGAATGCCCCTGATTTTAATGAGGATGTCGCGATTTCACCGCTGGCCATTCCCATTCTCGCCGGACCGGGAACGATTGTTACGGCCATGAACTATGTAGAAGGGGTCAGTTACCTCTACATGGGTGTGGTGTTGTTGATGTTTTTGCTGATCTGTGTGCTAACCTATGTGGCATTTGTATTTTCAGACAAACTGGTGGGATTCATCGGCGCAAATAAAATTGTTGTTTTGGGAAAGCTGATGGGATTGATCCTGACAGTCATCGGTGTTTCGATGGTTGTGGAAGGGATCGGATTGGCATTTAGCCTTAATGAATGAAATTCTAAAGCTAAAAACACCTATAAATTAAATTAAACTAAACCAACTGAATATGAATTCCAAAAATGTTTTATTGATTTTCCTGGCTTTAGCTTGCTGTTGGATTGTGTCCTGCACGAGTAAAACGGAAACAGGTGTCGAAACTACTGAAACAGCAAGTGAATCTGCTGAAAATTCAGACCCTCTTCCTTCCTGGAATGATGGTGAAACAAAATCGGCCATCATCAGCTATGTGGAGGATGTAACCAATTCATCCAGTCCAAATTTCATTGATGAAAAAGACCGAATTGCTACATTCGACAATGACGGAACGTTATGGTCTGAACAGCCGGTTTATTTTCAATTGTTTTTCGCCATTGACCGGATAAAAGCCCTGGCACCTGACCACCCCGAATGGAAAACCAAGCAGCCATTCAAAGCCTTGTTAGAAAATGATATGGCTGAGTTAATGAAGCAGGGAGAAAAAGGCCTTTTGGAAATTGTCATGACTACCCATGCGGGAATGACAACTGATGAATTTGATGCCATCGTCAAGGATTGGATATCTACCGCACAACATCCCACAAAAAACAGACCCTATTCGGATCTGGTATTCCAACCGATGCTGGAATTGCTCGATTACCTGAGGTCGAATGACTTCAAGACATTTATTGTCTCAGGCGGAGGGATTGAATTTATGCGTCCATGGGCAGAGGATGTTTATGGGATCCCGAAAGACCAGATCGTTGGAAGCAGTGGCAAGGTAAAGTATGACTACAATGATGGAAATCCTGTGATTAGGAAATTGCCGGAAATTGAGTTCATTGATGACAAAGAGGGTAAACCTGAAGGGATTTTGAAATACATTGGCAGGAAACCGGTATTCTCAGCCGGAAATTCTGATGGTGACCTGCAAATGCTGAGATGGGCTGATGCAAATGATCTAAAAAGTTTCAAGTTATACGTACACCATACCGATTCCACAAGAGAATGGGCCTATGACCGGGCCTCTCATATCGGCACACTCGACAAAGGTCTGGATGAAGCCAATGAAAAAGGATGGACAGTTATCGATATGAAAAACGATTGGAAGGTAATCTATCCATTTGAATTGGAGTAATCAGGAAAGGACCCATCTCCAGCCCCTGCCTCATCCAGCAGGCGGGCCTCCAGGGAGGGGAGTTTTTACCTCGCTCCTCAGGGTTATCCGCAGGTTCCATGAGCTCCCGTAGAGAAACCCAGAAAAGTGAAATAGAAATGAAAGAAAAATATATGTATGTTAATTTATCTAAAATCAACCATTGCACATTTATCTCTGAATATCCATCGCGTGTTATTCCCCTCCCTGGAGGAGAATAGTTTTCGGACATTTGGAGGTTTAATCCTCAACGCTCGGGTTGGTGTCCTCACCGATCAATCCAAAACTTTCAAATCTTTCCTCATCCTATTCGCATTTATTTTCATCGCCTTTCCGGTTCTTTCCCAGGATGGAGAAAAAACGTCCGTTGAACTTTCCCAACAGGTTATAAACCCGACAACCCTGGCATGGCAATTACAACTGGAAGAATTTGCCATCTTCGACACGGAAGGTCAGGACGGTTTTGCCCAAAACTTCCGGATTCGTGGTATTCTTCCACTCCAAAAAGGCCCACTATTGCCATTTCCTCAGCTGATCAGGGTGATCGCTTTTATCAACACTGCTCCGGGTGGACCGACCGGATTGGGGGATATCACCCTCAATCAATTCTGGATTTTCATGAAAAAAGATTGGGGTCAGTTCGGCGCCGGATGGAATTTACAAATACCAACGGCCACTGACCTGGAATTAGGTTCTCCTCAATGGCAATTTGGGCCGGCTTTGACCATCACTTTTACGGACATAGGTAACTGGCAGATGTACTGGATCATTCAAAATTTTTTCTCTGTCAGTAAAAATGATGAATATGGTAAAACACAGTATGCGGTATTACAACCTAATATTTTCTATACCTGGGCGAATGGCATTTATGCTGGTATTGAACCTTTGTGGCAAATAGATTATCAGACTGGCAAAGTAGCAATACCGCTAAATTTCCGTGTGGGTTATGTCTGGGCTGGAAAATTAAAACACAACGCATATATCGAGCCTGAAGTCATGGCCTACCGATCAGAAGGCTACACTCGAAATTTAAACAACTTCGGTATCCGGTTTGGATTTCGGTGGTACCTGCCAATGAAATAAAAATTAAACTTAAACTATCAATTTGACTGAAATTATCAATACAAAACCAACTCACATATGTTATGAAAAAAACATCTAAAAACTATCTGATCCTATGCCTGATGGTTATCGGAATAGGATTTTCTCACAGTTGTAGCCCTCCCGCGGAAAAGGCTACAGCGCAATCAGCAGATGAAAGCGGGTTTAACGGAGTCATCAAACTCGATGTCCGTGATTCGAAAGCAGACTGGAAACCTTTTACACCGAAAAGTGCTCCGGAAGGAGCGCCTAATGTGCTATTTGTCTTGTATGACGACACAGGACTAGCAGCCTGGTCGCCCTACGGTGGAAGGATCAATATGCCCACCATGGAAAAGCTGGCCGCCAATGGCCTGACTTATACCCAATGGCATACCACTGCGCTATGCTCACCTACAAGGTCTACTTTACTTACAGGTAGAAATCATCATTTGAACGGAATGGCTGCTATTACTGAAACTGCTGATGGTTTCCCTGGTGCTAGTGGGAGGATTCCTGCTGAATGTGCTACCATGTCAGACATCCTTCAGGATAATGGATACAGTACCTTCTGGATTGGTAAGGATCATAATGTACCTGAGCAGGATATCGCCCCAGGTGGAAGTCGGGCCGAATGGCCGGTTCAGAAAGGTTTTGATCGTTTTTATGGTTTTCTGGGTGGAGAAACCAATCAGTGGTATCCCGATCTGGTAGAAGACAACCGTTTTACTGATCAACCATATGGTCCGGAAGAGGGTTACCATCTTTCCAAAGACCTGGCAGACCAGGCTATTTCCATGTTGCGTAACCAGCAAGCGACCAATCCTTCCAAACCCTGGTACATGTGGTGGTGTCCTGGTGCCAATCATGCTCCACACCATGCACCGGAAGAATATATAGCGAAATACAAGGGCAAGTTTGATGATGGCTATGAGGTTTATCGCGAGTGGGTACGCGAACGAATGATAAATAAGGGGATTTTGCCTGAAAACACAGCTTTAACACCCATGAATCCTCTTCCTGAAGATATGGCTAATCCTGCTGACATGGTAAAGCCATGGGATTCACTAAGTGATGATGAAAAAAAGCTTTTTTCAAGAATGGCTGAAGTTTATGCCGGCTTTTCCGAGTACACCGATGCACAGGTTGGACGTATAATTGACTACCTTGAAGAAACAGGGCAACTTGAAAATACTGTTGTTATTTACGCTGCTGATAATGGAGCTTCCGGTGAAGGAAGTCCGAATGGTTCTGTCAATGAAAACAAATTCTTCAACGGATATCCGGATGAATTGGAAGAGAATATGAAATACATGGATGTTCTGGGTGGACCTGAAACCTACAATCATTATCCAACCGGTTGGGCATATGCATTTTCTTCCCCTTTCAAAATGTTTAAACGATATTCCGAATATGCAGGAGGCACAAACGATCCATTGGTTATTTCCTGGCCTAAGGGCATAAAAGCAAAAGGTGAAATAAGACATCAATATCATCATTCGGTAGATATTGTTCCTACTATACTGGACGTGATTGGATTGGAAATGCCTGATGTTTACAATGGTGTTAAGCAGGTACCCTTATCAGGAGTATCTATGAAATATACATTTGATGCGGCACCTGAAGACGCAACTCAAAAACACATACAGTACTACGCCATGTTGGGTACCCGTGGTATCTGGAAAGATGGCTGGAAGGCAGCCTCTATACATGCGCCATTGACCGGAAAAGGTCATTTTGACCAGGACAAATGGGAACTTTATAATGTTGCTGAAGACCGGTCAGAGTCTAAAAACCTTGCGGAAGAGCATCCGGAGAAACTACAGGAATTAATTGATGCCTGGTTTGCCGAGGCTGACAAAAATAATGTGTTGCCATTGGATGACCGAAGTGCAGCTGAGATACTCACCATCGAACGTCCTACAGAAGAACCTCCAAGGGATCGATATGTGTATTATCCGAATACTTCTCCTGTTCCTGAGGGTGTGGCGGTCAATATCAGGGGACGTAATTACAAGATCTTGGCGAATGTTGAAATTACGGATGCCAATGCTTCCGGGGTGTTATTCGCTCATGGATCACGATTTGGAGGTCATGCATTGTATATCAAAAATAAAAAGCTGCATTACACCTACAATTTCTTAGGAATTGAAGAGCAAACATTTACTTCCAACACGACACTAAGGCCAGGTGAATATACCCTTGGTATGGAGTTTAACCGTGAAAGTGCCGGAAAATATGGTGAGTCAATGGGTAACATGGCACTTTACATTAATGAAACCAAAGTGGCGGAGGGTTCTATGAAAACCCAACCAGCAAAATTTACTTTATCAGGTGATGGATTGTGTATTGGATATGACAGTGGGGATGCCGTAAGTAAAAATTACAAAACCCCTGGTACATTCACTGGTGGTACCATACAATTGGTCGGTGTGACCGTTGAAGGAGAGCCTTACCTGAATCTGGAAGCTGAGGCAAGGCGTGCATTGATGGTACAATAAGCGGTTTATGAATATTACAGGTCCTGGTGAGTTTAGCCAGGACCTGTATTCTTTTCTTAGTCGATTGATATTAGTATATAGTTTTGATTTCGATGGCATTCTCCAACTAATTGGTCAGAATCTGGATTTAAATAAAAATGACCAATTTGAAATGAGTAAACCTTTACTGGTTGAAGTTGGCATCTTCGACTTAATGTTATAAAGCAAAATTATATAAAACCAGACACTGAATGTTTTACATATAGTAAACCGGACTACCAATTCTTATTTAATAGAGACATGATAAAACCCCAATACTCATGAAACAGTTACATAATTTCCTGAAGATCGGAATAGTTGCTATTCTGATCAGCACAAATTCTTTTTCTCAAACACCAGAAGTCTTGCCCCGTCCTGATTTTCATTTCAAGGGAACGGTGGGCAGAACGTTCAAAGAGTCCGACCCTGCACAGTTTCCGCAAATGGTACAGGCTCCGGAAGGAGCTCCGAACATCGTGCTCATTCTTATCGATGATGCCGGATTTGGTCAGTTCAGTACCTTCGGTGGCGGGGTTTCTTCACCGACGCTGGATAAACTGGAAGAGGGTGGGTTAAGATACAATCGCTTTCATACCACAGCACTATGTTCACCAACACGTGCTGCGCTTATTACCGGAAGGAATCATCATTCAGCAGCGTTTGCCATGATTACCGAGACAGCCACCGGGTATGAAGGCTATACCTGTATATTGCCACGGAGCTGCGGTACTTTAGGGGAGGTGTTGCGGCAAAATGGCTATTCCACCGCATGGATAGGGAAAAATCATAACACACCTCCGTGGGAACTAAGTCAGGCCGGACCGTACGACCGCTGGGCAAACGGATTAGGCTTTGATTACTTCTATGGCTTCAATGCAGGCGATATGAATCATTGGAATCCGGTGTTGTATGAGAATCGTAACCTTGTTCCTGCTTCTAAAGACCCCAACTATCACCTGACAACTGATATCGCTGATCATGCGATTGACTGGGTGAGAAAGATGAAGAGCATCGCTCCCGATAAGCCTTATTTTCTTTATGTGGCTCCGGGGGCCACGCATGCGCCTCATCATGCACCCCAAGAATGGATTGACAAGTTTAAGGGAAAGTTTGATCAGGGATGGGACAAATACCGGGAAGAAACATTCGAACGTCAAAAGAAACTGGGCGTAATTCCAGCCGATACAAAGTTGACCACACGCTCGAAAGGGTTGCCAGCATGGGACGATCTAAATGCTGATCAGAAAAAACTTTACGCACGCATGATGGAAGTCTTCGCAGCGTATGGTGCACACTGTGATTATGAAATGGGACGCATCATCGAAACCGTAAAACAATTGCCGGATGCTGACAATACCTTGATCATCTATATTGTGGGTGATAATGGTTCCAGTGCCGAAGGTGGTCTTGAGGGATCATTAAGTGAAAACATGTTTTTCAATGGCTTCCCTGAAAAATGGCAGGACAACATCAAGGCATATGACGAATTAGGCGGACCCAAACACTTCAATCACTTTACAAGCTCATGGGCACATGCCATGAACACACCTTTTCAGTGGACCAAACAGGTAGCCAGCCACTTTGGTGGTACACGTAATCCGATGTTTATCGAATGGCCCAAAGGAATAGAGGACAAAGGTGGATTGAGAAGTCAGTTCATTCATGTCATCGATATTGTGCCGACACTTTATGAGATTTGCGGAATTACAGCCCCTACTTCATTAAATGGTGTGCAACAGAAGCCCATTGAAGGCACCAGCTTCGCATATACCTTTCCGAAAGACAGTGTGAATGCCAAAGGTCGTCATGAAGTACAATACTTCGAACTTGGTGTCAATCGTGGTATTTATGATCATGGATGGATGGCCTCAGCAATATCCTTTGAACCATGGAACCCAAATCGAAAAGACTTTGATCCTGACAAACAAAAGTGGGAACTCTATAAAGTAGATGAAGACTTTTCGCAGGCTGAAGATCTTGCTGCTCAATATCCTGAAAAGCTTCGGCAAATGCAGGATCTTTGGTGGGTAGAGGCGGCTAAACATAACGTGCTTCCGCTGGATTGGCGGGCAACGGAACGGTTCAATTCTGAGGCGATGGGAAGACCAAGCCTAACACGTGGCCGAAAATCAATGACATACTTTCCAGGTACCATCGGCTTACCCGATGCAGCTTCACCATCTATGATAAATAAATCTTGGACCATCACTGCGTACATTGACGTACCTGATGGCAAAACAAATGGGATGATTGTCACACAGGGTGGTCTTGAAGGAGGTTATGGTCTTTATCTGCGCAATGGTAAAGTGAATTTCACTTACAACTTTTTGGGAACAGAAAGGTTTGAATTCTCTTCTAAAGCTCCGGTCGGAAAGGGAAAGCACACGCTGGTTGTTGATTTTGTCTACGATGGCGATGGGATAGGTAAAGGAGGAACCATTACTATTTCCGATAACGGAACAAAGATTGGAGGTGGCAGGCTGGAGAAAACTATTCCAGCACAAATGTCATTGGGTGAAGGACTGGATATTGGTATGGATGTGGGATCGGCTGTTGATTTCAGCTACAAGTTGCCTTTTGCTTTTACAGGAAAGGTTGAGAAGGTGACGGTCGAATTAAAATAAATAGTTGAGTGATTATTGGAAATTATGTATCACCTGAAATCAAAAACTATATCAGTTATGAAAAAACACATCTTAAACATATCACTGGCAGCAGCCGTGTTAGTCACCGCCTGTCAGCCACAAGAAAAGCAGCAAACAACGGACACAATCGAAGAGAATCATTACGAAATGCTGGCGAACCTCCCTCTTGAGGGCGGCTACCCAACAGCAGAAGAGACACGCACATTGGATGAAGAATTGTTCTTCCAGCGTGCTACGCAGGCTTATCTGTGGGCATTGCCGGCAGTTAATATGTACGCCATGAAAGAAGGCCTCGGCAAACTAAATGGCGAAGGCTACAATGTGATGTCCGTTTTTGAAGAACGTCTAAAACCTAATACCATCATCACCACACCCAACTCGGACGTTATCTACGGGTTAGCTTTTGCTGACCTGAGTAAAACCGGTCCTCTTGTACTTGATGCTCCTGCGAACCTGCAGGGACTCATGGATGACTTTTGGCACAGACCGTTGGTCGGCCCCAATATCAACGGCAGGCAATTTTTGGGAGATATTGGTATCCCCGGACCTGATAGAGGAAAGGGTGGCAAATACCTGATCGTACCGGAAGGTTATGAAGGCGAAATGGATGGAAATCAATATTTCATTTACACCAGCTCCACAAACGGGGTATTCATTTTTCTTCGGGGATTCTTCCAGAGTGTGGACGATCTGGAGCCTGGGGTAAAAGCTGTAGAAGGACTCAAAATGTATCCGCTCAATGGCGAAAGGAAGGAAATGAAGTATGCTCATTCTTCAAATAAGGAAGCCAACGCCCTTTTTGCCCACGATTACAGCTATTTCGAAATGCTCAACCGATTCATCCAGAGTGATCTGGTCGATGACTTAGACCCCTATATGAATGGCGTGCTTGCTGCGATCGGAATCAAAAAAGGAATGGATTTTAATCCAACAGCCAGTGAAAAGGAGTTGTTAGAGCAAGCGGCGCAAACGGCATGGCGAATGGCCAAAAACATAGCAGCTAATTTTGACCGAGAGTACAAAGGTCTGTGGTGGGAAGACCGACAGTGGGTGGCCCATGGTAAGACCGAACTGGATGACTTTATGCATGTGCTTTTAAACGAGGAGTTTGCGTGGAGAGAAACCGGTCACACAGATGTAAATGCCAAGGCGCACATGTTCATCAACCATTACTCCATCAGCACAGGTATGATCAGCTCAATCGTAGGGCTCGGTGCCAAATATGCCGGTGCATACAAAGACAGCGAAGGCAATTTCCTTTCCGGTGAAAATACCTATCAAATTGATATTCCGGCTGATGTGCCAGCCAAACTATTCTGGTCGTTGACCGCCTATGACTTTGCTACAGCCTCCGGCTTACCTGCCGGTCAGGAGTATCCCTCACTTAATTCGTTGAATGATCTGGATTACAATGAGGATGGTTCGGTGACGATCTACTTTGCTCCTGAGCAGCCTGAAGGTAAAAAGAACTGGATCAAAACGATTCCAAATGTAGGTTGGTTTAGCCTCATTCGTTTATACGGTCCGGATCAGGGTTTTTTCGACAGGCAGTTTAAACCGGGTGATTTTGTAAAGGTAAAGTAAGGCTTAAATTTTACCAAAGCTATGCTACAGGGTTGGTGAAAAGATATAATTTAAATTACACAAACAACTTATAAAATGTATAGAAAGCTCATTATAACCAGTGTACTGCTATTGGGATTGACTACAACGTTCGCCCAGGACCACGAAGATCACGCTGCGTCCGCTGCCCAGGCAAATAACCCTTTGGCGAACATGACCGCGCTCAATTTCCACAATTACTACATGCCTAAGATCAATGATGCTCCGGAAGGTACTTACCTGAATAACTCATGGATCCGGTTTGCAAGGCCATTTTCTGATGGCAAGTTGCTTTTAAGGGTTTCGGTACCCATAAATACCATTGCCGGCCCTGACCCAACAACCGGTTCGATTTCCTCAACAAATGGCCTGAGCGATATCAATGCCTTTCTTTCCTATAACTTTGTGTCAAAACCAACGGCAACCGTCGGTATTGGCCCTAACCTGACCATGCCCACTGCTACAAAAGATGCATTGGGAACGGGTAAATGGCAGGGAGGTTTTGCCTTTGTGGCATTTATCGCCAAGTCGCCCGTTTTCCAGTTTGGTGGGTTGATCACCTGGCAGGCTTCCTTTGCCGGGAATGACGACCGCTCGCCTACGAGTGTAGCCGCAATCCAACCTTTCTACTTTTGGCAATTGGGAAAAGGAACCTATTTAAGAGGGGCGCCGATTTGGGTATTTGACCTGAAGAATGATTCTTTTGCGGTACCATTGGCGCTGGGTATCGGAAAAGTAGTGAAAGTAGGAAATACGGTATTCAACCTGTTTGTCGAGCCACAATATTCAATTTTACATGAAGGCACGCAACCACAGGTACAGATCTTTACAGGGATCAATTTGCAGTTTATGGGTGAGTAGGGTTAACTGGCCGGTTCCTCTAAAGTCTCTACTGACGAGGTTTGTGTGTAATCTATCGTAATCGAGTAACTGAAGATCTGCTCAATGTTGCTCCTTTTATAATTGCAGTTACTCTTGATGTTCATTTTCTTTTACTCTCCGTGTGGACACGAACCATGGCAATGGAATATGACGAAAGATTGAGGATTGATCTATTCTATTTCGCCCTTTTGTGGCTGACTTATTGATGAAATTTGTATCGAGGATCTTTGCCTCCGTTATTGATGGAGCCCTTTTAGGGTTTACTTTTATTAAGCTGCAGGCCATGATGTCCTCACGAACCTTTATTGAACATATTAAACACTATCCCAGATAAGTCTTGAGCTCCCGGCTTCTTCCGCTGTGGCGCAGGCGACGAATAGCTTTTTCCTTGATTTGACGGACCCTTTCCCGCGTCAAATCAAATTTCAGCCCTATTTCTTCTAATGTCAGCGCCTGGTAATCATCCAATCCAAAATAATAGGAGAGAACATCAGCTTCCCTGGTTGTCAGGGTTGATAAGGCATTTCTGATCTCGTGCCTCAAAGAGTCCATCATCAGTCCTTCATCTGGTTTGTCCTCGTTTTCATTTTCCAGGACATCAGCCAGACTATTATCCTCACCATCTGCAAAGGGAGCATCCATTGATAAATGGCGGGAAGAAATCTGAAGATTGTTGTTGACCTCGTCAGGATCTATGTTCATCACTTCGGCCAGCTCTTCCGCAGAAGGCTCACGTTCGTATTTTTGTTCCAGCTCTGAAAATGTCCGGGTAATTTTGTTTAAAACACTCACACGGTTTAAGGGAAGCCGGACGATTCTGGACTGTTCGGCCAAAGCTTGTAGGATGGACTGCCGGATCCACCAGACAGCATAGGAGATGAATTTAAATCCTCTCTTTTCGTCAAATCTCGAGGCAGCTTTTACCAGGCCAAGATTTCCTTCATTGATCAGGTCGCCCAAAGTCATGGATGTACTTTGATACTGTTTGGCAACTGAAACTACGAAGCGCAAATTGGCTTTAACCAGTTTTTCGAGAGCGATCTGATCACCCTCTCGGATCCTTTCAGCCAGCTTTACTTCTTCATCTGCCGTGATAAGGTCTACTTTTCCTATCTCCTGGAGGTATTTATCAAGGGATTGACTCTCCCTGTTAGTTATTTGTTTTGAAATTTTTAATTGTCTCATAAAGATTGATTTAAAACCTTTCCTTTTGAGAAAGGATCAAACATCACGTCAACTTGCTCTAAATGTCTGTATACGGAAATGCCAACCAAAGAAAGATCTTGCACGAAGAAGATTATTCCCGGTAGGTGTTCCTATATTCGTTCCAGATATCTTAGATGAAGATCTTTTTTCCTCTTGTTTTTATTGTTTTAACGAAAGATTATTAACCAAACTAATGATTTGATACGAAATTATTTACCTTTTGGCGATATTATTCAAAAAAAGAAAAATTACCTTCTGGATAGTAGTATGGTAAAGAAACAAAAAAAGCCATTCTTTCAATGGCCTTTGTAAAACGAAAATAGGGTGTTGGCTTAGTCAATCAATTGAACATTGACTGCATTCATGCCTTTTCTACCTCTTTCTACGTCAAATTTCACCTTGTCATTTTCACGAATATCATCGATAAGCCCACTTTCGTGAACAAAAATGTCTTCTCCTTGATCTGATGGTTTAATAAAGCCAAACCCTTTGGCATTATTAAAGAATTTTACTGTACCTTCTTTCATGTGTTTTATTTTACTTATTACATTCACATGGCTTTAACCATGATTACTTTATTCTGTCATTACACTATTTTTTGAATAAAATAAGCACGGCTCATTTCATTACTTTTGTTAAATAGTTTTAGCTATTACGTTAAATTGCTAATTGTAAAGGGAAGAAATAAAATCAATACTAAATAAACTAATCGCCCCGGGCGGGCATTCATATAGAATAGTTTTACTGCTTTCCACCGGCAAAGTTACGATAAATAATTGATTAATCTTTTTATTATTTAATTATTTATAAAATAGGGGAGTGGTTGACTTTATCTGTGATTTTGGAAAAACAACAATTTAATCATCCTGATCCACCAACCGGCGGATCAGGACTAATGAATTTCGGGTATCAATCAAACAATAGAAAACAAGGTTTGATGATACATCCTGTTTGAAGTAAGTAAAGGTTTTTATTCCTCGTCATCCTTTTTCTTCTCCTGTTCTTCAGGTGGTTCGGTGGTGATATTGCCGTATTCATCTACATAGGCAAGCATTTCAGAAAGAGACGCTCCTTTATCATTGTTTTCCTGTCTTTCCTTCTTTTTCTCAAGCTTTTCTTTCTTTTTCATCATTTTTTTCTTCTCTCGCTGCTTCTTCATAAAACTGTTTTGTGATCTTGCCATATTCAAATTTTTAAGTGAACAAAAATGCGGGCTACAAGCACCTTAATGAATGGATATTGAAAGAGCATAGCCTGCTAAGATATTTTGCTATTAGAATTTCCCGTACTGCTCTTTCAATGAATTTACAGATTGAATAAAGGAAATTAGAAAACTAATATTCAATCCGGAAACTGGAAGAAATAATTCCGTGCAGAAATGCCTGTGAAGTGATATTAGGCCAATGCAAGGTGACTGTTACCGCTTTCCAAATACAAAGATAACAGAATAGTTTGGTTTTATTGAGGTGAAATCCGGTTAATGTTGTCTAACTGATTGATTGGAATCAAATAATAAACAGAAGTTTGAAAAATGTGATTAAAAATTGGGAATACAGGTTTTACCAGAACGACATGATCCATCCTACAGATATTGCCATTGATTATATTTTTCAAAAGCTGGTGGAAGCGTATTTTGAAGAGGAGGGCAAAGGCGCTATCCTTGAAATCGAGCGAATACTGGATTGTGTCAACCTGATCCCCTACAATCCCTAGGGAAATGAATTGGTACAGTCATTGAAAAAAGCAATCGAAAAGATCGAAAGAATCGAAACCCGCATTGACACATCAGATCTAATGGAAGTGCTGAAGGGCAGAATAAAAGGGGTTTTATAGTTTAAATATCTATAAGAGAAGAAAATTCCCGGCCTTGTACCGGGATCCCCTGGAAGTAGCTCACCAATTGGATTGAAAGGAAGGGATTTATTTTGACAATTTAATACATCGTTGCAGTTTGTTGACAGACCCCGGAACAGGTCCGGGGCTTATCGCCTTTTAGTTAGTAACGATAAAATTATTCTTCCTCCGTCATGATGAGGAGCGAGCAATAATTGACCATGTGATTACCATTTTTAAGCGACGTGGTCATATCCGGCTATTGGGAGGTGAGTAGTTTTATCATCAAAATTAATGTAGAAAGGTTAAGAAATTCCCGGCCTTGTGCCGGGATCCCCTGGAAGTAGCTCACTAATTGGATTGAAAGGGAGAGATTTATTTTGGCAGTTTAATATATCACCGTAGTTTGCTGACAGACCCCGGAACAGGTCCGGGGATTATCGCTTTTTAGTTAGTCGAACTGTGAGGAGTCTTAACATTGCTTTTGCCAACCGCTCGAAGTGAATACTTCTGATCCAGTAATTCTTATAATTTGTAAGGTACAAGAATCGTTTTGCTTATTCTTGCACCAGTGGGGGGGATCTTTTGGAAGTGGCTTACTTTTTGGATTGAACGGAAGAGATTAGTTTTGGCAGTTTAGTATATCACCGTAACTTGCTGACAGACCCCGGAACAGGTCCGGGGATTATCGTTTTTTAGGCGGTTGATTAGGTTTCAAAGTGTTTGAGCATATATATTCCTCAATTTTGGCACTATCCAATTCTTTAAAATCAAACTTCGGATAGCCCCAATTATCTATCAGATGATTCAGAAACACCACAGGATTCTGATCTTTATTAGTCTTTCTCCATTTTCTGAATTCATAGAAGGCATCACTTCCATCATCATTTCCAAATGGACCTCCTTCTTCTATTGGGCTCCAGTAAAAATCTTCTGTTAAAAGTTTTTGCGCATTTGCATGTGCATATTCAGGGCTTAACTCAAAAGTTTCCATTTGTAGTTTTTTAGATTGAGCATTGCAGGAAAGGCTGAAAAGCAATGAACTAAAAATTATTATTGTTTTTTTGATCTTCATTGATAAAAAAATGGTGTTCTAAACAAAAAGTAACTTAACATCTAAAAGTAGCAATATTTACAGGATTTCAAATTTCAAAATGATAATTCAATTGAAAATGAATTTTATTTATTCCCTCACCCAAATCAAAATCGAAGTCCCTTCCATCGTAAAATCCATTGCCTTTCCACCTTTTAGTTTCCGGCCAAATTTGTCATCCTTTACCCCGCTGATATCAACGGAATGTGTAGTGCCAATCAGCTTCCAGTCTCCTTCGGGGATTTCGACTTGCTTGAAGGTGTTTTCCTGCTGGCCGGCATTGAGAAGGACGATCACCTTTCCATCGATGATGTAGCCCAGCATGCTATCATCCTCTGGAGTGATCCATTGATAGTAATCATCCGTTACTGCATCGGGCACGCGGAAGACCTTGCCGTATTCACTCATGCGAAATTCATTCATCCCTTTCCAGAAGGCCAGCATGTTGGCGTAGTCGTTTTTGTTCTCTTCGTTGGGTGTTTGCCCTACGTTTTCCCATACAAACTGGTTAGCTGTGCGGTGGTTGTAGGTATCGCGATAGCCATGCATGTGGATCTTGTAGCCGGCTTCCGTCTCCTTTACCACCTCTTTGAGTGGGGCATGGGCCTTGCTTCGCATGATCTCCGAACCGCCATGCGTGACGATGGGACCTAATGTAGTGTATAGCAGCGTAACGGCGATCTTATATTCATCCTGGTCCACCGCCAGTCGTCCGTCGAAATTTTCAGATCCAAACTGATCTGCCAGGGCAAAGTTATCGTGAATATCGAGGTAGCTGATCCCGCTGAGTGGCGTTTTGTCATCCGGGAATTTGTTGGCCAGCCCTTTCATCACGTTTTCCCGCTCATCGAACTTTCCTCCCGGCCAGCCACGGTCTTCGTACTTGTCCTTTAGTTCAAACACCGGTCCCTTGTAGGCATTCCTGGAATCATCCTGGAAGAAAGTAATGGGGGCGTCTTCCTTGTACCAGTCCCAATCGGGATTGCTTTCAAACTCCGGATCATTAGAGCCGATCCACGCCTCACCGTAAACGATCTTGTCATCACCAATCGCTTGCTTCAGCGCAATCAGAGTTTGCTGGTCGATTTGTCCTGCCAGGTCTATCCGGAATCCGTCAATGCCAAACTCATTGATAAAATGCAGGCACTGATCGATCAACCATCGCTGGGTCATCGGCCGGTTTTCGGTCTTTACCTCATTGCCGTATGCGCCAATGTGGTTAAAGTCTTTTGTGCGGTAATAATACATCATGTCAAAGACATTGAAATTGAAGTAAAACCCATTCCCATCCATGTTCTCCGCTGTGTGATTGGGAACAATATCGATGATCACCGTAATATCCTTGTCGTGGAATGCCTGGACGAGATCACGGAATTCCTCACGTTCAGTTCCTGGTTCAGTTCCTTTGGTTCGGTATCGAGACTCTACTGCCATGGCGAAGGCCGTTCGGTAGCCCCACTGGTAGTTTTCCATGTTAACACCCTGTTCGATCATGTATGCATCGTTTTCGAAGGATGCCTGCCAGTCGTCATCCGGGAAGTGGAGGTATTCCTGGACGGGCATCAAGTGAACCACATTAATGCCAAGGTCGATCAGATAATCAAATCCGATTTTCTCCCCACGAGAGTTTTTCAATCCGGGAGTGATCATGGCTTTAAAAGTGCCTTTCAGTTCATCACTGACTGGAAGCTGGTCGGTAAAGTCCTGCACGTGTACTTCGTAGGCAATCGCATCTTCCATTTTGGGAATGCCTTTTTTCAACGGTGTCGCCGAGGTTGTGCGGTGCCAGATCCTGGCCTTGCCCCACGTGTCATCACTCACCCTGGCATATGGGTCATTGACATGTACAGGATTTGTTTCGTAAAAATGATTGCCGGGATCCTCGGCTCCGTGAACGGTGAAGTCATAGTACACTCCATGTAAATCCTCCGGAAATGCAATTTCCCATACACCGTGGCCATCTTCTTTCATTTCCTCCTCTCTGTAAGGATAGGTGTCGTCTTTACCATGGTAGAGATACACTTTTACCTGTTCTGCCCGTGGAGCAAATACCCGAATGGTGGTTTTGCCATCGTGGATATTGGCGCCCAATTCTTTGGTAGAAAAAGTCTCTCGAAACCAGCCATCAAATGAACAGAAGGCCTTAAGGTTTTGGGAGGGGATCTCCAGAAAATAAACACGCTTTTTTTTCAGCGGTGTGGCAGGAGTGATCAGTGTGGAGTAAGCTCCATTAGGCAACACTCCGGCCACCTTGATCTCATTGCCGTGAGCGTCAGTTATTTTGTAATCATCGGGGAGGAGGGAACGGTTTTCGTAGATATCGGCCCAGATCAGGTTTTCGCTTTTCAACTCGGCCTTGAGGCCGGTTTTCTTATCCGACTTCATGAAGACTAGGTCACTGTCTGATTTGTTAGGTGCCTCCGAGGGAGGTTCCATCCATTCGCCATCGTTGGTGCGGAATTTAAATTTTGTATTCGGTTTAACCACTTGAAAATCCGTATTATCCAAAGTTAATATCCACTGCTGCCCGGTTTTGCTGAGCATCCACTCGGGCGCATCGGTGTTCATGTCCCAGTTTCGGAACTCTCCAGTAACAAATACCTTGACCGGTTGCGTCTGGTAAATCTCCTCATCAAAGATAAAGGTCAACTGATCGCCAAACACCGCATAGCCCTGTATTTTTTGTTCATCGGAGAAGGATTGTCCGGAGAGGATGGAAACAGATATTAGGAAGATTATGAAAAGGAACAGGGATTTTTTGTACATGCTTAGTTAAATTGAATAGGTAGTAATTCAGTGTTGACTAAAGTATGAAATAGGTCATCCTGAACTTGTTTCAGGATCGGTTAAATACCATTACTAAGATAAAACGATTCTGAAATGAATTCAGAATGACACGATTTTTTATTTGCAGAAATGAATTCACAAGGAAATTTTGAGTGATTATTTGAGAAGTAATTAGGGCAGAAATTCCCGGCCCTGTGCCGGGATCTGTTGGAAGCTACTCTCCAGATTCATTTGAGGCACAATGCATACAGATTATTTGGCTATTTAAAACATCACTGCAGTTTGCTGACGGACCCCGGAATAAATCCGGGGATTGCCGCATTTAATTTTTTTATTTTATGAAATCGTCAAAAAGATCTTTCCACTCTGGATTCATAGAATTAATGAGGTTTATTTTCCAATCACACTTGTATCGTTTAATTGATTTTTCTTTTCTAAGAGCCTCATCGTTTTCATTGTGTTCCTCGAAGTAGACTAACTTATCAACATTATATCTGCTTGTAAATCCCTTCAGTAATTTCTTTTTGTGTTCAATCGTACGCCTGTATACATCATCAGTAAATCCGACATAAAATACAGTGTGGTTTTTATTGGTGAGGATATAAACAAAATAGATATTCATAGCCTGAAATATAAATAAAAGAAATAAAGTAGTAAGAGAAAAAATTCCCGGCCCTGTTCCGGGATCTTTTGGAAGTATTATACCAAGTTTATTTGAGGAACAATGCCTTCATGATGTTTGGCTATTTAAAACATTACTGCAGTTTGCTGACAGACCCCGGAATAAATCCGGGTATTGCCGCCTTAATTTTAATTCTTAAAAGTAGGTTTTTCACTCATTCTCTTTCATCCTCACCATCCCAAATAGCCCATCATAGTACTCCGAACATGCGACAATTTTACCATCAACTTCATGGAATTTGAACTGATCGAAAGGATAGGCTTTCCAGCTGAATACATTCTCATCAATTGGAAAAAATTGTGCTCCCGGCGTTTCGGTGTCCGGATTATCCCAAAATAGATTGCCATCTTCAAAGGTTACCATCCTGACAGATGGTTTGCCATCTCCCCAACGGTTGATGGAGCTGTATTCACCGACGTACTTATCGCCATTTTGGATGGACTGTGACTTATAGTTTGGCACATCCAGGTTAAAGACAATGGGCATGATGTTGTGTCGGAGGTGCCATGCATCTTCCGGGGAGTAACTGGTATTCATAGCTGCAGCAAATGTATAGTCGGTTTCCGGATAATGTGCGAGCAAAGCCCAGCCGATACCCTGGTAACCTCCCGAATGTCCCCAACATTTCTGACCGTTATACAGACCCATTTTCACACCAAGCCCATAATCAATAAAAATACTACCGATCGGAGATGGGGTCAGTATTTTGTTCAGGGAACTTTCGGATAGAATTGTCTCATTCTTCAAACCATTCACTAATTTCAATAAATCAACTACATTGGCGGAAAGGCCTCCATCTCCTTTCATTCCCTCTGTCATCATGTGAAAGCTCGTATCTACCCCTTCCTCCGTCAACTCATATCCCATCGTAGCCGATTCTCGGTCCCAGTTCTCAGGCCACATGCCCAGTGATTGCATTTGAAGTGGGGTGCCAACATTTTCAACAATCACATCTTGAAATGATTGATCAGTTATCTTTTCCAGGATCATGGACAGCACCGCATATCCTGAGTTGGAATAGGAGTATTGTGTTCCTGGTCGGAAGAAAAGGGGTTGGTTAATAAAGTCATAGAACTCCTCGGTCGTAAAGACCTTTTTGTGATGGATGTAAATGCTGTCAAACCAATCTTCGTGATCGATCAACCCGGATTGATGTCTCAGCAAATGTTCAATGGTGATCTCATTCATGTATTCCTGCCTTGGAAAATCCTCCAGGTAATCTATCAACTTATCATCAAGCGACAGCTTACCTTGTTCCACCATGATCATGGTGGTAATGGCGGTAATGAATTTCGAAATGGACGCAATGGGATAAATGGTCGATTCTGTTGCAGGTTGATCGGTTTCAATATTGACTAAGCCGTATCCTTTTGCAAAGATCACACTGTCTCCGTGGGCAAGGGCCAGTGAAAGTCCGACAGTATTCCCTTTGTCAATGAATGCCTGGCAGACAGAGTCAATGGCTTTAAGTTGTAGGTCAGATAAAATGGGTTCTTCGGTGGTTTCTTTATTATATTCCGTTGAACAGGAAATAAAAAGAATAGTAAGAATGGACAAGGTAAGTTGGATATAATTTCTCTTCATTGGTGGTTATTAGTTGTTTGGTTAAAGGAAAGTTAATTGATTTCAGTAAAAACATTTAGTTATCCAGGCGTTTTGTAATCGGAGGACTTCGATAATCATGTTTTTTAGCTAATTAATAGGCAGCATTTCATTTTATTTAACATTTTTGTTGATAAGAAAAACCCATGTTCAAGCCTTGTTAAAATTTTTAAACTTCTTCCTACTAATCCTTCTGGGAATATTATCAACTTGCACTCCTCCCAAAGAAAGCTCCAGACCCAATATCATCATTTTCTATGCAGATGATTTGGGATATGGAGATCTGAGTTGTTATGGTGCAACTGCATTAAATACCATCAATATTGACCGGTTGTCTAATGAAGGAATTCGATTTACCAATGGTTACGCGACATCAGCTACCTGCACACCAAGCCGGTATGCACTATTGACAGGCGAATATCCCTGGAGAAATAAAAGGGCACATGTATTACCGGGTAATGCGCCACTTATCATTGATACGGAAAAAGTGACGCTTCCGGATCAGCTGAAAAAAGCTGGATATCACACGGGTATCGTGGGTAAATGGCATTTGGGTTTGGGAGGTGAAAATTTGGATTGGAACGGAAGAATTACTCCGGGTCCGAATGAAGTGGGATTTGATTACAGTTTTATTTTGGCTTCCACTAATGATCGGGTACCCACAGTTTATGTTGAAAATGATCGCGTTACAGGCCTTACCAACAGTGATGATCCTCTGGAAGTTAATTACATCGAAAATTTCCCAGGTCAACCTACTGGAAAAGATAATCCCGAGTTATTGAAATTACATCCAAGCCATGGACATGACATGAGTATCAATAATGGTATTTCAAGAATCGGGTACATGCGAGGAGGTAAATCAGCCATGTGGATTGACGAAAACATGGGTGATACCTTGTTGACTCGTGCGGTTGATTTTATCAGGTCTAATCAAAATCAACCGTTTTTTCTGTTTTATTCCTTTCCACAAATTCACGTTCCACGAACTCCCCATCCGAGATTTGCAACTGCAACAGGAATGGGTCCGAGAGGGGATGCGATTATCGAAATGGATTTTGCTGTAGGTAAGGTTCTGGATTTGCTTGAAGAGCTGGATATTGATCAAAATACGTTGATTATTTTTTCAAGTGACAACGGTCCGGTATTGGACGATGGATATATGGATGATGCCATAACCAAAATAGGAAATCATAAGCCTGGAGGAGGATTGAGAGGAGGGAAGTACAGTCTGTTTGATGGGGGTACCAGGATGCCATTTCTGGTTCGGTGGAGTGGAACAATTCAACCGGGTACTTCGAACGCACTCGTCTCCCAGTTAGATTTGCAAGCATCGCTATCTTCTTTGGTGGGTGAATCACCAATATCAAATGATAGTGAAAATTTGATCAAGGTTTTACTTGGAAAAAACCAAGTCGGACGAACTGACATAATTCTGGAAGCCATGGGAAATACGGCTTATCGAAGGGGTGATTTCGTTTTGATCCCTCCATATGAAGGTTCTGCAATTACGGAATGGGGACCGAATATTGAGACAGGATTATCTGCAGAATATCAGTTATATGATCTTAAAAATGATCCCGGACAAAAGGATAATTTAGCTGTGGATTTGGCTGAAAAGCTGGAAGAAATGAAAGGTTATTATGAGGAATTTATGAATCAGTAAAATTCGAATCGATCATTGTGAATACACAGGTCTTAATACATTTCCTAATGAGTCCGTCGGATATAAGGCATTTTTAGCTTCAAGATCGTTGACCATTTTGTTCATTAATTCTTTGACAACTTCCGGGAATATTTCAGATACATCATGTGACTCTGACCGGTCACTTTTAAGGTTGTACAATTCAAAATGACTGTTTCGATTGTTTAGCTTCGGCATGTAATGATAGATCAATTTCCAATCGCCCTCTCTGTATGTCGTAAAATATTTATCCTCTCTGGAGTGCGGAAAATGAGAGAGAAATTCGTCTTTCCTTTCCAAATCTTTGTTGCCAACCAGTAATTTTGAAAGGCTTTTGCCATCAACCTTATAGCCTTCAGGAACAGGGAGATTCAGCAATTCTGTTATAGTTGGAAATAAGTCATAGCACGCTCCTATATTGTCAATCATCTTGCTTTTTTGAATGGGTAATTTCTGTTGCCAGAATATATCCTTATTGGCTTTTGCCCAGGCAGCAATGAAGGGCGTACGGATGCCTCCTTCCCATTTACTTCCTTTTTTACCTCTCAACGGTGAACTTGAAGCAATATCATCATTTCCTCCAAAGGGTGAATCCGAGCCATTATCCCCGAGGAATAATATGAGCGTATTATCTGCAATACCTTTTGATTCCAGGTGATCCATCAAATCGCCCAGTGATTTATCCATTCCTTCGATCATTGTTGCGAAGCTTATGCTATTTTCAGACACACTCGTGTCCTGGTAATGATCTATGAAACGTGGATCTGGCTGAAAGGGCGAATGAACGGCATAGTGGGCCGTATAAAGGAAAAATGGCTTACCTTCCAATAAAGAACTGTCAATTTGGGAGATAGCCTCGAGTGTGAGTGCCTCTGTTAAAAAGATATCCTGTCCATGGTATTTTTCAAGATCCGGAACAGCACGGGATTTCTCTCCATTGATATGTCCAAATCCATCGACACCATAATAACTACCCGGCCGGCCGATTCCGGTTCCGGCGATGTTGACATCAAAACCAAGGTTTAATGGATTTACTCCTGTATGCTCAAAAGGACCAAAATGAGCTTTCCCAATGAATATCGTTTGATAGCCAATATTTTTCAACAAGGCAGGCAGCGTCACATCCTGATCTGTCAATCCTGTCCATTTCCATTGTGGCGGATCGAGATAATCACCATTGTTTTCATAAGGATTGATCCAGTTGGTCGTTTGGTGTCGAGCGGAATTCTGACCGGTCATGATGGCTATTCGTGATGGGGAGCAAACGGTATGCGCATAGAAATTACTGAATCGCATTCCCTGGTTAGCCAGCTTTTCCATATTTGGAGTTTGAAACCAGTCATTTAATGGATGACGCTGTGGGTTGCCTAATGAATCTGTCAGCATAGGTACAGAGGTGTCCATCAAACCCATGTCATCGACAAGGAATAAGATGATATTGGGTTTAGGGCTATCGATAGTGGCTTTGTTACAGGCCCAACAAAAAACCATCAAAATAAATGCTATTGGAATCCTGTTTAATCTATGGGTCATGTGGAAGGTGAAAGTGATGTTTTAATCGGTTTTCAATTTAAGTTGATTTGAATTCTGATAAAAATGTTCTCAATAGCCGGCAGCCTGCCCATCTTTTCGTGATTCAGATGCACCGTAATAGACACCATTTTTGAGCATAATGGCCTGATATCCGCCATAAATACCTTTATGCATTCGTATCTGGTGGCCTTTGTCCATCAGCTGGCGAATGGTTTCATACTCAAATCCGGATTCCAGGTAAGTGTCTCCGACTGTGTCCTTATGTCCATCGTAATAAATCGTTCCCTGGTGAAAAATCCTGGGAGCATCTCCTGCTTCCTGCAAGTTCATGCCAAAATCGATCAGGTTCATAATAATCTGGACGTGTCCCTGAGGTTGCATACTGCCCCCCATCAATCCGAAACTGATGAAGGGTGATCCATCTTTGGTTACGAATGCCGGAATAATGGTGTGGAAAGGTCTTTTTCCTGGGGCATATTGATTGATGTGGCCTTTTTCCATTACGAATCCTCCTCCTCGGTTTTGCAGGGCAAACCCAAGACCTCTGGGAACTTCCATTGAACCAAACAAGCTGTATAAACTTTGAATAAAGGAGATCATATTTCCTTCACTATCAGCAACTGTCAGGTAAATGGTATGATCGCCTACAGGTATTCCCGGATGATAAATTCCCGCGACATCCGGATCGATCAATTTTCTTCTTTCAGCTGCATATTCTTTTGCCAGCAATCCTTCAATAGGAAGGGTGTTGAATTCGGGATCCCCATAATATTTGGCCTGGTCCTCATAAGCAAGCTTTTTCGCCTCAAGGAAATGGTGGATATGTTCAGGTGTTCCATATCGCAAGCTTGCCATATCAAATCCCTCCAAAATATTCAAGATTTGCAAAACAGTCATTCCCTGACCATTGGGAGGTAATTCCCACACATCATATCCACGATAATTAACTGAGACCGGATCAACCCATTCCGGTTTGTTTTTCTTCAGATCTTCTTTGGTCAGGAAGCCTCCTACAGCCTTCATGTGAGTCTCGATTGCCGTGGCTACATCACCTTCATAAAAACCAATTCTACCTTCTTTGGCTATCTTTTCCAGGGTATTGGCCAAAGCTGGATTTTGAAAGATATCTCCCTTTCGGGGAAATTGTTCGTTGTTGACAAAGTATATCTCTTTGAAATTTGTATTTTCTGATTCCTGAATGGACTTTTCAATTTCTTTGAAATTATCCGCTGTTTCAGAAGTAATGGGGATTCCTTGCCTGGCATATTCAATTGTTGGCATTAAAAGCTCTTCAAACGGTAGCCTGCCAAACTTTTCATGCAGGGCAAACCACCCATCCACGCAACCTGGAGTTGTGACGGACAGTGGGCTTTCCCAATATTTCAGCCCATTATCGGTTTCTTTTTTTATGTATTCGAAAGAGAGGCTTTCAGGCGATCTACCACTTGCATTCAGCCCAAATAATTTTTCAGATTCGGCATCCCAGACAATGGCAAACAGATCACCTCCGATCCCGTTCATTCCCGGATCTGCAAATCCCAAAAAGGCATTAGCTGCAATAGCAGCATCAATTGCTGAACCACCTTTTTTCAAGATTTCGATGGCGATTTGGGAAGCAATCGGGTGATTGGTAGCTGCCATTCCATTTCTGGCTAAAACTTCGGAACGGGTGGCAAATGATTTGCCAGATAACCTGTCTTGTGACAGAGAAATATGAAAAGTTATAATTAATATAATAGCTATTGTGATGTATTTCATTTAAGAAAATTAATCAATTGGTTTTTTAATCTTTTATTGTTCCTTAAAATTTGTTTAATCCCTAATCATTTTTTGCTATCAGCGGATTCGGCCCTAACTCCTCGTATGAAATGCTGGGCTCCGGCAGGATCCCGATCAGGTTGATGATCTCTTCGCTGCTATTGTAAAAACAATGAGGCGTGTTGGAAGGAATCCTAACGATTACCGGACCGGTCAATTCTGTTGCTGAGTCTCCGATCATAATGGTGTAGGTGCCCTTTTGCAGAATATGCGCTTCCTCGACAGCATGAGTATGGAGAGGGGGTCCTCCACCCGGATAGGTCTCTGTCATGATCACAGAGAGATTTTCAAAGCCATAATTTCCGCCTTCCAGAATGTAGCCGAATTCTCCCGGCACATCGTAAAAATGGATCAGTTGACTTTGCTTAAACCACCGATCTTTGGGTGAAAAGGCTTTTTCAGGTTCATGAACAAAGCTTTCGGAAGGTAGGTTGAAAACAGCAGTTGTATCCGGCGCTGTTTGTGTAAGATTGACTTCCTGGTTTTTAGACTGATTTGTACAGCAAAAAATAATGAGTACAATAAGGAATTGAAAGAATATGGTGGTCTTCATTTGATGCAATTCAAAGGTGGAAGATAGTTTGTGTTAGGACTGTTGTGATTTAACCTATATTACAAACAATCCATAAAAATTGCAATTTCAAATTAATCGGAAATGAGGCTTACAATTATTTCTTTTTATAATCAGGCTTAATATCCAATAAAGGCGTGGTGTTTAAAACTTCAAGATTGGAGACCTGGAATTGGAGATCAGATAAGATTTCTACAACTTCCACATAATGAACTCCAATTGGATTGGGTCGATCAGGTGACCGGGTTGAAAAGACCCCTGTCAACGTATTTTCAGGGTTATCCCGCGGATGTACCGATAACACAGTTCGGTCTGCCAAATGCAGCCAGGTCAGTAAAATAATGGCATCTCCCTGAGACAGATCCTTTAAGGCTTCTTTGTATTCAGGGAAGATATCAATGATGGCCTTCGGAGCATTTTCGTGCTCCTGTTTTGGGCAATCTTCCCTTCTTTTTAGTTCCGAGTGGATGATTCCAATAGGTGTGACGGTAGACATGTATGATAGATAATTTTAAGAGTTAAAATCTCAATTATATAAAACCGGAAATGATCATACTTTTCAAGGAAGGGATTTCTTTCTTTCCTGTAGGAGCATGGTTAATTTAGATTTCTTTTCGTTCCATTCCCTATCCGTAATGCTATAAAGGGCTGAGTCTCTCTTCGTGCCATTCTGCCTTAGCATATCATTCCTGACTATTCCTTCAAACTCTCCACCGATTTTTTCAATGGCTTTCCTCGATCGGACATTCTTTTCATCGGTTTTCAATTGTACCCTTTGTGTTCCTAAAGTTTCAAAACAGAATGTCAATAGCAATAATTTACATTCCAGGTTAATGGCAGTGCCCCAATAGTCCGGATGAAGCCATGTAGTGCCTATTTCCAGCTTTTTATGTTTCGGTTGAATATCCATGAATCTTGTACTCCCAATTAATTTATTGGTTTGATTTTCAATAATCACAAACGGGAAATGATTGCCTTTTTCTCTTTCCTCAAGTGAATAATCCAGGAACCATTGAAAGGTATCAGGATCACTTCCATCATATATATAATGCTCCCAAATGCGTTTTTCCTTTGACAGTTTCTCCAGCTCGGAAAAGTGTTTTTCTCCGATAGGCAGGAGACTGACTATTTCTCCGGAAAGGGTCGTAATTGCCGGGATCCAGTTTGCCATGTTAGATAGATGATTTAGTTTGAAAAATGTAATATTTTTTTACCAAATGTGGAAATGTATTTAGAGTAAGGAAGAAAATACAGTGTTTATTTAATCCCACAATTCGATTTGAAAAATAATAGTGTTCCTTAAAAATTAAGGGCAGGACGAATGTTACTTTAATAAAGCGCTGTACAGACTAAAATTAAAACTATTAACGATGTCTGTTTCAAGTGAGTAAATCAATTCGGAACATTCATAATCTATAACCATTTCATAGATTCCATCAACATTAAATTCAGTATTGATGAATTCTTCTCCGGACTCAATATCAACGGCTGCTAAAACGATTATATTGTTTCCGGTAGTTGGGTCAATAGCATCAGAACTTTTTGTAAAGACAAACTTGTTGCAATAAATATGATAAGTTGAGGAATTAATGTAAGAGTCATATGGTATTGCCCTTAAGATTTCACCCATATATAAATCCGAAATTGTCACCACACCAGACAGGCTATTAACATCATGGGTTACGCTGATCAATTTATCATCACCAGAATAAATTTTAGGATACATATAATCGTTACCGGAGTCCAAATACATTGAATCATAGGAACTGGGATCAAAGAAATATCTCACATATTCGCTTGCATACTGATTTTCCTGATAAAGCATTAATAGCTTTTTTGATTCAGGCAAGTAAATAAGTGGAGTTCCCTTAGCCGGAAGATTTTCTGTGTTTCCATTGAAGTCAGTCATTTGCAAGATATACTCACTCATGTCTATGTCGATGGTATCTATAGGAAATGAATTAAATATCTCGTCTTCACCTATTATAAAATCAGATCTGATTAATCCTTCCGCTAATTTTTCGACGTTACCGGTTTGAATTTCATATTTGTAAAGAGACGTGGATAAACTATTACAATCATTTATCGGAAATGAGCAGGAGGTTGTAATGTAAATCAAATTTTTATCTGTTCTATACTCATGAATATTTGCATAGTCACCCGCTGGAGGGCCAAAAATTTTAGTGTTAACTTTTGTTTCATAATTGTATGCATATATTCCGGAAGGATTTTGAAAATAGATTTCCTTCTTCATGTGATTGATATGCATATTAATAGCATCACCTAATTCGGTTAAGAAATTTCCCTTAAGTATTTCAGTTCCCGATGGTTCAGTTGAATCTTCCTTGCAGGAGTATAGAACTACTAAAGCTACTACCACAAAAATTTTTAAATAATTCACGATTTGGGGTGCTAAGTATAGAAATAAATATACTTATTTCTAAGCTCAAAATCACTGAAGAAGAAGCCTTAAATTAAATTTTTGTAGGATTGTTATCACTATAATTTTTAATGGATCTTCTTTGATGTATTCACTTGAAAGTACAGTTAAACCAATATAAAATATTCATTAAATAATGATGTTGCCAATTGGATCATAGAGAAAATGGTTTAAATTTAAAATGAAGGATTGGAATTTGTTTCAACACCCTTCCAAAGCATTACTCAAACTAAACCAACCATGAAAGCTCTATCAATCGGAATCAAAGCCTTTATTCTATGGGCAGCGCCTTCCACCTATTACTATGTTTGCAAAATCCAGGGATTTTGCGCAGAAGAAGAGACAGCGATCGTAAAGGTTGAACCTGAAATAAAAGGACCTGAAGAAACACCAATTGATACTGTGATCGGTGAGGAAGTTGTGCATTTGCCCGTTCCCGAAACATTCACCCTTTACCACGATTTCGATGTAGTGATATTTCTGGATGACCCGGGGTACAATGGTTTTTGCAATGAATTGAAAAGCTTTCTTGATAACGACCCAAATGCAAACGTGCTCATAAACGGGTATACAGATAGCAAAGGATCGAACGAATATAATTACGGATTAGGTGAAAAGAGGGCAAAATATGTCGAGACAGATTTGAAAAACAAAGGATTGCCACCCACTCTTCTCCGTACCAACTCAATGGGCGAATCAAGTCCTGTTTCAGATAATTCTACAGAAGAAGGAAGGGCAAAAAACAGACGTACTACCATAACAATTCAAGCCAATAACTAAAGAACAAATACTATGAAATTACCAATCATTTTTGCTGCAAGTTCAGCAAGTGGTGCAGCAATCGAAATAATCGTCATGTTGCTTGTAGCTGCTATCATCGGATTTTTAACTGCCTATTTTTATTACCGGTCAAAATGGAAAAATGGTGCAGTTGATCAAGCTGATGTTGATAGCCTGCGATCAGAAAATTCACGACTGGAGAAGGAACTCGTAGGTGTAAGGGAATTATATAAAAAAGCGGTTGCTGAAATTGATGACACCATGGTGGAATTGAAAAATACGAAGGATGAGCTGGAAGAAAAGGATGAGGTATTGGTTCGGATTGCCTCCCGAAAACACCTGTTGAACTATGATAGCTTCGGAACGGCGAGTGAAGAAGAAAAAGACGACCTGAAAATGATTGGTGGAATCGGGCCATTTATTGAAACGAAACTTCATGCCCTCGATATTTACACCTTCAGGCAAATTTCCCGCTTTGATGAGGAAGATATAAAAACCGTTACGGAGGCCATAGAGTTTTTCCCGGGAAGGATTGAACGGGACCATTGGGTGGAACAGGCCACAGAACTTGTTCATTCCCATGGAAAAGAAACAGATGTGCTGGCAAATATCCGGAAGAAAAAATCATTGATTAATTTTGACCGTATTGGTGTATCCAAAAAAGAAGATGCCGATGACCTGACAGTGATCAGCGGAATTGGTGGTTTCATTCAGAAGAAATTGAATGCATTGGACATTTATACCTATCAGCAAATAGCCAATTTTAACAAAGAAGATGAAGAAATTGTCACCAAAGCTATCGAATTTTTCCCGGGTCGGATAGAACGGGATGAATGGGTGGCCCAGGCAAAAGAGTTGTCCTATAGTGGTGGGGACAGGACGGAACTTTTTGAAAGAATGAAGCAGCGGAAACATAAAATCAATTATTCTGTTATTGGGGTCGCCCATCGTGAAGATGCAGATGATCTGACGGCAATAAGTGGAATTGGTGATTTTATACAGGAAAAATTAAATGCCATTGATATTTATACTTTTGAGCAGATAAGCCGCTTTACTGCAGTTGAAGAAGAAACTGTTACTGAGGTTATAGAATTTTTTCCCGGACGGATCAAGCGGGATAAGTGGGTGGCACAGTCAAAGAAATTGGCCGCAAAAAAATGATCGGAGTTTCCAACTGGTTTATCTGATTCCCCTAATCTTTTTCAATAGTTCTTTGTCGGGTTCAATGTACTTGAGTTTGTTGATCTTCTCGGCCACCGAACCCATTTCACCAAGCCTCACAAAGAAAAACACGAATCTGATGAAAGGTCCTGGTTTGGTTATTAAAGCTGCTTTCAGGGCTACCTTTTTATCACGCGTAAGGATATGTTCCTGCCAGTTATCGAATTCGATCAGGGAAATGCTTTCCGCAAATCTCCAGGCGCCATCGCGGGCTAACTTCATGCTAAAATCTACCAGAAGGTCGTCGATCTTTCCGGATAATTTCAGGATCCATTTTAGGGCCGGCCAGATAGCGGATAGGTTGTTCTGTACTTCTCCCACAAGTGAAGCAAGGATCTCGTTGATCTTATTGAAATCGTCCAGCAGGTCAGCAATTTTCTTCTCCCTGCAAATATCAGCCGCCGCAATTCCCAGGTCGAGGTTAATGTGGGCATTGATGCCAATCAATAAATGTTGCAAAACAACAGCCCAGTAATTTTTGGATAAAACAAAGGCTTCATTCCATGATTCGGTAATATTTCCTTTCTGTTGGTGGGAATGATATGCATCGATGTATCGTTTGGCAAAGACGATGTCAAGCTGCTCCATCCGCGGACCGTCATCAAAATAATCGTTTTCAATTCCCTCCTTAACCTTGACTGTAACGCGCTGGTAGAGCACGGCAAAATATCCTAACGCATCGTGTTTTTTTTCCGAATCAAGAATGATCTTGTCCAGTTCCGAAATGACGTCATCGATGGATTGAAGCTCCATTTTTTATTCCCGTTTGGATGAAAATAGTTGAAATATTAGGAATAGACAACTAATAAAATGACTCCAGGCCATATCAAAACCTTCTTTGCATTTCTCAGCGACTTTCTTTGAGGAACTTTGCGGTTAAATTTTCACCACAACGAATACAAAGTTTTGGCAAAGACAACAGAGGTCAATATTAAAAGTGGTTGCTATAGATTGGTCAAGTCGAGCCACCACTCTGAGTGGTGGCTCGACTAATTGCCTAAAGGGAAAAGAACTCTCCCAAATGCTCTTCGCTTTCAGTAAATTTCTCACATTTTTTGTCCAATTCCTGATATTCGGTAGCAAACAGCTTTTTGAAAGATTCGTAATCCTTTTTTGATCTCCAATTATCGACGGAAATGAATTGATTTGGATAGTTGATGTCCTGATGAAGGTCGGTTAAAATAAAGCCTTTGGCCTGCCTGAATAGCTTCACCCAGTCTCCATCAGAGGCATAGACCCTTTGAAATTCGGAGATGTAATCCTGCTTGACGGTGTACTGCCAGATGGTGGAGAAAGTTTTAGTCATTCTATTAAAATTATTGGTTTGTAAAAATAATCCACTGAATAAAAAATAATGCAGCCAAACATCATATAATCGACGAATTTATCAATTCCTTCCCTTTATTTCATATTGCACTAAACATTATCAACTCAATGAAACGATACGCTACTTTATTTTTGACATTTGCATGGATGTTGTGTATTCAGCAAGCATATTCCCAGCATAAATTTACCATCAACCTCAATGACATCGCTGATGATCAATTTAAGGTCACGCTAGAACCTGATGGGCTTTCAGCAGAGAATGATATCTTTCAGTTTGCAGCTACTGCACCAGGGACTTACCAGATCATGGATGTTGGCCGGTTTGTCCGATCGTTTACTGCATTTGATAAGGGCGGGAATACCCTGGAAACCGAGCAAATATCAACCAATCAGTGGAAACTTTCCGATCCGGTCAGTACCGCCAAAATAACCTATTCCATTGCCGAGACATGGGATACACCTGTTCCGGAGCACATCATTCATTTCATGGCCGGGACTTCATTGGAAAATGATCACACATTAATCAATAACCAGGCGGTGTTGGGATATTTTCATGGCTTACAGTCACATGAAATTTGGATCAAGCTGGAATATCCTGATCAGTGGAAGCATGGTTCAGCGATGACCATGAACGATGAGGGTTATTTCACAGCCCCTGATTACGATTTTGCTGTTGATTCCCCCATTTTGTTGGGTAGGTTAAGTACGGCTTCTATTGACGTAGAAGGCACAAAAATAGAGGTTTATACTTATTCAAAAACGGATATGATCCAATCGGACAGCATTCTGAAAGACCTTGAAGACATTTTGTTTGCCGCTTCAAAATTTACGGAAGGGCTACCAGTTGACAGGTATGTTTTCCTTTTTCATTTTGAAGACCTGGATTATGGAGCATGGGAGCACTCGTATAGCTCAGAATATGTTTTCAAGGAAGCGCCGATGGATGAACAACGGACTCAAACATTGAGATCAGTTGTTGCGCATGAGTTTTTTCATGTAGTTACTCCTCTTAACATTCACAGCGAATTGGTTGAAGAATTCAACTTTGAAAAGCCTGTATTTTCACAGCATTTGTGGCTTTATGAAGGAGTAACTGAATGGTCAGCCTGGATGATGCAATTGCGGAATGGGATCTTATCGTTGGATGATTACCTGAAAGAGTGTACGAAGAAAATGATGATCAATGATACCTATGATTCGACTGTTTCATTGACCTACCTTGGAGAAAATGCCGCAGAATTGCAGACTCAGTATTCAAATATTTACATGAAAGGCGCCATGACGGCAACCATGCTCGATTTGTTGTTATTGAGTGAATCAAAAGGAAAAAGGGGTTTGCGTGAAGTGATGATAGAGTTAACGGAGAAATATGGTCCCAGCACCCCATTCCCGGAAGACCAGTTCTTTGATATTTTTGTTGATATGACCTATCCTGAAGTAGAGGGTTTTATCAATGATTGTATCAAGGGCACGAAACGATTGCCTGTAAAGGAGTATTTTGCAAATGTCGGTATTGATTACCAGGAGTTTGCAGGTTATGATTCGACCAATGTGTCAATTGGAATTGGGTTGACCGTAAACAGCCAACAAAAAATTGTCATTACCCAGGTAAATGATCAGGAGAGTCCTATAATGGCTGGTGATGTTATCGATAAAATGAATGGTGTGGAAATCAGCCTGGCCAATGCACAACAGGAAATCAATAAAATCCATTCGATGAAACCCGGAGATGAAATTGCATTTACCATGATCAGGAATGGTGATGAAGTTGAACTCAAGGCTCCTCTCAAAGCACATCGGATTACCCATCAATTTAGAATAGAGGAGGATGTTAAGAAAAAGAAAATGAAGCTTAGAAAAAAGTGGATGACGAATTTGTAGCGATAGAGCAGTAGTCGTGGCACCACTCGAAGTGGTGCCACAACTAATTGCAAAGTCATCCTGAAACAAGTGCAGGATCGTTAAATACTGGTAATCAGATTTAAAACGATTCTGAACTGAATTCAGAATGGTAGTAATCATGGCATGGCTTAAAGTCATGCCATGACTAACAACTGGTTTTTAATTGATTGGTTGTGCTAAAAAGGAGTTAATTTTCCCGTACATCCATTCAGGCTGATCGAACATGACGAAATGTTTACTGTCATCAGCGATGAAAATTTCCTTGTTTGCCAGGTTGGAATATTGACTGTCGTAATTGGTTTTTACTACATTTTTATCAGGAAATGATGCTCCCAAAATAAGTGTCCTGGCTGTGATGCCGGAAAGCTGATCCCTTAGATCCAGTTTGAGCAAATCAGTGTAGCCATAAACATACGTTTCCCTGTCAGCCTTCAAAATCCAGCTTTTAATCTCATTTTGTTTTTCAGGATTAGACGTCATGTTTTGTGCCATTCCTGATGCCATTTGATTGAAAGCCTGTTCGTCCATGTTCAACATTTGCTGGTTGTACGGACTGTCATATTGTAATGCGCTTGCAGGTACACCTGGCATCATCAGCTCACGTATGCAGGGAATCGATTCAACCAGGATCAGCGTAGAAACCTTTTCTGGAAGGGCAAGGGCAATATCAATTGCCAGATTTCCTCCCATGCTGTGTCCGATAATGGTAACATTCGATAGATCTTCTTCCTGGATGTAATTCACGATCTGGTCTTTTAATGGTGAATACCAGGGAGTTCCGATTGGCTCTACACCACCAAATCCGGCGTAAGTAAAAACATGGCTTTCAAATTGGCCGTCCAGGTGGCGGATGGTTTCATCCCAAACGGAACCGGGAGTCGTGAAACCGGGGAGAAAAACGATGGCGTTTCCTTCCCCACTTTTTTCAACTTTAAATGCGTTCTGACTAAAGCAAAAATGGGCCAGCAGAATTAATGTCAATGCGATAATAATAGTTTTCATGATTGTTAAATTTTATAGTGATTAATTTTTTTGATGATGTGAAGATGGGACAAACCATGAAAGCGATCGTTCGCATTTTTAATCTGGAACGTATTGGTGAGATTCGGAACGTAAGGGGGAAAAATATTTGAAAAGGAAGGAAGTTTGTTGTTGCAAGTATGATAGACCAAAACCTAATAATATTTCAAATTAACGAACCTGATGTCAATTGTTTGGATGCAAAAGTATTTGATTGAGGTGAGCGCAAGCAGGCGCTTGCATGGTCAACAAGGTGAAACCACCTCATTTTGCGGTAAGTATTCATCAATTTTCGAGGCTTTTCGTACCAGTTATTTTTTCTGGTTTTATTTTTCGATGGATTTTAATAATTGAATTTGGCCTTATTAATCAAAGGAGATAATCTATACCGCGGTCAGGAAGCTGTTTTTAATATTGTGATTCAATTGAATGGGGCATGGAAATTACTTTATGCACTGAAGATCTTTCCACAATTTATGCGTAAAGGGGTTTATCACATTATATCAAAATATCGTCACAATTCTTACGTTCAAAGCCTTATGTCAAGATAATGTAGACATGAGGCCAGCTGATTCAATCAATAAACTCTTCTTTTAAAATTCCCTTTTCTGTCCCCTGATATGGTGGGTAAATAATTCCGCAGTCAGGCACTATTTTTCCACATCAAAATAAAGATGAGTACTGTTTTTTACCTCGATGAATGGGTGTTTATGTAATTCTTTTGCTCACTAATTGCCTTTTTTGACAATCTATGGGGGATTACATGATAAGTGACGATACGATGGCTTGATTTGTGAAAGTATAGCAATGATTCCGGCTATTTAAATAGTTGGAAATTTATTGATTCAAAACACATGAACAACCAAAAAGCTATGAAACAAACGATCAAAAAAATCCTCTCCATACTAGGTATGTTGAGTTTTATCTTTGTATTCTCCTGTACGGATCCCAAAAACCAGGAACAACAGGATGAGGGAAATGACATGAGAAATCGAGAAGAACCCGGAATGTTAAATGACAGAGATACAACGGATCAAAGAATGGAAGACTATGACAGTGATACTACAGGGATGTAGTCTTAGCATTCTTACAGCTAACAGCTAATGGTTTGAAATCAGATTTAGCGAGAGGACATATACCCATGTTTATGTTTGGTCGTTAAATTTGATTTCTCCTTCTACCTGTTTGGAGAAAGCTTCAATAAAAGCATTTCTAAATATATTGGTTATCGTTGGCCACAGCGGTGTGTCAGGATTATTTAAATTTCCGGTAATCGGAATTTTTGTGGCCACTTGGTCTTTTTGCTGGTTTTCTAATCCTTCGCTAAACAGACCGACAATTCCTTCCCAAATAGTTTGAAGGAAGTTTTTATCCTTTATGTCTTCCTGAATGTTAAGAATTTCCACCTCATCAAAGATTGGTTTAATGTACCCGTCTAAATTTCCGTCATTAATAGTCACCTCGGTATAGACGTTGAAACTTCCTTTTTCAACATCAAAATTGCCATACACCTTAAAAAAATCATTCAGCGCAGGTAAGTCCACATTTTCGAACGATAGATCCGCATCAACATCCGGGATCTCTTTAAGAAAGTTCATTTTCATATCCAGACTAAGCGCTCCACCGCCAATAGAAGTAGTATTTGCGTTGATTGTAGAAGGGAGGGTATTGGTCTTGTCTTCCACATTGCTGATATTTAAGGCAGTCAGTTGGATGTCGTTCATGCTTAAGTCAACCTGAGGTTCGCTTGAAAAGTTGAGAAACGAGAGTTCGCCATTTTCTATTACAAATTCATTAATGGTCAAAGGCATGAGGTCCTTTAAGGTTTCCAGCCAATTTGTGCTGTCTTTTTCTTTTACCTTTTCGTCTCCACTATCCTGTTCATCTGTGGTGAAATTAAGTTTAGGGTGAATTAGCGTTACATCCCCGACAATAGCCCCTTTAAATATCGCATTCCAATCTACAGACAGGTCCATTCTTTTAATATAAATAAAGGGCACGGGATTTTTTTCCTTAAGTTTTTCGATGGTAATCTCGTCGATCACGTAAGCGCCCCGGTATAAGTTTAGGTCTACGTCTTCAATCTTTCCTTGATAGCCTTCAAGGTCGGAAAGGACATTATTCACATACTTTTCGACGAAGGTTGGCAGAGCCAGCCGTATGGCTACAAGTACCACCACGATAGAGATGACAGTGATTATAGTTTTTCTTTTCATAATAATGTATTTTAACTTTGCATCGTTGCCCCACCATTAGGATGCAAGACCTGTCCGGTCATGTATGAAGCATCTTCCGACGCCAGGAAAACATAACATGGAGCAACTTCGCAAGGTTGGCCAGGTCTTTTAAACAAGGTGTCTTTTCCGAATTTTTCCACTTCTTCCTTATCAAAAGTTGATGGTATAAGGGGAGTCCAGATAGGTCCGGGAGCCACACCATTTACTCGTATTTTTCTATCCGCCAGGTTTTGAGCCAATGATCTGGTAAATGCGATCCTGGCTCCGTTTGTTGCAGAGTAATCCAAAAAGCGATCACTACCCCTGTACCCGGTGACACTGTTGGTATTGATGATGCAATCTCCCTCCTTCAAATATTGTAAGGCAGGGATGGTCAAATAATATAAAGCAAAGACATTGGTTTGGAATGTCTTTTTCATTAAGTCAAGATCAAGATCCTCAGGACGATCAGTAGGATGTTGTTCGCCAGCATGATTGACCAGAATGTTTAACACGCCAAAGTGGGTCACGATCTTTTTTATGGCTTCATGGCAAAACTCTTTGTCATTGATGTCTCCTTTAAAGTAAATGCATTCCCTGTTTTCTTTTTTTACCAGCTCTTTGGTGTCTTCTGCATCTTTATCTTCGCTGAGATATACAAAAGCTATATTCGCACCCTCCCTGGCAAAATGGACAGCAATCGACCTGCCGATACCGCTGTCTCCCCCTGTGATAACAGCGGTTTTATTCAGGAGCTTTTCACTACCTTTGTAATTGTCCCTGATGTAAACTGGTTGGGGGTCCATTTTATATTCATGACCGGGTGTTGATTGTGTCTGGCCATGGACCTCTTCGGAAACATCTTTGTAATTAGCCATGTTGATATTGTTTTTTCAATAAGGAGTTTCTTTCATTATTGGAAAATATTGTGCCAGGGATCTGCCCATGTATTTTCATTCATATTTGTGACTTATTGGTCAGTGATGGTATTCAGGTGTGTAAAAAGACTACAATTTTGTCTTTTTAATTCGCTGATTCAAGAATCGACAGGACCAGCTTTTCCTCGTATTTTAATTTTTTTGGTTTGTCCTTTACCTTAAATTTTTTTGAGGAATAATCTTCATCTAAAAGCGCACTAAGGACAGTAGGGTGTATGTAGTACTTTTCACAAACAGAGATAGTATTGTCAAGTTCTTTTGCTACTTCCTTGACAATAGAGCGTTTTAATTTTAGTCTTTTATTCTCTTTGACCTTTTGCAAGGCAATCGGGTAATTTTTTATTGCAAGCACAGTAGCGCCCCAGGTTCGGAAATTTTTGCTGGTAAAATTCTCACCGCTTATTTTATTCAGGTATTCGTTTACGTCTTTTGATTCGACCGGAATGGTTTTGCCGCTTTTGTCTTCGTATCTGAAGACCTCATATCCGCTTAATTCTGAGCATTCTTTAATCAGTCTTTTAAATCGTTTACTTTTCAGCTTGACTGTTTTATATTTTTGACTTTTGGCTTTGTATTTGAATAAAATTCCATCCTGAAGGATTTCGAGGTTTTTTCTTCTTAAAGTTGTCAGGCCATAAGTGCCATGAAGATCCTGGTAAATTTTATTACCGATTCTAATATATGTTTCATCGAGAATGCTGACGATCAAAGCGATAACTTTTTCTTTATGCCAGCCTTTTTTGCGAAGATGAGATTTTACCTTCTTTCTTATTTCGGTAAGTGCATAACCGAATTCGAGAAGTTTTTGAAATTTTAAGTTTTGTTGATGTGCTGTCCACTCCTTGTGATATAAGTATTGTTTTCTTCCCATTTCGTCAAGGCCCGTTGCCTGCAAATAACCATTTGGCGATTGACAGATCCAGACGTCCTTCCACATGGGAGGGATGCTCAGGTTTTCTATCCTATTAATAGCGGATTTTTGGCTGATCTTTTTTTGATTTTTATCGAAATAAATAAATCTTCTTCCTTGCTTTTTCCTTTGGATCCCCGGAGTATCATGGGCAACATATATTAACCCGGTTTTACTACATTTTTCTTTGCCATTGATTTTCATACCTTCAGTTTAAGCAACAACACAAATGAGCAGTTTCCAGGCCAAATTTATTTGGCATTCCAAATGATTGGAAGGTTATTAAAAATGCTATTAAAAAAGGGGGCTATTGTTAATATCCCTATATGGGAGCCTGGGGTATATTGAGAATATTTCACCACAATGTGTGCTTTTTATCCTCAAATATTATTCGATTAGTTTGATATTATTCATTATTAAATATTTGAATTTCAATTGAATATGTAATTGGTTGATTACTTTCATTTAAGGCATCAAACTTGGCTATAGGTTTTGAAAAATTATTTGAAACTTAAAAAATTTTGACATGGGACAAACGCAAATTAAAACTTTCAAGGATCTGTTTATCCATGAGTTAAAGGATCTTTACAGTGCAGAAAGCCAGTTGATAAAGGCACTTCCTAAAATGGCAGAAACGGCAAGCTCTGATAAGCTGAAAAATGCCTATAATTCTCATTTGGATGAAACAAAAATGCACAAGGAACGATTAGAAAAAATTTCTAAATCCCTTGGCATAACCCTTAAAGGTGAAACATGTGAGGCAATGAAGGGATTGATAGAGGAAGGTGAAGAAATAATAAACGCTGATGCTCCGGCAAATATTAAAGACGCAGCTCTGATTGCAGCTGCCCAGCGAGTGGAGCATTATGAAATTGCAGGATACGGTACAGCAGTTTATTATGCTGATATGTTGGATGAGAGTGAGGCTTCAGACCTACTTTCAAAAACACTTGATGAAGAGAAATCTGCCGATGCTAAATTGAACAGAATAGCCATAAAATCAGTCAATGTGAAGGCAGAAGCTGTCTAGATATAATCAAAGACCTTTTGGTTGGGTTTTTATGCTGTTGCCACTCCGGACTCATGGCTTAGGGGGTGGTAACAGTTTTTTCCTATCTGGAATTTGGGTTTGATATACTTAAGATATTCCATTAATGGAAATAATTGGTTTGAGTGAAAAAACCGCTTAATAAACGTTTAGGCGGTTTTTTATATACAACTTGTTACTTGAAATTTTGAAGAATACGATAATAAAAATCAATTCACCCATCAACAAAAAAGCCCCTCAAATACTTGAGTGGCCTTAAAAGCGGTCTGGACGGGGCGGCAGGGGAGGAAAAACTCAGGGTGCTGGCTACAGGTGACGGGTCGGCAATGGGCGGCAGACCTGTAGGGAGAAGTGCCCATGACTAAACACCGCTGAACCAACAATGTTCATTTGTGTAAGAATGATTCCAGATGACCAGAAGGGAGGAAGTACAACGATTGATGCTGAAAATCAGTTTCACTATAAATTTTTTCAACTACTTTAAGCTGTATACTACCTTTCTATTGGATCATGCGATTGATTACCAGTACTATAACTATTCAACCTAATTTCTTACCTCTATGGATAAATTTGATCATATCATTCTTTGTACCGAACAGGCTACCGGAACATTGCTGGGCAAGTTAATACCAACCAACAAAAAAATTACCGTAGTAGAAGGAGGAAAAATTGGTGGAAGTTGCATAAACTATGGTTTTACTCCCACAAAAACACTTGTTGCTTCCGCATGCGCCATTCATGTTGCAAGACGTGGTAGTGAATTCGGATTCAAAACAGGCCCTGTTGAAATCGACTATTCCAGTGTAAGAGAGCGAATGAAGAAGATCAGGAATTCGAGTAGTGATGGATCAACGAAATTGATAGAGTCCAATCTAAATGTGTGGAAGGTCAAATGAATCGCAAGTCAGAACTTTTAAATAAACCCAATATTTATTGATAAAATGAGCCTTAGAAAAACCGTTGAATTAACAAGCAGTGTTTGTTAGTCAATGATTATGAAACAGATTACTAGGGTTTCCGGTGTGTTTATTTAAATAGTGAAGTAATTCAAAGGTATCATCGACAAAAACTCTGTGCTCTATAATTCTATTATCTCTCAAACGCCATTGGTTAATAAAATGAAAGGAATAGCTCTCATCAGCCTGGAACGCTTTTCCTAACATCTTGCCTTGAACCAATAACTGATCAGCACTTATTTCTTCTGACAAATAATAGTGGAGATAGGCAATTTTGAGATATTCCCAAGTCTGATTAATCTTAGATACCATGGCGATAAAACCCTCTCTACCGAGAAACTCTCCTCCAAATGGCAAGGACTTAGGAACCCAAATCTTTAGGTGTTCATCCAGTGCAGGTAAGACTTTACTTAAATTACGTTCAGACATATTTTGATAAAGCCCTTCAATGATTTGCTTATTATTTGTCATATAGTGATGGAAGTGTGGTTTGCACCCACATGGATATTTCAAGGAGAATGCCAGGTCATTTCAATGGTAATTAAAGGATTAAATGGGAGTAGTAAAGATGTTATATAAAGCAAATTCAATCGGTATGCTGGTTTTTACTTGAACTCTCTTTGTGCATCGGGTTCCAACAACTCTTAATATTATTGAGGTTTTTTTGGATAAACCCAACTTTGCTGGATTTCTCTTAAATTTTTGTATTGGCAGCTTGTTTTTAATTGGCACCACCTAAAAAAATAATTTTTTAAAAAACTATCAGGTCTGCATTTTAACTAAATACAAACTTAAAAACCATATTAATTTATATTCAATACGTAAATATGATGTACAAAACTTAAGGAAGTTATGAAAGTTCGTATACCTTATTTCTATTTCATCCAATGGTAAATGTTAGGTTCATTATTTGCTGGATTTTTACTACTTTCAATAGTTATTATCTGGCACTTAATGTAGTGATAAAAATTTCAATAGCTAATTTCTATTCTACCGTATGAACTCATTCCAACCACCTGAAGATAAGCTATTTAATAAAACCATTCCCACTGATTCACCTTATAAGGTTTTGGTTGTAGAGGATGAGTTTGTTGTAGCCAATGATTTAAAACTGGCACTAACTGAGGTTGGGTATTCAGTATTAGGAATAGCCAATTCTGTAGCCAGGGCTGAAGACTTAATGAAGCAACAAAAGCCAGATATTGTTTTACTGGATATATACCTGAAAGGTGAAAAAACCGGAATTGATCTAGCCAAACAGTTAGAAGAAGACAACATCCCCTTTATCTATATTTCAGCTAATGATAATCGTGGAGTTCTGGAGGAAGTAAAGGCTACCAAACCAAGTGGTTACATTGTAAAACCCTTTCGTGATCAGGACCTGCTTACTACGGTTGAAATTGCTCGCTATAAACATGAGCATAGCTGTGAAAAGAAACTTCGTGAAGAAAAAGCTCTGCAGATTGCTCTCTCAGATGCATTATCTACAAATGAAGATTGGGGTGCGAGGCTCTTAAAAGTTACGAAGCTTATTCAGCAATATATACCATTTGATCTTTTTGTAATTCAATACAAAAAACAGAAATCAATACAAAACTATATTTTTTATCGAACTGGGTTTGATGAGTATCAAACTATTGACTTAAATGATTTAGCAAAGTTGACAAATATTTCACTTGAAAAGCTGCAAGAAGTTCAGTCTGAGGATTTCGAAACCAGACCAAAGAATTTTGATTTGAACGATGTTGAATCACTACGCAAAAAAAATAAATTTGTACAGATATTAGCCAAGGCATACCGATTAGAATCACTGCTTTTTTTTCCTATGAAGATGCTCTCAAAAGACCGTCTTCACTTATCCTTTTATAGTCGTAAGCCTGATACTTACTTATTTAGCCATCAAGATTTATTGGTACGATTGGAACAACCAATGATGCTCACTTTGGATCGGGTACTTGCACACGAGCAGATTGCGAAACTTAGTGAACAACTTCAGTTAGAGAAAACTTATTTACAAGAAGAGGTAAAAACTACAGCCAACTTTGAAGAAATCATTGGTACTAGTCAACTTCTGTTGGAGGTTTTTGATCAGGTTTCGCAGGTAGCCCCCACTGAAGCAAATGTGCTGATTTTAGGTGAGAGTGGAACCGGTAAAGAACTTTTTGCGCGAGCTATACATAATTTATCTTCTCGTAAAGATAAAATCCTGGTAAAAATAAACTGTGCAGCACTACCCGCCTCACTCATTGAGTCAGAGCTTTTTGGTCATGAAAAAGGAGCCTTTACCGGGGCAATAGATAAACGGGTTGGTAAGTTTGAGCTGGCAAATGAAGGAACTATTTTTTTAGATGAAATTGGTGAGATGCCGCTTGAATTACAAGCCAAACTACTCAGAGTATTGCAGGAAAAAGAAATTGAGCGTGTTGGAGGTAACCAACCAATTAAAACTGATGTCCGTGTTATTGCAGCTACTAACCGTAATTTGGAAAAAGAAGTGAACGAAGATCGCTTCCGGATGGATTTGTATTTCCGGCTGTCAACCTTTCCAATTGCCTTACCACCATTGCGTGAGCGTAAGGTCGATATACCACAATTAGCTGCTTTTTTTGCACAGAGAGCTGCACGAAAAATTGGCAGACCATTCTTAGGTATTAGTCAAAATTCTCTTCAACAATTAGTCGAATATTCCTGGCCTGGAAATATAAGAGAATTAGAAAATGTGATTGAACAAGCAGTAATTCTTAACAGAGATGAGAAACCTATTGAATTAGGCCGTTCTTTAAACAACAATTTGTTTTCAGTAGATTCATACACAGCACCTACAGGTAATAAAATATCAGCCCAAAAGAAGGAGGTTGATTGTCAGCCGAAAAATTTAAAGGAAGTAAAACAGATTCAACAAGAGACTGAAAGAGACTACATCCTATCCATTCTCAGACAGACCAATGGCCGAATTAGAGGAAGTGGTGGCGCTGCCGAACTATTAAACCTAAAACCCTCTACGCTCGAGTACCGCATTGAAAAACTGGGTATTCGGAAAGTAATCACTTCTTAATCTATAGGAATATTATTATACCCATTGTCCTCTTTATCAGAGATAAAAAGGTTAAAAACCACCTAAGAGAATAGTTCACCTGTTTCAGGATCCAAATGAGTCTGATACAACTATTGGAGTCATCAGACATGACAAGGCTCTGCTTTCGTCAGCTGATAATGCTTTGATCAGAGGCCGACACAAAACGTTGGACCCAAAGGACAAATTCCGCACCAGGGCGGAATTTGGGTTAAAATTACTAGATAAAACACCTTCTTTTGGGTGGCAATACTCTGTTAGCAGCTACTTGTCAGCCTAATATTTTTAATGACTGTATTAATCCATTATTAATTTTCAAATGATATTTTAATAAAGCCGGACTTCCGGAAAACGTTCCTGAAATTTCTGCGGTTAAAATTTTAGCTATTCCTTTATCTACAAAACCGGTTGGTTTCATTACTGTTTTGTATTTTTCGGTTGCATCGGATATCCAATGTTCGATTTCTATTCTTCCATTGTGCGTCTTACCCTCGTCAACTACTACGGCATTGTCAGAAAAACAATTTGCATAAGCAATACTGTCAAAGTTGTTTTGAGCTTTTACTAATTCTGATATTATTTTCGGTAAATTCATTTTGTTCTTATTTTAGTTGTTAAATAGTTGGTATTGTTCCACCGTCAATTACAAATTCAGTTCCTGTCAAATATTCGGCTCTTGGTGAAACTAAAAAGCCGATCAATTCAGCAATTTCTTTAGGCTGAGCAGGTCTTCCGACAGGTATTCCTCCCAGTGCTTTCATTACGCTTTGTTTAGCTTCTTCAACAGAAATGTTTGAGCTTTCGGATATTCGTTCCATCATTTTTGTGGCTGATTCTGTCATGATCCAACCTGGTGAGACAGATAAAATCCGAATACCTTTTGATGAAACTTCTTTCGATAAGCCTTTACTGTAATTGATGAGCCCGGCTTTTGCCGCTGCGTAAGGTAAGGTGGAATCGTGCAAAGGCAGCTTTGCCTGAATGGAAGCGATATGAATAATTACTCCGCTTTTCTGTGTGATCATATGAGGCAAAAATTCCCTGTCTAACCGAACAGGAGCAAGCAAATTGGTTTGAATAGTCCTTTCCCATTCATCGTCGGTCAGTACAGAAAATCCTCCTCCTTTTGTTTCTGATCCTCCAAGATTGTTGACAAGTATATCCAGCCTGCCAAACTTTGATAAAATTTCCTTCGCAACTTTTTGTGTACCTTCAGGTTTACTCAAATCTGCGGAAATGAAATATTGCTCGTCAGTTTCTGATTCGGGTTTATTTCTTGCCGTTATGATTACCGTTGCACCTGCTTGCAATAATCGCTCAGCAATGGCTTTCCCCGTCCCTTTTGTGCCACCTGTTACCAAAGCGATTTTGCCAGATAATTCGTTATTGAAATTAAATTCCTGTCTCATTGGATGTTTTTAAAGAAGTATTTTTTAACCAGTTGTGTTAATTGCTTTTTTCAGATTTTCCGTCACGTGATATTTGACTTGTAATGGGTTTTTTGTGAAAACTCACCTCTGGATTTTCTCCCAATGCTATTAAGTTAAGGGGGTTTTTGCGTCCTCTCCCTAACCCGCTCCGAGAGATGGACACAATATTGTCTTAACTTATATAGCATTGGATCTCCTCCAGGGAGGAGATCCAGATATTCATTTCAAGTCAATTATTTTAGGATTAATTATCACGACGGCTTATTTTAAATAAAATTTTTACCGGGAGCCTGACTACTTCACATGAGAAGTGTTACTCGTGGCAAACATCTCTAGTTCTGTATTGAACTTCTGCATTTCCTCGATAAACAATGCATGTCCACTGTTTTCAAACTTTACCAGGTATGAGTCTTTGATTCCTTTATGAAGCTCTTCTGCCAGGCCGAATTCAACCAGTTTATCTTTTACACCGTGAAAGATGGCTACAGGAATTTCAATTTTTGGCAGTTCAGCTCGTAGGTCTAAGGCAACAAGTGCTGTTATTGATTGTGTGGCAGCATAGGGAGATGCTTCCATATTAATGCTCTTCAACCAATCAGACATTCCTTCTGATATTCCGTTTTCCGTAGCCGCGAATGCCTTATCAAAATTATCCAGTACCAGTGGCCTGTCTGTCTTGGTCAATTCGATAAAAGATGCTGCGCCTTCTTCCGTCAAACCATAGGGGAAGTCCGGACGTTGCAGCCACGAAGGAGCTGCTGCTGCGAATAAAGCCAGCTTGCTAATATGTGCTGCATTATATTTCGTCGCATAGTGAATGACAGCTGCACCTCCCATAGAAAAGCCGCCTAATACAGCATTTTCTATTTTCAATTTTTCCAAAACGACTTTAATATCATCAGAAAAGACATCAAAGTCGTACCTGCCGTAGGGACTGTCGGACTTTCCAAAACCTCTGAGAGAAATCCCAATTACCCTAAATCCCCTTTGTACCAGGTATTGGTACTGGTATTCGTACATTGCATTGCTTAAGGGCCATCCGTGAATCAAAACGATGGGTTGCCCTTCGCCGAGGTCAGTTACGTGAAGTCGCACATTTTTTTCTACTTCGATAAATTCTTCCCTTCCGGCAGATGCTGGTATTCTTTTGCCTTGAGCAAAAAGGGAAGATTGGAATGACAAAGTCATTAGGGAACCGATAATTAAAATCATTGTTTTCATTTTGTTAGTCGTTAGTGTTGATAATTTTAATGGAATGAAAAGGCTGACAAAAAACGAACCTGATCTTCATTATTGCTCACCCAAGAATCTATCAAACTGAACAAATGGAAATAAATAATGATATTCTTGCCTCCCAACATGCTTTTATGCATGTAGAATGGAGATTTATTGATTTCAATGGCTCTTTTTTTAAGGATTTTAGCACTTAATTTTTTTTTGTTGTGATGGCAATTACAGCCCCACTGCTTCGCCAAAAATTTGGGGACATCCAAAAACCTTTGGGGACACCCAAAAATTTTGGAGTTTTTTTAAGGATCATTTCATACCTTGAACAGTTCTTCTCTGTGTAAAATTTAGCTTGCCGGAAAATACTACCCGGCAGCTGTACCATGGATTTGCCCTATATGTAAATAAAGGCAAACAAATTCAGGCTGGGAAAAGGTATGCAGCTACCCTACTGGGTATTAGGGAGGCACAGTTTTATTTCTCAAAAAAACATTAACTGAAAAGCAGCTTGATAGATTACTGCATAGCCAACTACTTTTAGAAGGTCTAAAGTTCTCATATGAGCTCATAGAATAATAAAATACAAAGTGCGATGATCATTCTGTTGATGGTCCTAAACCTTAGCAGGAATTCCAGAATTGATAAAAAGGCCGTTCTTGGATGTATTTTGCTTATAAATAAAGGTTACCAAAATGGTGGTGCCGCCTTTATTTTCTATGGTGAAACTTCCATCGATATCTGAACTTAACCCTTCCATCAAGCTCATTCCCAAAGATTTTCTAGGAAGGACATCAAAATTGGCAGGTAGCCCTATCCCATTATCACTTATGTTCATGTTATATTGATCATTCCCAAGGTACTTCAAAGAAATATTAATCACCCCCGTTCTATTTTCCGGAAAAGCATATTTTATCCCGTTTGTGATTGCTTCATTTAGAATTAAACCTAAAGGCACAGCATGGGATACATCAAGTTTCACCGGATCATTTTGACATTTGAAACGAATGCGCCTCCCAGTATTGAATAGGTCACGTAAATACATTATCAATTCATTTATATAAGTGGGCATATCAATAGCAGCCACACTATCTGATTGATATAATTTTTTATGAATTAACGATATTGCCTGTACCCGATGTTGACTTTCACGGATGGCCTTTTTGGCAGCCTCATTATTTAGGTAAACCACCTGTGAATTCAACAAGCTCATAACAATCTGCAGATTATTTTTTACTCGGTGATGAATTTCTTTCAAAAGCCACTCTTTTTCAGTCAGTAACTGGTCTTTCTCAATAATCAAAGTATCTTGCTGGTTGATCAGAAAGTCCTTTTCAGCCAACAGTTGGGAAAGATGTTCATTCTTTTGGTGAATTTCTTCTTTTTGGGCTTGAAGTTCCAGTTGCTGGGACTGTAAATGCCGGTTGCTGCTCTGTTTCAATCGGTATCGGTTAATGAGTAGAATTAATAAAATTATCAACAATCCTGTTCCGCCTATAAGTGTATTGCGTTGATTTTCTTGTGTTTTGCTGAGTTGGGTGAGCAATTCAATATCTTTTTCTTTGAGTTTCAATTCCTGCTCTTTTTTCTTCGTTTCGTATTGAATACTCAGCTGTTCAATCTGGCTACTTTTCTTTTCGTTAAAGACCGAGTCACTAAGGGCTTTATAGAGCTGATAATGTTTTATGGCGCCCTTGTAATCTCCCTGTGCCGAATCTACCTTGAATCTCATTAAGTGCACATCAATGAGATGACTTGGTATGACTTTGTCAGGAGATGCTAGCAATAACTGATCTAAATAAGGAGCAGCCTTGGCGTATTGGCCGTTAGAAACAAAAAACTGGCTAATGACTTGCCATACATAATGTTGGAATTGCAAAGGTGTATTTACGCTCAAGACAACGCCTGCAAGGTAATACTGCTCAGCCAGGCTATATTGTTCTAGGGCATCATAACAGCCTCCGAAGCTTTGGGCTACAGAGAATTTATCTTCATAAGTGAGAGACGTAATATTAGGCGTAGCATCCTGTAATAAATGCAGGGCTTCTGTGGGTTTTCTTTGTTCTAATAAAGCTACCACCATGCGCCTCACGAGTCCAATCTGAATAAATGCCTCTCCCTTTTTTTGGCTCATCTCCAGAGACTTTTGGTAGTATAACATGCTTTTGTCATACTGCCCTAACTCCCAATACGCATTAGCCAGCCGATAATAAGCATAATCTAAATCCTCTTGCCAGCCGCTATTTTCTGCGCTTTTAACCACTTCAAGCACATAAAATAATTTCCGGTTCAGATCTCCACTGATCTGACCTAAATCTGAAAGAAGGTAACAGGCATTTGACAAGTATCCATAATCACTGGGCATGTGATAAACACTTTCATCAGCCAGTGCGTGATAAGCTTCGCTCACGGCGCGAAAGCCGATATTGTTTTGAATTTCCAATGCCTGAAGCGCATAGTTTCGAGCCTGTGTGGTAACTCCACTATCTTCCAATAAATATTTGTATCCCATCTCCAACAGAATCAGTGCTTCATTCGCCCTGTCACCTACCTCCCGGGCAAGCTTCAAAGCCCTGGATAAAGCATTGATATTTTCTGCACACTCATCACAAAACCTGACTGTTGCCATTCTCAGCCAGGCTTTCATTTCTCCATGTTTGTCGCCAGCATTCCGGCGGGCTTCTATGACCTGTGTAAAGTACGCTTTACCCCGTATCCAATCGCCTTTTAATATGAAGGTGGCTCCCATAAGGCACTGGTTCTCTTCTTTCCATTTTTGGTGTCCGATTCGATCACTGACCATTTGTGCATGTTGAAAAAACACCATCGCGCTATCCCAGTTAGCACTCTTTTCATAAGTTGGCCGAAGTTGGGATTTACCTAGTTCTACCAACAATTTGATACGATTGGTATCGCTAAGGTCTGTAAGCATTTCTAACAAAATATTGGCTTTTTCCTGCCTAACATAAATTTTACCTCTTAGAAAAACAGATTCTTTTTGTCCTTTGGCATAATTGAGTTGTTGGCTTAGCGCTTCCGCCTGTTTTACAAGGACCAACGCACTATCCATTTCCAGCTGAGGTGAGTAGGTTTTATGAAGATAAAACTTGCTTAGTTCAAGGAGTATTTTTACCCGATTGATGTCTGGCTTACTATATTGGAGTACCTTAAGCAGGCTGTCAGCTTCATCAATGGCAGATATCCGGGCATTGACCTGGCTTGATGAAAAAAGTACTATACAAATAATAATCAGTGGTTTCATCTTCTCTTTAATGACAGGATTTGGACTCTTATATTAACCTTCCATTTTTCAATATTTTATGATTAATAATATTCAAGATTCACCTATTAAATCACCTTCATTTTGGTAATATGTTAGTTAATTTATATAGGAAAGAATTGGCTAATAAATATAATTAATATTTCCAACCAAAATTGGACCATATGAATTGAAGTTGTAATACTTTATGAGGTGATCAAAGCTAAAAGCAAGGAAACAAAATAAATGGGAACCATATTTTTGAAAGAAAAAAGAAAAAATAGAATGCCCCTTTTGAAATTTGGGAAGGATTAAATAACGAAGTAAACAACAAAATTCTAATAGAAGTAAGTAGATCCATCCTTGGTTTTTAATTCCGCGCCCAACTAGTTTTACCTTTATTATATGAACTTTTCTTAATCGATGAACATACACATTTTGAATGCTTAAATGATATAGAGTCAACAGGCTCTTCTAATCATAGGCTAGCTTGGAGGTATTACCCTGGTTGTGTTGGTCTGGCATAATCCATGCTGACCCTGCTGGACAGAACACCGCTGAACCTGTGAAAGGTTAATGCGTTTAGGAAATAAATAGACGACCACCAGGGAGGAAGTTTAGTGCTTCATGCCGAAAATTAGTATCACAATTTATTTTTTCAACTAGTATAAGCTGTATACTACCTCTCTTTTGGATCATATCATTGATAATTCATTAACTACTCAACCTAATTACCTCCTCTATGGATAAATTTGATCATATTATTCTTGGTACCGGGCAGGCTACCGGAACGTTGCTTGGCCGATTAATTCCTACTAGTAAACAAATTGCCGTAATAGAAGGAGGAAAAATTGGTGGAAGTTGCATAAACTATGGTTGCACTCCCACAAAAACACTTGTTGCGTCCGCACGTGCCATTCATGTTGCAAAGCGTGGTAGTGAATTCGGATTCAAAACAGGCCCTGTCGAAATCGACTATTCCATTGTAAGAGAGCGGATGAATAAGATCAGAAATGCAAGTAGTGATGGACTAACGAAATTGATAGAGTCCAGTCCAAATGTGACCCTCTATCGGGAATGGGGTTCTTTTGAAGACAACCATACACTTACTGTTGGAACTAACAAAATACATGGCGAGCATATCTATATCAATACCGGAACCAGGGCGGTAGCTCCAGCAGTTGATGGATTAGACAGTGTGCCCTGGATGGATAGTTCCAGGCTCCTCAATCTTAAGGTTTTACCTGATCATTTGCTCATCATCGGAGGTGGGTATATAGGTATGGAATTTTCACAGATTTACAGAAGATTTGGTTCAGAAGTTACCGTAGTGCAAAGGAGTCCGGATGTTATGCCGAATGAGGATGCGGAAGTGTCAGAATCTATCCGATCTTTCTTAGAGGAAGAAGGGATTCGTATCCTATGCAATGCTTCAACCAAAGAAGTCAACCTGGATGGCAATCGCATCAAACTTGTAATCGAAAAAGATGGAGACCGCGAAACTCTTCTTGGAAGTCATTTGCTTATAGCTGCTGGGCGTAAGCCTAATAGTGATGGTCTTAACCTTAAAAGTACAGGTATTAAAACTGATAGAAGAGGGTTTATTCAGGTGAATGATTATTGCCGAACAGATGTAAATGGAGTTTTTGCTGTGGGGGATGTCAATGGACGGGGTGCTTTCACACATACCTCGGTCAATGACGCAGAGATCGTGCTTGATTACCTGTTTGGTGGCAGCCGGAAGCTTTCAACCAGGATTCCGATATATGGACTATTTACAGATCCACCACTTGGACGTGTAGGCATGACAGAAAAAGAGGCTCTTAGTAAGGGCATGCATATTATGAAAGCATTAAAGCCCATGAATGAGATTAGCCGAGCCAAAGAGATGAGTGAAACAAAAGGATTCGCCAAACTACTTATCAATGCTGAAAATGACCTCATTATAGGAGCTGCAATTCTCGGGCCTGGTGGGGATGAGATCGTAAATATGTTTGCAGCGATTATGCACAGTAATATTCCATGTAGAAAATACCGAGAAGTCGTTTTGATCCATCCTACCGTGTCAGAGTTGATGCCATGGGTACTGGATGGATTGCAGGAAGTATCTCCTAACGCCTGATTATTATTGAGAAGAAGTTGTGGTTTGGTGGTGTTTCTGGAGGACACGAAACATGGCTGTGTCACCATAGCGATACAATGCTTCCTTCGTAAAACTTCCTGATTTACCCCGTAGGGATGCCTTTGGCATTGTGAATTACACTCTCATAATGAAGTTCAAATGACAAATTTGGGTTTAACAAACTCTATGGATTCCCCTTATCATACCTATGTAAATCAAAAAGAGACATCAAAAGATTCTTAGCTTTCACCAGATCAAAAGGTTTCGTGAGATAACCTGTCACGGATTTGAATTTTTTAGCCATTGCAAGATCCTGTGAGGCAACTGAAGAACTGATAAAATAAACCAGTGATTGAGGATTCTTCCGCCAATATAGAGCTTCATATCTTTCCAAAAATCCAAAGCCATCCATAATAGGCATGTTGATATCGACAATAATCAAATTTGGGAATTTCATTTGTGCTTTATTTAAAAAATTGAGTGCTTCTTCTCCATTTTTCGTTTCATACAAGTTTGTATTTGCGAATGCATATCTAATATGCGACACCAGAATCATCCGGTCAATCTCACTATCATCAATGATTAAAATATTAATGCTTTTTTTCATGATTACTTATAATAGGCTGAATCCTACTTCAAACAAGATCTTGGATGAAGTCATTCTGAAATCGTTATTTTTTCGGACAAAGCTATTATTTTATGTATCACATGTTTACCCTACTATCCCAAAGTATAGTAGCTTGATAAAATATGATCAGGCAAAAACCTCACCCTGTCGTATTCCATTTTACCATGCATGTACGTCCAGTATATCTATCATTTTAGCCTTCAAAGTCATCATGCTATACATCGGTAGGGAAAGCGTGTTGGTAAATCAGCAAATCCAAAAAAATATTTTAATAATCATTATAAAAGTGAAAACCTTTTAATTAACACTGCGTATTTTACCTAACACTGTTAACTTAGGTTAGATAAAATGGGAATCACGGAACGCAGAACAAGGCAGAAAGAAGAATTGAGGACGTTGATCCTTGAGGAGGCCTGGGAAATCGTCAAGGCCGAAGGATGGCAGGCATTGTCGATCAGAAAGATTGCCGATGCTATTGAATACAGTGTTCCTGTCGTTTATTCTCATTTTGAAAACAAAGAAGCCATTTTAATGGAGTTTACCAGGCAAGGATTTCGTCAACTGAATAAAAAGCTTAAAAAGGCGATGACTTCTGTTAAGGATCCTTTTCAGCAGGTGGAATTAATGGCGAAGGCCTATCGCGATTTTGCTTTCAGGCAAAAGGAATATTATCAAATTATGTTTGGTCTTGGAATTCCTGCTTGCGACAAGGTTAATGAAGTAGAAGAGATCAAAATCATGAGTGATATGTTCATTGAGGTTATTGAAAATTCCCTTACCAACGGAACAAATAAGAAGGCAGACAAATTCCTCAAGTTTCATACATTTTGGTCCATCCTACATGGAATTGTATCCATTCAAATGGTAGGCACTTCAGGACATTCAAATGATATGAATAAGCAAATATTAGAAGATGCTGTGAGCGGATTCATTAGAAGTCTCAGGGAAAAATAAAAATTTTTTTCCAAATACCTAACACTGTTAGTTTTTATATTAGTGTAATAAAATAAGAAAATAAATTTAATCAAACAATTATATGAAGTACGTAACATTTATTGGCAGACTGTTGTTCGGTGCAATATTCCTGCTAACGGCCTATGGACATTTTATGCCCGAGACAATCAATTATGCAGCTTCCAAAGGTATTCCTCTGGCAGCAGTTGCAGTACCACTTTCCGGTGTGATGGAAATTATTGGAGCCCTTAGTATTGTCATTGGTTACAAGGCAAATTGGGGAGCATGGTTAATTGTTCTCTTCCTAATACCAATTTCTCTGGGTATGCACAGCTTTTGGACCATCGAAGACCCAATAGCAAGGTACGGAGACATGGTACATTTTCTTAAAAACATTTCCATGTTAGGTGGTGCGTTAATTCTTACTCAAGTTGAGCCTGGCTCAATCAGCCTTGACCGGATATTAAATACTGAACGCGCCAATGCCTAACCGGAAAAATATCAGTAAGTGAATATCTACTCCGCCAATGCTTTAATGTAACCATTGGCGGAGTACCTGACCAATAGTATGTCTTTTGCTATAAATGAAGCCAAAGATGGAATCTTCAACTTAAAAAAGCATTTAGTTTAAAAATTGTAATCATACTTATAGAAATGAAAATATTGCATATAATTTCAAGCCCAAGGGGAGCATCCTCCTACAGTGTCAAATTAGGAATAGAAATCCTAAATGAACTAAAAATAAAATATCCTGATAGCATCGTCAAGACAAGAAACCTGAGCAAAGTGCCATTTCCTCATTTGGACGAAGAACATTTAAATTCTTTTATGACCAAAGCGGAAAACCGAACACCGGAACAAATTGCAGCAACTGCCTTATCTGACGAAGCTATTTTAGAATTGATTGAAGCAGATATTATCGTTATTGGTGTACCAATGTACAATTTTGGGATCAATTCTACGCTTAAGGCATGGTTGGATCACATTATTCGACCGGGATTGACTTTTTCTTATTCCGAAAATGGCCCTGTTGGCCTTGTCGGGAATAAAAAAGTTTATTTGGCGATCTCCAGTGGAGGTATTTACAGTAAAGGTCCGATGAAACCTTATGATTTCACTGAACCTTATCTTACGAAAGCCCTGAATTTTATCGGCATAACAGACATCACCACTTATCGGGTTGAAGGTGTTGCTATTCCAACCTTACAGGATCATGTCCTTGAAAAAGCTGTGGAGAAAATAGCTGTTTAAAACAGTTTATTCGTAGACCCAAAGCTTAGGTCCGAGCAAGTCAGGTTTACTATCAAATATTATATAAGTATATCAGCCATGTCATGATATTCAATTCATGCACAACGAATAATTCTTCCAAGTATAGGTTTGGTAACAATTTTAATAGAGACTATACAATAGGATAGTACTATCCTGTCCAATTACTTCATTCCATACTTTTGCGCCATGAGTAAAAAGAAACGCAGCAAGAAAAAATGTTTTGAAAGCATCAACGCTATTAATGATGCATTGTATGTGCTTAACGGAAAGTGGAAAATTATGGTCATCAAAGCTCTCAATGAGGGACCTAAAAGATTCAGTGAGTTGGAAAGGTGCATTGATGGCATTTCACCAAAGGCGCTTTCTAAAGAACTAAAAGAACTTGAATTAAATGAGATCGTTTTCAGGAAGGTTTACAATACGATACCTGTAAAGATAATCTATGAACTAACACCATATAGTGATTCGTTAAAAGAAATCATTGATTGCCTTGGGGATTGGGGCCTTCAGCACAAAGAGTATATTTTTAAAAAAGGTAATAGGTGATTCCGGAAGTGTATACTATTTTTATTTTGCTTTCTCATAGTTATAAAGTGATTCAAGTATTTCAAATCCTGAACCTTCTTCAAAAATTAGATATTGTTGAGAATCGATATTTTCAATTTCTATCATCATTTCTTTATTTTCATTTTTCAAAATCAATGCACTTTCAAGTTCATCCTTAGTGTCTTCTATTGCCTCTTTATATTCAATTAAAAATTGTGACGATTCATAATCCAATGAATAGGAAGTGTCAATGTAGGAATCAATACTATTGTAGTATTCATTCAGTAAAATCAAATTTGTTTCATTTATGATTAACGAATCATTTTTCCGAAATTCTTCTAATTCACTTTCGTAATTGAAATTTTGATGGAATCCCATAGAATAATCACTTTGGATATTGCCATAAGTGATTTTATGCAAAGCCATCAGGCTATTAAAAACAATAATGGCCAACGAATCCAGTTTAGATTGTATATCGTTACTTTTATTCTTCAAATTTGCAATTTTGATCTTGTCAGAATATAACCTTTGCAGTTCTTCGACATTTTTTCTATAAATATCAAATGCATAGTAAAGAGATGTATCTGACTCTATAATAAATTTCTTGTCATTAATAAAATTTAATTTTAGATCCGCATCAGTTGCAATCTTGATGATTTCTGATTTTACAGTGGAGTTTAAATCATTTTGCCTTGAAAATGTAAACGAAAGTCCTTTCACCAATAGACCCTGTGAAATAATAACACACTCATCTTTTAATAGTTCTTCAAGTAAGTTTCTATCGCTTATATTATTTATATCTAATTCATGAATCAAAGTTTGCAATGAATTGATTGATACCTGATGTTTTTCGGCATTTTTCATTTCAAAATTGTAATTTGATTTTGAATCCAATCCAATATTTGCAATCATTGAAATTGAACCTGGTAATATTTCCGTAGTGCTGTTAACATCAAACTTTATTTTCTTTATCTTATTCATACCAAACACTGGAATAGGCGAAGGAGGTAGTTGTTCTAACTTTGGAAATGCTTCTACCTGTGGTGAGAATATTTGTTCATTTTTGTTATAAATTAACAATACTGTTCCAGGAGAATAATTAATATCGGGAATTGAAAATGGGGTAAGTCCTTTGAATTCCTTCTTTAGTATATTTCTGTATTTTTTCCAGCCTTGTGCAAAACTGAAGTTCGCAGTTAGAATTACAACTAGTAGTATTAAAATTTTCGAGTTCATTTTTTATACTTTAGGAAATGAAAGACTTACTGAAGAACTCGACTTCATTATTCAATTTAAAAAATATTGTACAATCGACCAGTATATAAAAGCTAAATAAGGGCTATTTGAAGTTTGTTAACCTATCTTTTAAGTGTTCCAAGTGTATTTCTTATCATTTTCGAGAATTTTTTTAGTAATTCTAAAACACTTGTTCTTTCTAATTATAAGGTAGTCTTGCTGGCCTCTTACTCCCCCTAAATAAATTCCTGAAAACCAGCAGTGATACCAAAGCTGCACCTCCAAAAAATTTCATGCTGTCTTCGCCGGTTTCGAGGCTTAGGTAGCGGAGAATGGAGATGCCTCCCAGGATGAGGACGACGATGATGGTCAGGTCGATTTCTTTTATGCTTCCATAGTGGCGAACTTCCCGGACGGTTTCGTTGGTGATGAAGGTTTCTTTTCTGAATCGTTCTATCAATTCGTAAATCACCCGGGGATTACCATTGCTCTGTTCCCAGATGTGGTTTCGGAAGAGATATATCTTAATTTGATATAGGTAACAAATAAGCGGACAATGTATGTAAAATCGTCTTGTATTCTGATTTAATTTTTTTCAATCAAACCATAAAAAATAATCATTACAAAGTATTGTAAATATTCCGACTATAATTTAATTTAGTACACTGCCGATCAGAGGTTTAAGTAAATTTGTTAGGAGCTATCTTAAGTAAGAAATTAAACCTCAAAATCAACAGCTTTTGCAGACAAATTTCTCATAACCATTTAGTGCAATAATTATATCTAATTCAACGAGTTAAGTATTATTGCGATGGAAAAACAATATATCAATGACATTGTTTTTGACGGATATACCTCTCATGACATAGATTTTTTTGGAAGGCTAACTGACCCAAGAAATGCTATGCAAATACCCATTATGACACAAATGATGCACAATATCACAAATGGTATTGAGACTCAGAAAATATGTACGGTCGTCATCGTCAAAGGACATAGTGACAGGGTAGATGATGGAGGTCTCTCATCCGAAGAGAAGCGTAAACTAGAATATGACAATAGTAAGGCCCGTTGCGAAAATGTTCGAGCGTATATTTTGGATAGGATCGCTTCCCTATTTCAACAAAGTCATGAATGGGTGAAGCAATCCAATTATCTTGGAATGTACCTAACACCCTGTGGAGCATCCGATTTAGTTGAAAATGCGAGTGTACTAAGTGAAAGTCAAAGGATGATGAACCGGAGAGTTGAGCTAATTTATTATAGCTTTAAATTGTAGCCTCGCGATGAATGCAACACCATCTATCAATCAGATTAATTTCCAAATATGAATAAGACATTAGTTGGGCCTATTTTATTTGAGGGGTATGCTTCCGGGCAGTATGATTTTGAACCTGTTTTTAACCAGGCTAATGAAGAAACCAAATTACAATTTTGGGCATTAATTGATGCGTTTGTTCTTGCTATAAACAACCCCACCATCGTTTACTGCCATGATGTAATTGGTCATAGCGATAGAGTTGACACTCCTGGTTTAGAATCCAGTGCACGGAGAAACCTTGAATATGAGGCAGCTGAAAATCGATGCGCACGTTTTTCGGAATTTTACCAATCAATTCTATTGCACAGAATACCAGGCTTGACCTATGAAAGATTAATTGAAATTAACAGGAATGAAAATATTGACGTAATAGCCCACCCAAAAGGTGCGGCTAAATTGAAAATTGATAAGCCGATTTTGACTGAAGATGAACGCAAACAGAATAGGAGGATAGAAATTTACTATATCCTATTTAATTCTTAAAATTTATTATAACGGTTGTAAGGATTGGAATTGATTCTTCATCATAAACAAAAACAGATAGATAAGGTGAGAATGTGAATGGTAAAAAAACTATGGCTATGACCCAAATCTATCGTGTTCAATGCCATGGTAGTGAGTCCTGGGGTATATTTATTAAAAGGCTATATTGTTTTCATCGATTAAAAAAACATTGGCTCTGAAAGCAAAAAAACGAGTTGGAACAAAATATGGTGAGTACGTAGTGATTAATTGATTTCAGGCCTAACAACAGTTCTTTTAGTTAGTTTATTCAAAGTTCCCTTTTTGATACACTTACGTCTAATGCCATGAACCTACATCCAAGAATTAAAGAATTACTGTCACTTATTGGAGATCTCATACCTGACCAATCAAATGAAGTAACTTATGCCATAGAAATTTGTGCAGCTGCTATTCTTAAAGGCCAGCTTGTATCGGAAATGTTGTTCACATATAATCCACAGCCTATAAATACTGTGAGGCTCAATGAAGTACATCCGGATATTATTTTTTTGGCAAACAGGGCTCTGGAAAATGCAGAGAATGAATTAGCAAACCTGGAAAAAAAATCAGTTTTTATAAGGGATCAACCACTACCTAGTCGTGGGATTCACTCTCCTGGAAGCTGGCATTCGGCCTATTATATTGAAGAAACCATTGGCCCTCTTCTTACCAAAATGGGCCATGCCATTTGGGTAGATGTTTATCCGGAGGCAACCTTAACTGCTACCATCAAGAAAAACTCAAATGGCGATGCTCTGTTGTACCTTTTAAACAGCTCAACTTTTGAAATTTTGCAACAACAGCCAGGCGACCATTTTGTTTCAGTGGAAGCTGCTGCAGCAAAAACTTTCGTTTGGGTTTCTGCAAGTTTACTTGATAATGATGCACCTGTTGGGAAGTATTTCGGGTTATATGCACGGAAGATCACCATGGAAATGCCTACATATGGCATCGATCCTAATAAGCCTTACAACCTTATCATTGCACCTCATGCAATCGACCAAGGCCATAATATTATCATAGAAATGACCTTGTCCGAAACGCCATTTAATGACAACGTTAGTTCTCCGATATTTGAAAGCCAGGTGCAATTACCCAAACGAATGGTCATAGAAATAAATAATACTGGAGCACAAATGATTGAGTTCACTGACAATGCTGGCATTCAATTCAGTCAAACCAGTATAGCTTGCCAATGGAATAATGCCGGACCAAAATACAGACATGATAAAAATGCCATCATTATTCCTATGGAAGTAAGTGAACCATTGATTCACACTATTGAAACCATAGGTAGCAAATACCATCTTTCGGCAAATGTACAATTTGATCATCCAGATTATGTACTTCCTTTAACATCGCTTGACCATTTACTCATTCCAAGCACCAAAGCTTTTGCCAGTATTTTCACATCAGGTTTACATATTTCCTTTCCCAATTACATTCTTGACGCGAATAATCGGACCGCTGTCATTGAAATACCCAACACCACACTTCTCATTGGTGATGATTCATTGCAGCTAATGGACCAATTACCTCCTTTAGGCGCCCTTATCCATTTGAGCTTTACCCAGGCGCTTACACCATCGGAAAAAATAACAGGCACGTTCGTTAGTGGCAGCAGGTTTAGTTTTCATTGTTCTGGTCGGGATGAATTATTTGAAATTTACCATGAACTAAGTAGTTCTCTATCTGCCCCGGTTTTTGCCAACGGTAAGGCAATATTAGATTCAATTAAATTGAATCTATCATGTTTTTATCATGCACCTGATTATGATTTTGCTGGCACCAGTTCTATAGATATGTTACCAGCCTCTACCGATCCGGACGAACTACCAACAATAGAATCCATCGTATTACGAAACGCTATTTTGGGCATCGCAATGCCTTACTATGTTCAATTCAGCTTTATTAATTTTGTCTCAAGTCAACGCCAGGCAAATGCAGCAAACATTTTCTGTCATTTGCACCGCTTTGAACCAATACTGGACAACCCCTATGTGGCAAATATTGATTTTTTGCGTCATCGACAGGAGGGATCCTTATCCAATGATCAACATATTGGGGAGCAATGCATTCTTAATATCTCCCTGCAGTCAAAGGATGAAGCAACACCAACTATGCATTTCAAATTTGGTGCAACCGAACTCAACCACAGCTTAAACCATTTACCCTATTGGGCTAAGTGGGATGCTTTGGAGCAATACACAGAAGAGGCAGTTGAAAATAAAATTAAAAGGACAACGATTCGCTACAAGCAGAAATTTGATCTCGATGTGCCTAATGATTTTAAGGCCAGTGTGGATGATACCTTACGAAAACCTAATCTCATTGCGCACCTAAGTAACGCTACCAAAAACCATACATCTTTTCGGTTAATGGATGTGAGTTCTGCGGCTGATTGGATAGGTATAGAATATGGAAAGCTTACAAAAGATTTTGAAATAACCCACGAGTTCATTATTGAACACGAGACTGACAGCGCCTATATAGATGGTATGGATGTTGTCGCATCTAGCCGCATGGTTCGTACTTTTATGAACCCTGCTTTTAGCTGGGAGCCCTATATAGACATTCAAAATGAAGATGCACTCTATGATCCCATAAAGACCTATTTAACAGATGGTCCTCCTGTTATTATGGGAAATTCAAGCGATAAACCGGTGAAAATTGATCCCATAGCCGCTTTAGAAAGTACAATAGACTTAATGAATGATCAGGAACAAAATCAATCCTGGACTTCTTTTTCATTACCAAATGGCATGTTGGCATTAGCGATTAATATAAATAACATACCTTCTGAAGCCAATGCATTTTTTTCAAGTCCAGCAATCGAGTTTGAAAACAATATTGCTGCAGCTAAATCCATTGTGATTCGTGCAGGAGTAGATCCAGCTACTGAAAAATCAGGAATTCCAGGGTTTTCCTTCCAACCATCTTCCTTGTTTAGTCAAAACGGAAATTTCCTGGATGAATCACCATTAGGCAAGCTGGTAACGGTGATTTACAATAACAATTTTCGAATAACCAACAATAACCAGCCCAGAGTATGTGGCATCCCTATCAATCGCATTGACTTTTCTGGTTATGGAGCGAATGTTTTTAGCTATTGGATTGATAAACATGCAAGCCTTGCTCAAATATCCCAGGCGAATTTTACTGCCTGGCGTGGCCGATTAGCTACTGAAATTGTTCAGGCTAAGGCAAATATATATCCGTTCGGTGTACGTTCGGTTCGTACCATTCATATTTACAGGTCACAATCGGCAATCGTTTACCGGGTTGATTCCGGATGGCAACCCGAATCGGATGGCTTTTTCAATTTTGATTACTCAATTGTACTTAATGGTATTCGGGTAAATGTGCCTTCAAAATATGAAATTCATCCCGGCTTAATTAAAGGAGTGACACATGTTGCTAACATAAGAGAAGTTAAAAGTGTAAACAATTACGTGAGGAATTCCAAAGGTTTTGAATATACTATTGATGAAAACACCGGAATTGCAACACAAGCCGATCCAACAGAAAATGTGCTTGTTGCACTGGCACCTGTCGTATTTGAGGGAAATATTATTCTACAGCAAGGTTCTGACAGTAATGATATAGTAAGTGTTTATTGTAAGGACATCGTTGGATATCTTCAAATTGCCCCTGTTGGGATTCCGATCTCCAGTGAAACTTTCGCAGACCTTATTAAGGATCGGGGTGGATTGCAATTCAATGCCAGCTGCATGCTAAATCTAGCCAACTCTAACCAATCGTTGAAAGTTACGTCAATAAAATTCGGGGTATCGAATAGTACTCCTGAGGCAATTGTAGGTACGGTTTTTGGCACCCCTGTTTTTCCAAATGAAGGTTCGTGGACAGCAGTAATGTGCAATAATTCAGGTGCCGTGACACCTACTATACCAGAAGGTGTGCCTGTTATTCGACGAGGCAAATTGAATGAGCCAATTGAAAAGCAAGTTTTGATTGGAAATCCCGAAGACTTGTTGCAGAATGATCCTCAACTTCGGGCGTTTCAATTTGGTTTTCTGCAAAATGTTGGTCCACAGAAATTACTGTTTTTAAATCCTTCCTTTAATCAGTCAGAAAAGATATTACATTCAACCAGTCAATTGTTGGCAGATAGCTACCATCTTGTGAAGTCTAATGCGATTTTTCCATCCATTAAGGGTCTTCCCACCTTATCGCTAAATGACTTCAAGGTGAATATTTTAGAGAAAGGTTACCAGCTTATCAATCCCCTAAATGCAAGTAAAACCTTAGATATACCGGCAACTGCCAATAGGCTTAAGATTTTTGAAGAAGGAGGCGTTGCCGTTTTTGCAGAATATAATAAAGAAAGTATTGATGGATCTTCTATTGAGCCTGGAAAATGTCTAATGCAACTTGATGCTGAGCAAAAGTCATGGTCACAGGAATTCAAAAACCTGGGCATAGCAGTTGACATTCACGATTATAAACGAATTTTCATTGTTCAGGGAAATATGCGGCTAAGTTCAAGCAGTTTACCATCCTTTAGCGAACCCTCAATATCATTTGGTAAAGCGCTTGAGCCTGTAACTGATATCCTTCAAATCCTATCTAAACTAAATGGAGGTGATTATGCTGGTGCTCTCAAGAATGGTCTGCATGTAGCAATGAGTAATTCACCGGATAACTGGCACTACTCATATAAAGCTGGTTTAGAAATACCCATCATTTGCTTTCCTAAAGCAACGTTTGATAGTCCCAATACACCGTTACGACTAAAGTGTTCATTGGGCCTGGGCTGTTATTTCAATTCAAGTGTAAATATCTCATCCACCGGCCAACCTATTGGAGCATCTGGTGGGGCCTATTTAGAGTTTAAAGGCGAAGTGTCTGTCATGTGTATCAGTATTTCACTTGCAACCATTTATTCCCATGGTACATGCCTGGCTCGTGTTTCAGCCGATTCTGTAAACGGACCGACGGTTTCTTTGCAGATGGGCTTTGGTGCAGAAATAATGATTGGTTTGCCCGTTGTAGGCAATGTAAGTGTCACTTATAGCGCCGGAGTTTATGTTGAGATAAGTGATACTAAAATCGTCGGAGGCGCTTTCATTTGTTACAAAGGCCGCCTCGAATTATTTGCAGGGTTGCTTACCACTCAAATTATGTTGGAAGCCGGAGGCAAATTTCGTTCATCTTACAATAGCAATGAACGAAAAAAAGATACTTACATCGTTGCCCAAGTAGTTTTTGCCCTGGATATCAGCATATTCATGGTCGCTGATATCAATTTTACTGAACGATTTCAAGATGAAAGACAAATTGCCTAACTATGAAAGCTCATTTCTCACTCTTTGCGATACCTCAGCGTTTTACAAACAACAAGCTGCAAGTAAACATTCTTATTTTACCCAGAAATTTTGACCCACTTATCGCACAACCCATGCTTGCACCTTTCGGGCCTTGGGTTGAGGCCAATTTGAAGTTTAAGATTAGCATAAGTGATGGCTTGCAACACATCCCTCGCCTGGATGTAAATCCGGCATTTACGCAGTTAATGGATAATTCTGTACCAACAGAGGCAAAGGATATTTTTCAAAAACTCAAACAGGATTTCGATATAACGAGTACCAGCAGGGCGGAAAAGCCCAGTCCCAATTATTTAATCAAGAAGTATGTACCGAAAGGCTATTTCGATGCAGCGGGTATAAAGCGACTACAGCACCCCAATGCGGTAACTGATGACAGCTACCAATGTGCTATGAAAAAGAGCAATGAACCCATTTCCGGATTTGAACCAAGTTCAAATGCCATTAGCTGGGGAAAGGCATTTGGTTATTGCATGAAAAATGAAAAATTAGCTCGTAAATGTGGTTTCTTGTATTCAACAGAGTTGGAGAATGTTGCTTCATACTTACAAAATGGAGGATGGTTATATGTTGATCTTGCTGAATCTTCAGATTATTACTTTGCAGATCATACCAAGCTCATACGCTATGCCGCGCGTATTCCGGCAGTTAAACCAAATGAAAAGCGTGCTATATTCTCATCTTCCTTTATTCCGGTTAGACACGATGAAATAACTCCAGCTCCTGACAATCCCGGCTTGCCACATAATCTTGACCAGATAATAGGGGAAATGGCATCTTACCATGATGGCTTTGCCAAACGAATTCATGCTTCCCAACCCTTCTCAGAAGACCCCTTCGAGGATAATGACAGCACAGAAACTCCTATATACAACGATCAAGGCATACAATTAGCCTGGGATGACGAGCAACTGCTCACCTGGTACAATCGTTTGCTTGAAGCTGATCCGGATCATCCTGACAAATATGTTAACGCACCCTTAGCCATTCTAGGCTATCGAGTAGATGTTCGAAGATCCGGTATTTCGTCAAAAAAATGGTATTCTCTGTGTGCGGTCAGGGCCAATAAGCAAATCAATTTTGGATCAGCTCAGCTGTATCCAAAAAACACTGTGCATGAACAAATGATTGAGGTTTATCCCTCTATACCAGACGGCAATGGAAACAACTCATTTTGGCTGCCTATTTATTTTTGTACCTGGAATGGAGGTAGTTTGGTGTTGCCTGATTCTCGAGCCATTCTCCTTTATAATAAAAACCGATTTGAGGATGCAGAAATGAATGCAAAATTGCATGACAATTATAGTGCTTTAGATATAAAAAATTCTTCATTGCGCTATGGCAGATCATACGACTTTAGGGTACGCCTGGTCGATTTTTCCGGTGGTGGTCCTGAAGTATCCGACCATCCAGCGTCGACCAATTCTTCATCCGTCACATCTATCCATTTTAAAAGGCATTGTAAACCTCATATTCCTACCATTATCAATGCTGAAAAAATAAATGACTTGGGTTATTTTGAAGATGATAAGCTTGTGATAGCAAGGCCAAAATTAACCTACCCAAGTGCATTATTTACCGGATATCCCAATGCGTTTCAGTTGTGCCTGGATGATTTGCAGATTTATAATAATACTTATGAAGATAACTTCAAAAATCCAAATTTCAACCACACCGTAGGCATCCCTGATCCTGATGTTTATGCCGTGAAGATTAATGTTTTTGTCCGATTACTGAGTAATGCGGCAACATTAAGGAGTAATCAACCCATTGAGGGTTATTCAAAACTCTATTATACTATTTATCGGTTTGACAAAGCAATACAAAAGCACTTATCTATTCCGATAAAAGTAAAAACCGTTGAAACTTTGCTTTTAGAAAATCCTGAAACTGATGCTCCATGGTTAGCAGGCCTGAACAAGTCAATCATAATCCCTGCCAACAGAGAGGTACTAATAGAAATTGCAGCTATTTGCGCAGATAAAAAAGGCTATTATGCATCGGATTCTGTAAAATCAAGCATGCCAACCACCATTAAAATCATACATCATCGTACAGAAAAAAGTATTCTACAGGCTCATCCTACTATGCCTGCTATCAGAGGGCTATTACTCAAAACGCCAGACAATGAAATAACGGATAAGCCATTGCCTGAAGCATCACCTGTCAACATCCTGAAGAATGCATTGGCTGACAATTCAACAAATTCAACACCCAGGCTATCACCAACGGCACTCGTTGCCAATAACCTGGGTTTACCTTCCATCAATGCTGCCATTTTTGGAGACGAAGGTGAGCGGTGGCAATTTGGCGCCAATAGTCTGTTGAACCATTCGTTATCACCTGATAACACAAACATTCATTTTACTAGCCAAAAAGGAATTTGCGAAAAATGGATTATACCCCTGGTATTCCAAATTAAAAGAGATTGGGCCTGGCAGGGTATTAACGATAATGGCATTGAAGTATTCAGGAAATTCTATACACCAGAATTTCAAAACCCAGATTCACTAGAATATCAAAAGGTCGGCCAAATAATTCCGGCTCAAGGTGTTCAATTTATTGAAGGCACACCCGGTAATTTTACTTCAACATTCTATTGCTATTTTGATGCTTTAGAGAAGATGCCCTTTCCCGATCAACTTTACCCCTCAGAATTGATGGTTGCTTATAAAATAGTTTCACACCTTCGTGAGGAAGATGATGATTTTCAAAATCGGGAAACGCTTTTAATTGATATTCACTTGCCTATTTCATCAAATCCTACCCAGGTTCCCGTGATTGTAAGCGCAGGATTGGCTTCATCCCCCTATACGAGGGATCAGGAAAAGTATGCCTTTTCACAACCTCGACAACAATTTCTTTGGGTGGAATTCAGTGAAATAGTCCAAAACCCTGCAGACAGGTATTTCTGTCGATTTATTGGAAATTCTCCTGATCCTCTATTGGCCAAATGGGATGAGTCCTGGATAAATGCAAAATTTGAAAATGAATTTCCTATAAAACCGGATGAATTAAAGGTAGTGTATAGTGATCACAGTGATGATAGGAGTGGTTTGACTGATATGCAGGAATTAATTCCATCCACTACAAGTGAGCGACATTTCCTGATGCCACTCCCTAAAGGACTAAAACCTGATGACCCCGAATTATTTGGATTCTTTTCTTATGAATTCAGGCTGGGGCATAAAGAGGGTTGGAGTATTGGGCAGGCCAGATATGGTCCGGCATTATTCTGCGACGGTATTCAATTTCCTACCCCTTCTTTGCCATGTATACCCTTTCGACACACTGACGGACACATTGGGGTGACGTCTACCTATGCCCGTGCCGTCTTTTCCGGAAGAAATATAACCAGCGTACCACCACGTACTCAGGTGTGGGCTATTTTGTATTGTCAATGCCAATTAACTGATGGCTCAGATTATCGAAATATTTTTCTGGGCGAAAAATTAATGACTCCAAGTTTTGATTTGATTGATGAAGTTGAAGGAAGTATGCCTTGTGTGGCTACCTGGTCAAAAGATGAATTGTACAGCAAAGCACATCAATATGGGTTAGGCAAAAATCCGGACTTTAGTGTGCTTTGTGTGGAAGTTTTACCCTCACCAGAGCAGTTTATTGCTCATCGCGATACTCCTAATTTCGTTGAAAACCACCAGGATATTCTCGGACGTAAACAATCGACGTTAATTAATGACTTATTGAGATTTGCTTCGGAAGTAGGCAATCAAAATCACAGAGTTTATGCAGCAGATTCCGAATACCTGGACAAACCTCTGTCGGAAGATTTAGGAAATTATAGGTTCTTACGTTCATCAAATCTTGTAGCGCTAAGTTCCGGCTGTTGTATTGATTGCGATTGATATGAAGATTAGTTTGTTAGGTTTATTTTAAAAAAATCGGTTGTCAAACATAGATGATTATTGAGACAACAAACAAGGTTAGTGGCCTCAATGATTTTCCCGTATTCAACCTACATTTAAGTATTGTGATACGACCAGATCATTTTTATGTGTATCGTATTTTACAATTTGATTGAAATTCATTGGTTGTAAATAGTTCAAATTTTTTGGGTGTTCGAATTCCATTGGTGACAACCTTTAATTTTTACTTGATTTGTGTAAATTTATAAACTAAGTATTTACTTTTTCCTAATACTAGGTGAACTTGTCATTACACCACATTTAATAATGAAAACACTTCCGTTTTCTACAAGTCTGAAAACGATTATTGAATCAAAGCAGAAAATAATCGATTATAAGATAATTAAAATGTATAGGCTCCATTGCAATAACGGTAGTTCACCCCTTTTTAAAAGAGGATTAAGGATGTTAAAAAAGTATGAGAGGTAGCGAAGATCATCTGGTTTTTCGATTATTGGCACGCCTAGGTTTAGTTTTAGGGGTAATCGCCAGCTTACTCACTATACTAAGCTATTTCAGCGAAACACCAGTGCGAGAGTATATCAATATAGAAGCTCTCCGTAACATTTGGGATCTAATTCTTCCTCAAGTTACCGCCTTTCGTGAATGGTGGCCTATCGGACCCGCATGGTCAGCTGTTATTGTTTATTTAATTGTAGCCTCTATTTCGTGGTGGGTTGAAGAAGAGGGTGATTGGTATCTTGATGAAACTGGTCCATATATTGGGCTTCTCATAATACTAATGCCTTTACCAGCAACCTGGTTTATATTACATCACGCTCAGACCTCATGGATATGGCTTGCTTTTTTGGGTGTTGGGTACATAGCTATGCCCTGGATCTCACTTAGTCTAATTCCTGAACTATTGTCTAAAATAGAAAACAAATTCTTTGCACATAACGAAAAGGATAAAACCATAAGAATAATAGGTGTCATTAGAAAAATAGAAAAAACTGAATCAAAGATGCTTGGTTACAATGGAGCCAAATATGAATTGATCGTGGATCACGATGACAGCGAAATCGTATTTAAGGTTTATTACGAAGTTTGGGATTCCAAAGGCAAACAAATAAGTCCTCTGAAGTCAGGTGCTAAGGTTGAAATTGAAGGACATTGGAATGAATTAATTTTTAACGCAAGCAAAATTACCACGGTCCGAAAAAAGAATTTTACTACAAAGGACACGAACAAATGAACTTCATTGCCCTGATTAAGTAGCAATCTTCAAAATAGGGTCTCATTTAAGTTACTTACAGTAAAACTTATAGAAAGAGAAAACATCATAAAGTGTCATCTTGTTCTGTGATTATTTTGAATCAGAGTTTCAAAATTATATGTATAAATTTTGTTTCTTGACGAAACCAGAAAGGGGACACAAAGTAAATCCAAGTGATTAAATGGCCTAACTAGTCTAATTTTAAAACACTTTCTCTTACTACCTCTAAATTGATTCCTAAAAACTAATAGTGAAACCAAATCCGTTCCTCCAAAGCGTTTCATGCTGTCTTCACCTGTTTCGAGGTTGAGGTAGCGGAGGATGGAGATAAAAATCAATTGAAAATAAAAGTCAATTGAACAATCCGGTACACAAGAATTGTTAAATAGTTTAAGTTATTGAAAATGAGATGAATAAGAAGTGATTGTTTAATCCTGCCACCTTTCGAATCTAATTAGCCTTTTTAATATTTAAGTTTAAATTAGATTTTGCTAGTCTTTTATTTAACTCGTTCATATCCTCACTCAACTTTGTCTCGACAACCTTTGCGTAAATCTGAGTTGTAGTGATCTTGGTATGACCCAGCATTTTGCTCACCGATTCAATAGGCACGCCATTGGCCAACGTAACTGTCGTCGCAAAAGTGTGTCTGGCCAAATGAAAGGTCAGGATTTTAGATATACCACATAGATCTCCGATTTCCTTTAAATAGCTGTTCATTTTTTGATTTGAGATCTTGGGGAATACAGATTCATTATTTACTGATCTTGGATTCATTTTATATTTATCAATAAGTTCTTTTGCAACCGGAAGCAGGGGTATATGCGAGGTAGTGTCTGTTTTTTGTCTGTCCTTAATTATCCAAAGATTGCCATCAATGCCTGTGGAAATATGGTTTTGATTTAGGTTAACAAGATCGATATAAGCTAAGCCAGTAAAACAACTAAAAATAAAAAGGTCTTTGACAATTTGAAGTCGTTCAATTCCAAATTCCTTATCAATGATCTTTTGAAGTTCAGGGTAGGAGAGGACTTCTCTTTCCGGCCATTTAAATGTACACTTGAAATTTTGGAAAGGATTCGTTTTGAGCCAGTCTTTTCTTACCGCATCATTTAAGATCTTCTTTAACATCCGGATGTATTTCATGGAGGTATTTGAGTGTATTTTATCAACAGCTCTCAGGTAATATTCAAACTCGGTAACAAAGCGGTGATCCAATTCTTCCAGGAAAAAGTCTGATTTTTTTCTGTATGTCTTTATATAGCTGGTGACTTTTGATTCGAGCGTATTGAATTTAACCCAGGTAGCTCTCACCACATCGAAACCTATGCTCCTCTTCATTTCTTCGTTATGGAACTTGATTATTTCTAGAATGGTCTTTCTAGGAGCCTCTTCTCCTGTGAATTTTTTCTTAATTAGATCGGCGGTAATGAATTGCTCCATGGATGCCATATGATGGTATATTTTATAAAGCTCCGATTTTATTTCCTGGATATAGTTATTGATACTCCTCGCTTCAACTGTATTCCCTTTTAGTTTCCCTTTTGAAAAATCCCACTTTTCCGGATCAACATTTCTTTTAAGTGAGATCTCTGCTCTTTTGCCATTTACTGTAACTCTGGCGTAAAGCGGCAGGCCACTTTTTGAGGCCTTTGATTTATTTGCCCAAATAAGAATTGAGAAGGTTTGTGTAGTTTTCATATTAATACTGTTTTAGGTAACCGATCTTTAATAGAATTTAATTGATTTTGTTTCAAATTGGTTCTATACAATTATCTGTAAATCAAATACTTGCAAGCAATTCGGTTACCAAAATAGGAAATTAAAATAGGTAACCGAATAGGTAACCTAGAGGATGTGTTAATATGATGTGAATTGGTTTGAGAAAATAAAAAAAACCGCTTAAACATTGAATTTAAGCGGTTTTGATTTTAAATGGTGCTTTAAAAGCGGTCTGGACGGGACTCGAACCCGCGACCTCCTGCGTGACAGGCAGGCATTCTAACCAACTGAACTACCAAACCAAAATGTCAATCTGTTCAACTTTGACAATCACTGGCTTTACCGTGATTCTGTCTGTTTCAAAATTGGAAGTGCAAATGTAGAAGCTTCCATATTATTAAACAACATTCTGTTCAATAATTTTTCAGCTTATGTCTATCAATTTTCTAATCATCTTTTTACCAGATATTTGACTTCAAAAGTTGAAAATTGATAATCTATTAATTTGAACACATAAATTACCTCTCCTTTAAAATCCACACATATTTCTACATCTTTTTTGATTTTAGTTTTAGATTTGCGCTAAAACCAATTAACTTATGCTATTGGACTTCGAGAAACCCATATACGAATTAGAACACAAACTGAGCGATATGAAGCAACTTGCTTCTAACAGCGGTGTGGATGTTTCCAATGCAGTTAAATCTTTGGAAGAAAAAATAGACAAACTCAAAAAGGACACATTTTCCAACTTGACAAGGTGGCAAAGGGTTCAGCTTTCACGGCATCCCGAACGTCCTTACACCCTCGATTACATTTATGAAATAACAGAAGACTTTGTTGAATTACATGGTGATAGAAATATTTCCGATGATAAAGCAATGGTTGGAGGTTTCGGTACAATCGATGGTCAAACTTTTATGATCGTTGGTCAGCAAAAAGGTAGAAATACCAAGCAGAGACAGCTTCGTAATTTCGGTATGGCCAACCCCGAGGGATACCGCAAAGCTCTTAGGTTGTTTCGCCTGGCTGAAAAGTTCAACAAACCTATCGTAACTTTCATTGATACGCCAGGAGCATTTCCCGGATTGGAGGCTGAAGAAAGAGGACAGGCTGAGGCCATAGCCAAAAACCTGAAAGAAATGTTTATGATAAAGGTTCCCATCATTTGTATTGTCATTGGTGAGGGAGCATCCGGAGGAGCAATTGGCATTGGTATAGGTGACAGGGTTTTCATGTTGGAAAATACATGGTATTCTGTTATCTCACCAGAAAACTGTTCTGCTATTCTATGGCGAAGCTGGGACTATAAAGAACAGGCTGCCGAAGCAATGAAAGTGACTGCGAAAGATATGAAAGCATTTGGTCTGGTGGACGATATCATCAATGAACCATTAGGAGGTGCTCATAAAGATCTCAAATGGATGTCCAATCAAATGAAAAAGGTCATCGTCAAAACCACAAAAGATCTTCAAAAGCTTCCAATTGAAGAATTGATCAATCAACGTATTGAAAAATTCTGTAACATGGGCGTGGTGAAGGAGTAAGCGGGTCTTGCCAGTTGCGGGTTGCCAGTTTCCGGTTATCTGTTGACCGATGTTGCTTGTTTGTCAATAGCTGAATGTCCCAATAACTAAATAACGATTAACAATTTTATATACCACCTGGTTCTTTTTATGAATCGGTGGGTTTTTTATTTTGGTAGAAAACTTTACCCAAAATGAATTTACACATCATCGAAACAGGATTTTTTAAACTTGACGGAGGGGCCATGTTTGGTGTTGTTCCCAAAGTGATCTGGCAAAAAACCAACCCCGCAGATGAGAATAATCTTTGTACATGGGCGATGCGTTGTTTGTTAATTGAAGATGGTGACAGACTAATTTTAATTGACAACGGCATTGGAGATAAGCAGGATGAACGATTCCTAAAACATTATTATTTACATGGAGATGTTTCACTGGAATCCTCCATCAACAAAGCAGGCTTTACTTCAGGTGATGTGACGGATATGTTTCTGACTCATCTTCATTTTGATCATTGCGGTGGCGGAGTAAAATGGAAAGACAGGGAAAACAAGATTCCCGAATTGACATTTAAAAATGCGAGGTATTGGACAAACAAAGACCATTGGAGTTGGGCGACAAAACCCAACGATCGCGAAAAAGCCAGCTTCCTCAAAGAAAATTTATTACCCATGGAAGAAAGCGGTCAGCTAAATTTTGTCGAGGATCATCCGGAATCTCTTCCTTTTGACGTACTTTATGTTGATGGTCATACAGACAAAATGATGATCCCCCACATTTCTTACAAAGGAAAAACGATTGTCTATGTAGCTGATTTGTTGCCTTCTGTTGGACATATTCCGTTACCATACATTATGGGGTATGATGTGCGACCCCTTCTGACACTGGAGGAGAAGAAAAAGTTTCTGAATGAAGTGGTCGAACAAGAATACATATTGTTTTTTGAGCACGACAGTATAAACCAATGCTGCACGTTACGGCAAACGGAAAAAGGACCGAGAGTTAAAGAGACCTTTTTATTGGACGAGATATCATGACAAAAATAGGAGTTGCATTGTCTGGAGGTGGCGCCCGGGGGGTCTCCCATATCGGCATGATCAAAGCATTTCTGGAGGCAGGAATAGATATATCCATGTACACAGGCACCAGTGCAGGTGCGATTGTGGGTGCCTTTTTATGTTATGGATATTCCCCCGATGAGGTCATGGAAACCATCAAATCGGTGCGGCTATATCGGTATTTACGTCCGGCAATGAGTAGATCGGGATTGCTTAAAATTGAGATTACCCGATCCATCTATCAAAAATATTTTGAAAAGGATGATTTCACAGCATTGAAAAGTCCATTGGTGATAGCTTCAACTAATTTGCGAAAGGGTAAAAATGAATATTTTAACAGTGGTTCAATCATCGATGCGGTCATGGCTTCCACGGCTGTGCCTGTTATTTTCAATCCAGTGAAGATCAATGGGGAAATGTATGTGGATGGCGGCATTTTAAACAACCTTCCGGTGGAACCATTGGTAGGGCATGTCGATAAAATTATCGGCATCAATTGCAATCCGATTTCTGCTGATTATGAGCCTGGTAATTTCAAATCCTTGTTGGAGAGAAGCTTGTTAATGGCTATTAATGTCAATGCCTATAATAAAAAAGAACATTGCAATCTGTTTTTAGAAGCTCCTGGATTGAAGGGTTTTGGTGGTTTTGAGTTCAACAAGGCTGAGGAAATGTTCAATATTGGATATGAATACGGAAAGGAAGTCATTGGCCAGGTCAAATCATTAATAGCTGAATAAGCAAAACTACCAACTTAAAATCCATGAAGAAGCGACTGGCGGAATACAGAGAAATCATCACCCGACTGGAAGAGTTGATTGTCAAGATTAGCCAATTTGAAAAAGAATATTCCCATCTGACAGAAGCCGTTCATCCTAAATTTAAAAAGAGCGCGGTAAATTTAGTCCATTATTGGGCCGTCCGACAGGAGGATATCACTGTTTTGCAGAACAAACTTAAAAAACTGGGTTTATCCAGACTGGGCAGGGCGGAGGCTCATATCATGGCTAGCATTCAAACCACGCTGGCGATTGTGAAAAGCCTGGCAGAAGAAAAGATGGCACCTATTCCTCGCTCACAGGTAAGCATTGCAAAAGGTGAACGGTATTTACGAAGGAATACCAAAGTTTTGTTAGGGCAGGGGGCTAAAGGAAGAAATGTGAGGATCATGGTGACACAGCCTCTTGAGACCTCTGAAAATTCTCAATTGGTAGATGACATGGTTGAAGCCGGAATGAATGTCGCCCGTATAAACTGTGCACATGACGATACTGAAACCTGGTTAAAAATTATTGAAAATGTTCATAGTGCTTCTAAACAAAATGGCAATGGAATAAAGGTTTGCATGGATTTGGGTGGTCCCAAGGTACGGACAGGATATATTAGCTCCGGTCCTAGGATTATGAAGCTCCGGCCTCCAAAAGATGAATACAGCAGGATTATTGGTCCTTATGAGTTCCATATTATTCCTGATGGTCAAACAAAATCTGATCATTTAACTGAGATTCCGGTTAATCCGGCATTTTTTAAAAGGATTTCTGTTGGATCGAAGATCAAACTAACAGATGCCAGAGGAAAAAGGAGAAAAATTGAAATTGTTCAGAAGGTAGATGAAAAAAGGTATCTGGCGAGGGTTTACAAAACAACGGTTTTAGAATATAAGAGCCCAGTCACGTTGATTAATGGCAAGCATACATATTCCGGCGAGATTGGAATGCTGGAACCCCAGGAAGGAGTGATTGTTCTGAACAAAAATGACAAGCTACATTTGTATCGTTCGCACATTCATGGAAAGGAAGGCTCTCATGACTTTCATGGTCAGTTGATTGATCCCGCAAAACTATCCTTCACTCTTCCTGAAATTTATTCGGATTTAAAAACTGGCGAGAAAGTCTTGTTTGATGATGGAAAGATTGAAGGAATTATTCATGAAAAGCATGACGAATATCTTGTGGTTCATATTCTAAATGCCGGATTGAGAGGAAGTAAGCTGAGGGCGGACAAAGGAATTAATTTTCCCGACAGCAATTTGAATATCAGCGGATTAACGGAGAAGGATAAAGAAGATCTGAGATTTATTGCCGAGCACGCCGACGTTGTCAACTTTTCTTTTGTCAATAGCCGGGAAGATGTGGGGGACCTGCTCAATGAATTGGAACAACTGCATGCTAAAGAGAAGTTGGGGATCATTCTGAAAATTGAAACCCAAAAGGCCTATACCAATCTTTTTGAAATCCTACTTGAAGCAATGAAAACATACCCAATTGGTGTAATGATCGCCAGAGGAGACCTTGCCATTGAATGTGGATGGACAAATATGGCCCGGATTCAGGAAGAGATCCTGTCTCTTTGTAATGCCGGCCACGTCCCTGTCATATGGGCAACACAGGTTCTGGAAAATATGGCTAAGAAGGGTTTGCCGTCCAGGTCAGAAATTACAGATGCAGCAACAGCCCAAAGAGCTGAGTGTGTAATGCTCAACAAAGGCCCAAACATTATCGAAGCGATTAAATTACTCGATGTTATTCTGAGGAATATGAAGGGAATTGTAGATAAGAAGGCAGCAATGTTACCTGCAATTAAATAATGTAAGTTCAAAAAGAGCCTACAATTTTGATTAACCTTCTTTTAATAACATACCTCTGAATCTTCTCTCAATAGAATATTTGCATAGTTCAAGTCAAAATATTGTCATAATCTAAAGCTAATTTAGCGATTCTCAGCGAGTCTGCCTTTGCACAATAACATATTATATCTTCTTAAACTCGACCCTTCTGTTTTTTGACTTGCCTGCTTCGGTGCTATTATCGGATACAGGGTCGTTTTCACCTTTTCCGTCTGTTTGAAGATTACCGGCAGGAATGTTAAAGTTGGAAGTGAGATATGATTTCACGGAAGCTGCCCTTTTTTGTGACAAAGAAAGATTTGCATTGTCATCTCCATCACTATCAGTATGGCCGATGATCATTACTTTCATATTTGAATCACTTTCCAGGGCCTTGCCAACTTTATTCAGGAATTGATATGAATCACTCTTGATTTGATCAGATCCACTGTCGAAAAGTATTTTTGTTGTGCTGAATCCCCCTTTCATTAAAAGTGACCGGATATCCTCACTTTCTTCTGTAATCTTAATATTGGAAATAGCTACGATATGATTTAATGTTGGTTCGGTACCATGGAGGTAAAACTGAACATAACGGCCTGCATCATTTTGAAGAAAAGAAGGAATGTCAATGACCTTATCATTTTCAATATAAAGTCTGAATCTTTTACCATTGACAACCACCGTAAAATGCATGGTGCCATTTAATTTTTCATTTATCTTATAACTCACATTGTTGTTGATGGTAAAATCTGCTCCTTGGTTATAAACATTGATTTGGTCTGGTACAGAGCTTCCTTGCCATAGTGAAAAGTAAAAACGAGAATATTTGTGGGGATTTACATTAAGGGTATGTTCATTTGTCAATTGAACACGGAAATTTGCTCCACTTAGTTCATCATAGTTCAAATTAGCGGTAGTAAAGTCAAATTCCATCGCATAGTTTTCCGGAAGGGCTCCTGTATTGGCAATGCAAAGGCTGTTGGGATACATTCGTAGCGCTTTCGTTCCATCAATCAAAATCACTTCACCGCCCATCGTGGTTTCCCATTCAGCAGGAAAATCACCAGTGGCATCCATCTGAAATTTTTCTTCATAAATAATCTCACCGTTTGGAAAAAAAGTACTTCCACTAACGATTTCTGCTGAACTCGCAGAATTCAATGAATTGTCACCCGTAACAATTACTGGAGAAGAGGGGTTTCCAGTGTTTTGAGGACCCTGGTTAGTATTGGTCGGATAATTTGTTGGAACTTTTTCAGGTTGTTTATCGTCTCCCCCTTCAAAAACTTCATCTAATACCTCATCGGTTTTTTCTTGAGTTTCTTGTTCGAGCCTTTTGTTAACGGTTTCTTCAACCTTTTTTGAAAGGCGGTCGAAAATCTGAGCATTAATTTGGGAAGCTATTCCCACGAAGAGGATGATAAAGGTAAGTCTCAATACTTTCATGGTGCGGTTTTTTTGTTTTCGTTGATCTCTTGAATTTAAATAATTCTGATCTTAATTGATATTTTCAAGAAAGGTAACCCATAAAAATAATGAAATCATCTCTAAATAGTTATTGCCCGCCTGCCGGCGAGGCAGGAGTGAATAAGTTATTGGTTGTTTTGGTTGCTGGTTTCTTGTTGGTTCTACTAACTTCCAACTTCCATCTTCTCCGCCCTCTGAAAATAGTTATTGCCCGCCTGCCGGTGAGGCAGGAGTTAACTGGTTATTGGGTTAATTGGTTGTTCAGTTATAAAAGAAAACAGTTGCGAGCTGCCAGTAACTTGATCAAATGACCTCATTTACAACTTCAAAGTATCGTTCTCCTGGCATGGATGCATAGTTATTGGGTTAATTGGTTAATAAGTTATTTAGGATTAAAGGTGGCTATTTTCCAATATTTTATCCCTTGCTCTTTTTTTGTACCTTTCAGCTTTCACCTTTGAGCTTCATCCCTCTTATCCACACTTTCCGGAACTTTTTATTATCTACTTTCACTTCTGACTCTTTAAATACTCCCAACTCCCATCTTCAGACTTCCCGTTCAACGGCATATTTTCCCGGGCCATGTATTAGAAGAAAAATGGAAACCACTAACAAATGAATAGCTGGAGCGGTATTCAGGTATGTGTCACCAATATGGACTCCCAGGATGGCGATGATGAAATTGATGATCATAAATCCAGACATCCACCGCACTTTGTATCCAATAACCCAGCTAATGCCGGCAGCAAATTGAAAGATTACAGAAATAAAGGCGCTGACAATGGGAAAAGGAAAACCATGAGAAGTCAAAAAATCGCTGAATTCCAGCATACGATCATAGCTCAATATGTTGTCGATTGTTCCGTAAATGAGGCGGAATCCAAAAGCCAGTCTTATGAGTAGCACAGCAAGATCCGTATAGCTTTTCAAAGCTCTTGTTTTCATTGCAATTGACTTCAATGTTTCCAAATTACACTTTCTTCTAAGAATATTTTAACCAAAATTTAACAAATATCCCTTCAATTACCTGATTCCAAATTCAGACAGAGAAATCAAAATATTCAACATTAAAATTTGGTTAGCTCATTATTAAATCGATACAAAAATCTTAACAGATAATTCTTACAGTGGAAAATAAGTGGAAATAGTTGCTCAGTTTATTTGCATAGATCTTAAAACCGTGAAATCGAAATTAAAATGAAAAAACTGAACCGCTTATTTACTATTCTGCTCATCGTTGTTGGTTTCTCTGCCGCTTTTATCGGATGTGATGATGATCCTGTTATTGAGCAACAGGTAATCAATAATGATACGACCATTATTATTAACAACAACTATGATACGACCATCATTATCGGTCCTCAAGCTTTGGTTGCATTGGCTGAATCACATACTCCTGCCAGTATCCTTGAATTAAAGGGTGAATTTGCTGGTCTTGACCTGGAAGTGTTGCTCAGCTCTGAGGATACAATTCCGGGATCTCCTGCCTTCGTTTACGGAAGTATGGCTGATGGAGCGGGCTTACTAAGATATTCTGATAGCACGTTCATCCTGATCAACAACATCGAGGCTGACTATTCGGTAGCCAGAATATTAATGGATGAAAATCTCAGACCTCTGAAAGGTGAGTACATCCTAAATGCCAACGCCTCGGCTTTTACCGCTCAATGCTCAGGAAGTTTGATCACGCCTGAGGAACATGGTTTCGGGCCGCTGTATTTATCAGGTGGTGAATGGGGAGGAGCGTCCACGGGGGTTTTCGTGACAAGCCCGTATAAGCAGGCATCTGATGCTAGCTTCGCACACATGTTGCCCGCTTTTGGTCAATGGCTGACGGAAAATGCAGTAGTTATTGGCAAGGATGCTTATCCTGGTCAGACAGTAGCTTTCATAGGTGATGACCATAGCGATGATGCCGTCCCATCCGGACAATTGGGTATGTATGTAGGCCCTGCCGGAAATTTAAATGCCGGAAGTTTATATGGTTTGAAAGTGACCACGCCTGGCGTGGATTTCGAAATGGATATGGAAGAAGGTGTCGAATATGATGTTGAATTTGTCGAACTGGAAGAAACTCAACTTGATCTTTTGGATGCTGAAGCAAAAGCCAAAGGTGTAATGGGATTCTCGAGATTGGAAGACATCGACTGGAGAAGAGGTACACCTGAAAATAACCGGGAGCTTTACCTCGCTGTAACAGGAAGAAACAGGGGTGGTCTGATTGGAAAAGGTACGATGACCGGTCGCGTGTATAAAGTCATATTGAATGAAACCGATCCAACCGGAGCTGGAAAAATAATCTGTGTACTGGATGGTGACAAAGAAGGTGGTGTTGCAGAAGCTTTCCACAGCCCTGATAATATCCTTGTGACGGAAAACTACGCTTATATTCAGGAAGATCCTAATGGAGTTGTGTCAGCAAGAACTGATGGCTGGAATGGAAAAGCAGCAGCAGATCATTTTGCATATCTCTACCAGTACAATCTATCTAGCGGAGAACTGAAAGTTGTCCTGGAATGCGATCAGGAAACAGCTGCTTCATTGGGTTACGGAACAACAGACGATACCTGGGAAATAACAGGAATGATTGACGTGACGGATGTAATAGGTAGTTCGGAAAGCACCTTCCTTTTTATGACTCAGAACCACGGTTGGGAAACAGACACTCCTTTCACCGACCCTATGGCCAATCCAAGTATTGAAACATCATCTGCTGAAGGTAGTGTCTTATTCGCTATTAGAGGCCTGGAAAGATAATATTAGTTGCTTTAATGACAGATTTATTTCTAAGATGCGTTAAAAAGGCCTGCTTCCTGGCGGGCCTTTTTCTTGTTTTAACGGCTTGTCAGAAGAAAGCGGAGGAAACAACTGAATTGACAGGTTTTTCTGAGATAGAAGAGGTCTATCTGAACTATCTTGATAGCTGTATTCATTTTTCGAAAAAACTGGCTGATCATACGGAACACGACAGAGCGAAGAAATATTTTGCAAAGTCGAGAGCTTACTTTAAAAAGATTGAGCCGATTCTTTCATTTGTTGATGTTGAGAATTATGAAACCCTCAATCAGCCCAACCTGCTTCAGGTGGAGGAAGAGGATCAGACAAATATTAAGATCTTTGATCCCGAAGGATTCCAGGTATTGGAAGAAACCATCTTTTCTGAGGAATATGATCAGGATGTGGTCAGGCAAAAAGCACAGTTTGTTGCCGATCGGCTTGGACTGATCCTGTCCAACACTGACCTAAGCAAGTACAAGCCCTATCATTTTCTATGGCTTTTCCGCAATGAATTGGTAAGGGTAGCTTTTACAGGCATTACCGGTTTTGATTCACCTGCTTTGTTGCATTCCATCGAGGAGGCCAGGATTGTTTACAAAAGTTTGCATCAATATCTCATGGCTTTTTCGAACCAGTTTCATAATGAGGAATTGAAAAAAGAATGGGATAAGGAATTTAAAAAGACCTTGGTAGCATTGCACGGTGATTTTGATTCGTTTGATCGCTATGAATTTATAAAAGTCCGGTTAAATCATCAATTGGAACTGTGGAATGAGACAACGCTCGATTGGCAGGTTGAATTTCCCTTTGAACTTGCCTTTAAAAATGATGCTGCAAATCTCTTTTCCTTGGATGCCTACAACATTCACTATTTTGCAGATCGATATGCTTCAACCATCGACCCGAAGATGGTTAGCCTGGGAAAAAAATTGTTTTACGATGCCAATTTATCATCAGGTAAGTCGATGAGTTGTGCCACATGCCACCAGCCAGAAAAGGCATTTACGGATGGAAAAAAGGTATCAAGCGGTCGTGATGGGCATCTTTTAGAGCGGAATTCCCCCACACTTACTTATGCGGCATTTCAACGAGGCTTTTTTTATGACAAAAGAGCTGGGAATCTTGATGGACAAATTACCAGTGTTGTGCTGGAAAAAGATGAGTTCCATTCGGACCTGGATCAGATCATTCAATATCTAGGCGATCATAAGGACTATCAGGAGGAATTTAATGTGGTTTTTGCTGATGGGATCAATGAAGAAAATATTCACAAATCACTTGCAACTTTTGTCAGGAGTCTGAATCTATTTAACTCTAAGTTTGACAGATCACTGGTTGATCATACCGTCAAACTAAGTGAATCAGAAAAACTGGGAGCCAATTTGTTTATGGGAAAAGCTGCCTGTGCTACTTGTCATTTCCCTCCATTTTTTAATGGAACAATTCCTCCCCGTTACACAAAAACAGAGTTGGAAAACCTGGGTGTGCCGGCTGAACCGGACAATGCTTCTTTGGATGATGATCCCGGTCGTTTCAATGTGTATAAAACGGAGGAAAGAAAGCACTATTTCAAAACTCCTACCGTAAGAAATATTGAACTTACCGCTCCTTATATGCACAATGGGGTCTATCAGACTTTAGAAGAAGTGGTAGATTTTTATGATGCGGGAGGGGGAGAAGGTATGGGCCTTGAAGTGCCGTTGCAGACGTTGCCACCTGATTCATTAAAATTGACGGATCAAGAAAAGCAGGCACTCATCGATTTCATGCATACATTAACGGATGATCTATCCGTTTTGCAGGGAAGTTGAAGTTTTGTATTTCAATGCAATTAGCCCTAGTATAGGGCCAATTGCCAGGAAGACAAATACATACTGGGGATTGATGACATAAATTAAAACATTGATCAGCTGAATGCTGATAATGGTGATGGAAAAGCCAATGCAATTAACGATGGTCAGTGCGGTTCCTTTTACTTCGGGAATGGCGTTTTGAGCGACCAGTGTTGAGAACAAGGGTGAATCAGCAATAACGACCAGTCCCCAGAACAACAGGAATCCAAACAGAAAGATCCCTGAATTTACCATGTAAATGAAAGGCGAGAGGAGGCAGCAAATACAAGACAAAAACAGCGCAACAAAAGCAGTTTGCCTGGCGCCGATTTTTTGGGAAATGTACCCGCCGGCAACACACGAAAGTCCACCCAGCCCAATGATGAGAAAGGAGAGAACGGGTACATTAAAAGTAGTATCAGAGTGTTGCTGTGAATACGTTGCCAGCATTACGGGAATAAATGCCCAGAAAGCATATAATTCCCACATGTGGCCAAAATAGCCAAATGCTGCCGACCGGAAGTTGGCATTTCCAAACACTTTGAAAATAGCTGTCAGATCTGGTTTTTGAATGGTTTTTTTATAGGGCCCGTCAGGTATGAACAATAGCATGATTAAGCCACCAAAAACAGAAATCGCAGAAGTCAGAATGATGACGAATCGCCATGGAAGGTCGGTTGATAATCCTCTCAAAAGGTGAGGAAAGGCTGTCCCAACTACTAACGCTCCTACTAAATAACCGAGGGATTTTCCTAACCCTTCATTGAAATAATCAGCGGCTATTTTCATTCCAACGGGATATATTCCTGACAAACAAAAACCAACCAGAAACCGAAAGGCTATTAGACTTATGAAGTTGTTAATATCTAAAAGAATAGCAAAGTTAAACAAGGCTCCCAACAGGGCACAAACAAAAAAGACTTTGGATGGTGAAAACCGGTCGGCAATAGTTAGTAGTGCGAACAGGAAAGTGCCGATAATAAAACCAAATTGGACGGCAGATGTCAAATGACCGAGAGCACTTTCAGGAAGTAGATAAGTTTGCACCAGTTCATTCATTACCCCATTTCCTGCAAACCAAATGGATGCGCAACAGAATTGTGACATTACAATGATGGGTAATATCCATTTTATGTTAGAGCGTGATTTTTTCAATTAAAAAATGGTTTCCGTCAAGTTAATAAAATAAAGCTCAAGATCGGAAAGATAATGTTGAAGGGATGAATGTAGAACTACTGAAGAAACTCAGGGAAGGTTTGCCTGTACGCTAACGTTCTTATTTCTTTTCAAAAAAAGAAGGTGAAAGAAAAACAGGATTTTCTATGCAGTTTAGAATTTCCCTGCGTCGAGCTTATACTTAAGGGAATAAGCTTCAATTTCCTTTGTGAGTTCAAGCAATTTTTTATGGGAAACGTAATCGCTTAATGCTTTTTTAACTGCTTCAGAAATACTCTTTGTGTTTGAATATTTCATCGCTTCCTGTATTAATTCATAGTCAATGATGGTGGTAACTTTCATGATGCAAAGGCTGTTTTATTGATACGATATTATATACGTGTTTTTGAAAATTTTATTTGAAAAATTGATGATTTTTATTGTGAAAGTTCGCTTAGAAGACTAGTTAAGTCGAGTGGTTTGGTGACGAACATATTCAGTGAATCATCAGACTTCTGTGGCCACTGATCCTCCGGACGGTCACAATATAATTCCACACCATTTCCATCCGGATCATCGAGATAGATGGCCTCAGATACTCCATGGTCGGAAGCTCCGCTGATCGGATACTTTTCCTGTAGAAGGCGATTTAAAATAATAGCGAGATCTTTTCTTGTAGGATAAAGGATAGCGATATGGAACAAGCCTACTCCGTGTTTGGAGGCAGGAGGAGCGCTTTTGCTGTTCCAGGTATTCAGACCGATATGGTGATGGTATCCTCCGGCGGAGATAAATGCAACCTGATCACCATACCTCGCGGTGACTTCAAAACCAAGGAGACGCTTGTAAAATTCCAGCGACCGGTCGATATCAGAAACTTTCAGGTGGACGTGACCGATTCGGGTTTGTGAAGGAATCGTATATTTTTCTTTCGACATTTAATTTTCTTTGAATTGTATCAAATATCATTCTAAGGTTTTAACCGGCTACCTATCGGAAATGTTTGTTTCACTACCAGGAAGCTTAGCTTCTCAGACGGGAGTCGGACCGGTTCTGATTGCCGCTTGCCTTATTTAACCATACTTTTTTGCATTCGAAAAATTGGTAAGTAGTTAAGGGTCGTCTGACTAATGTCTGACTTAGTTGTATTCAACCTCCTTGGCTTGTTCCCAGACAAACCACTGCACCAAACCACAAAGATGGGTGTGGAACACACACAAATCATAAAGAAATTTTTCAACTGAAATATGGCAAACCCCAGCTTTCACGACTTGCTATGCCAAGAAGCCTACACATTGTACAAATATTTGCTATCAAGAAATTGAATGATTTTTTTGTCTAATGTCCACAATTGAAGCTTATGGTTTATGACAGTATATATGATGCACGCATCGATAAGTTTAATTCCTTTAGATACTAATTTCCGATCAAATGAAAGTTCTCCTGCTTTTATAAACAATTGAGGTTCCTGGATTTTAGTGAGCAGATCCCAATAGTTTAACAAAAGATCTTTTTCTCGTTTGTTGAGAGCACCTTGTAGAAGCTCCCCAAAAACAGGTTCTATGGTGAAAACCGAACCTGTCTCTATTAGCTTTTGAATTTTTTGAAAATAAGGTTCATTTCCTTTAAAATACTCAATCCATACAGAAGTGTCTAAAAGGACCATTTACTGTCTGTTCAGGGAGCGGATTTCCTCAGCAGTGTGCTTAAATTTTAGAGGTTTTTTCTTTATTTCTTCGCTTAGTTCCTTTAGCTTTTTTTGCGAAATGTATTCCTTGAGGGCTATTTTTACTGCTTCTGTGATAGTAGTTGCCTGAGAATATCTCATGGTTTCATGTATAAGATTGTCATCTATTAAGGCTGTTACTTTCATAAAGTCAATTTTTAAAAACGTCGATACGAACTAATATACGATGAATTGTCGTATTTGTTGAAAACTTATTTTGGAATTAGATTATTCAGAACTATTTGAAATGCAGGTGAGTTTATTTCTTATAATCTTTGCAGCCTTTATAGTTCTTGCATTAATTTCTTTCGAAAATCAATTTCATTAAAATTATTGGCTACAGTTTCCATCAATGATATCCTGTTTGGTAGGGTCAAATCCATTTCCATAAACTCCAAAGTATCCTCTTAAACCTTCATTAATTAATAAACCCTGCAAACCACAAAGGTCATTCATATCAGAATTTCCGGAAACCTGAAGGTCTAACCATACCGAATTCAGATTCGCTAACCCATTTAGGTTTGTGAGAATATCATTAGAAAATATTCTTAAGTCTCCTCCTACACTTGTTAGATTATTAAATCCATCTATATTTTCAAGTGAGCTATTATGATAAATCCATGCACCACCGGTTATTTCCATTACATTATTGAAACCATTAATATTCGATAAATTAAAACATTGATAGATTTCAAGCATGCCATTAATTTCTGATAAATTGGTAAATCCATTTATATTTTGAAGTTCATAATTGTTGTTTAATAATATTCCCTGGCCAATGGAATGTAGGTTCATCAAACCATCAATGTTTTTAAGTGAGGGATTGCTGGAAATTTCAATATTTTGCCCAATAGAGGCCACATTTTCTAGCCCGGATAGTTCTTCAAGTAAAATATTTGATGCAATAATTAATCCATAACCAATTGAAACGACTTTATTTAAAGCAGAAATATCGGTTAAAGATTCGTTATGATTAATGACCAGGCTCCCATTAATAATTTCAAGATTTGACAATCCATCCAGGTCAGCTAATAAATCATTGTTCCATATGGATAAATTTTCAAGACTTTTAATATTTGAAAGTGCACCAATGGATTCAAGTAAAATATTGGATGAAATAATTAATGAACCTCCAATTATTTTTATACTTGATAATTCATTTAGATTTCTCAGGGAATGATTAAAATACAAGCCTAGATCTTCATCAATTTGAGTCACATTATCCAACCCCTTTAAATTTTTTAAATTTGTGTTGCTTGAAATGTTTAAACTTAAAAGATGAGTGATATTTGATAAATCCTCTACGTTTTCAAGGCTGCTATTATTATCAATAAGTAGATGGCTTCCAATTGAGTTGCAATTCTGTAAACCTTCCAATGAACTTAATAAATTGTTATTGTGGACTACTAAATCTTTACCAACTGAATTTAAATAATTGAGTTTTGAAATATTTGTAATTGAATTGGTTGAAGAGTCACTTGGTCCGATAATAAGTTTTCCAGTAATTTTAGTATAGTGATCATTTCCAAAATCATCGACCTCTTCTTGAGTAAGTAGTATAACGTCACCATCAAAGATCTTTTCAGTTTTTTCGCTATCTGAATTCCCAGGTTGAGGTTCCTCAGATGTGCACTTAAAAAATAGTATTAAAAATATTGGGTAAAGTATTAAAAAATTCTTCATGTTCTTCTAAAAATAACTATTGGTATTTCTAAATAAATTAAAATCTACCAAAAATCAATCAACCTCACATCAAAAATCAACAATGCATTGGGAGGGATTTTGTTTCCCGTTCCTTTTTTGCCCCAGGCCAGATCGGGTGGAATGAAAAGTTTGAACCGGCTTCCTTTCCTCATCAAAAGCAGTCCTTCCCTGTAACCTTCAATTAATTCGTTCATCGGTACTTCATCAGCCTCGTTATCCTGAAAGGTATCTTCAATTAATTTTCCATTTAGCAATGCACATCTTTGGTGAATAATCACATTACAACCTTCAAATGGATGATCTCCGTCACCTTGCTCAATTACCAGGTATTGCAAGCCGGATTCCGTTTCGATGACTCCTTCCTTAGTTTTGTTTTTGAGAAGAAACTCTTCCGCTGCTTTACGGTTATTTCCAGCAGAACCTCTGCTTTTCTCCCTTTTCTCTCGCTTGGCCATGATTATTTCTATTCAATCGAATCCAACTCATCTCTTATTTTCCTGGGAAGCTTTGCAACTACCAAATTATAAGATACATCCAACCAATCATAGAGGACTTCGTCAGGAATGGTTCCATCCATTACCACCCTGCTCCAATGTTTTTTGCTAAAATAAGATGGCTCTTGCATTGCCGGGTATTTCGCTCTCAACTCATCAATGGTTTCCGGAACGCATTTGATGCTGATGCTGGCAAAAGTATTGATATCGGTTGCTGTGAACATCTTCTCTTTTACTTTAAAGACCAACACATCCGGCAGACCCGGAAATGGGATGGATTCCGTCGCACCGGGCTTTGTCAGGCAGTATTTTCTGTATTCTTCAATATTCATCTTTCAAAACAATTATGACCATTACCTCATGATATCTGTGTCAACTGGAATATAGCCAAGGTGCCGACTGATGGAAAGGATCTGCCCCTTGTGGTGAAATTCATGGGTGATGACATGGGTAAATAATTTAAAGGCTTTTATCTTCCGTTTTGTATCACTTAATTCAAATTCTATCTCAGAAGATTCCGGATTCACGATTTGCTCGATGAATTCCGACATCAATGCGTCTACTTTTTGGAATAATCCAATGACTTCATCAACATTCTCAACTGATTGGTAAGGAGTGAAAACAATGTCCTTTTTCAGTGCGTGTTTTCCAATCCAGAACTCATACGTATTGACAATATGCACCAGCAGGTTTCGCATACTCCCACCGCGGCCAAATGAACTGTTTTCGTTCACAAAATCCTTTGAACCAATGGTTTTGCAATACTCCACTAATACGTGGCGAGAATCACAAATATAGCCATATTGTTCTCTCAAGAGTTCACCGTTGATTTCCATGTTAAATCAAATTTACTGCAAAGCACCCAAAGGATTTCGCAAAGTGCGCTATGAGATTTATTAATTTGAATAGAGCTATTGAAAGAATAGCCATCTGATTAAAGAAAAGCTTCGGTCTTCCTTTGCGTTTTATCACTTGTAAATCATTCCTTGAACATATTCTCCACTGCCATAACCAGGAACATGTAATTGGTCGAGCCGCCACCCATCACGTATTCCGTTTGTTGCCAGAAGTATGGCCATATTTTTAATTCCGGCAGGTCGGGTCTGATCAATGCTGTTCCGGAGGCAACGCCACCTGGTATAAACGACCAATCGGCCCTGTTGACTCCATAGGCAACAGTCACAGATTGTGAACCGACACCCGAAGCAAACGAAGAGGTGTTGATACCGGGATGAACACCCAAAACAAAATTCAGGGAATTTATGGTGAATTCAGCATCGCAGATTTCCGGCCAGCCCTTATAAAAGAAGTATTGTTCTACGCCAAACCGCTGGATGTTCCAGCCGGCTCCCCAGATATTGGGTTTGTAAGGAACTCCGTATGGTGAATCAGCTTTTTGTTCATCTTTCAATTTTTTGTGATAAGCTGTGACAGCTTCATTGATAGCAGATTGGAAAGATTCATCTTCAATTTTATCGATCACATGGCCGACTGCCCAGCCGCATCTGGAGATTTGAGCGATAATGTCCTCTTGCATATCGATCAGAGCTTTGATATAAGTTTCACTTCCAGTTGAAAGAATCAGCTCCGTCAATGCAATGACTCTTGAGCTGGTTGTTTCTTTGCTAAATGAAGCATTTTCATACAAAGCGATAGCAGCCTGAAGAGCTTCTTCAGACATTTGAGGGTTGCTTTCTTTCAATACCCTCGATGCAGCGGCAAGTCCTCCTGCAACATACAGCTCTCTTCTCGGATTTTGCTCTGTAAATACCCATCGGTCATCTGTCAATGATGAGGTTGTAGCAGTTTTTTCTCCTGAAGCAAGTGAAGCATCATAATTCAAGTTGTCAGTCATGGAAGAGGCATCTCCCAACATCACATATTGACGAAGGGTAGGGCAAATGATCCCGCGATATAGCCTTCCAAGTGAACGATAACCACCCAAAACACTCTCCAGTCCATGTTCGATTTGTTGGATGGCATCCGATTTCCCATCCGGTTCGTGGATTTCTACCAGTCGATTTTGCTGGTCGATCATCGTCGCATCGTAATCCAGTCCAAATTCCTCAATCATCAATGCCAGGTTCCATAAAGTACCGATTTGAGATTCTACTCTCAGGTCATAGTCGCCTGCATCGTGCCATCCCCCTTTGTCAATTCCTGGGATATGTTGCATGGATTCAAAATCAGTGAGGGTGGAAGAGCCTTGCAAATACCCATCAAAATGATTGGTGTCCAGAGGCGCCATTAATGCATCATCCAGATGACAGTAGTCGTGCCAGACGCGGTATTTTTCATTCACCCTCACATGACACATCTGAACGGGCAAGTAGTATTCCAATACCGGTTGCCAGGCATGGCGTGAATATACATCAGAACTGATTTTAAAGGCATGAGACCCTTTATTATCGTAAGAAATGGTGTAAAGTCCCTCTTCCTTAACCTCCGAAAAATCAAAAGTGAAGTATTTATATCGAAGGAAATTCCCCCATGCTTGTGGTTTTGCTGATTTGATCAATTGCTTGCCATCTTCCGTCATTTTGTACAGCTTTGTTTCACCAGTTTTTTCATCATCAGGATCCATTTCGATAACAACTTTTTTCGGCTGAAGGGGATGATATCCCAATTGAGAAACCTGGATAACCGGCTCATACAACCAGTCATCAATAACATTGGGAGTGATGGTCCAGACAATGGCATTTTCGGTGGCTTCCGCCGGGACGGTTTCACGTATGATGTACCACCCGTTGTTGTGGTTGGAACGCCCATCTCTTAGTTCCAGGCTTCCCGAATTTGATTCAAAATTAATTCTTCGAAGATCAGATTCCGGGGCAACCGTCAGCTTTTTACCTGTAGCAAGAGGTTTTGAAAGCTGTTCGCCAAATTCATCAGCGATCGGGCCGTTAGGTTGCTGAGTGAAAATCCCATTCTGACTATCCAGCATCCAGGACTTGCCAAATAGTTCTCCTGGAAATAGTTCAAAATTAAAACCGACTTTTCCGATCCATTCATCCGGGACAGGTTCGTCCAGATGGAGGGCAACCTGAAAGGCGCTTCCTTCCAAAGCCTTAACTTCTACGCTATAGGTAAATGTCAGATCCGGGTATATAATGGGGTTGAATCCTTTTCTGTTTTTGGAACTGTCAGGATACCAGAGAACCTGTTTGATGGTTTGTGAACTCTCATCGATGGTCAGTTTTCCACCTTTTGGTACGGGCGACCATTGCCCGGGTGAAGCTTCCAGTCGAAGGTCCCCATTTGCAGCGACCCGGCTTCCGTGTTGGATAATTGTTACTCCGGTTTGATGACCGTCGGGATAGATATCGCTAAAGACCGTAACATTGAGTCCCGGCATATCAAAATATCCCTTTTCATTGATTTTGAGATTTAACTGGGCGAAGATCTGAAAATTGATAAATAAAAGTGTTAGAAAACAGGTAATTCTTAGCATGTGACTTCTTGTTTAAGTTGTTAGTGTAAAAGTAACAAAAAGCCCCGGATGCAAACAACTGATTTTGATGAAAGGAATGGAAGTTTTGAGATTATATTTTTTTTAAACATTAGGCTCCGATGGAATTGGATAAAACAGAACCTTGACATTGGGCTTGTTCAACTCGATGATCGTAAACACTCCCAATAGAATACCTAGCACTCCCGTAAAGCAGTTTAGTACGGAAACAACAATGATAAAGGTATAGTGTTTTCTCTCATGAATGTATTTGGCAGCAAGAAGTGTTAAGACTCCAAATGTGACCACCACTAAGAATCCAAAAATTCCAATTGCGACAAATATGAACCATGTATTGAAGGGTGGAGTGTTAAACTCATGCGGGAAGTTATTATTAGACGCAAAAAAACCGAAGAAGGCTGCGTAAGCCAGCGGAATAAAACCTAGCATCAGGTTGAGAATTCCCTTGACAATGAATAATATTTTGAATGTTCCGAGATTGTGGGCAAATTGGTCCATAGTATTGGAGTTTGTTAAAAAATTCATTCAATATAACAAAAAGATTATTTTGGAAGGGATGAATGGATTACAAATGAATAAGAAGTAATGCGTCCTGATTGAAAACATACTCCAATGGTTGAGTATCACTCCTTTTTTTACCTACCTTTAAGATTATGACAAAAGAAACCAAACTGGCTGTATTGATTGATGGAGATAATATTCCTTCCAAATACATCAAGGAAATGATGGAGGAAATCACCAAGTACGGAACACCGACTATCAAACGGATCTACGGTGACTGGACCAAACCTCATCTCGCAAAGTGGAAAAATATCATGCTGGAAAATGCGATCAATCCCATCCAGCAGTACAGCTACACTACTGGAAAAAATGCAACAGATTCGGCCATGATCATCGATGCAATGGACATTCTTTATTCCGATAAGGTAAATGGTTTTTGCCTGGTATCTTCCGACAGTGATTTTACCAAGCTTGCTACACGTCTGAGGGAAGCAGGTATGCAGGTTTACGGGATAGGGGAGAAGAAAACTCCGGATCCTTTTATCGTTGCATGTGACAAATTCATCTACCTGGAGATCCTCAAGCCTCAAAATGACCAAAACAACGGTATCGGAAAAAAGTCAAAATCGAACCTGGAAAAAATTACTCCCAAAGTAATTAAGTTGTTAAAGAATTCCGTTTCTGATGCCGCGGATGAAGATGGGTGGGCATTTTTGGGTGATGTAGGCTCTCTCATCTTGAAAAAGGCCCCCAATTTTGACTCCCGTAATTTTGGATTCGACAAACTGACCCCGATGTTCAAATCTATCAATCAGTTTGCCATCGAACAGAGGGATCATGGAAGTGGACGATCCAAATTGATTTATGTAAAGAATAAATAAAAGTGATGTTCATTAGTTTAATGATTGGGTAAAGCCGAACCGAGTATATTTTTTATTGATAAAAAAAGCGACCAAAATGTTCGGTATCCAGCACAACCAGGCTACGATTCGGTAAGCTATTGTAAAATCGTGAAATAGAGAGGTTAAAACCGGAAGCCAGATCCTTAATGTTACTGCAGCAAAACAGGCAGCAAAACTGTAGATCATTAATTGCTGATGTTCCAAAATTCTTCTATGCCGAATGTGGTTGAACGCGAAGTAGGTGGTGAAAAACCATGTTAGTCCCAGACCAATGAATCCTGCCGAGGCGATCATACCACCTGTTGCAAAAATGGCGATGTAAATACCTGCCAATGAGCTGATAAATACGCTGAATACATAAATTTTCCCAAATATCCGGTGGAGGTGAATGCGGTTGGTCCGGATCTTTTTACTGAACTGGATCCAACCTGTTAATAATGCGATTCCGCCAAATATGATGTGGCAATAAAATCCGATATTCCAGGGCATACTATCCAACAATTCGTCTGATTTTGAACTGAGCAAACCAAAATTTCTGTCAACCAAAAAGTAGGTAATGGGATACCATCCAATCATGAAACTTAAGAGACTTACGACGATCCAACCAATTGTATTTCCTGTATTTCGAGTCATCTTAATTTATTGATTATCAGAATCATAAAATAACAAAGTCCAAAGACAGCGGCAAGCAGTTTGTAAAATGTTTATTTGCCTCCTGCCTGATCAGTTTATTTTATACAATAGCAATTCTTTGAACGGATCTCCTTTCAATTCAAGTAATTTGCAAAAAGCGGGCTCGGTTTTCATCCCATTCTCCTTTAGTTTGATGATGTTTTTTCGAAAGGCCTCACCTTGTTTTTGCAGAATATTGTATTCGGCGATCATATGCCGGTATGCTTCCTGCTCATGACTGGGTCGGTTTTGTCCGAAAATCTCGAATGGGAACGGATCAATTTTGAAGGAAATTATGACCGTTTCCGTGCCATTGACGCACTTTTCGATCAATTTAAAGTCTTTATTTTTTGAAAAGGATAATCGAGTCGATTGAATGAACTGTTCTTTATTTTTCCATAAACAACAAATATCCACGTCGCTGTTTTTTAAATCGATTTCAATTGGAATAGTTCCCACAACAACCGGATCGTATTCAGCCAACAAATCCATGATTTCATGTTCCTTGAGGATTGTGAAGAGGGCTTTTTGCCTGGTATTTCCGGATTTCAGGTAATCGATGCAATTAAATCTTTTCATTAAGGGATCAATAGGGTAAACTTAATTCTCAATTTTAGCCGATTTGATCCTTTCGAGAAAAAGTGAACCTAACGACGAAATGGTATATCCCGGGTGATGACTGACGGTCAGACCCAGGTTTTTCAACTTCCTGACATTGAGCTTGAGCCATTCCTTTTCATAACCTGTTTTGATGGCAAGGTCTGCCGCTTTTAGTTTTGGATTTTCATGGATTGCCTTTAATATTTTCATTGTCCATTGACCTGATTTGCTATACTGATCCAATCGTTTGAGGCGTGTTATGAGTTCCTGAAACTCTTTTTCAGACAACTCACTTTTCTGCCTGAGTTCGATCCGTGGATCAGGAGAATGATACCTGACGCAAATTTTGTATATATTACCTTCTTTGGAAGAATTAAGGGTTTTCAATAAATCCTTTAAATGATCGAATCCGGCTTTTTGCGCATCGACCTCATTAATTTTATTCAAATTAATTTCCTGAATTTCAATAATTTCCACCTGACCAATGGAGGTCTTCAAAAGGCTGCCTTTTTTGACTGATGGCTTCTTCCATTTTCTGAATGCCAACGAAATATGACCGTCCTTGATCCCCTCGAGATGAATTTGTTTGAAAAGCATTTTAATTGTCGGGCTTAACTTATTGGGACAAGTTAATAAATCTTGCTTTTATCATAAATATGACATGAATGTCCTGACAGAAGATCGAGCATTTCTTCAACAGAATGCTCTTTTACCTTGCCTGCTTTCCCGGAGCAATATGGGCAAATATGAGCATCGCCGTCAGTATCCACATAAAAAAATCGGTTTCCTGCTCCAAAGCAACCTACTTTTCGCTGATGATATCCAAGATAGTTGATGATTGGATAGTCATTGTATTTAGGAGAAGAATTGTATTCCAGGTAAAATTGATCTAACAAGTAAAGTTCTTTTTCATCCAGCAAAACATCCTTTCCAGCATACCTTCCCGTAGCTCTGGGTTCAATGAGCTGCACAAACGCAACCCACAGAGACTTTGCCAGTTTCATGTATGAATCGAGATTTTCCCTGCTGATAAATTCTTTTGTTACACAAAGCGTGAGAGTTGTTACTAATCCAACACTATTGGCATTTTGAACCGCTTTGATCGCCCATTCATAGGCTTGATCAAAGCCACGAAATGCATTGTGTTTATCGGGATTAAAATGATCCAGGCTCACCATTACCCCGGTAAGGCCATAGCTTTTCAATTTCTCAGCTTGTTCCTGCTTTAGACCAAGTCCGGATGTAACAACCCAGAAATCAGCGCCGGGCTTGGCAGTGGCTAAAATTTTATAAAGATCATTGATCCTCAACATAGGTTCTCCGCCGCTAAGGATGAATTGTGTAGTTCCGTAATCCTGGTATTGATGGATCATGGAAATTATATCATTAGCAGATAATTGTTCTTTTTGGTTTAGGTTTTCCCACTCAAAACAATGCTCACAGTTCAGTGAACACTTTTTCGTTATGGCGATGAGGACCGTGCGAAGGCCGATCCGTGAGTTTTGAAAAATAAACCTCTTCACCTCGTTTGTTTGTAGTTTGTAATTGGCAACTGATGGAAAGCCGGGTACGCCCATGCGCCAGAAGTACCGGTTGTCAACCTTTGCTATTTTTGTCAGGAAAGACTCCCCAAAAATTGACCGATATTGCTTTTTAATCTGGTATAGCTTTTTAGTTGCCGAGAAGGGATTTTTTGTGATCGATAGCATGATCCGGTAGAGCTGACTCAGTACCCTCAATTTGAGCTTTCGCAATTCGTACTTGTCCTGGACGATAACTCCCGATTGGGAAATGTCTTTGGCAATTTTTTCCTTTTGAAGTTCAGCGATTGCCATACCATTAGTCATTTACAGGGTTAACTAAAACCAATTCGTTCTTTGGTGTGAGCGCTTTCAGATAGAGTTCCTTTGAATATTTAGCAAAATAATCAGGTTGTTTGAACTTCTTAAGCTGTGTGATTTCAGGGAATCCTGAGTAGTCCCGCACCAGCTCATAATATCCGCTGCAATGCAGGAATACGCCTCTTGAAAGGTCCTCCTTCAACTCAGGAGCCTGAAAAATAATTTCTGTTACTTCTACCGGTTCGAGTTGAGCCATATAATTTCCATCGTGATTTGAAAGTTGTTCCGTCCAATCGTTCTGACCTGTTCCCAATGCACTTTCAGGTTTTATCCGATTGATAACCAGTTGAGAGTTGTCACTAAAATCCATGCCGGCAAAATCCATTTCCCAGAACATAAATCCTGTTTCGATCTTAACTTCAATTTCCTCTGCTTCCATTCCGTACAAATCAATAGGAATGACAAAATCACGTGCTGCAAGGGGGCCAACCGTTGATAAATAATCTACCAATTGCCATTCACCGTTTTTCTTAACATATACAGAAAGAGGAAAATGATTATCCAGCATTTTCTGAAGTCGCTCTTTACTTGGGATTTGGCTTTGTTGCTCCATCCACCGGTCAAAAGAACCTCCGAATTTGCTGAAGAAATCACCGATCAGATAATCGATCCACAACGAGTTTTTGGCATTCACAACTAGTTTTCCTGTATTGATTCCTGTCGGTTTATTGAATTTTAAAATAACCTTGTTGATGGGATCAGAAATATCATTAAAAAGGTGATAAAGCGAATCAGTAGCGGAAAGGCTATTCAAAAGATCTTCTCCTACGTTGGAAATGGCTGAGGTTGGCAATTGGATATTGCTCAATAAGTGTGGTTGACCGGTTTTATCCATAAGCACTCTTTGATCATCCGGGTGATCCACTACCAGAAGATGTGCAAAATCGGTGTACTGCTTTTCCTTCAACTCATTGCTGATTCGGATACCATAATGTCCGTTGATGGGCTTTATTTGCGGCAGCGGCATATAGTCCTCCCTTTCAAGGTTTTTAGCAAAAGCGCCACCATAGATTTCACCTGAAAAAACATATGCTTCGCCATCATTTACATAAATATAAGGACATGAGCTTTTTGTCAGGGCCGCTATGATCCCGATGATCACCATGATGCCAACAATTACACCAAGGGTTCCAAAAATATGGGATGCGATGGTTTTACCTTTATCTTTCTCAATGATCCGGATTTCCCGGATTTCTGTTAGGGGGATGTCAACATTTCCTGACTGAAAGGTTTGCGTACTATCTTTTAGGTAAAAGTGTACCTCATGCAAAATATCCCTTTCGTATTTCTTAATTCGATATTTGCGGTCATCCTTATAGTAAATTGGTTTCGTGGCGAGTTCAATATGGCCGGAAAGGTAAGTTGAATCCGCCGAAAGTTCACTTAGTGAATAATAATTGTGCCCTGAATGAATGACAAAATAGTTGTGAACAGAACCAATGCCATTAACTCCTGTTAATTCTTCAGGAGGTACATTTCTGTATTTAAAATAGTGGCAGGCAGTGGAATAAAACAATAGAAGTGCGATCATTCCATACGAAATGCACTTCAAAGGCGTAGGGTTGGTTAAAAATTTCATGGCATTCCAATGATTGGTATAGTTAAAAAGTTGTTTTGTGGAATCCAGTCAACCTATTTAAATTACTAATTTTATTTGTGTTTCTTTTAATTTAATTACAATTAATTAATTGTAATTAAATTTGATCTACCTGGCTACATTCGTAAACTTTCAATTTTGAATGCAACAACAGCTTGACAATAACAATTTTCAGGATATTGGCTGGCGACCAGATAAAAGATACTTTCTTAAATCCTTAAACTTTCACTATGATGAATTACAAAAAGCTATTTTTCACTCTCCTCCTGGCATGTCTATGTTTGTCTTTTCATAGTAAGCTTCCTGGCTCTTCTGAAAAAGTTCTTCATCACATTCTGTTATTCCAATGGGCGGAAGGCATTGAAAAGGAAGCCCAAGATGATTTGCTTAGTTTATTTAATGGCCTTCCAGCAAAAATAGATGGTTTTGAAAGGGTTGAGATATATGAGATAACCGAATCTTCCAATGATTTTGACGTGGTGCTTGGCCTGCAATTTACTTCCAAGGAGGCTCTTGAAAATTATAATGTTCATCCTGATCATGTAAAGATCACTGAAATTGCTCCGCCAATGTTGAGTGGATTTTCTGAATATGATTATTGGAAATAGCCCTGAACAAAACTTGTATGAAGAAAAAAAGATGGACGTAAAATGCCCATCTTTTTTGGTTATCGCCTATGTTTCTCCGATTCCTGTTACAAAAAAGTGCGAACGAACTATAATCCTTTTACTTGAATATCATCAATACTGTATTTGTCACCAGGATTTCTGGATGCTGCCCTAATATGTAATTCCTGAATATTTCTGGCTCCGGGTAATGACCACCACCCTGGCCCAATACTTGGCCAATACCACCAGGACCCATCGGCAGCTTTGAAGTAAAGTGTAATCGGAACATCGCCTTTTACTTTTATTTCAGTAAGGTCAAAATTAATCCTTCCCCGTCCGCTTCTTTGCATGTAAAAAGCAAACCAATCGTCACCAAACATTGCGGTATGTTTATGATTGGGCTCAACTTCCGGAAAGGCAAATCCCGAAATATGATAGTGGTCTCCTGTGCCATAAGAGATAAAGTTTGTTCCGGGACCGTTACTCATCCATGCATAGCCCCATTCACCATAGCCTGTACTTTGAATATAACCAGGCCACGTTACAAATGTGCTTGAGCAAATACTTGGTACGTAGATGCATGCATCTTCATCTCCAAAATGGATATAAGTGGTTGGTCCTGCTACACGTGCACTGCTCTCATCAAATGCTGCAAAATCTTCAGCCTTTTTCGCTCCCAACTTATCGATGGAGATAATGCTTTCTGGTGATTGAGGGTCTTGCTGAATAGCCTCAGGCGGGGTGAATTCATCGTAATTTCCTTCATCCGGATTCTTTTGTGGCTTTTCATCTTCCTTACATCCTGCAATGAAAAGCAGGCAAATGCTAATCAAAATAATTCCTGTACTCCGCAGTCTTCTAACTGATTTTTCAAAATTGTTCATGTTGTAATTGGTTTGGTTAATGATTGATTATGTAGGAAGTCAGTTTTTGAGGTTTAATAGCAAGATCTCCTACTGGTAATTAGTGGGGGATAACAGAAAAGGTCTCCCATAAAGAATAAAAAATTTTGAATGAACAGGAATTATTTTTTTATTTCTAAATCGTAAATCCTAATAAAGAACCAATAAACAACAACCATACCTGTCATGAAATACAAAGAACCTCCCATTGGATATTGGATCAAAAAAGCTGATGAATTATTTACAAAAGGTATTAATGAAATACAATCCAAATTTGGACTGACGAGAACCAAATGGCAGATTATCAATAGCATCAGGGATAATGAGGAGATGACAAAAAAAGAACTGTTTGATTTGATGGAGCCGTTCACAAATAAGAAGGAAGTTGAAGAATTGTTGTTAAAGTTTTCATGGGATAATTTAATAGATATTGAAAAGGATAAAATCAGGTTGACAGACGATGGGATTAAATTCCACACGGAATGTTTGGAACATCAAAAAATCTTTCGTCAAAAATGCATGCAGGATATACCCGAAAAAGATTACCAGGTTACACTCGAGGTGCTCAAAAAATTGGTAAATAATTTGAATTATCTGGAAGATAAAAAGATTTGATTTGAATGCTTTAACATAAAGTTAAAATCAAGTAAAGCCGTGCTAACCCTTCTCATACAAAAAAATATTCCTTAACTTAATTCATGCTGTATTTTGAAGCACCGATGGTTTGAATTTTCGTGATCAACTTTCTGATAATTATTTAGATCAAATGCGAATGGAAGGTGATCCACTTGCTGACCAGGTAATTACTGATATCATTGAGGAACATGGGCATGACAAAGCCCGGGAAGTTTTTAATGATCTTATTCGTGATATTGACCTTCCTATCTCACTACGCACACCCTCCCTGGAAGCTTATTTACAGGAAAGCCAATCAATTGGAAATTTGATTACCCAAAATGAGTTGAATAATTCATATATGTTGTTCATCGACCATGGGCCAAAAATGCTTCTCGCGCTTTTTTATAAATCATTGCCCCTGCTGTACACCAATGAAAAAGGAGCGAAGGTATTGATCAATACCGGGAGGCTGGCGCACAATGAAGAGAACATGGAAATATTTAGTAGAAGGATTGCGGAAACCGGCCAGTTCCTGATGGATGTGCTGGATAATTTCGGATTGCGAATGGGAGGTGAAGGTATCAAATCAATTCAAAAAATCAGGTTAATTCATGCATCCGTTCGACATTTTGTTCAACAATCCAATTGGAAGAATGAAATCAATGGTGTGCCCATTAACCAGGAAGATTTAGTTTTAACCTTACTGACCTTTAGCAATTCAATTCTCAGCAGCCTTGATCAATTAAAATTGCGCTATCCACAGGAACAAGCTGAAGCTTATCTAAAGCGATGGCAGGCAATTGGCATATTAATGGGTATCAGAAAGGAACTTATCCCTGTAAACCGGACAGATGCAGATTGGTTGTTGGAACGGATCTTAACCCGACAGGCAAAAGGTTCTCGGGAAGGAAAGACATTGACGAAAGCGTTAATTTACTTTTCCAGGGAGACTATTCCGGGAAAAATATTTGATATAACTCCCAGGACACTTATCCAATTTTACGTAGGTGATAATTACGCGAAAATGTTAGGTGCCTATTCATGGTGGTATGTTATTGCCCGGTTTATCCCCGACGTTATTCTCAAGATATTTAATTTGGGAGAACATCTTGAAACAAAAAGCTCCAGGCTAAAATGGGTAGCGGATAAGTTATCCGTGTTGTTGGTGAAAGCGATGGTCAACTATTTTAATAGATACAAGGATAAAAGCTTTCAGGTTCGAAGTGAGTTGTTAATTAAATGGGGAGTGTAGATGATTATCATTCTAAACATTTTATAGAAACAAATCTTTTTGACACGCAATTAACATGACGGACAATAGAAATGAATTTCTCAGGCATACACTGGCTACAATTTTATACCGATTTGAAAAAGCGGTGAGAAAAACCAACAATCAATTTGGAAACTATGACGCAGGAAGTGGAGTCCGCTCTCCAATTGAAATCATCCACCATATGTTTCATGTCATGCAATTTTCTAAGGGGATGGTACTGGGCAAGGAGTTTGAAAAAGATATTCGGGAAGATCTATTGTTTCATACTGAAACCTCCAGATTTATTGACGAACTGAAAGAAATCGATCAGTTATTGGTACAAAAGGAACTGGGTGTTGAACAAACCAATAGAATTTTGCAAGGTCCTTTCTCGGATGTTTTAACCCATATTGGACAGTTGTCGATGTTGCGAAGGATGAGTGGAGACCCGATTAGCAAAGAGGATTTTTCAGAAGCTCAAATTAGTAAACAATGAGACCCCGAGTAAAAAGACATACTTTATCTTTTCACCTGGTATGATGCCTACATTGTGATAGGATTTATCCTAAAGATAAGATCTGTTAAGTAGTTGTGAGACAAAAGAAATTTATTCTGGATTTAGGCTCAGGTGCTTTATGCATAAGCCCCAATATTCATCGCATGTTTATTGTATTTATTCCTGTACTCAATAGGGGTGATGCCGGTAATTTTTTTAAAGATGGTTCGGAACGCTTTAGTATCTGTATATCCGATATCAAACATCACTTCATTGATATTTTTTCGGCTGGTTTCAAACTGTCGCTTGGCAGATTCAATTTTTACCCGCTGTATGTACTCCAACACTGAATTGTTGGTGGCATTTTTGAATCTTCTCTCAAAACTCCTTCTTCCGACAGCTACTTTGTCTGCCAGCTCGTCTACACGGATTCTTTCATCGACATGTTTTTCAATGTATTCCTGGGCAGATTTCACTTCATCATCTTTATGCCGCTTTTGGCCTTTAAACATTGCAAATGCTGCCTGGCTATTTCTGTCAATGTCAATGGCAAAGTATTTTGATGCCATAATTGCCGTTTCACGATCTGTATATTTTTCTAACAGGTAAAGCAGAAGGTTCCAGTAGGAGTGAGCTCCTCCACTGGAATACAGCCTGTTTTCTTCCGTCACAATGTTTCCATCAACCAGCTCAACTTCAGGAAATAGTTCTCTGAATTCATTGGTGAATCCCCAATGTGTGGAACATTTTTTTCCGTCAAGCAATCCGGTAGAAGCAAGCAAAAATGCTCCCACACAAAGTGAAGCTATTTCTGCTCCATTCGTATATTGTTTAACAATCCATGGAATGAGGTCACGATTGGCGTCTACGGCTTTCTCCAGATCTCCAAATAGGGCAGGTATGAATACCAGATCCGTTTTATCAACATCCTGGATTAACCGGTCTACGTGTACGGAAAAGACACCATCATTCAGCCTGATTTCTTTTTTGGCACCAACAAGCTGCACATTAAAAAGAGGAGCTTGTCCTGCTGATTCCAAAAATTGATTTACGGCGGTAAACAGATATCGGGGGTCGGCAATAGCTTGCATCACCGATGATTCCGGTACGAGAATCGATACATTTTTCATGCTTAAATATAGGGAAATTCTTGTCGGGGTTCACCTTTAAGGTGTCACTTTTGAATAGTATGATTAGCGTTGCAATCCTGTTTTACCAGTCATGGAATTATTAAGGGGAATTCCAACTATTGTTTGTAAATTATGCGTCAAATAAAAGAAGGATGAAAACATTATTTGTGGCTTTAGTATTAGTTCTGAGCCAAATGATTGCTGTTGGCCAGGACCAGCAGGAATACTACCAATTAAAAAAATACACCATCAATTCCGAGTATCAGGAGAAAATTGTAGATGATTTTCTAGAAAAGGCCTATTTACCGGCTTTGCATCGGTTAGGAATTGAAAACATAGGAGTTTTTAAACCTGTTGAAAATAAATCAGATTCATTGACTCACATTTATGTACTTATACCATTCTCAACATTGGATCAGTATGCTGAATTGGATTCCAAACTGGCGAGTGACGCAAAGTTTCAAAAAGATGGAAGCGGGTACCTGGAATTGCCCAATGAAAACCCTGCCTATGAGCGTATGGAATCGACATTATTGATTGCCTTTGAAGATATGCCGCAAATGAGAAAACCTGATTTCGCTACCGAACGAAAAAGCAGGGTGTACGAACTTAGGAGCTATGAATCAGCAACTGAAAAGCTTGGTGAAAATAAAGTAGATATGTTTAATGCAGGAGGGGAAATTACCTTGTTCGAGAACCTTGGCTTTAATGCCGTATTTTACGGGAAAGTCATTTCCGGCTCATCCATGCCCAACCTGATGTATATGACGACCTTTTCTGACAAGGAAAGCAGAGATGCACACTGGAAGCAATTTGTTGAATCACCAGTATGGATCAAAATGAAAAGTCTTCCAAAATACGATATTGGGAATGTTTCACATATTGACATTCATTTTCTTTACCCGACGGAGTATTCTGATTATTGATGAATAGTGTTATATAAATTAAAATTAGAATATATAATCAACATTCCTCTTCTCAGTTTTCCCAAAACCAATAGCCTTCCTATATTTGCCCCGCCATTTATAAGTTGACGGAAATGACGAAAGATTTTATTGCTGAATTGCAGTGGAGGGGAATGATCCACGATGTTATGCCAGGTACACAGGAACAATTTCAAAAGGAAATGACCACAGCCTACATCGGTTTTGACCCAACGGCGGATTCGCTTCATATCGGTAACCTGGTGCAGATCATGGTACTGGTCCACCTTCAGAAAGCGGGCCATAAGCCAGTGGCATTACTCGGAGGAGCTACTGGAATGGTGGGAGATCCTTCAGGAAAATCAAAGGAAAGAAATCTTTTATCGGAAGATATTTTACAGCACAATCTCTCTTGTGTAAAAGCTCAGCTCGAAAAGTTCCTTGATTTTGACTCTGGACTAAATTCTGCTGAATTGGTCAATAACTATGATTGGTTCAGGGAGTTCTCGTTCCTTGATTTTATCCGCGATGTGGGAAAGCACATTACTGTCAATTACATGATGGCGAAGGACTCCGTTAAAAACAGGCTTGATACAGGGATGTCATTTACGGAATTCAGCTATCAACTGGTGCAGGGGTATGATTTCTATTATTTATACAAAAATAACAACTGCAAGGTGCAGCTGGGCGGCTCCGATCAATGGGGTAACATTGTTACCGGAACCGAGCTGATCAGAAGGATGGATGGCGGCGAAGCGTTTGCGGTGACTTCCCCACTTGTGAGGAAAGCTGATGGAACTAAATTTGGAAAAACGGAAGAGGGAAACATCTGGCTGGACAAGGAAAAAACTACACCTTACAAATTTTATCAATACTGGATCAATTCTTCCGATGAAGATGTCAAGAACTATATCCGGATCTTTTCAATGAAAGGGAAGGGTGAGATTGAATCGCTGGAGAAAGAACACGATCAGGCTCCTCATTTGCGGATACTTCAGAAGGCATTGGCGGAAGAAATAACTGTTCGCGTTCATTCAACGGAAGATTATGAAATGGCTGTGAAAGCTTCGCAGATCCTTTTTGGAAAATCTACAACAGAAGACCTGGCAAATATCAATGAAAGTACCCTTCTTAGTGTCTTTGAAGGAGTACCAAAAATCGATATTTCTAAGGATAAGTTGGGAAGTGCAAGCGATATTGTTACATTTTTATCTGAAACTACCGGTGGTGAGATATTTCCATCAAAAGGCGAAGCTCGCAGGATGATCCAGGGTGGTGGCGTTAGTGTGAACAAAGAAAAGATCCAATCCATCGATACCAAACCTGAATTCAATTTACTACAAGAGAAATATTTACTAGTGCAAAAAGGAAAGAAGAACTACTATCTGGTGGAAATAAAAGTGTAAAATTATCAATTTTTGACCCCAAATTTCTTTGAAGGATTATACCGAATTGCAAAGTAATTGTGTAGAGGTTCAAAAAGGTTTTTCCCCTCCGCCTTCAGACTTTGGATTTCCGTCTCTTGACTTCCAACTTTGCTTCCGGTCCTATGTTTTCTATAACTCAGCTTGCAAGAATTTAACCCAAATTTGTTCATAGGTATTTCAAGAATTTATATCGACGTTGTTCATTTGATATCTACATTTTCATCTATTATTTGATACATTTCGTAATTCTTTATTGGGTGTACACTATTTCATTGATTTAATAATCAATCGAAATGGATGTTGTAATCGAATGATTTCGAATTAATTGAATTTCTTCAGTAATATTTATCTTACGAATAAATCAACTCGTTTTACTTACAGCTAAAAAAAATAATATGGCAACTCTCGCAGATTACATCGTCATAAATGATGCAGAATTCGCATTAAATCCTGGTGAAACACAAAGTTTTTTTGACCCAATCCCTGAAGACCTAGTAATTGGTACCAATCGTGGTAAACCCATTCTTGCATTCAGAGCTCGGGCAACTCCTTCAGGAGGTTCTTTTGTAGTAGAAGTAAATGATAATCAAATATATAGTGATTCACTTTCAAGTGGAGATGTGCGAGTAGTTTGGGAGGCTTTTCCAGGAACTATTTTAAATCCCGGAATCAACAATTCAGTTCAATTTCGAGCCACCAAAAATAAAGTATGGTTTGCAGATGTCATTTTGTGGTTCCAAAGACATCAGTAGAATACAGGCAAGTATAAGAACTTCCATAGTGGTAACATCTGTAGGCTTCGGAGTATTGGCTATTACATTTGAGCGATAATCCCCTTCTCAAAAAAATAGAAGAAGGAATAATAGAGTAACAGCATATCTTTTGTACAAAATTGCACATTTAAATATCTGAATCTAAACCCCTTTAAAGGGATATGTCGCAAAAAATTACAAAGGAGTGACACAGAGGTTTGCAAAGAATATTTCTTTTGACCCCCAACTTCCTACTTCAGGCATCCATCCCCTGCCTTACACACTAATCACCACTTTTCCTATATGATTTCCGGATGCATAATATCTGAACGCCTCCTGGATCTTATTCAAAGGAAAAACTTTATCGATCACCGGTTTGACAACATCCTTTTCGAAAAGATCGGTCAGGAAGTTGAGATCCTTATTCGGTTCATGGGCCAGGATGCCCAGTTTTTTTCCATTTGATTCTGATAATAATGGGCCAAGAACCATAGATTGAATGATGGATTTTCCCGTTCCACCAACCATTACAAATTTTCCGGTAGAGGTTAAGGACTGTTTGTATTCGTAAATTGATCGATTGGCTACCGGGTCTAATATCAAATCGTATTTTCTTCCGTTTTGGACAAAGTCTTCTTTTTTGTAATCGATAGTATGATCTGCACCAATAGATGCTGCCAATTCTAATTTGTCGCTGCTATCAACAGCAGTAACTTCCGCTCCGTAATATTTTGCGAGTTGAACGGCAAATGTTCCCACGCCACCGCCGGCACCATTTATCAGGACTTGGTGCCCCGGTTTTATTTTTCCTTTATCCCGAATACCTTGCAAGGCCATTACCCCCGCTTGAGGATAGGCAGCTGCCTCTTCAAATGACATCTCACTGGATTTCAACGCCAATGAATTTTCTTCGACACATACATATTCCGCATATCCACCCCAGCCGGAATTGCACAGGTCACCAAACACGGCATCTCCGGGTTGGAATTTGGTAACAGATTCGCCCACTGCTTCCACACGACCCGCAATATCTGCCCCGGGTATTTTACATTTTGGTTTGAACAGCCCCCACATTCGGATGATATATGGTTTTCCTCTTACCATATCCCAATCCCACGAGTTGATAGAGGCAGCATGAACCCTTACCAGGACTTCATTGTCATTTGGAACAGGTGTGTCTACTTCTTTGAGACGTAATACATCCGGTGATCCGTATTCGTGATAGACAATTGCTTTCATCAGGTCAATTTATTCTTAGCAATTTAAAACTTCGCAATTGAACCCACAGGTTCTGATCATATCTATAACATCCTTTTCTTTTAGTTTTTCTGATGCTTCTATTCGCAAAACGTGATCAATATCCTCAATATCAACTGACCAATCCCAAATGACAGAATGTTTGTTAATAACCTGTTTGATCCGGTTGAGCTTTTGTTGCGATCTGATATTCGTTTTAAAAATCAAAATATTCATAACGAGAAGATTATACTTTATGATATTTCTTTTCTCTTTGCAGACTTTTACTGGCTTCTTCACCTTTAATGTCGATGACCAATTTAGCGCGTGCATGTCCGGTTTCCAGGTATGTCATTGCCTCCCGGATCTGTGCAAGCGGATATTTTCTCACAATGATTGGCTTCAGTTTTTCACTTTCCACGAGGTCTTTGAGATAATGCAGGTCTTTTCGGGTCACATCGATCGAAACCAAACGGATGTTGCTCTTTCGCGAAAGGCTTTTCATCATAGCAGAAAACAGCCGGGAAACTGAAGTAAAGCCAACCACTGCGCAAGTACCACCCGGTTTCAATAGTTCTCGGTAGTCCCGAATGGACAGGTTTCCTACGTTGTCGATGATGGCATCATATTGTATTCCAATTTCAGCTACTTTTTGTTGTGTATAATCGATCACGTGATCAGCACCAACCGATTTGACCAGTTCAATGTTTCGACTGCTACATACCCCAGTCACTTCGGCGCCAATATGTTTGGCTATTTGAATGGAGAAAAGTCCAACGCCTCCTGATGAGCCGTTGATCAATACCTTTTGGCCCGGTTTTACTTTGGCAAAATCTCGAAGGCTTTGCAAGGCAGTGATACCTGCTATGGACAAGGAGGCAGCCTCTTCAAAAGAGGCATTCGATGGTTTGTGGATCAGCTTATCTTCTTCCACACATGTATATTCAGCTAATCCACCGAAATTGCTAAATCCAAAAACCAGATCTCCAATTTCAAAATGCGTTACTTTTCGTCCTGCTTGTACAACTGTTCCTGCCACATCCATTCCAAGTATTTGGTTTCTTGGTTTGAAAAATCCGATGGATAGTCGTGCGAAGAGTGGCTTTCCTCTCATGTGGTGCCATTCATAGGGATTGATAGATGTAGAATGTACTTTTATAAGCACCTCATTTTCTTTTGGTTTAGGCTTTTCTATTTCTTTCAATTCCAGCACTTCCGGTCCTCCGTATTTTTGATAGACAATTGCTTTCATAATAATTAACTTTTTGATGTTTCCAATCTGACGACATTGCGGTTTTCCAAATTCAGCTACGCCGTTTTTAACTCAACCTGAGCACTATCCCGGGTCCCTTTTATCAATAACCACAATATGATGGCGAATTCGCCCACGGTACCAGTGATGCTGGTGAATTCCGACACCAGGCCGCGGATATCCGGATAGATCAAAGCCGCAAATGTATGGGCCAGGTAGCCGAAACAAGCAATCATAAGCAGGATCCCAAAGACCTTTGGAATGAATCCTGATTTATAAACCAGCACGCCAAATGGAAACAGCCATAATCCCCAGAAGATCTCAACGATATTTATCCCATGATAATAGAGCTCGATACAAAACATGCTAAGGGATTGAAGCTGTTCCTGGTTAAAGGACTGCAGGAAGTCATTACCGCTCAACAGAATCAACGGCGCGATGTGGATCAATTCACTGACAAAAGTGATAGGGATGGAAACGACTACAAATGTTACCATCAATTTGGCATTGTTCTCATCCACATCTTTAAACAACCGGTACAATTTGAGTACTAAAAAGATGAACAACGTCTGACAGATGAGGTTTCCGAGAATACCATAACGATACAGCAATTCCGACTGAATGATATTGTTTGCAGTGGCTGCTGCATTTCCTTCCACCATGATTTGGGAGGGTATATACATTAACCCGAAAATACCGGTTATTCCAAGTAATAAATACCATAAACCGGCTGTTCTGGCAGTCTTCTTTCTTGAAATGGAGGTCATATTCCCAAATATTTAAACCCTTCGTAAACAAAAAAAGCAGGCCAGACAATGGCTTTAAAAAAGCCCAGAACACCAAACCAAAAACTGGTCGCGGTAGAGATAAAGTAAATTGCCGCGCCAACGAATCCCAATCCGTAAAAACAGCTGGAATTATTTCCACATTTATAATTTTCTTTTTTCATCTTATTAAATTTTGAGTTGAACATTATTCACTAATTCGTTTTGCTTCATCCGCCATTTCCTGCGTCAGCTTTTTTCCGGCTGAGCTGACTGCGGCGATGTTGAAAAACCCTGCAATGTCTGTTGTGGAATTCTCATTTGTACTTTCAAGATTTGTCAAAGAATTTGCCAAAGGCATAGCAAACAGTTCTGCAAATCCTCCCGGTCGATCGATCTGAAAATATACCCCATACAGAAAGTCAAAGGCTTGTTGATCAAGGGAATGAATCTCAACGTAAACCGAATCACCCACCAGGTAAGGAGGTAGATATTCGTTGTCATTTTCCGGGTCTTCATCAAATGGATTGATGAATTCCTGCCGGATGGGAATGATGAATACTTCTCCATCGATAGATTGACCAGAAGAGAAACCAGCATCATAAGCCATATTTAATTCTGATGGTTTGCCTAGGTAAACACCGTTTTTCCAGGCCTTGATCCAATAAGCATCTCCTACGCCAGCAGGATCCGATGCGATGAACTCTGCCATGTAATAATCCTGTTTGACGATCAGGTCTTCCTCTTTATAGTTGAATCTGAATGAGTCGATAGGAGGGACTCTGCCCAAGCGGGAATATGCTTCAAAGGTTTCTCCTTCTACCGTAACGGTTAACCTGTACTCATGACCAATTATGCCAAATGGTTCACTAACAGGATCCCAGAAATAGGAAGAAGAACCTTCCTCAAATTCGTAAGTCGTTCCGTCGTCTAAATCCTCAATGAATACTTCCGCATTGGGGATTTTAGACGGATAGGAATCTTCAAAATAAGGTTGTGATCTGGTAATCTTAATCTCCTGCCTCTCTATCTTCTGGTCTACCCATGCATCGACAACGATAATTTCCTTAGCAGGCTCCAATTCCGGATAGATGGTGGTTTCACACGCAGAAAATAAAACTGTGAGTATTACTAAAAGGGTCGGAAGCCCGAAGACGGAAGCCCGAAGAGAATTCTCAACAATTTGACTACCGGCTTCGGACTCCCAACTTCCGACTTCCAGGTTTTTACCGTCCTCAGTTTTAACCAAGGTGGGCCTACTCCTTTGAAATGTTTTACCGCAAAGGTTCGCAGAGTTTTTGCGCAGAGTTTCGCAAAGATTTTCTTTGTGTTCCTTTGTGTGTTCCTTTGTGTGTTCTTTGTGAAACTTTGTGTTATAACTACTTCGGCCTTCCACCTCCCGACTTTTTACCCGCCGTAGTTTTAACGAAGGCGGGCGGACTTCGGACTTCGGTTTTCCGACTTCCATTCCTTCAAAATACCATCGTGTAATCTCTTCAAAGAATTTTCTGTAAGTAGCATTCACGTTATTTTTATTAACCGTTATCATTTTCTTAAAATTTAAAGTTGTAGGAAATAGCAGGAATCAGCGTTCCTATGATGGATAATTGGGTTGAGGAGGTGACAATGGGCTTGTCGCCAAGCTGTCTGTCCGTACCTTGAGAGAAATAGATGCTAAAAGGATTTTCCCTTGCATACAAATTGTAGAAAGAGATCACAAAATGATCGTTCCCTGACCGTCCTTTCTTTCCTCTCCAGATATTGTGAAAGGTGACGGAGACATCCAGCCTGTGATAATCAGGAATCCGAACATTGTTTCGTTTATTATCGCCGATGTATGGGATGACATATTCCTGGATTGTGATCCTGTCAGTAGGGTAGGTGACAGGTGTTCCTGAAAGAAAGGTGAAGTTAGCTGATAGGGAAACTTTTTGACTGAGATCATAAAAAGCAGCCATTTTCAGGTTATGTCGCTGGTCGTACCGGGTCGGGTACCAGTTGCCTATTCGGTTTTTCTTGTCATCACCAAAATTGATCCCATCGGCTTTCAGTTCCGATTTTCCCAAAGTATAGCTAGCCCAGCCTGTGAGTCTCCCAGCATTTTTCTTCGCGTAAAGTTCCAGACCATATGCCCGGCCATCTCCAGATAGCAATTGGGATTCCAGGTATTCATTACCAAAAATATCGGCACCATCGATGTATTCTACCTGGTTTTTGTTCCATTTGTAATAGATCTCTGCAGATGTTTCGTATTTATTTCCACCGAAATTCCTGAAGTATCCCAAAGCGACCTGATCTCCCTGCTGAGGTTTGATGTTATTTGTCGAAGGTTGCCAGACATCGATAGGGGTGGAAGCAGTAGTATTTGAGATCAAGTGGATGTATTGATTCATTCGGTTGTAGCTTCCTTTGATCGACGAGCTTGGGTTCAGCTGATACCGAAAGGAAAAGCGTGGCTCCAGGTTTCCGAAAGATTCAATCGTTTCCCACTCGTCTTTTTCCGTAGTATAAAGCAATGGCTTTTCCATTCCCGGAATGGTGTCTCCATAGTGATAGACTGTGCCACCGAGGTAATTAAAATAGCTGTACCGCAATCCGTATTGAATGGATAAATTATCGCTTATTCGTTGATCATTTCCGATGTAGATCGCACCTTCCAAAGCTTTGCGTTCATCCAGGCTGAAATCTACTTCTTCTCCTTCCGTGATCGTTTGAGTTGTTGCCGGTTCAAAGCGATAAAGGATTGCCTCCCCACCAAATGTCAGTTCATTGTTTGTGTTGATAAACCAGGTATATTCTGGCTTGAAGTTGTATGTGCTGATCCTTGCTTTCCACCCAAACCGATCGGTTTCGCTGTCCCCGAATTTGAATCCATAGTCATAATTGCTGTAAAACAAGGTGTAATTTGAAAACAACCTATTGGAGTGAAGGTGGTTCCAACGGAATGTCGCCGTACGGTTTCCCCAGTCAAATCCCTGGTATTTATCAAATTTAAAGACATCCCTGCCCATGTAGCCGGACAGATAGATCCGGTTTTTATCGTTGATGTTAAAATTGGTCTTGGCAGTAAGATCGTAGAAATACAAGCCTGCTCCATCGTCCAATACATCCGTAAATGGCCTGGCCAGAACGTCAGCGTAAGACCTTCTTCCGGCAATGATAAAGGATGATTTATCTTTTTTGATCGGGCCTTCTACCGCAAGACGGCTAAAGACGGTGCCTATTCCTCCGTTGACGGAAAACTTTTTGCTATTTCCTTCTTTCATTCGAATATCGAGAATGGAAGAAAGCCTTCCCCCGTATTTAGCCGGAATGCCTCCCTTATAAAGTTTTACATCTTTCACGGCATCCGGATTGAAAACCGAAAAGAAACCAAATAGATGTGACGATTGATACACAGGAGCTTCATCCAGCAAAACTAAATTTTGTCCAACACTTCCTCCCCTTATATTAAACCCGGAAGCGCCTTCTCCAACTGTGCTTACTCCTGGCAGCATCTGGATACTTTTAATGATGTCCACTTCCCCGACAAAAGCAGGGATCTTTTCGATGGTTTTGATATTCATTTTGGCCGTGCTCATTTCAAGACTACCAACATTTTCATCTATGGCATCGTCGGATATTACAATTTCTTCCATCTGTCTATCCGAAACATTTAATTCAAGATCGAGCCGTGTGTCTTCGGTGAGATCAATTTTCTTGTGTACATCTCCAAAGCCAAGGTATTGGAAATCAATGTTGTAATGACCTTTTGGCAGGGTGATGGAATAAAAACCATATACATTGGTAGTAGTTCCACCTGAAATTTCTCTGACGTAAATAGTTGCCCCGATCAGGGCTTCCCCATTGCTGGCATCTTTAACATAGCCACTGAGGGTTAGTTGCTTTTGACCGTAGGCAGTCAGCGTTAAAAAAGAACATAGTAATCCTGTTAGAAATTTTTTCATTTCTGATTTTAATTTATGGTTGATTAAAAGTTTGGTTAACCGGACTTTGCCAGTCCGCTCGATATGTATTTTTTAATTATTTACATTTCCGTATCAATTAAATGAAGTTTTGTGTTACCCGAAGTATTGAATGTAGTTGCCCTGATCTGGTTGTTGATCCCGGTAAACGAACTTTCATTTTCCAGGATAACCTTCAGGGAATCAGTCTGGAAACCATTTAACTCTATGGTCGTTCGATCAGCTGCTTTGAGTGTCTTTAATTCCGGCATCATGATCCTGACTTTCTTTTGATCAGAATCGCTGAGACCTGCTTGATCATCAAATTTAAAATATAACGTACCTTGTATGTTTTCAATATCAGGTTTTGGAACACCTGTTTTTTGGACTTCTACTTCTATCTTGAATTCACGGCCTTTTTGGATTCTCACTAGCCAGTTGCCGGAAAAATCCAGGTTTTTAAAGTCAGTTATCTCCAAAAGTTCGTATTGGTTTTCTGCATTGTATTTTGCCATCATTTTTTCAAGGTCGATCCGCCAGGCGATCAAACTGGTCACGAGCAGAGCGATGACCAGCCCTGCAACAACAATCAATAGTTTTTTACTTGTTTTCATGGTTATAAAGTTTGAAGTCGGAAGTCGGAAGTCCGAAGATTTGAAATTTGTCAGGATTGGTTATACCACAAAGTTTCACAAAGTATTTTCGCAGAGGTTCACAAAGGTTTTCTCTGTGTAACTTTGAGAATTCTTTGTGTAACTCGGTGGAACAGTATTTCCAGCTTTTTACAAGCGTAGTTTTAAATAAGTTGAACCGGCTTTTAGTTTTCATCATTTTCCGATTTTAAATATTGCTCGTAGATCTTTTCCACATCCTTCAAAGACAGATTCAACAGATCCATTTCCTTGAAAAATTTTGGCAATTCCTGGTTTACGAAGTCTTCTTTTCGAAGGGACTTTGTTTTTTCAAAACCATCATCCGACACAAAATATCCAATTCCCCTTTTATTGAATATGATTTCTTTTTCTTGCAGATAATTAAATGTTCTCATGACGGTGTTTGGGTTTACTTCCATGTTAACAGCCATTTCCCTCACAGATGGGATCCTGTCACCCGGCTTCCACTTTTCTGTGAGAATATTCTCACAAAACAGATCAGCTATCTGCAAATAAATGGCTTGATTATCATTAAATTCCATCCTACGCTTCCTTCTCTTTTAATCCCTGGTAAGTGATAATCCAGCAAACAGGAGCAAGTGCCCACCAGAAAATCCATTTTATAATTGACCAAAATTTATTTTCTCCAATTGTGCTGAGATGCTCGCACTCATAACCTGCGCAATCGTGCTCGGCGATAAACAAGTCTGACAGGAACAGGACGAAAATAATTCCGCAGGCCAGACCTGCTGCAATAACGGTTAGTACCGTTTTAGGCAGGATGTACCCCTTAAAATGAGTGGCCCCGACCATGAAAATCCCTTGAATTACAAGATAATATTTGATTGCGCTGAGCGCTATTCCACTAAACGGATTAAAGTTGGTGAATTTCAAAGGACTGAAAAGTAATTTCCCTATCGGTGTAGCGATCAACGTAAAACAGTAATAAGCAATGGTGTACACGATCACCCAGCAAATTGTAGTAAGAAACCACATGCACAGAAATTTTTCCAGTGCAGAAACAGGTAGGGTAAGGTATCGATATCTTTTCAGGCTATTTCCCAGGTCACGGAATGTAAGGCTGCTTAAAACAAATCCTCCAATAAGGATGTGAAAAGTGTAGCCGTCATTATGGTCATAAATGGTCATATCCTGCTCAATGAACGGAGTCAGAATCAAGCCAAGGATGAAGAGTGTGCCGAAGCTAATCCCGAAGACCATCCAGATCCCTTTTCTGCTCCGGAATAGTTCCATTTTAAGGTATGACCAGAATCTTGAAAAATTGAAATGATTCGATCTGTGCATGAAATCAGTTTTTGAATATTTCATTGATTTTTGCCGTATTGCTGACCACGGCGTTAAATAATATTTCCAGGTTCAAATTAGTCTCTTCCATCTTCTTGTTTTCCGTCACGATGGTATAGCCTCCAAATGTCGATTCGGAATAAACAAGGCTCCCATCTTCCGGCAATTTCGCTTGCTTAGTCATGGCAAGCTTTCTTGATAGCTGTTCATAATCCTGAAAAAAGATAATTTTTCCTTCTTCCATGATGATGATGGGATCGATAAGATTTTCCATATCCCTCGCCTGGTGAGTCGAAATGATAAAGCTTCGATCCTCGTGAATGGCATTTGCCAGGATCTTACGGAACTGGCTTTTCGAAGGAATGTCCAGTCCATTCGTAGGCTCATCCAAAACCAAAAGTTTGCAATCGGTCGCAAGGCCAAAAGATAAAAGGAACTTCTTTTTTTGCCCATACGACAGGTTCGAAAGCTTTTGTTCCTTCACCAATTTAAATTCATCGATGTATGCATTGAATACATCATGATCAAACCGCTGATAAAATGGGCTGTAAAGTTGAACGAACCGAGCCATTTTAATAGAAGGTAAATGAAACTCTTCGGTAATCAGATATATTTCCTGAAGGAAATCCGGATAACGATTTTGGGGTTGAAATCCCTCGACATTTACTTTTCCCTCTATAGGGAACAACAATCCTGTGATAATCTTAAGCAGGGTCGATTTGCCCGCCCCGTTTTTGCCCAGGAGACCATAAATATTTCCAGCGGGTAGGGACAAGTTCAGGTGATCAAACAAAGGGATGCCCTTGCTGTAGCCGAAAGAAAGATCTTCAATTTGTATCATGTTTCAATAAGCATCATAGTGTACTACTTAACTAATACACTACAATACTACGGGAAATTTTTGATATTGTTGAAAGAAATGTTAAAATTTTTTAAAGCGGGGAATGGCTTTAATGAAGCAATTTTTACCATTTACCACATCACCAATTCATCTATACAAAAGTGGTTTTATAGCCCGGTTTAATTGTTTAAATTCAATAAAGAATCATCACCATGAAATTCACTAAACCATTCTTGTTTCTCATATTCCTAATTTATTCCGGCTTTTCCTGCGCCCAATCAAGTAAAGATTCTGACCTGGACAGGAGGGTTAAAAATTTCCTTGAAAAGCATCGATCCGATTGGAATGACATGAACGTCCCTTATACTGATGGACAGGTTTTGTATGATCTGATCCTCAAAAATGAATATACTTCTGCGCTTGAGATTGGCACTTCAACCGGACACTCAACCATTTGGATTGCCTGGGCGATGAGCAAAACAGGGGGGAAGGTAGTGACGGTTGAAATTGATGAGGGCAGGCACAAAGAAGCATTGAAAAATATAGAAGAAGCTGGTTTATCTGAATATGTGGATGCAAGACTCGCAGATGCCCACCAACTTGTAAAAGAACTCGGTGGGCCGTTTGATTTTGTTTTTTCAGATGCCGACAAGGACTGGTATACCCAATATTTTAAAGATGTCGATCCGAAGCTCGAAACTGGTGGTTGCTTCACAGCCCACAATGTCAGGAATGGCTTTGGGGGTGTGAAAGACTACCTTGATTATGTGAAATCACTACCTAATTATGAAACCACCATTGATGGATCAAGCCGGTCGGGAATCTCCATTAGCTATAAAAAATCGAAATAATCCGTACTTTTAAGCGTGCCAACGGATAACCACCTCGAACGGAAGATCGGACTTTTTTCCGCTACCAATATTGTTATAGCCAATATGATCGGAGCGGGGATCTTCACTACTTCCGGTTTGTTGATGGAGAATCTGAACAGTCCGGCGCTGATGGTTGGATTGTGGGTTGTCGGTGGTTTGGTAGCTCTGGCAGGTGCTTTATGCTATGCCGAGGTTGGTTCAGCCATTCCCAAGGCGGGTGGTGAGTATGCATTTCTATCTGACCTTTATCATCCCATGTTAGGGTTTTTAAGCGGATGGGTGTCGTTTCTTGTTGGATTTTCTGCCCCCATTGCAGCATCAGCCATTGGTTTTAGCGAATACCTCTTTCGGGCCATTCCAACAGATTTGCATGAATCATACATTGCGGTTGGGCCATTGAAGAAAATCGTCTCAATATCCATTATTCTGGTTTTTACTGCAGTTCATCTACGAGGGGTGAAATTCGGAACCATCGTTCAGAACTTGCTCACCCTGTTAAAAATCCTTTTGATTGTCGGATTGATTGTTTTGGGATTTTTCTGGGGAAATGGCAGCATGGATCATTTTCAATACGCAGGAGACACTGTTGCACCTCAGGCTATGAGTTGGAAGTCGATCGCCCTGTCATTGATGTGGATCATGTTTGCCTACAGTGGCTGGAATGCGACAACATACATTGGTTCTGAAATAAAGAATCCTGGTAAGAATATACCTGGTTCGCTTCTAATAGGAACGGTGGTGGTTTTGGGTTTGTATTTATTGTTAAATATTTTATTTGTATTTGCTATTCCGGTTGAACAAATGCGTGGTGAAATATCAATCGGTGGTCTGGCGGTGAATAATCTATTCGGATCGTTTATCGATAAGATCTTTTCTATTTTAATTGCCATAGCGCTGTTCTCTTCCATTTCTGCATTTATCATCCTTGGGCCAAGGGTCTACTATGCCATGGCGCGAGACGGCTACTTCTTTGATTTTGCAGGAAAGATCCACCCAAAGTTTAAAGTTCCTTATTGGTCCATTATATTCCAGGCAATTATAGCCATTATCATTATCCTGTCTGGGACATTGGATCAGATCTTTACTTACATGGGCTTTACACTAGGCATTTTTCCACTATTTGTCATAGCAGGATTATTCAAACTTAAAAAAAAGGGGGGGCATCAATTAAGGCTACCGGGATTTCCAGTTACCGCTATTGTTTTCTTGATTGTTGGGATTGGTATTCTCATTCTATCTTACCTGGAAAGACCCATTGAGTCGACGGTGGCCATAGCAACTTTGGTGCTCGGTGTTCCTTTTTATTTTTTCTTCAAAGGAAGAAATGGATTGGAACTAAAGAATAAAAAATGAATGTAGATATGCCGTGAAAATTTTATTAAATAATCCCAAAGAGAGTATCCCAGCTTTTGCTTTTTGGGAAAATGTACCATTACAAAGCTTTAATTTTGGTGTGAGGAAAATTTAAACACTCACACCATTTCTATTTTGATAAAAAATGATAATCATCTCTTCTTTAATGAGTTAATTAGTAATTAGTACGAAATTTAGTACGTGTATTTTGTGGTTTAATTATTTAACTTTTATGTAATCAAAAAACCACAGCCATGAGACCTTTAACATGTTTATCCATTTATATCACTTTGATTATTCTATCTTCTTGCAGTCCAAGTATGTATTCAAATACTGGCCACAATGCACCTTTATTTCATCAAAAAGGCGAGGTGAACATTGCAGGAGGTTACAATGAAACCGTAAATACCGAAACCGGACTTTATGCTGAAGGTTTTGATTTGAAATTTGCAACATCTGTGAGTGATCATACTGTCATTCATTCCAGTTTTACTCACCAATGGAATAGCTCAGAAACTTCAGACAATTGGTCAGCAAAAGGAAGTTATTTTGAAGTTGGAGGTGGTCGGTATGGAGTAACCGGGGCTGAGAATATAGCTGCTGGAGAAATTATAGGTGGTATTGGTTTTATGTCTCTGAAAAACACCAAAGGCAATGATTATATCGATGCGGTTATCATTAAACCATATGTTCAACCAACCATTGGAATTACTCATAAGATCATAGATGTAGCTTTTACACCTAGAATTGCATACATATCTTATTTGAATAATGATTACAGTATAATGGATGTTGAAGAAAGATCGGAAATCAGACGATTTTTTGACGATAAAAAGTCAACTCTTGTAATTGAACCTGGAGTTACACTTAGGTTAGGATATAAAAATTTCAAACTTATCGGACAGTGGAGCTATTCAACGTTTAAATATGAATCTATTTTTGATGACGAATTTAAGCCATACCTTAATCGATATCTAAGCATAGGCTTGAGCATTCTGATCACGGACCGGTATAATTCGATAAATTAATAAAGGGGTTTTATGAATTTAAAACGAGGAGTATCCAAAATGTCGTTTTTGAACCCATTCTACTTTTTCCCAATCACCTGCACGACGACTCGTCTCGACCTCGGCCTAGTGTCGAAATCTACAAAAATAATCTGTTGCCAGGTTCCAAGGATCATTTCCCCATTTTTGAAAGGAACGGTTAATGAACTTCCCTGAGTGGTGGATCTTATGTGCGATGCTCCATTGTCATCTCCCCAGGTTTGGTTATGGCTATAATTCACTCCATAGGGAGCAATTTTTTGCCAAAATTCCGCTATATCATGCTTTACAAGTCCTGGCTCGTATTCAATCGTTGAAATTCCTGTGGTAGATCCTACTCCAAAAACTGTCACATTCCCTTCAGAAAAACCTGATTCTTCAACCTTATCAGCTACTTTTTCCGTCACATCGATAATATCTGTGTTTCCTTTTGAACTAAACTCAATTATGCTGGTTACTATGTCAAGCATCATATTATTTATTAATTATTCAACCGAATTAGCGCATTAAAATTATACAATGATTTAATTTGCGTTCAGGATTTTATCAATTATTATTAAGAATTATTGGTTTATAAATGAGTGGGATGAAAAACAGCAATGAAACAACCGAATATGTGCCGTTGAATTTTATCGAGCAAATCATAGAGAAGGATCTGAAAGAGGGGAAAAATAATGGAGAATTACTAACGAGATTTCCTCCGGAACCCAACGGCTACCTGCATATCGGACATGCCAAGTCCATTTGCCTGAATTTTGGTCTCGCCCTTAAATACGGTGGAAAATGCAATCTCCGTTTTGATGATACAAATCCCGAAACGGAAGATACTGAATACGTTGACGCCATAATTGATGATGTAAAATGGTTAGGCTTCCATTGGCCGGGTGAAGTGCTCTTTGCATCAGATTATTTTGACAGACTTTATGACTTTGCAGTTAACCTGATCAAAATTGGATTGGCTTATGTTGATGATCAAAGCGCTGAACAAATTAGTGAAACCAGGGGAACTCCTACTATCCCCGGAAAAGAAAGCCCAAACAGAAACCGGTCTGTCGAAGAAAACCTCGATCTATTTGCCAGGATGAAAAATGGTGAATTCCCGGATGCTTCCAGGGTTTTGAGGGCCAAAATAGATATGGCATCTCCGAATATGCATTTAAGGGATCCCGCATTGTACCGGATAAAAAGAGGTCACCATCATCGCACAGGCGATAAATGGTGCATTTATCCTATGTATGATTTTGCTCATGGACAATCCGATTACTTTGAAGGAATTACACATTCTATCTGTACGCTGGAGTTTGAAGTCCATCGTCCCCTATACGATTGGTTGGTAGATCGTCTGAAGGATGGAATTTACCGGCCCTATCAAATAGAGTTTGCCAGACTGGAATTGGGTTATACCGTTACCAGCAAGCGTAAATTGCTGCAATTGGTAAAGGAAGGTTATGTGTCAGGTTGGGATGACCCAAGAATGCCAACTATCCGTGGAATGAGAAGACGCGGTTATACACCGGAAGCCATTCGGGTCTTTTGTAACAAAGTGGGTGTGGCAAAAAGGGTAAATGTAATTGACCCGTCTTTGCTTGAGTTTAGTGTAAGGGAAGACCTGAACAAAATAGCTGACAGAAGAATGGCAGTTCTCGACCCAATTAAAGTCGTTATTGCCAATTTACCAGAGAATTATGAAGAAACTACCCTAGCTGTCAACAACCCGGAGATCGAAGATGCCGGGCGAAGAGAAATTACCTTTACTCGAGAAATATACATTGACAGGGAAGATTTCATGGAAGATCCCCCTAAAAAATACTTCCGTTTGAGTCCGGGTAATATGGTAAGATTAAAATATGCTTATATTATCCAATGTACAGACTACAAAAAAGACGAAAGTGGTAAGGTGACAGAGATTACTTGTGAATACATCCCGAATTCAAAAAGTGGTAATGATACGAGTGGTGTGAAGGTGAAAGGTACGATCCATTGGGTCTCCGCCAGGTATGGTATTCCTCTGGAAGTCAGAATGTACGACCGTTTATTTATGGTGGAAGATCCGCAGGAAGATGATGAGAGGGATTTTAAAGAATTCCTGAACCATGATTCTCTCAATGTCATTCACAATGCAATAGGAGAGCCTTCGTTAAAAGATGTAAATCCCGGGTACAAATGCCAGTTCGAAAGAAAAGGGTATTTCTGTGTAGATTCTGATTCGAATGATAATCAAAAGGTTTTCAATTTGACTGTCCCGCTGCGCGATTCCTGGGCAAAGATTGCTCAAAAAATGAATAATTAGAAGCAAATATTACAGAGCGATAATCCACGTATCGCTCATCGAATTTTATACCCACCTAAATAATATTAATTTTAAGGAGGGAATTGCATTATAGTCTGAATGAAAGCACACACATTTTTATTATTAGTTGTACTATTTTTTAGTCCGTTAGCAGGTAGCGTCGCCCAGAAAATCGATTTATCTTCTTTGATCAATGAATATAATTCACTGGAAGATCAGAAAAATTACTACGAGGCCGCCACGGTTGCTATCAACATTGGTGACTTATATCTGGATGCTGGTGATTTTGTTTTTGCTAAAAAATTCTACGAAAAGGGAATTAATGATAGCGAACGAACGGATGATATAAACCTTCAGTCTCTGACCTATTACTATGCAGGATATGCGGGTTTTAAATATGCAGAAGCTGTCACCAACCAGGATAAAAAGAATGAACTGTGGGAAGACGCAACACGACATTTTAAGAAAGCGGTTAAGCACTATTCGGACTCCGAATTTAAGCTAACCGAAAATCACATCATGGCATTTTACTACGGTGGGTTGTGTCTTTATTTGCTGGATGACACCAAAAATGCCATTGAGCCATTAGATAAAGCATTTCGGTTTGCACAAAGAGATAAACTGAACCACATTGCCAAGGAAGCAGCAAACATTTTATCTAAAATTTATGCTTCGCGTGATGAGCCGGATAAAGCGGATTATTATCATTCTGTTTACCAAAATTACCAGGAATTTACGACTGCTGTTGATTCATTGGAAAAGACCAAGCAAACCAACCAACAATTGAGTGTGACAATTGAAGAGAAAGAAACCGAACTAATCGACCGTAACATCGAATTGGAAAATGCCAATTTAAAAGCAGAAAGAGATGCCTTACTCATTCAGCAAAAGGAAGATGAATTAACTTATGTTGTATTAGGGGCATTCTTCGTATTAATTCTTCTTCTATTTAATTTTCGGGCTTATCGAATTACAAAGAAGACTAAGAAAAAGCTTGAGGTAAACAATAAAGAGCTCCAGGAGCAAAAAGCTATTGTTGAAAAAAGGCAAAAGGAATTGAAAGAGGAAAAAGTAAAATCCGAAAGACTGTTACTGAATATCTTGCCAAGGTCTGTTGCAATGGAGTTGAGGGAAAAAGGCAGGACCAAGCCATTGTTTTATAAAAAGGTAACAGTTCTATTTACGGACTTTAAAGGCTTTACCAGTTTTGCCGAAAAAAGATCGCCGACAGATATCGTCCATGAGCTGGATATTTGTTTCAATGCTTTTGACAATATCATTGAAAAGTATAACCTGGAAAAGATCAAAACCATGGGTGATGGCTACATGTGCGCCGGGGGAGTTCCTGTTCCAAATGAGACCAATCCATTGGATACGATTCGGGCTGCTATGGAAATGCTCGCCTTCATGAATAAGAGAAGGACGGAGATGAAAAAACAAGGTAGGGATTTCTTCGAGATCAGGATCGGTATTCATACCGGACCGGTAGTGGCCGGGGTAGTTGGGAAGAAGAAATTTGCCTATGATATTTGGGGTGATACGGTCAATGTTGCTGCCCGCATGGAGTCGAGTGGGGAAGAAGGAAAGATTAACATTTCAGGGGATACTTTTGTTCATGTTAAGGACAAATTTTTCTTCACGCACCGAGGAAAAATCAAGGCTAAGAATAAGGGAGAAATCGACATGTTTTTTGTCGATGGCCGTGTGAAGTATGCCATGGAAGGAGAGAGGAAATACGGTTGATTTTTTGCCTTTTTCTTAGACTGTCGACTTTGGCAAATTTAACTTTTAGCGACGTCTGTATCTGCACCTCCACATTTTGTTTTTCTCCTTGATTTAATATCAATAATGTGTCAGTTGTATAAAAATAACAAGGCCGGATTTCCTGACCGGGTTAGTAAATCAGGAATCCGGTTTTTAAGGTTTATTTGGTTTGAATGTTTAAAGTATTACTTTAATATAAATTTTTATTATTTTGATTAGCAATATTTTAAATACATGTTTTTAGACAAGGCTAAATTTACATTTTCTTTATTTGTTCTCCTTTTTCAAGTCCCGAGACTATCTCAATGTTAATTCCATCGGACAGACCGGTTTGAATTTCCTTCTTCTCGAAAACCTGGTTTCCTTTATGGACATCCACGTAGTATTTGTTGTCTTCGAAGATGAGATTTGCTTCATTGATCGCTAACGCACTGTCTCTTTTATCAAGCACAATGTCTGCATTAGCACTGTATCCGGATCGAAGAAACTGGTCCGATTTAAGTGACACCTTTGCGCGTATCGGAAACTGAATAGCGCCGTTTTCTTCAACTCCTTTTGGAGAGATGTACTCAAGAAATGCCGCGAAGTTTACATTCTCCAAAGCACCAACATTCAGGATCAATTCCATGTTTTCTTTTAGCTTGCCAACCTCAGATTCATCGATCTTTCCTTCGAAGATCATCTCGTTCATATCAGCAATGGTTGCAATAGAAGTTCCTTCATTAAAGGTGTTGGTTTCGATTACAAATGAACCTTCTTTAACCGGTACATCCAGCACCATTCCTTCAACTGTTGAGGTGACCAAATTGCTGACCGTTCCTGATTTTTTAGAAGCTCCTTCCTTGATCAATTCGAGGTTATTCTCGGCTGCATCGAGAGCCTGTTGGGTTAATTTGAAGTCGAGGAAAAATTGATTGTATTCTACTTCGGAAATCACATTGTCTTCAAATAATTTCTTTTGACGATCAAGCTCGATCTGTGCGTTTTGGAAATTGATCTTTGCCGTCTTGACATTTGACTCCGCCTGGTTGAGCATGACTACGTCCGGGATGATCTTAATCCTTGCAACCAGCTGTCCCATTTTGACTTTGTCACCAGCCTCCACAAACAGCTTATCTACTACTCCTGATACCTGTGACTTCATCTCTATTTCCCTTCGTGGAATGATCGAACCGGTAGCCACAGTCTTCTTGACGATATCCGCTACAAATACGGAATCGATCTCATAGACAACTTCCGGCTCTTCCGACTTTTGGTAAAGGAAGTAACCTGTTCCCCCGAACAAAGCAAATAGTATGATAATCGTAATAACAATAAATACCCTTTTCATGTGTATATTTTTAAATTTTTATTTTTCCCGTTTATTCGTCTTTAAGCGCAACTACCGGATTGACCTTTGCTGCTCTTCTTCCTGGTATCCAACCAGCCAGAATTCCAGCGAAGATCAGCACACCTATCGCTAGCAAGGCGGTTTGAAAATCTATTTCAGGTTTGTAAAAGAATTGCACTTCAATGTTGTTGGTTTCCATGATGTAGTTCAGCCCTTCCAATATCACTACTCCTCCCAGAAGGCCTATGTATCCCGCTATACTTGTAATAACCAGCGCTTCCAAAATGATCATGCTGATAATTGACCAGGGTCGTGCACCCAGGGATTTTCTGATACCGATTTCCCGTGTTCTTTCTTTGACAATGATGAGCATGATGTTACCCACACCCACGACTCCTGCTATGATGGTCATGATGCTCACAAACCAGCTGAACAACTTTATGCCAAGAAATAGATTAACCACTTTCATGTATTCTTCTTCTACATTTTCAGATCCAAAAACAACATGGTCGTCAGGAGAGACATTGTGTCTTTTGGCCAGGAGAGCTCTAACCTTTTGTTCCACAACCTCTGCATTTTCTCCATCTTTAGGCACAAAGGCAAACCACCCAATTCGGTTGGTCATATTGAATGCATATTGCATGGTGGTATTGGGAATGTAAATTTCCTGGTTACGGTAAAAAGCGCCTTCACCCCGTTGCTTTGATTTAAAAACACCAACTACTTTGAAATTGACACCCATTATCCGGATGTATTCACCAATAACATTTTCATCTGGTTCGAAAAGCGCTTCCACAGTTGCCGGTCCGATGATCACCACTTTTCTTTTTTGTTCAATGTCCATGTCATTGATAAATCGCCCCTGGGTAATTTCCATAGGCATCACATGGATGTATCCCGGATAGTCCCCGTAGACCCGATAGGATGCGCTTCTTTTGCCTCTTACAATTTCATAGGTACCACCAAGGAAATTGCGCGGAGCCATCACTCCAATTTCTTTGACATTTTCCTCAATGGCATCTTTATCTCCATTCGTGATCTGAATGTACCTTCCTTTCGGCAATCCTTTGTATGGTATGGTTGTTGCATTGGCACACCAGACGAAAACCGAGTTTTTAGCTACGCCAAAGTTTCTTTCTACCGAATTTCTCAAGCCATTTCCCGAGCCAAGCAAGATAACCAACATAAAGATCCCCCATGCTACGGCAATGGCCGTCAAGGAAGTTCTGAGTTTATGTTTCTTGATGGAATTAAATATTTCCTGCCACTTATCTAAATCAAACATGGTCGTATTTTTAAGCTCTCATTGCTTCAACGGGTTTTATTTTTGCTGCTTTTCTGGCAGGTATGAATCCTGCGATTGCTCCTGAAATTACAAGGATAACGGTGGCGGTGACACACACTTTAAAATTGATATTGGGGTTGTAGAAATAATCCATTTCGATGCCGTTCTTTTCAATCATGTAGTTTGCGCCTTCCAGCATGGCGACTCCTACCACCAACCCAAAATAGCCGGCCACTCCTGTAAGAAAGATGGATTCCTGTAGAATCATGCCAATAACAGACCATGGCTTGGCTCCCACGGCTTTCCTGATGCCGATCTCATTAGTCCTATCTTTAACAATAATCAACATGATGTTGCTAATTCCAATGATACCCGCTATAAGTGTTCCTATTCCTACAAACCAGATCAATCCATTTATACCCATAAATAGACCTTGTATCTCTTTCGCGTTTTCCTCCATGTCCATGATATAAAGTGCCTGGCGATCTTCGGGATCAAATTGATGATGTTTTCCGAGAACTGTTCTGACTTTCTCGGCCACTTCCTGTCCACTTACACCATCTTTAGGGACAAGGGCCATCACACTTATGATTGATTGAGGATTGAAAGAAGTATTGTATGCATCGAAAGGCATGTATGCCCTTTCGGATTGACGGCCATTAAATCCAGGGTCTTTAAATACGCCAACTACTTTGAAAGCAACACTATTGATATAAATGTATTCACCAACAGCTTCTTCATAGTGATCAAATAGTCCCTCAGCAACGGGTAAACCAACGACAACTACCTTTCTTTTTTCCCGGTGGTCGTTGATATTAAGTCTTCTTCCGGCCACATATTCCTGAAATACCTTAATATCAAAGTAGGTGGGACCAACCCCCAAGACTTCATACGTAACTTGTTTGTTGTTTCTGGTAATCTCCCAACTTCCCCTGAAATAACTGGTTTCCGGGGATAGGTCCTTTTTATTATCGATTTCATTCGAAAGGTGATCGATGTCTTCTTCCGTAAATTGGACAAACCGGCCGGCCGGCATTCCTTTATAAGGCTTGGACGTTTTTTGCGGGACGACCCAAAGGCTATTTCTCAGGTCGCTGCTGAATCCCTTTTCGATACCATTTTGCAATCCGTCACCGGCAGCTAATAACAATACCAGCATCAAAATTCCCCAGAACACACCAAACGCTGTAAGGAACGTCCTCAGCTTATTTCGCTGGATGGTTGAAAAAATTTCCTGCCATTTATCGAGGTCAAACATAATCTGTTCAGTTGGCTACTTTTACTTGATAATCCCTGCTGGCAATTACTCCGTCTACAATTGAAATAACTCTTTCCGTTTTCTCAGCAATGTCTTTTTCGTGGGTCACGATCAGTACCGTTTTTCCCATATCATTTACTTCTTTGAACAATTCCATTACCTCATTAGATGTTTGGGTATCAAGAGCTCCGGTTGGCTCATCAGCTAGAATAACTTTTGGATCATTGATCAAAGCCCTTGCAATGGCAACTCGTTGTTTCTGTCCTCCTGACATTTCGCTGGGCAGATGGTGTGCCCAGTCTTTTAGGCCAACCCGGTCAAGATATTCCATGGCCACCTTGTTTCGTTTGGATCGGCCGACCTTTTTGTAATAAAGAGGCAAAGCGACATTTTCTACCGCATTTTTAAAACTGAGAAGGTTAAAGGATTGGAACACAAAACCAATGAATTCATTTCGGTAAATGGAAGCTTTGGTTTCGGAGAGTTTGGCTATTTGTTTCCCGTTTAGGTGGTAGGTTCCTTCATCGTAGTCATCCAGTATTCCAATGATATTTAACAGAGTAGATTTTCCGGAACCGGATGATCCCATGATTGAGACGAGTTCTCCGTCTTCTATATCAAGGTCAATTCCTTTTAGTACTTTTAAGCTTTGTTTTCCCGTTTTATAGGACTTTGTAATTTGGCGTAACTTGAGCATAAAGGTAGAATTGTTCGAAATATTACAATTAATAACTATGCCAATATCTTAAAGACTTGTTAAATGCTTGTAAAACACCTTTTCTCAACAATTACCTCCCCGGAAGTGTTCATTTTTGTACAATATTATGATGCAATATTGGACATGTTTATATATTCAGCCATTATAACGTATTTTTGATGCTTTTAATTCCTATTTTAGCCGCTAAAATTAATTGAATGTTTACGGAAGATCAGGTATCTGCACTTCTCAAATTTGATGGGGTCGAACAAAATGTAGAAAGCTTAAAACTCCGGTTCAAAGAGGAGGAAGTGTCTTTACTCGAAATGAATAACCATGATTTTTTATCCTTGATTATCCTGACTCCGGTTCTGGATATTGCGCTGGCAAATGGAAGCATAAGCCTGATGGAGGAAATGGCTATTAATCAGAAAGCAAGGAAGATGTCAAAAGGAGGGTTCTTTCTACAAGCTGATCCCGTAGTATATGCATTGAAATACTGCATAAAAAGTTTTGATAAGTGGAAGGACAGGTTTTATGATTTTCTGGTTGAAACCATGAAAACAGCCGTTAATTTCAAGGAATTAAAGATAATGAACGGTCATTCGGAACGGGTGTTGGATTTTGAATTTGAAAAAAATCTTTTTCAGGCACCCTATATTTTTGCACAATTTATGTCGACTTTTTTCATTAATGATATTGAACAAACAACTGTGACAAAGAAAATTTCGCAGATCGAATATGAGAAGATTCTCGAAATTGGAAGGAAGTTAAAAATAGATCATTTGTTGATCTTCAAGGGATTTTGTCAAACATTTTCCGTTAAATAATTTTTGATTTGAGGAAGGTATTTATTCTGATAAGTTTACTTTTTATGACTTCTTTGGCTTACACACAGCCAGGGTTCAATCCCTATCAACCAGACCGTGAAATTGAGATTAAAAGAAGCCCCATCAGAGCCTTTTTGAATAAATTTTCCCTATTGGGATCCATAGGTTATGGACGTACCTTTTATAAGACAGAATGGGAGGGAGTGGACATTCTGGAGCATAATAACCGTGCAACCTTACTGGAAAATTACACCATCAATGGAAATAGTATCACTTACACTGGTATTGATGACTGGACCTTCAATCCGGTTAGTGTGTCAAATACTTTGACATATGACTCTACTGTGAATATTATTAGTGCCGATAGTTTGATCCCGGCATATACTGGTAGCGGGAAGAATATTCCATTTAATATTTCCCTGCATCTTGATATCAATCGATTTAGAGTAGGAGTAGGATACTCCCGTGAGATTCATGGTTTGAAAACGTTGAAACCAGTTGAAGGAGGCCTTCAGGAATATTCGCCCGTAATGGAAAATACAAGGATCAGTAAATATTACTTTTTATTAGGCGGTTTGGTGTATCAATGGAAGGGATGGGACTATCATGCAGAGATAAATGTAGGAAAAGCTAAATATGGTCCTGCATACAGTGATACTTTATTGACTAATGGTATGTATTTTAATTTTGGGATACCTATCGAATATGAATTCTCGGAATACTTCTGGTTTTTTATTCGTCCTTCTTTTGAAATAAAGAATTACACGCTTGCTATGCCTCTCCAATACCAGGATAGCAATATCCCACAGACAGTCTCCTATAAACAGCCTACTTTGTATGTGAATTTTGGTTTCCGCTTCAAATTTCCTGAGATCAGGAGGTGCCCTGTTAAGTCATGCAGGACACAACTCAAGCATGTTCATAGCCAAAGGGAATTCAGGGGACAGCCATTCTACAAGGTTCAGAATCCAAAAATTGGCGAATTGGAGCATTGGAGGCATAAAATGGACTGGCTCACAAAGTAGCTTCTATTCAACTTTTAATCCTTTGATTTAATTTATTTATTCGGTCTCAAAATTGATCAGAATCACCTCTGGTTAAATAAATTTGATTAAATTGCCACCGATTTTTTAGAGTGGTGAAAAGTAGATTTTATGGCCGAAGATTTTAGCGAAAATATCATACCGATTAATATAGAAGATGAGATGCGAGGAGCATACATCGACTATTCCATGTCCGTCATCATTTCAAGGGCATTGCCCGATGTTCGGGATGGATTAAAACCTGTTCACAGAAGAATTTTATTTGGAATGCTTGAGCTTGGAGTAAGCTATAACAGACCTTATAAGAAGTCAGCGAGAATTGTGGGCGAGGTATTGGGAAAATATCACCCTCATGGTGATTCTGCAGTTTATGATACCATGGTGAGGATGGCCCAGGAATGGTCCCTGAGATATCCGTTGGTAGATGGCCAGGGTAATTTCGGCTCGATCGATGGTGATTCACCGGCAGCAATGCGTTATACAGAAGCTCGTCTAAGAAGAGTTTCAGAGGAACTGCTGAACGACATCAATAAAAATACAGTTGATTTTCAATCAAATTTTGACGATTCTCTTAAAGAACCAACTGTATTGCCTGCAGCACTTCCCAATTTGCTTGTCAATGGATCATCCGGGATTGCCGTGGGAATGGCGACTAACATGCCCCCGCACAACCTTACTGAAGTAGTGGATGGGATTTGCGCCTATATTGATAATAATGATATCGAGATATCAGAGCTTGTAAACTACATAAAAGCCCCTGATTTTCCGACAGGTGGAATTATCTATGGTTATCAGGGAGTGAAGTCTGCATTTGAAACGGGCCGTGGGCGAGTGGTGATGCGGGCAAAAGCTGAGTTTGAGACCACCAAGACCGGCAAGGAACAGATTATCGTTACAGAGATCCCTTACCAGGTTAACAAAGCCTCAATGATTGAAAGAACGGCTGCTCTGATCAATGAAAAGAAAATTGAAGGAATAACAGCCATAAGGGATGAGTCTGACAGAAATGGTTTGAGGGTCGTTTATGATTTGAGAAAGGATGCCATTCCTAACATCGTTCTAAACAATCTGTTTAAATATACTCAGCTTCAGTCTTCCTTTGGGGTCAATAATGTTGCCCTTGTAAAAGGCAAACCCAAAACTCTCAACTTAAAGGACCTCATTAAGAATTATGTTGATCACCGACATAATGTGGTGATCAGGAGGACCCAATACGAGCTTGACGAAGCTGAAAAACGTGCACATATCCTCCAGGGTTATCTCATTGCCTTGGATAATCTGGATGAAGTGATTTCTCTTATTCGAAGTTCAAGGGATCCTGATGTAGCCAGAGAAGGGTTGATGGAAAAGTTTGAGCTTTCTGAGATCCAGGCTCGTGCTATTCTCGATATGAGGCTTCAGCGTTTGACCGGTCTGGAAAGAGAAAAAATTGAAAAAGAATACAAAGAAATCCAGGAATTGATAACCAAACTTAAAGAGATCCTGGAGAAAGAAGAGCTGAGAATGCAGATCATCAAAGACGAACTCATCCTTATCAGGGACCGATATGGAGACGAAAGAAGGACAGAGATCGTTATCAGTGGTGATGATATTCAGATAGAGGACATGATCCCGGATGAAGAAATGGTAATTACTGTCTCTCACCAGGGGTACATCAAAAGAACCCCACTTTCAGAATACAGGACACAGGGAAGAGGTGGTGTTGGTAGTAGAGGGGCGGGATCAAAAGATGATGATTATACGGAACACCTGTTCATTGCTACCATGCACAATTACCTTCTGATATTTACACATTTTGGCAAGGTATTCTGGTTGAAAGTTTATGAAATACCAGAAGGAAGCAAAACGGCAAAAGGAAGACCTCTTCAAAACCTGATCAATATTGAATCAGGTGATTCAGCAAGGGCCATTATAAATGTAAAGAATCTTACGGACGAGGATTACATCAATAACAATTACCTGGTGATGTGTACTGAAAAAGGTACCATTAAGAAAACCAGCCTCGAAGCCTACTCTCGTCCAAGACAAAATGGGATCAATGCGATCAACATAGTTGATGGCGATCGCCTATTGGATGTAAATCTGACCAATGGCAATAATCACATTGTTATCGCTCTTAAATCAGGCAGGGCAATCCACTTCTTTGAAGACCAGGTAAGACCGATGGGTAGAACAGCAACCGGTGTTCGTGGCATAACTCTTGCAGGTACTGATGACAAAGTTGTTAGTATGGTTTGTGTTGAAAGGGACGATGCCAATTTATTGGTAGTATCCAAAAAAGGATATGGAAAGAGGTCTGATGTAAAAGAATATCGCATTACCAACAGGGGCGGTAAGGGTGTCAAATCCATGAATATCACTGAAAAGACCGGTGAATTAGTGGCAATGAAAGAAGTAGTGGACAGCGACGATCTTATGATCATCAACCGGTCTGGAATAGTCATACGATTGGCTGTGGGTAATCTTCGTGTGATGGGGCGAGCCACGCAGGGTGTAAGACTGATCAAACTTAATGAAAATGATGAAATATCTTCTGTTGAAGTAATTAAGATAATTGAAGAGGAAGTAGATCAGGAGGAAAACGTGAATAATGAAAAGGAAAATAAAGACGAAAAAGAGTAATACCTGTGAATATTAGTATAGAACCAAAATAACAAAATGATGAAAACCGTAATTAATATTTTTATTTTAACCGTTTTGGCCAGTACGTTTGCTTTTGGTCAATATGAGCCAAAAGGGAAGGTTTCCAAGGCTGAGATGGCCCTTAATGGAAACAAGCTGGACGAGGCTAAGGCAGAAGTAGACCTGGCTTTTGAGGTTGATAACAAAGGCAAGGTGACTACAGATGCTAAAAGCTGGTATGTCAGAGGAAATGTCTATAAAGCTATTTATGCTGACACTACCGGATTCAGTGATCTGGATGATCAGGCTTTGGAAAAAGCCGTTGAATCATATAATAAAGCCATCGAAATAGAAGGCAAAGAAAACGGCACTTACACCTTTATGGCGGATCAGGCTATGACCAACCTGTACAATTCCACAATCGACGCTGGAGCAACTGCCTACAATAATGGCAATTATGAAAAAGCATTGGAAGAGTTCAAAAATTCTCTTAAAGTTCAGCCAAGTGACTCCCTGGCTTTGCTCTATGGTGGTTCTGTTGCCCAGGAAGTAGAAAATTATGATGCAGCAATTGATTTGTACTCACAACTAATTGAAAGTGGTAAAGCCAGTGAATCGGTTTATAATTCTGTCATTTACTTATATAAAGTTCAGAAAGAGGATATGGAAAAGGCGATGGAGATCAACACATTGGCCATGAAGAAATTCCCTGAAAACAAATCCTATGTACAGGAAAGGATCTATTATCTGATCACAACCGGTAAAACAGCAGAAGCTGAGCAAGAGATAAAAACCGAAATTGAGCACAATCCGGATGATCCTTTGCTTCATTTTGAGTTAGGATACCTTTATGATGAGGCCGACCAGGATGATAAGGCTGCAGAGGCTTATGAAAAAGCAATGGAATTGGATCCTACTTATTACGATGCTATTTTCAACCTGGCTGTAATTCATTACAATAAGGGCGCTGATATTATCAAAGAATTCAACGATATGCCTTTGGGATCGAATTATAATCCTGCTGCTTACGCCAAAAAGGAAAAAGAATATTTGGATAGAGCAAAACCACATTTCCAGACGTCTTTACCTTATTTCGAAAAGGCTTATCAGTTGAAAAGTGATGATGTAAAACTGGTCGAAATTTTGGGAGGAGTTTACAAACAGCTTGGAATGAATGATAAATATACTGAGATGAATGAAAAATTATCAACACTAACAGGCGAAGATGGTGATATGTAATTCATTTAGAATATAGTTCACTAGAAATCGGTTTGAATTTTAGAGAAGTTCAAACCGATTTTTTTTACAAGCTTGCCTCTTTTAGATAAACTTCCCAAACTTCTCTTATTTCTTCTCCAAATACTTTATTTGATTTCACCAAAATGGTAATAACCTTTCCATTTTCGTCATCCTGTCGATAGGATAAGCTTACTTCGCCAGAGTAGAGATCCTCTTTAGACGATTTATGATACCTTTTGGAGATGAGAATATCGCTTATAGATGGCAGATATATTTTATTGGTAAGAAGATTATCCAGAAATTCATGGATCTCATACTTTTTATTATTGACGCCTACTGTTCCGATATCTTCATAAAACAAATGACGACATTGTTCCAGCGCTTTCTTTCTTAGGTCCAAGTTGATGGTTGTATCCTGGATGATGCTGGCATATTCAAAAAACTCCTTTACTTTTTCTACTGCCCGTTTTTCAAAAACATCGATTGATTCCTTATCCAGAAGGTCAGCTTCAAAATCTTTGATGAGAGCTGCTTCACTTTCAGAAGGGAATTCACTTTGAGAATATTCGGATTCGACCTCTTTTGATGTAATGGCACATCCATAGATGAACATCATAAGTATTAAACCGTAAACATTATTTTTCATTTTCGGGCAATTTAAATCTTAAGAAAACTATTTTATCCTTGTACACCCTTGTTTCCAATACTTCAATGTTTTTCAATTTGCTGAGTGGAAAGGATAATCTATCAATGAATTCTTCCTTGTTAAAGATTCCCATTCCCATCCCGTTTTCATCTACCTGGAAAATAGTGGCATTGTAGGCAAAAATTTGATCGAGGTGTTTTCGGTATTTTTCCCATTCTTTCACATTAGAAGTGGAGAAAAAATGAACCATTAAAGAAAAATCATCCGGCTGAAGAGATATTTTCTCGTGATAATTTTTAAACGGGATCTTTCTGCGAATGGTGTCTGTCTGATAATAGGGAGCTCTGATCACAATCGTGATCTCTCTTTTTTCTGATTCCAGTGTGAGCTTTCCTTCCTCCAGCTTTTGAAAATAAGTTGGTGACTCATTTTCCTTCAGCCAGATCACTTCCAGTTTATTATCGTGTATTGATTCAAGGGTGATGGCGTCAATCACCTGGAGCTCATAAACATAATATCTCGTGCTGAATGAAAACCATAAAATTGCTACCAGTATGGCAATTAAAGGGATGGCAAATTTTAGTTTGATGGGTTGGCTGATTTTTCTTTTATTTTTGACCCTGAAATCCAGCCAATCCTGGTAGCCGCAATATTTACTCAACAGGTTCAGAATGTCTACCCTTGGCAAGCCATTATTTTCACTTTTAAGATGAGTATAAAACCACTTTTCACTAATCCGGCTTTGTACCTTTTCCATCAGGTCATCCTGAAAGCACTTAATTTCCTGTCCCTTCCAATGACTGATGTTTTCATGGTTTCCGGGATAACCTTTTCGCAAGGTAGCTGAAACCTCCTTCTTCAAAAGATCAAAAAGTAAAATGTCTGTTTTTTCGGACATGATAGTAAGATATAAAAAATTGAATTACCCCATAGAACGAACTGATTGTAAAATAATTTACAAAGTCTTTACAATTGAAAATCTCATATTTTTTTCATTAAAAAGCTAAGTTCCTTTAAGAATTTTATCCAAAATCAATCACTTAATTAAACTTTTTTAAAATGGAAAACTCAAGAAAACAATGGTTTAATCTGCTTGACACAACCTATTTGCTGTTCATTATTTCAATTATATGTTTTTCGTATTCATGTCATAATCGGGTAGGCCAATCTGCTTATAGACATCCGGTAAAGGAAGAGTCTGCTTCCAGGTCAGATTCTAAACGCACAGATGAAGAGAATCAAACCAATTCACCTCCACCTGTTCCGCCAATGGAAATGATTGAAGTTGAGGATGCTGAAGTTGAAATTTCATTGGATTTATCAGTTCCCGAGGAAGTGGTTTTTGAGGAGGTCTTTACCATTGTGGAAACCCAGCCATCTTTTCCGGCTGGCCATGGAGAATTTAGCACGGAAGAATACGATTATTATCAGGAAAACGATTTTACCAATCCACTCAACATGCCGCTATCTACTTTTTCAATTGATGTTGACAAGGCCTCCTATGCTAATGTCAGAAGATTTCTGAATGATCATCAAATGCCACCTTCCGGTTCCATTAGAATTGAGGAGATGATTAACTACTTTCCATACCAATATTCCGAGCCGGAAGGTGTCCATCCGTTCTCCATACATCACGAGCTTACTGAATGTCCATGGAATGAAAGGCATCAGCTTTTGAAAATTGGTATTAAAGGAAAAAGCATGCGGGAAAGTGATATCAAAGCCTCCAATCTCGTCTTTTTGGTCGATGTCTCCGGGTCGATGATGGATAAAAATAAACTTCCGATGGTTAAAAAATCGCTGAAGATTTTGGTCAAAAATCTAAAGGATCACGATAAAATATCAATTGTTGTCTATGCAGGGTCAGCGGGATTGGTCTTGCCAGCTACACCTGGTAATCAAAAGGATAAAATTCTAAATGCCATTAATAAACTATCAGCCGGGGGATCAACTGCCGGGGGAGAAGGAATTCAACTCGCTTATAAAATAGCCAGTGAAAACTACATTCCCAACGGAAATAACCGTGTAATACTGGCGACGGATGGAGATTTTAATATTGGAGTAAGCTCAACGTCCGAATTGGTTTCAATGATCGAGCAAAAGCGTCAGGAAGATATTTACCTGACCATCTGTGGTTTTGGATTGGGTAATTATAAGGATGGAAGAATGGAGCAGATTTCAAATTCGGGTAACGGGAACTATTTCTACATCGATGACATAACAGAAGCCAATCGGGTTTTTGATACCGATCTGATGGCCAATATGTTCGCTATTGCAAAAGATGTCAAGATCCAAATTGAGTTTAATCCGGCAGTTGTTGGATCGTATCGATTGATAGGTTATGAAAACAGGAAATTGGAGGCTGAAGACTTCGACGATGATTTGAAGGATGCCGGTGAATTGGGAGCTGGGCACACCGTTACTGCTCTTTATGAAATTATTCCGGCATCTATAGAGTCGGGAGAAAGCCCTATATCACTGAAATACCAGCAACCCACCTTAGTTGATTCTGAGGAAATGGCGACCATCAAATTTCGCTATAAACCGCTTAAAAGTGATGAGAGTGTATTAATCGATGAATCAATTAATCCCAATCTGATTTCATTCGATAAATGTAGCCAGGACACGAGATTGGCAAGCGCTGTGACAGCATTTGGCCTGGTTCTGAGAGAATCAAAATACAAAGGCAAATCGACCTTTCAACTTGCGACTCAATTAGCTGAACAAGTGAACGGAAAGGAATACGATGAATATCGATTTGAATTACTATCTCTCATCGAAAAGGCAAGATTACTATTGGAAAACCAATGATATAAATTCAATCAATATGCGGTTAGTTCAATTCAAGTTAAAATCAGGAGTATTTTTACTCCTGATTTTCCTCTCAAATCCTGTTTTTTCTCAAAACGAAAACATTGCTTCCAGCAAACAATTGAAATGGGACATCGAAACTCAGGAGAACTATGCTCTTTTATCAGACAATAGAGAAGACAATCTTCAGATTGCTTTACCAGCTTTAGAATGGTTGCTGGCAAATCAACCAACGTTGACAGAAAATATTTACATTTTTGGAGCGCAGATTTATAAGGGACTAATTGAAAAAACATCCGATCAGAATTTAGAAAAGCAGTATTTTCATCAACTCACTAATCTTTATCGCAATAGGACAAAGTACTACGGAGACGCTGAAAATAACACAATCAGATTTGTAAGGGATGTCTATCTGATTGGGAAAAAGGTCGAAGGATTGGAGAAAGATCAGCTGATAATTTTTGATAATATTCTTGTCAGGTATCCGAAGATGTTGGATTGTCAGTTAGGGCTGGCATACATGGATGTGGTACTCCGGAATTATACTTTTGAGAATATTAGTCAGGATAGCCTTTTTCATTATTATTTGAAGATAAGCGATTTGATCTCAGACAAACGGGAAGAAAATCCCGGTGATACAAAATGTATGAAAAACCAGGAGCTGATCGACAAGATTTTTGCCAGTAAGGTGAAGTTGAATTGTGAGGATATCCATAAAAAATTTAGTGAAAAGCTTTTGGATAAAAGCCGTTCCGGATACTATTCAAGGTTGGTTGTCAAGTTATCCATTCAGGCTGGTTGTACAAAAGAAGCTTATTTCCTTCCTGCATTGGAACATCTGTACAATGAAAAGCCGAGCCCGAAAGTTGCCATTTACCTGTCAGGTAAATTTGAACAGATGAATAAAAACGAGTTAGCTGAAAAGTATTTGATTGAAGCTATCCAGCACTCTCTGACCCAGCAAGAAAAGGTAGAACTGACTCTGGAATTAGCAAAATTTCATTCCCGGATGGGAGAAAAGAAAAAAGCCAGAGATAGTATCCGGGAAGTCCTGGTGCTACAGCCAGGAAATAAAAAAGCATTCGAATTATTGGGAGATCTGTATTTTGGTAGTTACGATGAATGCCGAAAAGGAAAAAGCAGGGTAGAGGACCGTCTGATTTTTATACTTGCATATGAGCAATACAAGCTGGCAGGTAATCTGGAGAAGATGAATGATGCCGGGAAACAATTCCCATCCGGCTCAGATATTCACATGGAAAACTTTCAAAAAGGAGATGAGTTAAATTGTGATTGTTGGGTTGACGAGAAAGTTGTTTTGGCAGGGAGGTAGAAGTGATTTATTGGGGTTGGAAGATGGAAGCGGGAAGCTGGGAGTTTGGTATGACATTTTCAACGATTGTCATTTACCCTTTTTCTAAATCCAATTATCATGTTCATCAGGTTAAAGGCGATATTATAATTATCGTAAAATTCCTCATTTGTTAAATATTTTCGCCTTTTCGCTTTATGTAAACAGGTTACTACTTCAGCTATAGATCGAATTGAGTACCCTAAAAACTTACTAAATTCTGGATTTGATTGGAGAATGGATCCTTCAGCAATATTTAAAGCTATTGAATCGGAAGCTCTTCGGATCTGTGAGGTAAGGTTGTACATTTCTGCTTTGGGAAATAGCGATGAAACTTGAATAATGTCCTCAGCCCAATCCATCGATTTTTGCCAAATCATCAAACTTTCAAATTTGAAACTAATTTTAACACCTATCTCTTTATCGTTAACTCTTTTCATTTTAGAGGAATGATTTTTATTATTCTATTTAAGTTAAAATATATAAGAAAATAACACCAATTTACTAAATGCCATGAAGTATATCACAAAAAAAATCTTCCAACTTCCCGCTTCCCACTTCTCACTTCTAGCTATGCACCACTTTCCACAAAAATTTGCTATGTTTATCGCGTAAAAAAATGTTGGAATTATGCGAAACACAGACTTTAGGATAGTTGCTTTTATAGCAGCTTTATTTTTTAAGTTTTCCTGTGCGGAAAAGGAGATTACGGATCTTACAAAAGAAAGTTTAATCCCAATTCCCGTTTCTGTAACAGCAACAGGAAGTTCATTTGAATTAAATGAAAATTCCGCCATCTACATTTCAGGGGATTCGGAGGAATTGATTGGAATAGGAGAGTATCTTGCTGATATTTTACGGCCTTCGACAGGGTACAATCTTCCTGTGAATTCAACGTCTCAGGCTCCTTCTTCAGGAAATATTTACATCAATCTTGAAGGTGATGAGGTATTGCTGGGAAATGAAGGTTATGATCTGACCATTACGGAGGATCTGATCACTTTAAGCGCTGACCAGCCTGCAGGATTGTTCTATGCCGTACAAACTCTTCGCCAATTGTTGCCAGCGAAGGTGGAAAACAATGGCAAGCAGGAAGGTCCCTGGAAAATTTCTACCGGAAACATCATCGATTATCCCAATTACACATATAGAGGTTCTATGCTGGATGTTGGCAGGCATTTTTTCGGTGTAGAGGATGTTAAGAGATACATTGACCTGATTGCTGCGTTTAAAATGAATGTTTTTCATCTTGGACTGACAAACGATCAGGGATGGAGAATAGAAATTAAATCATGGCCAAAATTGGCGGAAATTGGGGGAAGCACCGAAGTCGGTGGAGGTGAAGCTGGTTTTTATACGCAGGAAGACTACAAGGAGATTGTTCAATATGCCGCAGAAAGGTATATTACTGTTGTCCCGGAATTCGATATGCCTGGCCACACCAATGCGGCATTGGCTTCCTATCCGGAGTTAAACTGTGATGGCAAAGCCAGAGATCTTTATACCGGGATAGAGGTTGGTTTTAGTACTCTCTGTACGGACAAGGAAATTACCTACGAATTTTTGGATGACGTAATTGGCGAGATTGCAGCTATAACTCCCGGTCCTTATTTTCATATAGGAGGTGATGAATCTCACGTTACTCCAATGGAAGATTATAAACCATTTATTGCGAGGGCAGAAGAAATTGTGCATAAACATGGTAAATCCGTTATCGGCTGGGATGAAATTGCCCATGCAGAATTAGACCCGGGTAGCATCGCACAGGTTTGGGCGCGGGCCGAAAATGGAAAGATGGCTGTAGATCAGGGGTGTAAATTGATACTTTCTCCGGCAAATAAAACTTATTTGGATATGCAATACGATTCGACTACTCAGTTGGGGTTGCATTGGGCAGCCTATGTCGAAATTGACAGTTCATATATTTGGGATCCTGCAAAACTCTACCCTGGTATCGGAAAGGAGAATATTCTTGGAATAGAAGCGCCACTCTGGACTGAAACCATTACCAACATGGAAGAAATTGAATACATGGTTTTTCCCAGACTGCCAGGCATTGCTGAAATTGCCTGGTCGCCAGCTTCGCTCCGCGATTGGGAAACGTACAAAGTGAGATTGGGTAAATTTGCAAGCAGATTTGACAACATGGATATTAATTATTATGCATCCAAACAAATTCCGTGGGTGACGGATAGTGATTCATTGAAAACTTCAAATTAACTCTTAGAATATCAGCATAGTATTGTGATAAGTTAAATTTGAAAGTATTAACTTTAGCTAAACTACCTAATTCCTCATGAACAAACTGGAAAAGTGCTGGTAGATGGTTTTAACCCAGATGATGCTTTGATCACAGTCCGACATATATCGTTGGACCCAAAGGGCAAATTCCACTCAAATACGGAATTTGGGTTTAACTAACAATTTTGCCAATGTGTTCATATTTTGAGTTGCCCGTTTACTCTCATCAAAGAGGCATGTAGTTTTTGGTTCTTACATAATAGGATCATTAATTCCCCATAAATAAATGCAATAATAATCGATAAATAAATACTTATATCAACTAACCATTTAAACAAACTGACTATGAAAATCAAACAAAACAAAATGCAATGGGCGGTTAAAGGATTTGCCGTCTTATTAATCATTGGCGGAATTAGTTGCTCGAAATCGAAGAAAACTGAGACAGTGGCAGAACAGTTGCCTGTTGAAGAAGTAGAATTAATAGAAGAGGATATATGGATAATTGAAGAGCACAAGGTGAACGATATACCCATAACTTCTCATGGTAAAAAGGAATTGGCAGAACAGGATGGTGTGGATGCGGAAACGATCGATTCAGAAGCGGTTGCGGAAATGGAAGAAATGCAGGCTGAAATGGAGGATGTGAAGTCAGGTGAACTTTATGACATTTACACAATGGGAGTCATAGACCCGATGCTTCAGGAGGAAGATTTGGCGCAAGTTGAAGTTGTTGAAGCAGTGATTCCGCTGGAAGAAACCCAAACCATAACTGCCTACTCAAAAAAAGGTGAAGAAATTGCTGAACTGCAGGTTGTGAGCGGTGGTTCAGACAATGAAATTGAGCATATAGTCTTCACCGACAAAAAACATACGGATGTCTATGATGTTCAGGTGGGAATGACAGGAAAAGAAGTAAAAAATCTGAGGAAGGAATTGAAGCATATGGTGAAAAAAGGACAGGTATTCCTGTATCATGACGACTCAAACATTATGTATCTGATGGATGCTCAGGATATTGAAGGCAATGAAATTGCGGAAGCAGACATTGTAAATATGGAGGTTGATGCGATCATCTGGAAAGACAAAAAACATCATAAGAAGAAGGGCTGATTTTAACTGTTGTCAGCTCTCACATGAAGAATTAAAAAGTTCAAATGGTTCCTGCAACTTATCAGGGACCATTTGTTGTTTTAAAATAACCCTATGAAAACCACCATATTTATTGCTTTCCTGCTTTATTCATTTTTCTGTAGTGGTCAGGATGAAAATAAACACTCAGTCATATATGAGTCAGAAACCCTGGTTATTTCAAAGCTCAGTGATAATGTTTTTGTCCACATAACCTACCTGGATATTCCCGAATATGGAAAGGTGGCTTGCAATGGTATGATCTATCAAAATGATAGTGAAGCTATGGTTTTTGATACACCAGTGGACGATTCTGTCTCAATGGAATTGATCAACTGGATTCGCGATGACCTGAAATGTGAAGTCAATGGTGTTGTCATCAATCACTTTCACCTGGATTGTTTGGGTGGGTTAAATGCATTCCACGAAATGGGAATTCCTTCTTATTCGAGTCATCTAACAATAAAATTGGCTGAAGCCAATGAAAAAGCAGTACCCCAAAATGGGTTTGCGAAGGAATTAAAGCTGGATGTGGGAGGAAAAATTGTGGTCAATGAATATTTCGGAGAAGGGCACACTGCGGATAATATTGCTTGTTTTTTGCCTGATGAAAATACTATCTATGGTGGTTGCCTGATCAAATCCATGGGCGCTGGCAAAGGAAATCTCGAAGATGCCAATACCAAAGAATGGCCGGAAACCATTCGAAAGATCAAGGAAAAGTATCCGGATATCCAAACTGTTATTCCGGGACATGGCGAAAGTGGGGGATTAGAACTATTGGATTACACGATCGAATTATTTGAAGAAGAGTGAAAGATTGAATTACTTATTTGACTGGTTTTTACTATTTTGAGCAAATAATTCGCCAGTCAACTTGCTTAATGAAGAGGATACATCTTTTTGAATTTGAGGATTTTTCGTGGTTTCCAGGGTGGCTCAGAGAATGCATGACAAGATATATCATGGCCATTCATAAGCTACTCAATACAAGTGATGACCTTGCAGTCTTGTTATCTAAGTTATTGGGTCAAACGCATTCAAATCAAATCATTGATCTGTGTTCTGGTAGTGGGGGGCCTATGCTGGAAGTAAGGGAAATACTTATCAGTGAATATGGTTATAATGAATTGGATTTAACTTTAAGTGATCTATATCCCCACAAGGAAATTGCTTCCAGGATCAATAATTTCGGTAATCCAAAAATCAAATATGTTTTAGAGCCGGTGAATGCTGCCGATCTGGATAAAGATCAGAAAGGGGTACGGACACTTGTTTGCAGCATGCATCACATGAAGCGAGAAATTGCCAGGGAGATTTTGAAGGATGCATATTCAGCTAAACAGCCAATTTGTATTTTCGAGATCAGTGATAATGCTACTCCAAAATGGTTGTGGTGGATTGCAATTCCTATCAACTTTTTATCCGTTTTTTTTATCACACCTTTGGTTCGCCCGATGACATGGAAGCAAATTGTTTTTACCTATTTAATTCCGTTGTTGCCCATTTTTATCGCCTGGGATGGGGCGGTTTCCAATGCCCGGACCTATACACTATCGGATTTGGATGTGCTTTTAAAGGGGATGGAATCTGAATCCTACACCTGGGAAAAAGCCACGATAAAGGGAAAGGTTGGGAACAAGCTATATCTGCTGGGATACCCGATTGGCGAGAAGCAATTCTGAAGTTACCTAAATCGCTCCCTTCTTTGCTTACCTCTAAATCTTAAAGTACGATCAATTATCTGATCAAATTTTTTCTTTTGACCTTCATCACAAAGTTGATATACACTGGTAAGATGTTGATAAAGAGCTATCTCTTTCGTTTTTTCAAGGTCAGCTATTTTGTTGATCAATGAATCGCTATGGATGGTTGGATCTGAAATGCTTTCGTGCAACAGTTTTCTGCACTGGAAAATTTCCTCAAAAATTTTTCTCTGTTCAGTCCGAAAACTTCTAACCAATTTTCTGTATTCTCCTGTTTGAACAGAGTCAAAATCAATTTCCCTGATCATAAACCTTTGCTCTAATCTATGTGATCGGTTCTTACCTCTTCGATCAGGTCTTTTGAACCATATAATACTTATAAGTATAAGGTTAACTATAATTAAAGCAATAACAGACAATGCCAGTATTTTATTCGATTTCATAATTGTATTCAATTAAATCCGAACCATCGTACCAATCTTCCGCCAGGCTTTCAATAGGAGTTTCCTGACTTTCATAGAGCAAATCGCTTTTAGTAAGAATATAGCCATTTAACAAAGTGATCACAATCATTGCTGCAATTCCATATTTCAATCGATGATACCAAACATCATTTGATTGACGAACAAAACTGACTTTTTGGAAAAGTTCCTCGCTAAATCCGCTGGGGGCATTCACTCTGCTGATTTGATCGAGGCTGCCTAGCGTTTTTTCTATTTCTTCATTTATCTTCATAGTATTCTTTTAGTTTGCTTCGGAGGTTAAGCTTTGCACGATGCATAAGAGATTCTATTGATGAAAGGCTTTTCTCCATTACCTTGCTTACTTCTTCATATGTCAATCCTTCAACTTTGTGCAGGGTGAAAGCTACTTTCTGAAGTTCCGGAAGCTGGTCAATGGCTTGAAAGAGGATAGCCGATCTCTCCTTATTTTCCAATTCCACGCCTGGATGATAAAAGTAACCCGTTTGAAAATTTTGATTTTCCAGCGTCGAATCGATTTCCATTGGATTCGTTATTCGCTTTTTCCTTTTTGATTTTCTGATCTCTTCCAGACTAGTGTTGACTGCAATGCGGTAGATCCAGGTCCCAAGAGATGATTCCCCTTTAAATTTTTCCATATTTCTATAAACACGGATGAAGACATTCTGGGCGGCATCCCTGGCATCTTCTTCATTTTTTAAAAATCCAAGACAGGTATTATACACCCTGTCCTGGAATTCATATACAATATCTTCAAATGTCTGATCAGGGATCACAAATTACCAGTTTCTGCCTCGATGTTTTGGACCATGATGGCGTGCCATCATATCGAATTTCATTTTTTGTTCATCATTGAGAATGCTGCGTACTTCGATGCGGTGATTGACTCGTGCAAGCATAAGCTCTGTTCTGATTTCACCCATTTTATTCACTGTTTTTTCAATGGATTTTTGATCAATTTGATCATTGTTCATCAGATCGTCAAGTTTTACCTGCTCTGTTTTTAATTGATCGCGAAGCTCCTGTGTAGCACTGAAGTGAGCAACTCTCATTTCATTTATTTTAGCTTGCTGATCGTCAGTCAATTCCAGTCTATCAGAAAGATTATACCTTTCCCCTCTGTTAAAGTCACCTCTTTGTCCCGATCCACGTTGGGCAATGGCCATGTTTCCGATTAACAAAGCTATTACCATTCCTGCAATTAATTTCGTTTTCATTTTTCTTTTCGTTTTAATTTACCTTTTAGATGCAGCGGGTGAGAAAAACTTGCGGTGACTATTGAAAAAAAAGTTATAAGAAGGAATTCCCGCACTTGTCACTTGTCGGTAGCGAATATATTTCAAACCCTTGGTTGGTGTCTCACCACCAAACCAACCAAGGTGTTTCATCAACCAAAAAAAAGCGTTGAAATGGTAGAGATATTTTGAATGATAAAATTGAATTGAGAGGTAGAGCTTGGTAAGGACACCAATCTAGGATAGAGATTATAGTGAATAAAAAAACCATCGATTTTTTGTCGATGGTTTTTGTTCATGGGTTGATGTCATCACAACATCTGGTCAATTTGTCTAAGGTCTTTCCACTACAACTGCATGACTGCTTAGCGGCTTATCTTCGATGCCAAAATGCTCAATCACTTCATAATAATTGCTGTAGTCTATATTTGCAACCCTTCCTCCATAATAGTCCGAAGGAACGATGACCACTCTTGCTATCCAATCACTTAATTCATTATCACCTAGTTGACTTCTGTCAAAATCAGAATCAATAAAGAGTTTGACATCAACAGGGGTAAAATCATAGTTATATTGCATTGTCCCGAATTCTGTAAAAATTGTGTTCGGGAGGGCCCTCCAGATGGGTGTTTCACTTTCCACTCCCCACAATAAATAGACTAGTGCTACATCTGATTCAAAAACCACAAGTTCTTCCGGAAAAGGTAGCAGAACTTCATATCCATTTTCTTCTGAGAAATTAATATTTTCATATTCTATGGTTACACCTATCAAACCATCTAAACCATCTTCTCCATCCTGCCCATTTTGACCTGGAGGTCCTTCAGGGCCTGGAGGGCCTTCCGGTCCTTCGCACGCAAAAAATGTTAACATAAAAGCCAGGCAAATAAAAGGTATTGATTTCATGATCTTAATTTTTTTATGAATAAAACTTGAACAAAAGGTATTCAAAGGCTGTGCCAAAACAAAGAGATTAATTTTTCCTTCAAAGAAGAAATATTTGCAATATGTTTATTTACAATGAGTTATGGTTCAAATAAATTGAATTTATTTTTGCTTGTAATGAATTTCGGGAAGTTCTCTTAATCTTTTTGCGGCTCCTTCTGCAGTAATATCACGCTGTGGCTCCCCCAACATTTCATACCCGACCATGAATTTCTTTATGGTCGCAGATCTCAATAAAGGTGGATAAAAACACATATGAAAATGCCAGTAAGGATGATCCTTTCCATCAGTTGGAGATTGATGGATTCCTGCAGAGTAGGGGAAAGAAACCTCAAACAGGTTGTCGTATTTGATGGTCAGCCTGCGATAAATTTCAGCAAAAGCATTTTTCTCTTCCTCCGTCATGTCTAAAATACTTTGAAAATGTCTTCGGCTAACGATCATGGTTTCAAAAGGCCAGACTGCCCAGAAAGGCACCAATGCGACAAAATGATCATTCTCCACCACAACCCTTTCTTGCTTGTCAATCTCTGCTTTCAGGTAATCGCTTAGCAGGCTTCTGTTGTGCTTGTTAAAATATTTTGACTGATTGTGTAATTTCTTTGCCGGCTCCTGTGGGATGTCACTTTGTGACCAGATCTGTCCATGCGGATGGGGGTTGCTGCAACCCATGATCTGACCTTTGTTTTCAAATATCTGAACGTAGTTGATTTCAGGATTCCCGCCCAGGATTTTATATTCTTCTATCCAAAGATCCACTACTTTACGAATTCCGGAAACTTCCATTTCAGGAATGGTCAGATCATGTCTGGGAGAAAAGCAGATTACTTTACAAATACCGCTCTGACTGGAATATTGAAATAGCTCATCGTCGCTGTTATGTTGTTTTGGAGTATCTTTTAACAGGGCTGAAAAATCATTTGTAAAAGAGTAAGTGTCGGTATAATCTGGATTTTTCTCGCCATTTGCCCTTGTATTTCCAGAACATAGATAGCATGTTTCATCGTATTTGGGTCGCTGCTCCTGCGCCGATTTTTCCATTTGTCCCTGCCACGGTCTTTTTGACCGATGTGGGGAAACCAAAACCCATGTGTCGGTAAGTGGGTTGAATCTTCTGTGAGGATGTTCGGTTATGTCAAATTGACTCATTCAAAAATAGTTAAAAGTTGAAAGTAAATAGCTGAAAGCTCAAAGCTGAAAGAAGCTACAGGTTGCGAGTTGCGGGTTACCAGTTCTTAACCTGTAACCCGCAACCCGTAACTGGCAACTCACAGTTTGCTCGTTCCATTCTCAATGTTCACAATGTACGTCTCCAGTTCTATTCCTTTGTCTTTAAGATAGGATTCCGACATGAAGTTGATGAATTGATCCTGTCGGCTTCTGTTGACAAGATTGATGGTGCAGCCACCAAATCCACCACCCATCATCCGGGAGCCGATAACATAGCCTGTGTCCTTTGCTTTTTCAACCAAATAATCCAGCTCATCGCAGCTCACTTCATAATTGTGGCTTAGTCCATCATGCGTTTCATACATGTCTTTTCCAAATCCAACCAAGTCGTTATTTTGTAATTTCTCACAACTATCGATCACCCTGGCAATTTCATTTATTACGTATAAACATCTTTTGTATACAACAGGATCCATCTCCTTTTTCACGGATTTCAACTGTTGTGATGTGGCATCCCTTAGTGAATCGATATGGTCAAAGTGTTTTTGGAGAATGGAGACACCAGTTTCACATTCCTGCCGTCTGGTATTGTATTCGGACGATGCCAGGGAATGTGCTACCTTAGTATTACACAAGATGACTTCGTAATCGACAAGTTTGAGAGGAAAATACTCATATTCCAGCGACCGGCAATCCAATCTGAAAACATGGTCTTTCTGACCAAACATACTGGCAAACTGGTCCATAATCCCACATTTTACGCCGGCGAATTCATGCTCTGCCATTTGTGCTATCTTCACCATTTCTTCCTTATCCAATCCGAGGTGCCAAAGCTCATTGAATGCAAAAACAAAAACGCATTCCAAAGCTGCAGAAGATGATAGCCCTGCGCCAAGAGGTACATTACCTCCGAAAACACAGTTGAACCCTTCTATCGATTTGCCCTTTTTGTTAATTTGATCAATGACGCCCAGGAAATAATTTGCCCAGCTAACACTGGAAGGAGAAACTTCATGGATGTCAAATTCTATGGATTCATTAAGGTCGTAAGAATGGACGGAACATTTGGTGCTTCCACTTTTTTCGATTGCAATGATAATTTCTTTATCTATTGCGGCCGGAAGGACAAAACCATTGTTATAGTCCGTATGCTCTCCAATAAGATTAACCCTTCCCGGTGAACGAAATAGGGAAGGGTTAGTCCTGAATTTATTAATAAACGTTTCTTTTAACTTTTGATGCTGCATAAATAATTAAAATGGTTATCTACCAGAAAAATGCATACAAAAACGCCAAAATTATAATAATTGCAAATGCAGCAACATTAAATTTCGGATCGGTTTCGAATGTTGATTTTTTCAATGGTATTCCTTTAGGATCATTCTGACCTTTACCTTCTCGTAAGCTTAAAATGACCATGATCAATACTGTTAATATAAATGTGATTCCCATTTGATCCATGAATGGAAGTCTTGGGAAAAGCCACTCAATGTTTGAGCCTTCTGCGATCCAACCTTTGCTACCAATTTTCAGATAGAAAGCAATTGGAATGGAAGCAAGAGCTCCGATAATGGCGGCCTTATTAGTTGTTTTCTTCCAGAAAAGACCCAGCATGAATATAGCCAGAATACCCGGGCTAACCAGTCCTGTGTATTCCTGGATGAACTGAAATGCCTGATCGATCCCTCCAAGGAAAGGAGCCAGAAAACAACCTATAATCAAAGCAATTGTAGCTGAGATCCTTCCAACAGAAACAATTCTTCCTTCTGATACCTCCTTGTTAAACCAGGGTTTGTAAATATCCATGGTAAATATGGTAGCGGTGGAGTTGAGCATGGATGCCAATGACGAAACAATAGCCGCTGTCAACGCTGCTAGCACAAGCCCCTGTAAACCAACTGGAATAAATTGGTTGATTAACCATGGAAATGCCTTGTCATTTTGAATTTGTGTAACTCCATTCACATCTTCCAAAAACATTGGCGCAACAGTAGAGTTAGAAATAGCGCCCTCCGGCCCGGCATTGATGACAAATGCTACGATTCCCGGAATAACTACGATTAGAGGAATGATCAATTTCAAAAAGGCTGCAAAGGCTATTCCTCGTTGAGATTCTTTCAAACTTTTTGCTGCCAGTGTTCGCTGAATGATGTACTGGTTAAATCCCCAGTAGTAAAGATTGGCAATCCACATACCACCAATTAAAACAGCCAATCCCGGAAGATCCCAATAGGCATCCGTTCCATTTGGTGTAATAATCTCTCCTTTCCTCAGGATCATGGAAAATTTCTCCGGAGCTCTATCCATTAAAATGCTAAACCCATCCCATACTGAATTGTCCGGGGATAAATGGCGAAGAGCAAAAACAGTAGTTAACAATCCACCAATAATCAGCATAACTACCTGGAAAACATCCGTCCAGGCAACAGCTTTTAGTCCTCCCCAAAGTGAGTAAGCTGCAGCAAATAGAGCCAACCCAATGATACTTGGAATAACCAGATCGCCCTGGCCTCCACCGATTATTGTATCCAGGGCCTTAGCCCCCAAATACAGGACCGATGTCAGGTTGACAAAGGTGAATAGCGCGATCCAGAATACCGCCAGAATTGATTTTAAGTTCGTACTATATCTTTGTTCCAGGAACTCAGGAATGGTGTACAATTTCTTTTCGATAAATATGGGTAAAAAGAATTTCCCGACGATCAATAAGGTAAGTGCAGCCATCCATTCGTATGAGGCAATGGCTAAACCGATGGCAAATGCCGAACCAGACATTCCGATCATTTGTTCAGCAGAAATGTTGGCAGCAATAAGGGATGCCCCAACCGCCCACCAGGGTAAAGCTTTGCTGGCTAAGAAATAATCCTTTGAATCTTTTTTATGTCCTTTTTTCTCCCGTGAAACAAAAAGGCCAATCCCGATAATTATTAAGCAATAAACAATAAAAATTATGACATCAAGGGTAGAGAAATTTTCCATTTTGATAATTTTAGATATGTCAAAAAAGTTAGATTGCGAATATAGGAATTAATGATATTTATCTTTAAAAAATTGGTTATTTATTCATTTACGACCTCTAAACCAAAAGAAGCCTCAATTCGCTCTTTACTTTTTAAGAAAAATAATCCCTGTTTATTGTTGAATGCATCGATGCAACAGGTTTGTGGCTCAATGGCGATAGATTTCCTGTGAGGGGGTGTGAATATCTGTAAATAATTCAACTTTTTCTCACCGGTTTCCTGCCAAAGTCTTAAGGATATGCCTTTCCCGCTTTTTAAAAATGTTTCACAGATCTCCCCCGTTTTTGTGATTTCGAAACAATCATCTAATGAAACATCATTTAGAGAATTTGGTTTGTCAAACTCATGGTAGATGGTTGGTTCACCTTCCGGGATCATTTGATCATTAACTTTGAACCGATTAACGGGAGGTAGTTTGAGCATTAGGTCATCTACATCGTCTCCAAATTGCAGATAAGGATGCCATCCATATCCGAAGGGTATTTTCTTTTCCGATTTATTGGTGAAAGTAAATCTACAGGAAAACCCTTTTTTAATATCCAGTTCAAAAATAATTTCAGTATCAAAGGCGAAAGGGAATCCTGCATCTTCACCATTATAATGGTTTGTGAACTCAATAATTGCTTTTTCATCATTGAGTGAAATGTCTTTTACACTAAATGAAGACTTATAAACCAAACCATGTAAGGCATTGTTGAGTGGCTTTTCATTGATGTCCAGCTGAAATGTTTGACCATCAATTTGGTATTTTCCATCTTTGATCCTGTTGGGAAATGGAGCAAGAATTGTACTTTTATAGGCATTATTATGAATAAGATCATCTTCACTTGTAGCTCCTTCGATGATGTTTATGCCCTTAATTGTTAATGATCTGAGATGTGCCCCTATTTCAGGAATTACTTCTATCTGAAACTGATGATTTGAATGACGAACAATCAAGGCTTCGAGCGAGCCAAACTTTCTGGTTTCTTTGCTGAACATTAGGTTAAATTTTGCTTCAAAATATTTTTACATTACATGAATGAGGTTTAACTTTCTATGTATGTAAATTGTAAGGGGCAAAGATATAAATTGCCTTTATTCTTCGCTGAAGATATTTGATTATTATCAAATAATACAAACGGGATAAATTTAGTTAACTTAAAGGAAGAAATTCATATGGCTATTTCATTGCAAAGAATATTCGAAATGGCAGATATTATTCATGATCACAATCTGACAATACCGAGAAATATTCACTTAAGTGAAAAATCGGATGGATTGAGTATTGAATACAGCTGGTTTAAATTAAAATATCTTCTGGTTTTACTTCTGTTTCCATTGTGCTCCTATATTGTGGTTCAATCGCCCTATGTTGAGGGTAATATAAATGAGATCACTTTTCCTGTTTGGATTATTATTCTTCTCAACATAATCGCAGCATATTATTGCTTGACAAAGGTGCTGAACACCACAGAAATTCAGGTTAACTATAATCGAATTGTCATAAAACATGGTCCTTTACCAATGGAAAGGGACCTGATTATCAAGAGATCTGATCTTACCCAGCTGTATGTTACTAAAAGGAGACTGGCACATCGGTATTATCTGTACTCGTCCACTTACCAGGTAAACGCAATACTTTCCAATCAGCATGTTGTGACCTTGGTAAAGGGTCTTTATGAACCAGAACAGGGACTTTTTATAGAAAGGAAAATAGAGAAGTTTTTGGGTATTACTGACATCTCAGTCGAAGGTGAGGTTAAAAAAGATTAATCTCATGACAATTTAATTGGTTGGATAATTGTGGGTAACTATCGATTAAAACTAAAAGTTCATCTGTGTTTTTATGATGATCGGCATGAAGGGCTTGATGAAAAAAAGGATGTTTGAGATCATTTTTTTATTAAATACGGTGATTTTTTTACATGATTAAATATTGACTGCAGGGAAAGAATAGCTACTTCTTTTTACACATTTGTATTAATAGCCGAGACCAATTTTTTATCATATGGAAAGTTTTTACATTTTTTACAAGGTCTGTATTGTTTTGCTTTTGGATAGCTTTCCTTCGATCAGCGGAACGAAAACTTCCATTTTCTTTTTTATTGCTTTGGTTTTTGTAACCCTTGTTTTGTTAATCGCAATCAATCACTTAGCTAAAAAAGGATCAAAAAAATATTTCTATCAAAACCTTTCAGGAATATTGAACCGGCATAATCCCATTGAATTTCGGGAAAGACCTGGCGAAATCAATGAGCGCGATCTTACTTTGACCAGAACTTTTACAGATCTGAAGAGCTATGTGAAATCTATCAGGGGGCTTGCACAATTAGGAATGAAAGATGAAAATCTATCCAACCGGGTAAATTACTTTCATATGATCCAGGAAACTTCTCTAAATCTGGAGGAAGCACTAAATGAGTTGCTAAAAATTGGAGTGAGAAAAAGGGAGAAAGTCCATTTTACTAAAATGAAGTTGGCTAGATTCCTGGACGAATTAAAAAGTGAACTGGAGGATAAATCCGAATTTGATGCGATCAACATCAGGATGGATGTTGATGTGGATATAGAGGTTTATTCAGATCGTTCTCTTTTGCGAACAGTTTTTCAGAGTATTTTGGAAAATGCTGTCAAATTCAGAGATATGAGTAAAAAAATCTCATTTGTCAGGATAACTGCAATGAAGCAAAGTGAATTAGTTTCAGTAACCATTAGTGATAATGGAATCGGAATAGTAGAGGATCATATTCCAAGAATATTTGACCTGTTTTATCGTATCCAGCCCGCAGAAAGTGGCAAAGGTTTAGGCTTATATATTGTGAAGGAAACGTTAAAATGCCTTCATTCCGGAATAAAAGTCCATAGCGAAAAGGGAAGAGGAAGTATTTTTATACTGGAGATTCCAACTACAAAAGATTCTTACCTTATCAGGAACTCAGCCATTCAAAATGAAATGAGACAAATTGAAAATTGATGGCGAAAGTCTGTTCTCTTGAAAATTAATTAATGCTGTCAATGCCCTTTCTTTTTTCCAGGCCAATGTGTTTAAAATAGGTCGGGTTTAAACCTGTGATCTTCTTAAATTGGTTTGACAGGGCCTGCACACTGCTATAACCGAGTCGATCGGCAATTTCACTTAGTGTCAGCTCATTGTAAACCAGTAATTCTTTGACTCTTTCTATTTTTTGTAAAATGAAATACTTCTCAATGGTTAAACCCTCTACAGATGAAAATAAATTTGTAAGAGTAGAATAATCTTTCCCAAGATCTCTCGACAAATAGTGCGATAAATTTTCGTGGAAGTTTTGAAGCTTATTACCATAGATCAAGTCAATTATACTGCCTTTTATTTTTTCAACCAGGGCAGAATTCTTATCCTGTAGTAGCTCAAATCCATTTTGGTCCAATATTTCTTTGATTTTAAGCAAGGGCAATTGCTGGTCATTTTTCAATTCCGCTACACCCAGGTTTACAGATATTGGCTGAAGGCCGATTTTTTCCAGCTCTTCACGAACTACTTTAATGCACCTTGGGCATACCATGTTTTTTATGTAAATCTTTTGAGTCAACATTTTTCACAGATTTGCCAATACAAATATAGGGCATTTATTAGCGGGCATAAAAAAAGCTTTGAACGACTTGTCCAAAGCTTTTTGAATACGATGATTATTAAAACTTAGATTCAGATTTTTTCAACCGGTTCGTCATTATTGTTTTTATTATTGACTACCTCAACGAAATTTTTCACTGGCTTCGAGTTGTGATTGAAGTTCAGCCCAATGATTTCAAGGTCAATATTGCTATGTTTTGCATGTTCTTTAAAATCATCCAGGATCTCCTTCACATCATAGTCCATGTTTTTATTTCTTGAACCATCAATGACCAGTTTTGAGCCTTCAGGAACACTATCAAGAGTCTTCATGATTCCGGCTTTATTAATAAACGATATGTTTTCAGCCAACTCAATTTTTATGGTTTCACCATCATGATGCTCTTCCGGCTCAAAATGATAGGGCCTTTTATAATTTTCATAAAGGATATGAAAGATAGCTACCAACATTCCGGCGCCAATACCCATTAGCAGATCTGTTCTCACAATGACCACAATTGTTACGATAAATGGTAAAAACTGAAACCATCCGGCACGGTACATGCTTTTGAACAAACTTGGTTTTGCCAGTTTATACCCCACGACAATTAGAATCGCTGCCAAACTTGCCAGAGGGATCATGTTTAATATTTTTGGAATAAACGCTACGCAAAGTAGCAATAACACACCATGTGAAATGGTTGACAATTTTGACACTCCGCCAGACTGAACATTGGCAGAGCTTCGTACAATAACCTGAGTTACGGGAAGGCCACCTATCAATCCGCTGAGCAAATTACCTACACCCTGGGCTTTTAATTCCCTGTTCGTAGGAGTGATCCTTTTATATGGATCCAGTTTATCTATTGCCTCAACTGATAAAAGTGTTTCAAGGCTTGCTACCACAGCTATTGTAATGGCAACAATCCAGACTTCTGAACTTGTGATTGCACCGAAATTGGGAAAAGTAAATTGTTGAAAAAAGCCCTGTATGCTTTCAGCAGCAGGGATATTGACAATTTGTTCGGGTTTCAAGGCAAGACTTGGGATATTTTTGAAATATAGATGCAACCCCAAACCAGTAATTACAGCAACAAGCTGCCCTTGTATAATCTTAGTAAAAGAAAACTTTTTCATAAAGGGCTGTTCCCACAAGATGAGAATGATCAGTGATATGGCTGCAATAATCAAAGGGCCAGGTGAGATGAAATTCAGCATATTCCCCAGTTCTGAAAAAGTTGTTTCCCCATCCGGTTGATTAAAGGAAATATCCCCTTCATAATCCGCATCATAACCAAAAGCGTGAGGGATTTGCTTTAACGCAATGATGATACCAATACCGGCCAGCATTCCTTTGATGACTGATGAAGGGAAGTAATACCCGATGATCCCAGCCTTGGCAAATCCCATAATCAACTGGATGACGCCGGCAATTACCACAGCGAGAAGAAAGACCTGATATGAGCCAAGATCTTGTATGGCCGTCAATACGATTACAGCCAACCCTGCGGCAGGCCCGCTTACTCCAAGTGATGAATTACTAATAGATCCTACTACGATACCACCGATGATACCAGCTATAATTCCCGAAAATAAAGGTGCGCCGGATGCCAGGGCTATTCCCAAACACAACGGAACAGCGACCAGGAATACGACAATACTAGCAGGGAAATCCTTGTTTAAATTTTTGAATAAATTCTGTTTACCCATGATGACAGATTAATTTTTTAATGTTTTGACCTAAATGTGCAATAAATAGTGCTAAACGATCAGAATAATGAAATATCATTGTACTCTGAAGGCGAATACTGTTGGTAGAATTACCGTTAAGTAATCTTACTTTTAACAGAAAGTTATTTCCGGAGGGGGGCAGGCTGGTGGATTGACATGGCTATGCCAATTGTCACAAACAACTTCAGGTATATTTCGGGCCTGAATATAGATAATTTGGTGTTCAGGACTATAATTGAGAAGCTCATACTTCTCGCTCTCTTCTTTTTCCTTACTTTCTTTTTCTGATTCAATATCGTCTGCCAAGACTTCGTAATCTACCTGAAAAGTGAAATTGAATATTTCTTCCACTACATTGCTATTCACCGAAACCATAAACATGAACAGCAGAATACAGGCAAAAAATGAAGATGTCTTTGGCTTTCGCATCTATTGATTAAATCTAATCTCCCTACAAAAGTACGGATTTAATATTTCTAAAATAAAAAATTGTTACGAAAGGATGTATTTTTTGTTTGACAGGTGCGGTTTAAATATTATTGATTTCCTCAAAAAAGTACAATTTAAATATTGTATTGCGTAAAAATGACGAATAAAAATTTGGCTTTCGTATCCATTCCCCAATTTAATTTTAGACCATAGACAGTCATGGATTCATTCGAATTACCAATAGGACATAGAACATTTTTTATGCTTCAAAGATCCTTTTTGCTCATGTTAATTTTTTTGATTGATACATTCCATAAGAAGGTTTTAATTGAAAAATACAAATTGCTGAGATTATTTGATTTTCCGGCCGGTTAAAAGATGCTGTTTTTCAGAAGTCTTATATTGATCAAAATTAAATATAAAATACAACGATTAAAGAGTGTTTTTTTGTAATATAGCCGGCCAAAGTAAACACACAGTTTTTAGACATAGTTAGTCCAACGCGCAAATTAATTTTTAACTTAACTAATAACTATGGCGAATCTCCGCATTTATTTAGAAGCAATTAAAGAAAAAGGAAAGTATCAATTGAAGCTTTCTGACAGTGATGGTAATTCCGGCATTGACAACCTGATCTCAAAAGCCAAACCTAACGCAAAAGTGAAATGGGAACCCAAACGGCACGCTGATCTAAAGATCACCAAAATCTCTAAAATTGGAGCCAAAGATGGAAGTGATGATATTTTTGGTAAAACACTTAAGCCCGTCGGTAGAAACTGGAGGGGGATCGTAAAAGCTGATGCAGCAGGAAAAGAGGAGGAATATTTCATTCATTACTATGTGAAAGGTGAAGATAAGGAACAGGTTTGTGATCCTCTGATAAGGGTCCCGCCTGATGATGAAAATGATGGCGGTTAATACTCGATTAGCAACTCTTTTCTTATTATTTGTCTGTATTGTTGAAATTGGGTATTCACAAATTTTAAATGCTGGTACGGCAGATAGCTTAAAACTCATATTAGGTCAAAATACTTTTACTTGTGTGGAGGAAGAAATTGACCTATATATTGATATTGCCAAATATGAAACCAATTCACACGAAAAGATAGTTTACGCACAAAAGGCTTTAGACCTCGCCAAATCCAACGATAATGCTCGTTCAGAGGCGAGGGCTAAATTTCTTATTGGTCAAACATATTCGGTTCAGGGTGACATCGATAAAGCACTGGAAATATTATATGATTGTCTCCGGCTTTATAAAAACCTGGGAAGAGAAATAGGTATTGCAAACGTAAAATTTGAATTAGGCTCCATATATCATAGAGAAGGAAGGTACAGGAATGCATTACGAAATTTTAAGGACGCTTATAAACTTTATAGTTTAAAAGATAATGCTATTGGTCAGGCTTCTGCATTGTCAAATATTGGGGAAACATTCAGGTATTTAAACGATTTTGATTCCGCTCTTTATTACTTCTCCTTATCATATCAAGCATATGATGCGATAGATTATGTCTTAGGACGAGCGTATTCACTAGGAAATATAGGTCTGGTTTATGCTGAGATTAATCAAAACGACTCAGCTGAAAATTACATCCGGCAGGCTTCGGAAATGCTGGAAGAATTAGGCGATCGGTATCCTATTGCAGTTTATCAAACCTATATGGCCGATATTTATAAGGATAAAGGTGATTGGAATGCTGCACTTGGCTATGCTCATAGTAGTCTTCAAATATCAGAAGAAGAAGGTTTGAAAGAGCAGATTCGTGATGCAAGTTTAAAACTTTCGGAATTGTACCATGAAAACGGAGACTTTCAAAGGGCTTTTGGGTATCAGTCACAATACATTGCTTATCGGGACAGCATCAACAATGAGGATATTATTCGTAAAATGGCTGACTTGCGTATGGAATACGAGATGTCAAAAAAGCAGGTGGAGGTTGATTTGCTACAACAAAAACGAAAAAATCAACAGTTGATCATCATTGGCTTATCTATAATTTCTGTTTTGATAGGTATATTAGCAATCCTCACTTATAGAAATAATCTGGCAAGAAGAAAGACAAACAGGTTGCTTCACAAAAATAAAGAGGAAATCGAAGAACAACGCGACAAGCTGGAGAGCCTTAACGGAATGAAGGATAAATTTTTTGGCATTATCTCTCACGATCTGCGAACCCCTGTCAACTCACTTCAGGGAATAGCTCACCTGTTAAAACATCACGCCAACTCTAAAAATACTGAAGAGGTTGATCAGCTAACCGATTTGGTTGATAAATCGATTAATACGCTATCCACCCTTCTCGACAACTTACTTAACTGGGCGCTGACACAACAGGGAGCTTTGCCCTATCATCCACAAAAGGTAGCGCTAAAACCTGTTATTAATAATGCATTAGATATTTTTAAGAACGCTGCTGAGGCTAAATCCATTCAGTTAAAGTCGGAAGTTTCAGATGATGCTATAGCATTTGTGGATGAAGATAGTATCCATTCTTTGCTACGAAATGTGATAAATAATGCTGTTAAGTTTACCTTGAAAAAAGGCGAGGTATTTGTTACGGCATTTAGGAATGGTGAAAAGGTAGAAATTGTAATTTCTGATACAGGGACAGGAATGGATGAGTATCAGCTGAAAAATCTTTTTAAAATTGACAAAAAGAAAGTGAGCAAGGGCACTTCAGGTGAAAAGGGTTCAGGGCTAGGAATGCTTCTTTGTAATGAGATTGTCAAACTAAATAATGGGAAAATTCGCGCGGAAAGTGAGTTTAGCAAAGGCACTAAAATATTCATTGAATTACCAGCAGCCAGATTTTCTTAATACCATAATTGAATCAAACTGAAATCTTTCTTCCATGTCCTCAGTAAAACCACATCTTAAAAGATGATCTTTTTTCTATGGTTACTATTATTAACACGCATTTTTCTGTTTTTCACATGAATAATGAGGATAACTTCTGTTATTCAATAAGTTATGTCATGGTTAAGCGTCTCCTACCCATTTGAAAATCCTATCCCATCGGATCCTTGAGAAATATCCTTCACTTTCATTGGAATTTGTAGACCAGTAAATGAACAAAGGTTTGCCAACGATATGATCTTCGGGTACCAATCCCCAAAATCGGGAGTCCAGGGAATTATGCCGGTTATCTCCCATCATAAAATAATAATCCTGTTTGAAAGTATATGTTTCGATTGGCGAATCATTTATATATAATTTACCACCCTTTAGTTCTGCATTTTCATTTCCATCAAAATATAAGATGGTGTTCCCATATCGCTTCAAGTTCTGTTCATCCAATTCAATTATATCGCCGGCTTTAGGTATATAAAGAGGTCCATATTGGTCGATGGTCGATGATTGTTCGATATCACCAAACATTTCTTCCGATGGATTAGGTTCTTCATAAATCCGTTTTGAAACGCTATCTATGAATGGCATTTCCTGCAATTGATGTGTTTTTTCCGGCGAAGTAAAGATGATGTAGCCACCATTCACTTTGTGAAAATCAGAGATTTTCTGGTCATAAAAGAACCGGTCTCTGATGACTGTATTTGTCTTCAGAAAATAACTCCATTGTCCCGTATTACTTAGCTGGTAATCAATTTCGTTAACCACAATCTTACCGTTGACGATCTGCAAAGTGTCTCCAGGTTCGCCAACGCATCTTTTTACGTAATAAGTTCTCAAATCTACCGGATGTTCATGAACTTCAGCGGGATAATTGAATACTACGATGTCGTTCTTTCGAACATTCGAAATAGCTGGTAATCGCCAGTAAGGCAAGTCGATCCAATCCAGGTAAGAGGGAATATTTGTTCCCCAAATCGTTTGATGGGTGAGAGGAATTTGTAAAGGTGTCTGAGGCAAACGTGCTCCATAGTGAAATTTGCTCACGAACATATGATCTCCTACTAACAAGGTGGCTTCCATTGAGGGAGTCGGGATAGCATAGGCTTTGACGAACAATGCACCGACGACCGTTGCCACCGTAACGGCAAATAGCAGGTCTCCGAACAAACTCCTGAAAAAATTCTTCTTCTTTGACGTCTTTGATTTCATAAAAATGAATTTGATTAATCTCAATAACGGTAGATTATCCTCAGGTGTCAGAATTTTTGATAAGTGGAGTGATGGAGGAACTGAATGGTGGGTGTCCTATTCTTTGCGTTTGTTCTTCCCTTGAAAAAAATACACATATACAACAAGGGAAACCATTCCATAAATCATGATAAATGTATCAGCAATAGTGGAAGGATGCATCATAATAAATGTTTTGACCACATAGTAGATCAGGCAGCCAAAAAAGCTGGTCATCCATATCAATTGCCAAGGTGGAATATTTTTCATCGCTTAGAATTCAACCCTGTAGTTGATCACCGGTAAGATACCCAACTGATATCGTGTTTCCACACTTTCCGTGAACCGATCATAGTATTGGTAGCCGATATTTTCCTGATTTGTCAGGTTTTGAATATCAAGAGAAAGAGTTCTTGTATACTTCGGTTTGTTCTTCTTGAGATAAATCCTCAAATCTGTACGAAAAAAGTCGTTATATTTTAATGTAAATGCCTCAGAATCTACGAATTCTGTTCTGCCGGAATCTTCTGAAGCAGTTTCATCAATTGGGGTATGGCGGTATCCTCCTTGCCAGATAAGTCTGAAATTAGCACCGAAAATCCTGTTTTTGTTATTCTTAAGAGATTGAATTTCCTTTCCAAAAGTAAAGGTGTTGGCATATGAGCCATTATATCTCGTATTTCTCTCAATGCCGTCCAAAGCTGTGTATTTTGAATCATAAACGGACGAGCTAAGTGTGAAATAAAATCCGTTTTTAAAGGCCCGGTCAATCATCAACTCCAGTCCCATATTATCACCGGTTCCCTCGTTTACCAATTCTTCATCTATAAAGACATCAACAGAATTTAACAAAGAAAAGGTGCTTTCGATGTCTGAGGATACCGGCACATTGAAATGATGCTGATAATATGCTTCTATTTTCATGGTAGTCAGAGCATTGATCTTGTAAGAATAGCTAAGGTTTACCTGGTGAGATTTTGAAAGCTTGAGATCTTTATTTGGATAGGACAATTGACCATTATCTTCCGTTGTTACAAAATAAGCTTGTGGAAAATGCGATTGACTGATTAATCCATAATGGATTGATAGTGAGCTTCTTTGGTTAGTAAAATACGTCAGGCCTAGTCTTGGTTCAACAGAAACTTCATCATTCAAATCGAAATACAAAGCATGTAGGCCAACTATGCCCGCAACCTTACTTGAAATAATGGGTTTCCATTCTCCAAATGCCTTGAATACCTGGTAATTTCCTTTGTTATTCACATGCTCAGTAAATGGCTCCTCAGTATCATTTTTTGACTGGCTGAACAGGTTGAAATAATAATGATTGGCAATGATTCCGGCTGAGAGTTGGTGATTGTTCTTTGTTTTGGTTTGGAAAACACTATTGAGGGTCAAAATGCCCTGATCATATACATCCTGTTCAAATAAGGTCGGCTGATAATCTTCCTCAACATAATAGGCATTTCTTTCCGTTTGGATTTCTGAAAGCGCCAGAACGGTATTAAGACTTGATCTTTTTCCTAAAATGGTCTTATTGGTGATGCCAATTGCTCCCATATCAGAGGAAAATTTTGTATCAACACGATCTTCTATTAGTTCCCATTGAGTGCTATCCTTTTCAGACTCAAACTTCTCGCTGCTCAATCCAAGTATACCAAACAATCCCCATTGGCTGTTTTTCTTTGTATTGAGATTGACATGAAATGATAAGTCCTGGAACGTTATCTCTTCCGGACTGACTTCTATTCCAATGGACTGTAAGAGTCCAATGGTCGAGTATCGATAGTTTATCAGGTAGGAATCATCAGAATTTTTTCCAAATGGGCCTTCTGCTGCGACGTCAATTCCCAATAAGCCAACCTGCGCCGTATATTCAGCTTCATTGGTATTTCCTTCACGAAGGTGAATGTCCATGATGCCACCCAATGCATTTCCGTAGTTCGCCGGAAAAGCGCCTGTTAAAAATTGAGTACGGTCCATTAATTGAGCGCTCAAAATGCTCACTCCGCCTCCAACTACTGATGGCCTGTCAGAAAATGTCCCTGCATTCGTGAGATGATTGGGATTAACGATGTCAGCTCCCTGTAGCCTCCAGGAATTTGTATAAGGTGCATTCCCACGAACCGATATATTATTTGCTTCATCGTTAGCTGAAGTAACTCCTGGAAATGACAACACCATTCTTGCCGGGTCATAAAACGTTGCAGCGACTCTTTGTGATTGTTCCAGAGAAAAAGGGTAGAAGCTGATCTTTTCAAGGTTATCAAGAAAATTTCCCTCATCAGTAATGGTCAATTCTTGCAATTCGTAAGGTGAGAAATCAAGTTGAATTGCCATGTATTTCTCTTTACCTGCTTCAAGAAGAACATCTCTTTGAACTTCGTGTGCATATCCGATATGGCTGACAAAAATATTATATCGTCCAACAGGTATTTCAGTAATCGTAAAAGTTCCGTTTTCATCAGTCACTATGCCTTTTTCGAATGTTTCATTTTTAATCAAGACATTCGCCTGAGCGATACCCGTTCCTGATCCTGAATCGATGATCTTGCCCGATAGCGATTGGAAAATGGTTTCTTGTGAATAAGCAAGGCTGATCAAAAAGAGCTGTAAAAATGTTAAAAGGATAAATTTTGTTTTCATTTGCGCATGATGGTCATTTCAACTGGTAAAGCTAATAGACTGCTTATTTAAAACAATGAAAAACAAATTGAATAAGTTATTCGAAATGTAATGTTTAATATTTATTTTTTGTTTTGGTTTCACAACAATTTTTGTTAATTGAATACAATAAATTATTTGAATAATTCTAAAATTTTATACTTAGCTAATAACATCTTGAAACCGGTCTCTTTTCTCACCTGTTTATTCATTTTTTTATCTGTCAATTCTTTTGCTTTGGATGAACCAGTAGCTGGTGATACTTTATTGGCTCTGTTTCAAAATGCTGACGCTAAGGATAGTATAGAGATTCTTACTGACCTTGGAAGGCAAAACTTTAAAAATGACAGGCACCAGGTAGCCATCCAACAGTTTTATGATGCTTTGAAACTTAGTGAAAAGATCGGTGATAAAAATAGTAAATCAACTCTACTTAATAACATAGCTGCAATTTATTACCATAATGACGATCATGAGAATGCATTGAAGTATTTTATACAATCTTATGAGTTGGAAAAAGAATTGGGTCGTGAATTAGAGGTAAGTAAATCCCTTAATAACATTGCTATCATTTATAATGAACTGGGTGATTACGAGGAATCACTTCAATACTATAAAGACGCTCTGGAAATTCGAACTAAGCTGGCTGATGAGGTTGGTATTGCCACGATTCATAATAACATGGGTTTGGTTTATGTGAAATTGCAAAAATACAATGACGCAATTGATCAGTATAATCAGGCTGTTGAGATTTATCTGGAACACGGTCAGGTTAAGAGCCTGGCCAATACATATGGTAATCTTTCCAGGGCATACTTGTTTAAAAAAGACTACGGACAAGCTGATCATTTCGTTCAAAGAAGTTTTGAAGCCATTGGAGATAATGACTTTCTGTACATAGAGCGGGATAATTATGAAACTTTATATGCGATAAATAAAGAGCTTGGAAACTATGTGAAGGCCCTGGAATACTATCAGAAATTCGATGGTATTCAGGATAGTCTGAATAGTGAGATCATTGCAGGTCAGATTGAGAAACTAACCCTTCAGTACGAATCAGAACGCAAGGAGCTGGAGAATATTCAGTTGAAGAGGGAAAGTGAGCAACAAACGTCTCAGATTAAGTTCCAGAATATCCTTGTGATAAGTATTATTTTGGTTTTACTTCTTGTTTCTGCGTTGGCTCTCATGCATTACAAAAATTCCCGGACCAGAAAAAAATCTATTGAGATACTCGAACAGCAAAAAGCTGAAATAGAAAAGAAAAATGAGGAGCTCGATAAGCTTAACCAGGTGAAAAATAAGCTTTTCTCAGTCATTTCACATGAGGTGAGAAGTCCGTTAAATTCTCTTTTGGGAACGGTTGAATTGCTTACTTCAGGATTTTTATCTCCGGAGGAATTCTTCAAACTTTCGACTGAGCTCAAGCAAAAGGTGAATCAGACAACCATTTTCCTCAACAATATCCTGGTGTGGGCCAAATCCCAAATGCAGGGATTAAACCCTGTTAAAGAGGAATTTGAGATCAATGATCTGATCAATGAAACCCTGGATCTTCTAAAAGAACAGGCTGATATGAAAGGTGTGGAAATTGATAGAGAGCTTGGTGAGGAAATAAAGGTCAAGGCTGATAAAAACATGATCGGGATTGTCATTAAAAATTTGATTTCAAATGCCATCAAATTTACGAGCCAGGGGGAGAAGATTTGCGTTCATTCCAAGCGCAATGGTAATTTCGCCATTATCAATGTCGTCGATCAGGGGGTTGGGATAGCAAAGGAAAACCACGAGAAAATATTGGGTAACGAAGAATACAGCACACGGGGAACCGCCCAGGAAGTCGGAACAGGGTTAGGATTGGTATTATCCAAAAACTTTATCGAAGAAAACGGTGGCAAGATCTGGCTGGAAAGTGAGGAAGGGGTGGGAAGCACCTTTAGCTTTACCGTTCCACTCGAAGATCAGGTGAATTGATTTTTTACTGTTCTATACCTTGTCTTTGGTAGGTGTCTCATCAACCAAAAAGTAGCAAGATGTCAAATGGCTGGTGAGACACCAACCAAGGCATAGTTTATCATTCACAACAGTTGGGTTTAGCTTTAGAAAAAAGTTGTAAATATAGACTTGGAAAATATTGAATTCGAATATTATAATTTTAATCAAATTACAACTAGAAAAGTTTTTAGATACATCTTTTTAGGTGTATCAGTGATTTTATTAAAATTGATGGTTCGTGGCCCCATTGGTGATACTGAATCCTATTTTGAGGAAATTGATGCACCATTCTGGTTGTATGCGACAAACTCTTTTTTATTTTTATTTGTCTTAATTCTGCTTTTCAACAATATTTTTTCGCACTTAAAGCCAAAGGGGAAAATCTTTTTAAAGGAGACAAGCATTATTTTTAAGTTGTCTGCAGAATGTAAAACTATCCAAAGTGCAGATATAGAAGAGCTAAGGCTAGTTCCTCTTTACAATTTTTCAAAGTTAGAGAAAGGCAAGAGAGCTTTAAAACTATTGCTTAAATCAAATGATCAGGTTAGGTCATTTGATGTGCTACTTTCTTTTTCCGAAGAAAAGGAAATCAAAAGGATTATTGAATCAATAAATTGAGAGTATTTCACTCGTCAAAGTTGGTGTTTATGCCGTGGCTGGTGAGACACCAACCATGGCATATACTAAACAAAAAAACCGATCCGCCAGCTGACGGATCGGTTTTTTAATAAATAATGGGTCTTTTTTTTTCTCTTACATCATTCCGCCCATTCCACCTGGAGGCATTCCACCTGGCATTCCACCACCTGCTGGTTCTTCTTCAGGGATGTCAGAAACGACACACTCAGTTGTCAGAAGTAGTGAAGCAATCGATGCAGCATTCTCCAATGCCAATCGGGTCACTTTAGTAGGATCGATGATACCGGCGTTGTACAGGTTTTCGAATTTATCTTCCCTTGCATTGTAACCGTAATCATCTTTTCCTTCTTTCACCTTCTGAACGATGATCGATCCTTCTACGCCAGCGTTTTCAACGATGATTCGAAGTGGGAACTCAAGTGCATTTTTCACAATGTTCACACCGGTTTCCTGATCTTTATTTTCAACTTTTACTTTATCCAAAGCAGCGATCGCCCGAACCAATGCAACACCGCCACCAGGAACGATACCTTCCTGAACAGCAGCTCTGGTTGCATGCAGCGCATCATCCACTCTGTCTTTCTTCTCTTTCATCTCAACTTCGGTAGCTGCACCAATGTAAAGGATGGCAACACCACCTGAAAGTTTTGCTAATCTTTCCTGAAGTTTTTCTCTGTCGTAATCAGAAGTAGTTGATTCGATCTGAGATTTGATCTGGCTTACTCGAGCCTGGATATCTTCTTTTTTACCATTTCCATTAACAATTATTGTATTGTCTTTGTCAATGTTGATTTTCTCAGCAGTACCAAGATAATCGATGGTAGCATTTTCAAGCTTGTAACCTCTTTCTTCAGAAATTACTGTACCACCTGTAAGGATAGCAATGTCTTCCAACATAGCTTTTCTTCTGTCGCCGAATCCTGGAGCTTTAACAGCAGCAACTTTCAGAGAACCTCTGATCTTGTTCACAACCAAAGTAGCTAAAGCTTCTCCTTCAACATCTTCAGAGATAATCAAAAGAGGTTTTCCGGTTTGAGCAGTAGCTTCAAGAATTGGAAGCAATTCCTTCATTGAGGAGATCTTCTTGTCGTAGATCAAAATATAAGGAGACTCAAGCTCAGCTTCCATTTTTTCTGTGTTGGTCACAAAGTACGGAGAAAGGTATCCTCTGTCGAATTCCATACCTTCAACGGTTTTAACTTCCGTGTCAGTACCTTTTGCTTCTTCGACAGTGATCACACCGTCTTTGCCAACTTTATCCATTGCCTCAGCGATCATTTTACCAATCGTTTCGTCATTATTGGCAGAAATGGTAGCCACCTGGGCAATTTCTTTCGAATCTTTAATAGATTGAGATTGAGCTTTTAGGTTTTCAACAACTGCTATAACAGCTTTGTCGATACCTCTTTTAAGATCCATTGGATTAGCGCCGGCTGCCACATTTTTAATTCCGTGGTTGAAGATAGCCTGCGTCAATACAGTTGCTGTGGTTGTTCCGTCGCCGGCATCATCAGCGGTTTTGGAAGCAACTTCCTTCACCAGCTGGGCAGCCATGTTTTGAACAGGATCTTTCAGTTCGATTTCTTTCGCAACCGATACACCGTCTTTTGTTACGGTAGGAGCTCCAAATTTCTTGTCGATAATGACATTTCTTCCTTTTGGTCCTAAAGTAACTTTTACAGCGTTAGCAATTTTCTCTACACCTTTTTTAAGGTCTTCTCTAGCTTTGGTATCAAATATTATATCCTTTGCCATAATAAATTAGTGTTTTTAATTTTCTGGGTTATTGATTAGATAATAGCAAAAATGTCAGATTCTCTCATGATAAGGTAGTCTGACCCTTCAACAGTTAATTCGGTGCCAGCGTATTTACCGTATAGTACTGTATCACCTACCTTCACAGTTAACGGCTCATCTTTTTTTCCATTACCAACTGCAACAACTTGACCACGCTGAGGTTTTTCCTTAGCAGTATCCGGAATAATGATCCCTGATTTTGTCGTTTCTTCTGCCGCAGCAGGCTCAACAAGAACTCTGTCTGCAAGAGGTTTGATATTAACTTTTGACATGTTTATAAAATTTTAGTTTTGATTTTGAATTCACGATAGATGCCTTATCATTTCTTGTGCCAAACCTCAATTGGCAGTTTAAAAGGCACAAAAACTGACAAATTAGCATTGTTGGCATTTTTCTTGAATCATCTTCAGGTAAGATTAAATTAAAATTTCATTTGTGTCTTTTTACGATAATAATTATATTTCTTTCTATTGGTTGTAAATTTTTTAGGATATGGATAGATTAGATGAAAATTGGTTAACAGATGGATTGATTGATTTTGAATATAAAAAATACATCCTTCTGGCATACCTGAAAACTGTCAAGGACAATTTTAATGACAAAAAGTTATTTCCTTTCATGTCAGATTTGATCTTTCACTATCGAAATCTGAAACTCGTCCGTGAAAAAAAAGAAATAATTGTCGAGAACTTCCCCAAAGAAATTACGAAAGCCGATTTTAAAAACCTCAAACTGAGCTACAAAAAACTGATCGAAGATGACGAGATCATGAAAGAGCTTGATTCCATTATAGACTTCTCTACTAATAAGATTAAAAACAGATTAAATGAGGGAAAGGAGATCTATGATTATCTGGAAAAGCACATCGAGATCCATCCTGTCGGATTGACGCCTATTAACAGCGATGAAGGCTATATTTTTATTGGAGAAAAGAGCAACAATACTTATAGTATATTCCGATACCTGATAACCATTTTTGAAAATAGTGTTGATCGCTTCAGGGCTGTAAATTTCCAGTACCTGGGGACTTTCAAGAAAATGATTGTTGAGACTTATGAGTCAATTAAGAAAAACCTGATCAATAACTACCGCGAGCTACCCAATCCGGCTACCTATCTTATGTTATCCAGTTTTGAAATTCCATTTGATGAAACCTATCTGCCCATGGCAAAAAGGATGCTGGTACAATACCTGGAAACTAATTCCAGGTAATATTGTAATTATTTAATAAATTGTATTATTTAAAGGAATCAAAGCGGAGCATTATGGATATTTTTTAATAAAATCCATATTTCATTGAAATATTGCATTGTATAAAACTAATGTTAAACTAAATGATTTATGCTTTTGAGCATCAATTTTTTTATTATAGATTGCGCACTCGGAATAAAACATTGCCCAACTTCAATATATAAAAATGGAAGGAAAAGAATATAAAGATGACGATGAGGAAAAAATGAATTCTGACTCATCGGAAAATGATAAATCTTTTGACGATAGCGAATCGGATGATTTTGGTTTGCCAGATGTAGATAGCTCAGATTCATCAGGTTCTTATGAAACGGATTCTTCTGAAGATCCTTATGATTCAGGTAAGGATGAATATTCTTATAGTTCTGAATCCGGATATGAAAGTGAATATACCAGTAGTAGTTCTGACTACGGAGACTCAGGCTACTATGAAGAAGAACAAACAGGAGGGTTCGAGCCACAACAGGACAAGACCAATTATTATGTTCACGGTTTGGATGATGATGAAGGTGGAAGGTCTGGTGCAGGTTGGATCATTGCTATCCTGATTATATTGGTCCTTGCAGGAGGTTTTGCTGCCTGGTGGTTTTTAATTAGAGAGCCGGAAAAACCTGTCGTGCAAACACCACCTAAAACTCAACCCAAAGTTGAACAAATAACAGAACCTGAACCGGAACCTGAACAAGAGCCTATTATTCAGGATGAGCAGCCAGCAGCTACATCGGTTGTTCCCGGACAAGTCATACAATTAACAGAACCTACCGGTCGTTACTATGTCATTGTTGCCAGTTTCATTGACGATGACCTGGCGATGGACTACGGAAATAGGTTGGCGAAATCGGGGGTTGGTTCCACGATGCTAAGTCCTAAAACGGAAAAAGGTTTTTATCGGTTGGCATTGGCAGATTATGTAAGCCTGAAAGATGCCACCTTAAAATCTGAAGAGTTGAAGTCCACTTACGGAGAAGATGTTTGGGTAATTAGATATTAATATGACATTATTATTGCAGATTAGTACTTCAACGGCTATTGATACCGTTGCTGTTGAGGGAACCGAATCTATTGAATGGATAGATCTTATTTTAAAAGGGGGTTACATGATGATCCCCATTTTTATTTTGTCAATTGCTGCGATTGCCATTTTTATTGAAAGACAGCGTACCATTTCTCAGGCAGCAAAAATTCCCGGAGGGTTTATGGATCAGATTAAAAATGCCATTGGCAGGGGAGATATCAACGGGGCAAAATTAACCTGTTCACAAAGTGATACACCTATTGCGAGAATGATCGAGAAAGGAGTTAGTCGATTGGGTAGTCCATTGAAGAACATTGAAGTTTCCATCGAGAATGTTGGCAAAATAGAGATATACAAGCTGGAGAAAAACCTCTCCCTTCTAGCGACAATATCAGGCGTGGCGCCCATGATGGGGTTTTTGGGAACGGTTACCGGGATGATTCAAGCATTTATGGCCATTGCGCAGGAGGAGGGATCTGTCAGCCCAAAATTACTTTCAGGGGGTATTTATGAGGCTATGATCACAACAGCAGCAGGACTACTGGTAGGTATCGTTGCATACCTTGGATACAATTATCTCGTTACAAGATTACAGAAAGTAATCCATATGATGGAGTACACATCGATTGATTTTGTCGACCTGTTACAGGAGCCCAAGAAATGAATCTGAAATCAAAACATAAAATTGAGTCGGCATTTAGCATGTCGTCCATGACGGATGTGATCTTTCTCTTGCTGATCTTTTTCATGCTTACTTCATCGTTTATCACTCCATCCGGTCTACCGGTCAATTTACCATCGAGTAAAACCAGTACAATCGTGATGCAAAAAGTTAGCGTAACGATCACACCCGATCTGAAATATTACGTTAATGACAGGAGAGTGGTAAAAAGCCGGTTGGAAGATGAACTTGCAAAGGAATTTGAAGGCAAAGAAGGAGTTGTTGTACTACATATTGATAAATCCGTTCCGACCGAATACCTCGTAGAAGTGGCGGGTATCGCCACAAGCATGAACGCTAAAGTTTCTATTGCGACAAAACCGAATAATTAAAAGTATCCATGGAATCCAGGGAGAAAAAAAATAAACGAATTGGTTATGCAGTATCCACAGGGTTGCATGCATTGCTCATTCTGCTGTTTATTTACCTGGTGGCCTGGAAAGCTCCCGATCCGCCTCTTCCCGAATATGGCATTGAATTAAATTTTGGAATGACTGATGCAGGATCCGGAGATGTTCAGCCGGTTTCTCAAGAACCTGTTGAAGAAGTCATTGAAGAAAGTCAACCGGAAGAAGAGATTGTTGAGCAAGCGCCGGAAGAAGTTATTGAGGAACCTGTAGAAGAAGTGGTAGAGGAAGTGGTATCTGAACAACCTACACAAACAGAAAGTCCACACTATGTTGAGCCTGAGCCCGAACCAGTAGTAGAAAAAAAGCCACCTGCAAAAGAAGTAAAACCGGAACCGAAGAAAAAACCTGAGCCGAAGATCAACCAAAATGCGTTGTATCCGGGAGGTAACTCCAATTCAAAAAATAACCAGGAAACAAGCCAGGGGGATAAAAATAGAAGCGGAGATCAGGGAGCTGACGACGGAAAAATAGATTCGAGAGCACTGTATGGAAAACAAGGAGGAGGAGATGGTGGTCCACTCATCAACCTGTCAAATTGGGCCTGGGATAAGATTAACATTACCAAGGATCCATCCAGCGAAAATGGCAAAATTATATTTAGAATAAATGTTGATGACGGCGGATATATCACGGGAATAAGTGTAGTTGAGACAACGGTAAGTCCTTCTGTGGTTCGTTATTATCAGAGCCAGGTCGAGAAATTTACTTTTACATTTAATCCGTCCTCGCCAGGAGCATCCCCAGCCGCTCAGTCCACCGGTACGATCACTTTGTTTATCCGTCAACAATAAATGAACAGTAATTTTCAGGAAGTATTAAGCTATTTGTATGGTTTGTTGCCCATGTATCAGCGTGTGGGAAATTCAGCCATCAAGAAAAACCTGGACAATACTATCGCCTTGTGCAAACATTACGGCGATCCTCACCTCAAATTTAAATCCATCCACATTGCTGGTACCAACGGGAAAGGAAGTGTTTCACATATGTTATCATCCGTTCTGCAGGAAGCGGGTTATCATACAGGTTTGTACACATCTCCTCACCTGAAAAGCTTTACCGAGAGAATCAGGGTGAATGGTTTAAATATTTCTGAAGAATATGTAATTGATTTTGTTGAGAGCAGCAAAGCAATTATTGAAAAGGTAGAACCGTCTTTTTTTGAGTTAACTGTTGCGATGGCTTTCAAATATTTTGCTGACAGTCGTGTCGATCTTGCAGTGGTAGAGGTTGGGTTGGGAGGAAGGCTGGATTCTACCAACGTCATTCATCCGTTGGTTTCCCTGATAACAAATATCGGCCTGGATCATGCTGAAATGCTGGGAGACACATTGGAAAAAATCGCTTTTGAGAAAGCTGGTATCATTAAACAAGGCACTCCTGTAGTTATTTCAGAACGACAAGAGACAATTTCAAATGTCTTCCTTGAACAGGCAGGGAATAAAAAAGCCGACCTTTATTTTGCAGGTGATGAGCTGCAATGTAAAAACGTCCGGTCGGAGATTTACCGATTAAAATTTGATCTTTATAAATGCAATCAATTGATGATCGAGGGATTGGTAACGGATCTGGCCGGAAAATACCAGGTGAAAAATGTTCCCGGAGTTATCAAAGTCCTTGAATTATTACCCCAGGAGTTTTCTGTTTCGAAGGATGAAATCAGGAAAGGATTGGGTAAAGTTGTTGTCAATACCGGCTTGAAAGGCAGGTGGCAAATATTGCAGGAATCGCCATTGGTTATTTGCGACACCGGGCATAATGTTGAGGGCATAACGGAAGTTGTGCGTAATTTGTCTGAAACTCCTTACCATAAACTTTATCTTATTTTAGGAATGGTGAAGGAAAAAGACTGTCAGAAAATTCTGGAATTGCTTCCAAAGGAAGCAAATTATTATTATTGTGAGCCTGATATTCCGAGGATGCAGTCCGCCGTCAGATTGAACGAGGTTGCCAGATCTATTGGTAGGGAGGGGGGAATTATTCCCGATGTCAATGAAGCGTTGGATTTTGTACTTCAAAAGGCAAACAAAGATGATTTGATTTTTATTGGAGGCAGCAATTTTGTCATTGCTGAGTTAAAAAATTTATAAGGAGTTTGAGGAAAAAATTAAAGCGGTTCCAGGATAACACAGAGAGTAGAAATGTTATAGAGCCTGGGAAAGATATTTTTGAGAACATCAAAGGGAAATGGAACGAATTTTTTGCAAATGAATTTCCAATTACTTTAGAACTGGCCTGTGGTAGAGGTGAGTACACTGTTGGTTTAGCACGAAATATTTCTGATCGGAATTTTATTGGTGTTGATATCAAGGGCGCTCGTATTTGGAAAGGAAGCTCTATTGCCAAGGCTGAAAAGCTGGATCATGTTGCTTTCTTACGCACACAAATCGATCACATAGAAAAGTTCTTCGAGAAGGGTGAAGTCGATGAAATATGGATTACTTTTCCGGATCCCCAACCCAGGGAAAGCGATGAAAAAAGAAGGCTAACCCATCCTGCATTTTTAGACAGGTATAAAAACATTTTGAGAAAAGCAGGGACTATCCACTTAAAGACAGACAGCAAAAGTTTGTTCGATTATACCATGGAGGTCTTGTCGTCAAGAGATGATGTAAAAGATCTGATTCATACTTATGATCTTTATCATTCAGAATGGCTGGACGACCATTACGATATTCAGACCCGGTATGAATTGAAGTTCCTGAAGCAAGGCTTCAAAATCAATTATCTCCGGTTTCAGTTATATTGACTTGGGTTTCCATATAGATTTTTCTACTATAGCCAAAATTCCACGTCTGATGTCTCCGGTAATATTGCCCTAACCTCGATATCGTGTACCACAAAAAAACAAACGTCACACTGAGCCATTTCCCAGAGGATGAGCGTAGGGAAAGGGCGTGAGAGTCTCGTGATAACGAGATTCCTGCGGTTTCTCTATCCGCAAGTCCTGTCTGAAACCTCGGAATAGCCTGTCCCGACGCTTGTCGCGGGAACGGTTTTTTTGTGGTTTTCTTGCGTCGAGTCAGGTTACGTTAGCCTTCTAGCTGGGATTTTTGTAATATTTTGATTGTCTCATTCTTGTACTTGCGTCCGATAGGTATTTCCTTTCCATCTACATTCAGGCTATTCATCGTATAGGAAGAGATCCTTTCAATCGGAACGATAAACGATCGGTGTACTCTTATGAACTGATTCTCAGGAAGCTTTTGTTCCAGGTAGCTGATTTTCTGGTAGGTAATAATCTGTTTTTCCTTCGTATAGATCCTGATGTAATCGCGCAGGCTCTCGAAATATAAGATGTCATTTAAAAACACCTTTACCATTTCCCGCTTTTCCCTGAAGTACATGTAAGCATCCGTTTGTGGCTCATCTGATTTTCCATCTTCCGGGAAATGATTGAGATAAACGTCCTTCAACTGATACACTTTGCTGATGCTTCTTAAAAACCTGTCGAAAGAGATGGGCTTCAGTAAATAGTCGACAACATCCAGGTCAAAAGCTTCAAATGCGTAATCCCGATAGGCGGTTGTTAAAATGACGACAGGTGGATTTTTGATGGATTTGATCAATTCCAGACCGGTAATTTGAGGCATTTGGATATCCAGAAAAAGCAGGTCTATTTTTGTTTTCTGAATAGCAGAAAATGTATCGATGGCGTTAGCGCAGCTTCCCACCCATTCGAGTTCATCTACCCTCTCGATGTAATCTTCCAGAATTTGACGGGCAAGAGGTTCATCATCCACTACCAGACACCTCATACTTGTTCTACTTTTTCCTTTTCAATTGAAACGACTGTTGCAGGAAGGTCAATTTTCAAGATGACCAGGTAGGAATCTTTTTCTTCCATGATCCTGATCTCATGCTTGTCAGGGTAGATCAGGGAAAGTCTTTTTCTCAGGTTTTCCAACCCCAAACAAGGTTGCCCATTTTCCTCTTTCTTATTTGTAGGATCGCTTTTGCTGTTCTCTACTTTAAATGTAAGCTGCGAATTTTTGATGCTTATTTCTATTTGGATCCAACCACCTGATATCTGATTACTCACACCATGCTTAAAGCTGTTTTCTACAAATGGCAGTAATACAAGCGGTGCAATCCTAATTCCACTGTTTTCCAGGTTTGTTTTGAGTTGTACATCCAACCTCCCATCATATCTCAGTTTTTCGAGAGAAATGTAGTTTTCCAGATACCGTATTTCCTTTTCAATGGAAACCTCCGGATGATTGCTTTCATACAACATGTACGACATTAGTTCAGAAAGCTTATGAACCATTTCCGGGGCTTTGGAAGAATTTTTAAGTGTGAGCGAATAGAGGTTATTTAATGTATTGAACAGAAAATGAGGATTGATTTGGGATTTTAATAATTTCAATTCTGCAGCTATTTTTTCTTTCTCCAATTCTTCTGATTTCTGTAAAAGCTGCTGGGTATGTAGTTGATGTAAATACCAGATCTTAGCCAGGTGAAAAACAGAAACAAATGCCACAACAGCATAGATATAAAACATCGAGATCAATAGTTTAGGTGGCCAGAAAAATGGAAGGTTCAGTGATTCAGGATAGTATTTTGGGTAGGTGAAATTGAAAGCCGTAAACCGCAGGGCGATCCCGAAGAAAAACATCGATATTATTAGGAAAATGATAAATTCCTGGTATTTCTTTTTGATCAGATACTTGTCGATCAATACATATATTGTAAAATAGGTTGCAGTAACTTTTACTGGAAGTTCAACCATGGAGATATAAAATCTCAGTTCATAAGTATCATCCACCATTCCCCAGATCAAACCCTCGTAGATGACATATGCCACCCAAAATAATATGTGCCACCAAATGCGGTATTTCCCATAAAAATGGTTTTTCACCTTTTTGCTCATATAAAGAGTAGTGCCACCAACAGTCATGTTCGTCAATTATCTTCTATGTTTTTTCGCATCCTGTCCATCAAACAGGTCAAATATCAGGATCTGATTTCCATATAAAATTATCAAATATTCATCAGAATGGTGTTTTTTTCGATAAAAAACCAATTTCTACGACAAACAACACCTTTGCTTTATAAATGACACTTGTCGGTCTAAATCATCAAAGTATCGGGTCGTTTGTCGCTTGGTACAATAACTCAGCGTAGCATTATTTTTTTGTTTTCCTTCAAATCGAAAAGTGGAAATATTCCAATAAACCCGAATTAAGAAAGATCCAAACGTCATGGATGCAAACCAGTCAACAGTCAATGATAAATCAATCACTCAAAAAATATAAACCTATGAGACCTTATGTATTCATCATTCTGACCATTATAAGTTTTAAGTCCATTCACTATGCTTATTGCGACATCAAAAACGGCTATGAATTTGAAATAAAGTTAGCTGATCAGTGCCTGCGAAATATTGATAGCCTGATGGAGATTTGTACAGACGATGATCAAATGGTGAAGTTAAAAATGCACCGAAAAAGAATTGAATATAAAAGAAAGGAATACCAAAAAAAGTATTTGATAACCCACCGCATATTGAAAAAATTTAAAGACATCGCCCCGGAAATTTATTATACGGTCGATAGGATCAGGGATTATGAGAAAAATGTCACAGACATATTTGTCAAAATAGTTGATAAAAGTGAGTTTAATCAGGAAGGGATTTTAGCGACAACCAATTTGGCTCAAAGTGAAAAAAGCGAACACAGGTATCACTCAGAATATTGCGATGGATCCGTGAGCGTAAAAGTAAGTAATTTGAATGAATGGAAGACACTTGAAATGCTGGCGCATGAATTTGGGCATGTGCTCTACCAGGTCCCGAATCTGGCCTCTTACCTGGATTATTATTACAAAGCATATCTAAAATATAAGCATTCCATTTCGAAAGGTCATGGCAGATATGACCCCAGCCATCAATCCGTCATTAATACCTTAGCTGATTACAGTGATTCGATGAGAAATTACCTGAGCACAAATAAGAAAGGTGTTGAAAGTGCCTATTGTGAAATTGCAATACCTGCCCATATTCAATAGGAATATGAGTTTTCTTAGTTTTATAGATAGATTGCAGGTTAAGCCCCTAGCCAGGGTTTAACCTTTTTTTCTGAAAGTCCAGACGTCCGACCACTCTAAGTGGTCAGACGACTTTCATGCCTGTGGGTGAATTCTCTCATTCATGAAAGTTTTATTTCTTTAAATGGATTTGTCCGGTCGGTAATAATCAAGCAAAATTTCTGAGGAATGGAGAAGTTTTGCCGATAAAAGCATCAATTTTCAAAACACAAACAACAAATAAATGTCAATCTACAAAGATCAGATTTTCAAATATTGGGATGTTGTTTTTTTGGTTTTGTGATTTATTTGTTAATTGATCGATTGTGTATTGGAGGTTTTATAAATACTGCTCCACGGTTTTTTTGGCTTGATCCGTCCGCGTCGTCCGACCTATTTCAGATATCATCTATAGGGGAATATCATCATCAGGATCGTGGTCATTTGCATCTATTCCGGGGGGATTGAACAGTCCCCATCTGTCAATAATGTAATCCCATTGATCGAATGACTTTACCCAATCCACAAACAAAACCCGATATTCTTCAATTGCATCCCGGATAAGATCCAGGTATTCGGTTTCCTTGAAATCAAACATTTCCAGCTCGCGACAATGGAGAATCAAATCCCGGGCAGCTTTTCGGATGATTGCGGCATTTTCCATCTTGATGTCATATAGCCCGCCAGCTTCTGCACCAGCTACCTTGACTGATAGGAGACCTGCATCAGCCAACATGAATTGTTTGGTGGTCATGAGCATCTCATCATCTTCCGGTATCAGATCGGCAATTTTATGCGTCAAATCCCAAATTTCCCTGCCTTTAAGATAGATAGGTAGTTTTTCAGGATTTAACCCATCGTCATCCTCATCATCATCTTCGAACATTGATTTTGTGGTTTTATTTACGAATGGACTAATGATACAAAATTAATTCTTCCTTACAAAGATGAAGAATTATGAGATGAAATCTCACTGATCAAAATGTGAAGAGCAAATATTTTTCAAATTTCGATTTTTGCTTGGTCAAACCAATCAAGTTTTCAGAGTAGGAAGTTAGATGCTTTAAGCTTTTGCAAATTAGAACTTATTTGATTTTTATGCTTTGTTGTTAAAAAAAAGGCCTGCTATGTTGCAGACCTTTAAATTCAATTGCCGGACAAAGAAAAACTTTTCTTTTAAAATTCTATTGTGTACATGAGCACAGGAAACAGTGGCAACTGTTCACTGGTTTCAATTTCCTTCGTAACGCTGTCGTAATACTCATCTATAACCGCCTGGTTGCCAGTTATGTTTTGAACGTCCAATTTGATTTCCTGACGGGTTTTAGGTCTGTTCCAGCTGTAGGTCGCACCAAAGTCAACCTTCCAGACATGTTCCCCACTTTTACTATAGGCGTCATTTTCATACCAGACCGTTCTTCCCAGTTCACGGCTGCTTTCCAGATCGATTGGGGTGATATTTCTCGGCCCAAACAAGGAGGCTTTGATATTCAGACTCAGGACCTTGTTTTTATTTCCACTTCCGAGATAAAACTCTTTTCCAACCAAAACATTGGACAGATAATTGCCATTGAACATGGTCGAACGTGTGATGCCATCCAGCGCTTTATACTTCGACTCGTACAAACTAGCTGTCACCAGGTAGTAATAATTCCTGCTGAAGAACCTTTCCAGGGTCAATTCCAGGCCATAATTGTACCCGGTTCCTTCGTTGACTAAAGCCCTGTCTGTAAATCCGGACACAGAATTTAGCAATGAATATGAACTGTTAGGATCATTTTCAACAGGTATGTTGTACAGATCCTGGTAATACGTCTCCAATTTAAAATAAACATTTTGGCTGATCTGCCGGTCGTATCCCAAAACATAGTGTCGGGCTTTCATGAAACCCAGGCCTCTGTTTGGTTCCGTTACGACTCCATTTTCATCAGTGATGTTTGAAAAGTAAACTGGTAAGGCTGCCATTTGACTATGGATCCCAAATCCTGCAAAGATGGATTGATTTGGGCTAAATTGCCATTTTGTGCTGATTCTCGGCTCGATAGATGATTCATTATTCAGGTTAAATTGCATCCAGTGTACACCTGAAGTAAATGTCAGTTGTTCCGAAATCCTGTATTTCCAGGAAGCATATGCCTGCATTAATCCGGCATCATCTTTATCGTTCAGCCAGGTTTCCATATCATTTGTGGTCTCATTTCGGAATTGTTGCTGAAAATCAAAGTAAAAATGATTGTACTTAATCCCGCTCTTGATGGTATTCCGTGCATTGAGTTTGCTATTTACAGAAGTGGCAAACCGTAGCGTGTATTTATCTAAGTTGTCGGAATAGGTGTTTTCAAAATAGCTATTTGTCTCATCCAATTGTTCGTCATCGTATTTACTTCCGTTTTGCGATGCTGAAATGAATGATTCGATGGAGGTATTGGCATTGAAGAAATAAATATGGTTAATATTAAATGTGCCCATGGATGCACGGTAATCTCCTTTTTGCAAGACCTCTTCTGTATCTTCAGCGAGAGTTTCTTCGTTAATTGAGCTCTTGCCTCCCAAACCGAAAACTTCAAAATAACCAGCTTTTTTGGTAGGTAAAGCAAGTTTAAAAGAAAGATCCTGGTACTTCGGAACACCATCAAAATCGGCGACACCGATTTGATCCAATATTGCCAATGTAGAATAGCGGTAGTTGGCGAGATAGGAAGATTTATTTCCTTTTTTAAAAGGGCCCTCAACCGTAATATCGGTACCTAAAATTCCTGCCGATAGTGAATACTCTCTTTTCTCCTTATTTCCTGTGCGCATCTTCATGTCAAATACAGCCCCTAGGACGTTTCCGTATTCGGGTACAAAAGCGCCGGTGTAAAAATCAGAATTTGCCAGCATATAACTGTTGAGCATGTTAATGGCTCCACCGGAAGAACCTTCTTCGGCAAAATGATTTGGGTTAGGAATTTCGATCCCTTCCATTCTCCATTGAACGGTATTGGGAGAATTCCCCCGGACTACAATGTGATTGGAGCCTTCCGCATTACCCTGAACGCCGGCAAAATTGGCAACCAGCCTGGCAGGGTCATTGAATGAGCCGGCGTATCGCTTGGTCTCTTCGACTGAGAATGCTCTTGCGCTTACGTTGGCCATTTCATTGGAGACATCGCTTTTATTTACCTTTTCTTCAATCACAATATCATCAAGCTGAACCAGCGATTCGCGCAACTGTACGTTTATAAAGACTTCTTTTCCGGTTCCGACAATTAAATTGGATACAAAGCCTTCCTCATATCCAACGCTGGTAATTTTCAGATCGACTCTTCCTATGGGAACATCATCAATTTTAAATTCGCCATTTATATCTGTACTGGCGCCCTTGATGGGATCTGAACCAATGATAACAATACTGGCTCCGATTATTTCTGATTTACTGTCCTGATCGGTGATCTTTCCTCTAATCGTTTGGGTTAATCCCTGGGAAAATAGATTAAGTGAGAGCAGACAGAATGCCCCGGTCAGAATAGCGATGAAGTATACAAGTCTTTTTTGATTTTTCATTTTTATGGATTTTAAAAATTATTGGTTATTGGATGATTGTTTATAGACGGATACCCAAATTGAATCCGATATATGATTTGACTTTGTTTTTCTTGTAAGCGTGCGATGAAAGCTCTCCCCAGTCAGGAGAGAATGATTCCCCGATAAGATTTCCTTCCAGGTCTTTAATACCTGAAACTGAGACATTCATAGAGGGGCCCCCGTAGATTTCCAAACGCTCACCAATCAGGTAAGAGAAGTTGATTTTCAGCGTGTTCCACATATTGAGTTCCTCAGTCCATCCTTCATCTTCGTTCACTTGTCTGGCAATCAGGTCAATGTTTGCATTCATTTTTTGGCTAATGGGCATAAGAGTTCCCAGGCCGATTCCCGGCGCCCAATATGTCTTATCCATGTCCGTTTTGAAACTTACTGTGTAGATCGTGTAGAGGCGGGAAGTTCCTGATTTAAATGCCGCATTGAGGTAGAAAGTCTCATTGGTTTCAAGTTCTACTCTGCGATATCCATCCCGAACAAATGAAAACAGACCGAGCACGGCACCCTTTTCGACACTTTCAGTGATATTAAGAAGTCCCAATTGGAAACCCTTGACGGATTTTGCATAATTGGCCAGGCCTATCTGAACGCCGTCCAGTTTGCCTGCAGAGACATTGGCTATTCCGGACAATTGAGCCCCATCCGTGTCGCCAGCACTAACATTTATTAATCCGGCTAACTGGGCGCCATATGTACTGCCTGCACTGACATTGACCAACCCCGCAAATTGTCCTCCATCGACTGTTTTTGTAGCAACATTAACCAACCCGCCCATTTGAACGCCATTTACTTTATGCGTGTTGAGGTTTGCCAGTCCCGAAGCCTGGACACCTACCAATTCACCTTTATTAAAGTTGGCTAAACCGGACATCTGAAGTCCATTCATATAACCAAGGGAGGTATTGACAAGACCTGCCGCCTGAAGGCCGTCAACTGAGCCAAGAGATACATTTACCAAGCTGCCCAGTTCAGCGCCTTTTACCCCACCGGACAATCCAGCCAGCATGTTGATGGAAACATTGTTCACGTAATTACCGGCTGAAATGCCATTCGTACCGACCGGGTAAACAAATGTAAATTGAAAGGGCCTTGTTAATTCTCCATTTGTGGTTTCCTGCGCAGATGCTGAATAACCTGACAGGAAAAGAATGATCAGAAAAAATGGAATCCGAAATGTTAATTTGATTGAGTTCATTGTTCTTGTCTATTTTAAAATTCACCCTATAGACAAGCGAACCATTTTTTACCCCTATCGGGGAATGAAAATTTTTTTACGAGAAAATTAAAGGCAGGATGAAAGGTTGATTTTTCTTCAAGGATGAGTTGTTACGAAAAAGTTTGTGGAGAATTGGCTATTGAACATTAAAAAACTCTGTAATATAGCTCACGATTCCTGAATGAAGGTTTGTGTCCTCACAAACCTTGGAGCTTTTATCAAACATTAAAAAATCCCGCAATGAAAACCTGTCTATGGCAAGCATTGCGGGATGAAACCAGTTTGACTAAACCTAATTTTATTAATACCATGGACTGTTTCCTCACAGTCCGCCATCAATCATATTTCCAGATTTTTCAGGTATTCGATAGCGCCCTTCAGGTTTCCAAATGGATCTTCCGTTCGTTCATCCTCTACAAAATAGTAGTCCAGCCCTGCTTCCTCATGCGCACCCAACAAAGATTTAAAATCGATGATCCCCGAACCTACAGTTGTTTGATCCAGCTCCTGGTTGGCATCTTTCACATGGTAAAGGCTAAATCGGCCAGGATATTTATTAATCAATTCCATCGGATCCATCCCACCTTTTACGACCCAATACAAGTCTGCTTCGAATGTGACAAGCTCAGGGTCTGTTTCCTTTAGCATTATCTCTAGAGGAACTTCACCATTTTGCTCTATTATTTCAAAATCGTGGTTATGATAGCCGAATTTTATCCCTGTCCCTTTAAAGAGTTCGCCGACCTTGTTCAGATTTTCTGCTACTGCATGATAATCCTTTCTCTGATCCTCGCCCATCCAGGGAATAATGTGATATTTGATACCTACTCCCTGTGAAGCTTCGATCATTGCCGGTGCTTCTTCCGGAGTGAAATATGTGCTGTGACAGGACACAACTTCCATCCCCAGATCATCCACAATCTTTTTGTATTCAGACGGGGCCATACCAAACAGCTGGCCGTCAGTGCTCATGCCATAAGCTTCAATATATTTATAGCCCATTTCAGCAATTTTCTTCATGGAACCAGCAAAATCCTCCTGCAAGGCCTCTCTGACCGAATAAGCCTGTACGCCAATTCCTTTTCTTAGGGTAGAAGTAGAAGTTGTGGATGGAGCTGTCGCCTCTTCTGCCACTTCTTCTGTTGTTTTCTTTTTTGGAGAACAAGCCATTGGCAGGACGATCGATCCCAATGCCAGGTATGAGCTAGTCTTAATAAATTGTCTGCGTTTGTTCATCTTAATTTCAGTTTGTTCAAAAAGAAGTCAAGTTAAAAAATAACAGGAATAATTGGGGAATTAAGGTTTAAAAGGTTTTGAGATTGGGATATTTAATTCGGTTTGAATGTTAGATTTACAGTCTGAGATAGTGAATGTCACCCCATTTTTTGTTAAAAACTTCTTCGATAGGACACAGTAAGGATGTTCTCTCTATCCATTCCATCCGGGTTGGTATCTCTGTTTTTGAAAGCATAACCAAAAAACATTTTAAAACGACATGATTTGCTTAATTGGTAGGCAGCACTGACATAACCTGTAAGTGCCATGCCTGAAGATCCATCAACTTTGATTCTCTGGTTAAATGATTCCGAATCCAGGTTTACATCGAGGATATTGTCTTTGGAAATTCGGACGATAGGCAATAATCCCAACCTGAAGTCAAATCGAGAAACGTAAATAGCTCTTTCTATCCAAAACATAAGGTCCGTCCCCCTGTTTAAAAAATTGGCTTCATCGTACCGATGGATATATTCGTCATTCGGATAATTCTTCCAGTCTTCATAGCGAAAGTCGTTCTTATTGTCATTGAAAGGGATCTGTAGTCCAACACCAAGGACCCAAAAGTGACTGATAAATGCACTGCCAAAGATTAGATCAAAACTTCCCAGACTTCTCTGGTAGTACATAGGGAGGATATGAGATTGTAGATCGGTGGTGTACTCAATATAAGAATTATTGAGATCGGAGGGATTTGCAGGGATCCTCAACCCTAAAGAGGCATTGAAATCGAAGTTTTCACTTTTTAAAATATTTCTCGTGTAGCATACACTAATATCACCCAACCCAGATGTTTTGCCGAGGTTTCCTTTTACCCATTTAAAAGGTAGCTGCATTTGCAAAGAGTTTTTCTCGTTGATCGCATAGAAAAGATCCAGTGTCAACGACTGGATGGTAGGGGAGAGTTGGGTGGCACCACGATAATAGCTTAGTTCAATTGATCTTTTGTTGAGGACAGAATCTCCCTCAAAAGTTTGACCCGATCGCATGGCGCCCATGGATGCCATTCCGACGTCGCTACTACCTTGTCCGTACACTATATTGCAATAAACCAGCAATACAATCAGGTGGGTATATCTGATTAATTTTGAAGGGTTTAGTTGAATGATGATCTTAATTTTCTGTCTTGAAAAATAATTTAAAAATTTATTTCCAGATATGGGTGACCTTTGACGGGAATCTGCATAAAGGGAAAGTTGTCATCCATTTTTGTGATGAAGAAACGGTTTAAAATCCTGTTATTAAAAATTCATTGAATTCTCATCAGGGTTTTAAAGGAAATTTACGTAATTTTCTTCAACACAAATTTGATCATTAAAACAACTAATTAACTAAACCTAATTGTTTAACTACCAAATCTAACCACTATGCCACAAGCGCGAGGAGCAGTTCATGTACCGGACGATCCAGGATTACCAGCCAATGGACCAATAATGGGACAAATTTTTATCACACAAATTGAAAGAGGGGATGGGGAATGGATTACTCCTGAATTTATCAGGTTAATTCCATTTGAGAATTCTCAAGGATTAAAAAAAGGTCAGACTGTGATTTTTGATGTAAAACTACTTCCAGGCCGAGTAGGAGAAATCAAAATATATGAAGCGGTGGACGTCCGAGAAGTAGATCCAACAGATGGATTGGTCCAGGGTGAAAAAAAAAACTAGGTTGCAATTTCTTGGGTTTCTTAATTCCATTGTTTAAGGGAATATTTAAGCCTTTTTAAATAAGTTGGTGTATTCAATTCATCACAAATCAAGAATGTGTTGAATGTTGCGGATATCAATCTTTCAATATTGGGGTAAAAATTATCTGGAATAGTGGAATGTTGGGCAATTTCAATAATTGATTGATAGATAAAATGAGTGATGGCTCTACTTATTGAATAAGCGTCTCTATTATTAGATTGTTTATTTAGAATACTACGCAATCCATAGTTTGTATGGTAGAAGCCCCATGCAAACTCAGTAATCATGCTTTTTTGTTTTAAGGAGTTCGACTTTATTTGAGCCAAACATTCACTAATTTCAGGGTTAGATATTTTAAGAAAAAAGGCTGACAGATCTGCAATAGCCTCGATCACTGCCATTCCATCTTTTCCACAGCTCTCGTGAATACCTGGTCGTAAACTTTCAATGATGGCATGAGAAGTTTCATGGGCTACCAGATCCAATGATCGACAAAAATACTGGGTGTCATTGTTTGTCTTTCCAAATAAAATGGAGTTGTTATGAATTTGATAGGATGCATCTATCCAATTATTGTAAAGAACAATATTTAGTTTTTCATTCGGGGAATTACTACCCCAAGGCCAGTTAATTTTCCTCTTACAATACTTTTCCCACAATTCAATTGTTAACTTCGCGCATGCAAAAGCATGGATAGCGTCAATCTCTTCGTCAGTATATTTTCTATCAACAAATTCACCTTTTTTATCAGGTTTGACACTGTGGTTTCGAACTTTAATTAACTCATCCTCAGGTCCATCAATAGGATTTGAACTGACATCGACTTGTGCAAAGTCCCAACTTTTATTATAGGGGCACCAAAGTCGGACAGTCATTTTGCAGGCCATTTATTAACCTTTTTTCTTTTTCCAAAAGTAATATGAAACAAAAAATGGAATTATCAAGAGCAATAAATAATAGAGATTAGGCTTTGACTTTATAACCGGTGATTCGTCTCCTAAAAGTATGAAAGCTGCCCAATTGGCCGGATGAGCTAACCTTGAATCTGATTTCTTTAAGAAATTGAGTTTAGATAGTCGAAGTGATTCGTCTATTGGTTTTCCAGTTGCAAGCTGTCTGTAAAATTCCAACATGATTTTTGCAGTAAACTGATCATTTACTTTCCATAAACTCATGATTGTTGAGTGACAACCTGCATACCTAAATCCTCTTGCCATGCTAAATATCCCTTCTCCCTCATATTGTTTGCCTATTCCAGATTCGCAAGCGCTTAAAACAGCTAATTTTACATGGTTAAAATCCAGGTTGTAGAGTTCATAGGCATGTAATAGTCCGTCTTCCAACGTGTCAGAATTTGATTTGAATTCAATTCTTGAATTAATTTCTTCTGATGGATCACCCACTCCATGAACTGCCAAATGGATGATATCAAAAGAGGAGGCAAGTCTTTTAAATATACTTTCAGTAGCATTTTCCCCATAATAAAATTTACTATTATTTTCGCTGAAAATTTGGCTTATCGATTTAATTTCAATGGCTGAAGCAGGAAGCTCATCATTGTTACTTCTATTAAAGTTACTGTTAGTTGAGTTTTCCGAGGAATAACTAAAAGCTAACATCGAGGGATTTGTTTTAGGAATATTTTTATCTCTAAAGAAAAGATTACAACTGTAAATATATCGGAAGTCAAAATCTTTGATAAGATAAGGAGCATCATGAAATGTATAAATGCCAGTTTGGGTTACAAAAGCTTCAAATGGAACTTTTTCCAGAGGGCCATTTGCTGAAATGATTAAACTTTTTGTATCGTTAAATAAAAAGGGAGTCAGAAGGCTTCTATATAGAAAATTAGCGGGTATAATAAATTCTTGAATAACATCAGAATCACTTACATTGAAGGGAATATTACCGTTCAATGATAAGGAATATCTTTCCAGGTTTTTGATCAATGAATCTGTTTTTGGTATAGTATGAAATTCCGATTTTTCTTTGTTAATAGAAAGGATATAAATTGACGAGTCTCCCCAAAAGTATTCTATAACTTGCTCATCATTATTTAAGGCTTTTTTAATATCACTCAGAGACAAAAAATCATAACCGTAACTCTTCGAATTAAAATAGTTGGGATAATTTTTTTCCTGATATTTGATAAGTTTTTGATATTCTCTTTCAAGTGAAAAAATTTTGTTCTGAGTATTTTGATCTGTTTCCCCTAAGTTTTTAATTTCTTGTTTGAGGATAGCAATCATGGCGAGGATATTTTGTTCCTGCGAAATCAGGGAATCAGGCATCCCAATATTTTTACTTTCCTTTAATTTCAAAAGATTTGTTGTCAACTGAGCGTACCTGTTTTTTTCTATTAAGGAAAAAGCTTCAAATATTAATGAGTCGTTTTTCTCTAATTGAACTAGTTCGTTAATGGCTTGTAAGGCAAATTCACAGTTATATTTGAAGTGCTCTGCCATTTGCAATTTAACTTCTTCAGTAAAATACCCTTTTCTGATGACTTCAGCTATTTCATTAACTAACTTTTGAGTTTCCAGGTTTGCTTTGAGATACTTTTTATTATTTGAAGTAATATAGAGTTGGAAGTAAGCCTTCTCCTTTTGGGAAAGTATGTCAACTATTTCAATTGGATTTAAGAGATTTCCAATTTTCGGATTGGAAAATATATTTTTAGGTTCGAATTTCGGAATATTTTTCGACAACGCGGATTGATAAAAACCAAGACTTTCAATCGGACTTTGATTACGAAGATGCTGGTTTCCTATTTTTAATAGGATAATAGAAATTTCATTTTTTCTATTAGAATATTTTCCATTTAGAATGGCCAAACTTTTTTTGTAATAGGCAATTGCAGAATCTGAATTTTGCATAGCGTCGTAAATATCTCCTAAAGTTTCATAACTATAAGCCAAGTGAAGAGAATCAAACACTGGATTGGAATTAATACTAATCGATAATTTTGCAAAGTGAAATGCTGAATCACTTTGTTTTAGATTGATATATGCATTGGCTAGGCTGTTGGTAATGGACAATACTAAAACGTCTTTATTTCCATATTGAGTTGTAGCTAGGTTCAATGATTTGTTAAGGATGTTTTTTGCTTTTATGTGTTCTTTTGTGGTTCTAAGGTAATTGGCAATCGATAAATAAATACTTATTCTGAGCCAAGGATTAAAATCAGGATTGGCTTCAAAAATCCTGGCGGCTTCTCTGAAATAATTTATTGACCTGGGGATATCATTTAAAGTAAAAAGAGTTTGTCCTAAATAGTAATAGCTGTATCCAAGATATACATTTGTTTTATTAGGATTACGTTCACGTATTTCCAGTGCCTTTTCATAATAAATCATTGCATTGATATAATCCGATTTTCTTTCCTGCAAAAAACTACCCATCGCATGGTAACTTTGAGCCAGATCGTTATGATCTTTTGGTAAGCTGGTTTCCCGGACTTTTATGGATTTATTAAAAGCCCATTCCGAACTATCAGTGTTGTTTGTGAATTTGTAATAGTATCCAAGGTTGTAATACAATCGACCTAATTCAGGATGATTGGCTGGTAAATTATTCTGAATGATCTTTTCCGAATTGTTAAAATATTGCCTGGCTTGATCAAATTCTCTCAGGTATCTGTGGCAATACCCCAATAAATTCAAGCAATAAGCGTAACTATCCCATTCTTTATTTTCATAAAATCTATCAGCAGCCTTTTTGTATACATCAATAGCGCTTTCCATTTCCCCTTTACTCACCATTTCATCCCCCTTTAAAATCATCGGATGCTCCCGGTAAGACTCATCGAAAGCTTCATTTTGTAAGAAGGAAAACAAGGGAAGAAAAAGAAATATGAAAAATATCTTTTGTGCAAAAAGAGGGTAGTTCATTTTGGTGTTGTGTTTCCGGGTCCGCGCTTTAAGTTAAAGAAAATACATGAAAATCCAGTTAAGTGGATTTTATCTATTGTGTCTTCAACTTGACTGATATAACCTGATCAGACCATTTTAATATGAAGTCATAAAAGAATTCTCGTCTATTGAACTTGGTAAGCTACTTCCAAAAGATCCCGAAACAGGTCCGGGAATGGTCTTCTCTATCTATTTTGAGCCACTTTCACTTGTAACATGGGTTTGGCCTGGGTAATGTCAAATTTTAGAATTTTTAAGAAGAATTTACCCACTCTGAATAGCCTACATCACTTTCAGGAACAAGTTTTTGTTAGTTTTCTCTTTCCGAATTCAATTAATTTTAAACACAAACGTGCTCGATGTCATGTATTTCCCTCCCTGCGTTGTCAGGAACAGATGGCTGGGTTTTCCATTCTGCAGTAGCAGTTGTGGACGCTCGAAGCGACCGTATTTGGAGAGATGTTTGGGCTTTGGCGGTTGGGTAAAATAATGATCTGTGTTGTAATAAGCGATCTTTGGTTTGGACCAGTGAATGCCGTCAGGCGATTCAATGTACAGTCCATATTGATGATTGAAAATGCCCATGTCGCGAAGAATCATCTTAAATTTTCCATTCTCATACCAGACATAGCCATCTTCCGCCTGGATGTTGTTACCCATTCCGGAATAATCGATGACCGGATTCCCTTCGTATTTCGAGTAAGGTCCTTCTAAATTTTCCGCTATTGCCAGGCCATATTTTCTGTTCCCTCGGATCTTTGGGTCGGTATAGTTTTCGTAGTCAGCTGTATTCCACGATTTATAATAAAGCCAGTATTGGCTGTTAGGGTGTTTCAGGAAAGTGGGATTGGAGGTACAGTGATTGTCCCAGGCTTCTTCTTCGCTCGAAACATTCAGAAGTGGTTTCTCTGCATGTTCCCACGGGCCATTAGGAGAATCCGAAATGGACAGTCCAACCCGCTTGGTGTTGGTCTTTTTATTGGAGTTGCCCATGTAAAACAAGCAGTATTTCCCATCCACATATTTGATATGCGGATTGTGACAGGTAGTGCTGTCCCAGAAATTACCTTCTCGTGGTTTGAGAATCGTTGAAACGTATTCAAATTCAGATTCCGGTGTGTCAGCAACAGCATGGGCAATTTCAGATTGATGGATCCAACCACCCATTCCATATTTTTCCGGCCAGCGGGAATAAAACACATGTGTTTTTCCATCATCCCCAATGATTGGGCTCGTTCCCCAGACATAGTATCCTTCTGTTTCCAGCTTTCTTCCAATAGGAGAGAGGCTTTTACAAAAATCAGATTCATCGTCATTGAAGAGCAAGTTTTTGCCGAACGATGCATGGCTGATGGCAATAGCTGACATTCCAAGTCCTCCTTTGATGAATTTCCTTCTGTTTATTTTCATTAAATATCAATTAAATAAAAACAGCTTTCAGTTGCCTCCCGGCAATTTAAATTATGTGTTAAACCCTTCAAAGAGCATTCTCTTTAACATTTTCGTAATGGAATACCTTGTCATTCAAGCCTGGTTTAGATTCTTAATCAGAATAAAAGTCCTGAAATGGGTTGAACTTTTTTCAACCGCACTCAGGACTTTACCTATTATTTCAAATAAACCTATATACTTCTAATATCCAGGGTTTTGTTCGTACAAACCTTCTTTTACTTCAAGCTGGCTTTGGTGAATGGCATAGATAATGTCATTTGCCACAATTGTTGGGATCTTGTCAGAAGCATCATCGACTTGTTCCCAGGCATTCATCACATCCAATACTCTTCCGGTCCGCACGAGATCATGCCACCTATGTCCTTCTGCAACAAACTCTTTCCTTCTTTCTTCGAGTAACATGTCCAGGTCGACATTAGACACCGGTCCGACTCCAGCCCTGGCCCTGACATCATTGACAATCTGATCAATTTCCGTCTGGCTACCTCCGGTTTGAAGAAGCGCTTCAGCTTTCATCATGAGAATATCGGTGTATCGGATGACAGGAAAGTTAATTCCCCAGTTAAACCGGTCAGCAGGCACATGGTCTAGGCTCACCCACTTGAGGTATTGAGGATTGTCATTTGTATTTCCATTTTCATCGACATAGCTCAACAGGATCGAGATATCGTCCCTTATATCATCGACTTCAAAAGATGCCAGATAATCATCTGAAGGATTGATCGGACTATCACCCGGAACTCCACCTGCAAAAGGAAGATTAATTCTTGCCCATGCTTCGTGATACATTAATGTTGGTAAGATGGTTCCTATTCCCAAATCACCTGTCACATTATTATTGATGTTTTGTACAGCAAATACAATATCTCCATTGTATTCATTGTCATAATCAAATATCGATGAGTAATCATCCACCCAGGAAAACTCATTGCTGGCAATGACTTCATTCAACAATGTTAAGGCGGCATTGTACTGATTGGCTTCCATGCCCGGGCCATCAATTCCGTAAGTAGGTCCTGACATAGTCAAATATACTTTTGCCAGTAATCCTTTAGCAGCCCACGTTGTCGCCTTACCTGCTTCAGAATAGGAAGACGGCAATTGGCTGGCGGCCTCTTCAAGATCTGATACGATCAGGTTGTAAACATCCGCTACAGGTGAACGAGGAATATCCAGCGCTTCTGTAGGAGTGACAACTTTGTCAATGATTGGCACTTTGCCAAAGAACCTCACGAGGTCAAAGTAAAACAAAGCCCTGAGGAATTTTGCTTCGCCAATGATCCTGTTTCTTGTATTGTCATCAGGTACAACTTCCAGATTGATGTAATCGATCACTGTATTGGCGAGGTAAATTCCCCTGAAATTGGAATCCCATGCTGTTTGCATCAAAACATTGGTTGCCAACGTCTTTTCAAAATTATTTACCGGATTCCATTCTCGAACGCCTGTCCCCGGTGAATAAACATTGTCTGATCTTATCTCCGAAAGATAAAAGTGGTTGCCGGAATAATCATTTAATGAATTGTAAACGCCGGTAATGGCCTGTTCAAAATCCTGCGTATTGCGGTAAAAATTTGCCGCACTAGGTTCTGATATAGGAGCCTGGTCCAGCTGATCTGTGCATGCACTGAAAACCAGGACTGATAATATGTATATGAATATTCTTTTCATGATTTTGTCAATTTTATAGTCCTAAGTTTACACCGAAAATGATGGAGCGTGACAATGGAAATGCCCCATAATCATCACCCTGGTTATTACGGGCTTCAGGATTAAATCCACCATTATATTTGTCTCCACCAAACCAGTTTTCTGCTGTAACATAGATCCTGGCATTTGAAATGATATTGGATTCAAACAACCTGCCCAGATCGTAGCCAAGCGTGATGTTCCTGATCCTCCAGTAATCATTTGGATAAAGCCAATCGGTGTTTTTGATCCGACCAAATGTGGATGGTGATTTTCTTTCTTTACCTTCCACATCTGCTGCCGTAACTTCAGCTCCTTCTTCCCACACATATCGGTCTCTTGTCTTGCCAAGGGTATTTTCATTAGAACCCATACCTGTTCGATACATCGCTCGTCCAAAGGTGGAATACAGATGTCCACCCCATTGTCCCTGTATTAAAACAGACAGGTCAAATCCCTTGAAAGTGAAGTTATTGGTCATGCCCCAAACGTAATCAGGGTTTGGATGACCTGAATAAGTACGGTCATCTGGATCGATCACGCCATCGTCATTGATGTCCACATATTTCGGATCACCTGCTTCCTGACTTCCGTAAAGTGGGTAGCCATTAGCAATATCTTCTGATGTTAACAGTCCATCCTGTTGTACAATAAAGAGGGTGTACATTGGACGGCCAACTTCCAGGATATTATGTGTGATATCGAATCCACCACCTAAAATTGGTGTATCGTTAGGGCCTAGTTTAACTACTTCATTTGTATTGTGGCTAAAATTGACCTGGGTTCCCCATGTTAGGGCACCGGTTAGGTTTTTTGTGCTCAATTCCAGTTCCCAGCCTTTGTTTAGCACTTCTCCAATGTTAGTTAAAGCTGTGGCAAAACCACTTGCTGTTGGAACTGGGATATTCAATAAAAGGTCAGTATTTCTTTTGGTGTAATAGTCAAAAGATACGTAGATCCTGTTGTTCAATAGCCCGGCATCTAATCCAATATCGATTGTTTCGGATTCTTCCCAGCTTAAGTCGGGGTTAGCAAAATTGTCCGGAACCTGTCCATTGGCCAAATTTCCTCCGTAGCTGTAGTTCGCATAGGCAAGTCGTGCTATCTGATCGTAATCACCTACACCGTTATTTCCAGCTATTCCCCAGCTGGCTCGCAGTTTCAAGTCACTGAAAAAAGTTGCGTCTTGCATAAAACCTTCTTCAGACATCCTCCAGCCGGCCGATACGGAAGGGAAGACACCCCATTTGGTATTATCGCCAAACTTGGATGAACCGTCACGCCGGATACTGGCCTGCAATAAATATTTATCGAGGTAGTTATACATCACACGACCATAGTAGGAAATCAAGACATTTTTACTTTCAGAAGAGGAACCGCTCGTGCTGCTTGCTGCATTGAGAGTAGGAACATCATCAGAAGCAAATCCGGTTCCACTCAGGTCGGAATCTTCGTATTTATAGGAGCTGTATGAATATCCTGCCAAGACATCCAAATTGTGGTCTCCAAAGGAATGGTTGTAATTTAAGGTGTTCTCACTTACCAGGTTGATCCTGGTATAGCCGGATTTGGATCCGCTGGCTGTACGGTTTCTCGTTACAAATGATGGTGTAAATCTCGCACTGTTGCTATTGTGAATGTCAAAATTCAGATTGGTTCGGAATCGAAGTCCATCAATAAACTCATATTGGAAATATGCTGTACTGATATTTCTGAATAATTTGGTGTAGCGTTCAACATTTTGTGCTTCAGCAATCGGACTTACACGTGAAGTTCCCCATGCATACGATGTGAAGTCTCCAACATTTGTCAATTCCGCTCCGGTTTCAGATTCAACCACCGGTTGCATACCAACAGTAATATGTGTGATGGCATCCTTTCCTTCCACACCAGGATCATTCAGGATACTGTAAGAAGGATTAAGGTTTAACCCAAACGTGACCTTGTTATTGGGTGAGACTTCGACATTCGCCCTTGCGCTGAACCGTTCATAATTGACACCAACGGCAACTCCTTCCTGGTCAAGATAATCTCCTGATACGTAGTATTTGGTAACTTCATTTCCACCGGAAGCTGACAATTGGTAGCTTTGGATTAATCCTTTCTGGAAAAACAGATCCTGCCAGTCTACATAGTCCAGACCCGGATGTCCGGGTTCCATCCATCGATCATCCCACATGTATCGGGTATTGTATTCACCATCCGGTAATCCAAGTAACGCTCGTCTTTCTGCATTTGTATCAGAAGAGCTTGCTCCCTGATCACCGTAATCTCTTACCCAGAAATAGTTCATGTGTTCGACTTGTCGATCCACCCATTCCTGTGAGGATAGTACATCCAGTTTTTTAACTGTTTCATTCCAACCCAGGTAAGTATTGAAATTAATGTTCGGTTTGCCGGTCTTTCCTTTTTTAGTGGTAATAATGACAACTCCGTTAGATCCTCTTGATCCGTAAATCGATGCAGCTGCTGCGTCTTTTAAAACCTGGATGGATTCGATGTCATTGGGGTTAATGTTGGATAGGGGGTTCCCATTATTGAAACCACCTTCCGCAGTTTGAGGAGAGACTTCCAGAGGGAACCCGTCAATTACGTAAAGAGGTTCGTTGTTAGCTGATATGGAACCAGTTCCCCTTACCTGAATACTAAAGCCTTGTCCGGGAAGCCCACTTGTTTGTTGTACCCTTACGCCAGCCATTTCACCGACCAACGCCTGATCGACTCTGATCAGCGGTCTTTCCTTTAGTTGTTCTCCGTCCATGGTGGCAATAGCGCCTGTTACATCCGCACGTTTTTGGGTACCATAACCCACTACAACAATTTCACTCAATTCCTGTACATCGACAGTCATCGTTAAATTGATTGTTGATCGACCATTAACTGGAATTTCTTCAGCGACATAACCAACAGCGCTGAATACCAGAACAGACTCATCAGAAGGTATTTCTATGCTATACCGGCCATCCAGGTCGGTAACAGTTCCTACAGAAGTTCCTTTGATAAGAATGTTTGCTCCGGGAAGCCCGGCATCATCTTCAGAGGACGTGACGCGTCCTTCTACTTGCATCTGGGCCTGAACCGGATAATTTATCCAAAGCCCTAAAATCACCAGGTAAAGAATACGGGTGACCCTTTTTGGTAGTTGTACACTCATAAACAAATGATTTAATTAAATAATTAATTGATTTATTCTATTGCATTTTTCTAATGCACAATTTTTCGTCCCAACAAAAGCGCTGGGTTTAGCGTTAGCAAAAGGTTAATAAAGGTTGGATATGAGGCTGCACTTTTATGAATTTAATAAAAATGCATTGGAAAAGTATAGAGAATAATTTGTATTCATATCCTGCCGTATCCTGCAGGATAATAAAGCAGGAAACATGGAATTGTATTTTTACAAGTTTTTGACATTTTTTTTGTCAAAACTTGCCTGAGAGTCCTGAGACAAGGTTTCCTCATCACAATAAGTTAAAGCTCATTGTCAGTAACACAAGTATTTGCAATGGCTTCCAAACAAGGATACTGCATGACAGGAAAAATCAATTTATCGCCCAACTTCGCATATTGTCAATAAAGTAAGTATCAATATGAATCCTCTTTTAAATAAATTCTCCCTTTCGCTTATCATTTTGTTTCTTTTAACTCCGGAAATTTATGCACAGGAACTGGGAAATATGCAGTCCGGGCTAAATACAGATGGCAATATCATAGATGTTTCCTATCAAAATGCAGATGTGCGGTTGGAGATCTGCCAGGATAACATGATAAGGGTGCGCACGACCTGGAACAAAGGATTTGAAGAAAATGAACCCTACATGGTTGTAAAGTATCAGTGGCCAAAAATTGAATATTCCATTGATAAGTATTCGGAATACTACTCTATAAAGACTGATAAACTTGAATTGAGGCTAAAAAAAGGAGATTTTGATTTGAAAATTTATGATATCAAAGGAAATCTATTGACCGAAGATGTCCTTCATTCTAAGGCAAATGAACAAGTGAAAAGCATTCATTCCCTGCAACCGGATGAGCATTTTTTCGGGTTTGGAGAGCGGATGGATTTTCTGGATAGACGTGGGAAGAAAGTAGAACTCAATGTAGGTCGCGGTGAACAAAGACCGCATATAATTGGTGCTTACAATGTGCTTGAAGCTAACTATTGTCCGGTACCGTTTTTTATGAGTACAAAAGGCTACGGTATATTTTTTCACAATTCATATGCTACGGAATGGGATATGGGAAACGGAAATCCGGATGAGTATTCCTTTTCTGCTGATGGTGGAGAGTTGGACTATTATTTTATATACGGTCCAAAATTCGCCAACATTCTCGACGGATACACTGATATCACAGGAAAATCACCCATGATGAACCGATTTGCTTTTGGCCTTCATGTCGGGACTTACAGCGGAGGGACCTGGGGGCATGAAGAGCTTACCTCAACCCAATATGTGATTAACCTGGCCCGAAAGTTTCGGGAATTGGGTATCCCACTTGACATCCTTCATCTGGACTCCACATGGCGAATATTTGGCGATACGGGAGGAAAGGGTGCCACGACTTTCGAATGGAGGGAAACATTTGTTGATCCCGAAGCGATGTTTGATACACTTTATCAGTTGGATTTGAATATGGTGGGTGTTCATCTCCGCCCAAGGTTTGACAATGGTAATAAACTGAAATTACTTACTGCAGCAAGAGAAAAGGGCTTTGTCTACCCGGAAGATGATAACCCAGGTGAGTTTGTCAATTTCTTTGATGAAGAGGCTGTTGACTGGTGGTGGGAAAACGGTGTGATGAGAGTCGCCGAACAGGGAGCCATGTTCTTAAAAACCGATGAGGGGAGCGCATTTGGTAGAAAAGCTAATGAAAGTGATAAAATTGGACCGACCGGACAAGAAATTCAACGTCTGCACAATATTTTTCCTCTGGCCTATGCCAAAGCTCCTTATGGAAAGTTCGCTGAATACAATGGTTTGAGAGGGATGAACCATACCCGCGAAGGCTATGCCGGTATTCAGCGATACCCATTTATTTTCGCCGGCGACTGGCCGAGTGAATGGCAGTACTTTGAACCTGTTATCAAAGCTGGTTTAAACATCGGTATCTCGGGCGTAGGATATTGGGCGCATTGCATGGGTGGTTTTGAACACGAAGCGGATCCTGAACTATACATCCGGTGGTGCCAGTTTGGTCTGCTAAGCCCGGTTGCGCATTTATTTGGAATGGACCATCCAGCGTACAAGGAACCTTGGAATTACGGAGAAGAGGGTTTGAGAATCTTCAGGCAATACGATGAATTACGCTACCGGCTTATTCCCTTTATGTACAGCAATGCCTGGGAAATGAATCAAACAGGTATGCCATTGATGCGGGCATTGGTACTGGAATACCAGGATGATGTCAATACCTATGGAATTACCGATCAATATTTGCTGGGAAGTTCCATGCTGGTATGCCCGGTTACAACCAAAGGAGCAAAGACGAGGTCGTTGTATTTGCCTGAGGGAACCTGGTACAGCCATTGGGACGGTAAGAGTTATGAGGGTAAGCAATATGTACATGTAGTGACTCCATTGGATCAAATGCCGATCTTTTATAAAGAAGGAAGCATCGTCCCAACCCAACCGGTTGTTCAATATGTTGACAAGGAACCTGTGAAGGAAATCACCCTTCATATTTATCCGGGAGCGGGAGGGAGTTTTGATCTTTATGACGATGACGGAAGATCATTGGAGTATCAAGACGGTGAATATGCTTTGACAAGAATAAACTATAGCGAGTCCGAAGATGGGTCAAAGGTTGAAATATTGCCAGCAAAAGGAGGATTTGAACTACCGGAACGGACGTACATTATTCAGGTCCATGCAATGGAGAGGCCTTCCGAATTAACTGGGCTATTAGGAAAGAAAAAATTAAAATTATCGGAGTCCACTACTTTAGAAAATGAGAATGAGTGGGGTTATGATGAAGGAGGACAAATACTGACAGCTAAGGTGAAGAAGGGGAAGGATGAAAAGGTGACTGTTGAGTGGAGGTAGGTTTGATTAGTTAGACCTGCCTCGTCCGTCAGGCGGGCACCAACCAAGGTGTTGCCGATTGGTACGAAAAATATTTATCTACCAAAACAAAGTACAAGAGACAAGAGAAGTAATTCCCGGCCTTGTGCCGGGATCCCCTGGAAGTAGCTTACCAAGCGTATTAAAAGGACGATGTTTTTTCGATTCCCTTGCTATTTATTAGACCTCTTCAGTTTGCTGGAGATCCCGGCACAAGGCCGGGAATGGTCGTTTTATTGTGTTTTATACTAAATCTCCACTGCATAAATATTCACCTCCCCATCAAAATCCGATCGGAAGATGATCCATTTGCCATCGGGTGAGAAATGCACATTTGGCTCAAGCGGTCGGTATCCGTGATGTTGCATGTTGACCAGCTTTTCCGACTCCAGCCGATTTCCTTTTGGTGTGAACAGATAGAGCCATTCCCCGTCCTCCGCATGTGCGACCTGGGTGGGGTCTCCACCGTCACCGGCAAACAAGGCTTGGTCGGGTGATTGGTTAAAATGGATGGACCATTCATTTCGATCCATTTCATATAGTTTCTTTTTACCCGTTTTAATATCAACTCCCGCAAGGAAAAAGGTTTCGCCTCTTGGTTTTTGAAGATCATACCATATTGTTTTACCATCCCTGCTAAAAAATTCATGTCCGGCTATTTCCATATCCATTTCACGCTCGTGCATCAGCTGATTTTTTCCTGTAGTTACATCGATGGTCCAGATACGATCCACTTTGTGCCAGGGGCCTTCGTGATCGTACATCAACAGATTGGGGTCGGTAGGAGAGAATTGGATGTGGTTGAGCCAGGCCCTTTCGCTATAGATCTTGTTTAATTTGCCGGTTTCAATATTTAAGGTGAAAAGTGTATGGGGGATCTTAGCCTCATAAATCAGGTTGAAGTAACTGCTTTTGTCCGGATTCTTTTTATAGATCTCGTCCTTAACCGGATCGGCATAGGAGCCGGCCAGCAAGGTTTCGTTGGAGTTGAGAGTCGTAACTCCTGCTTTGAAATCTTCAGGGAACACGTAAACCAACCTCGGAGTTTGGGTATCCACATTTGTAGCAAACACGCTGTCATTGCTTTGATAAAAAACTTCCCTTCTCTCAGGAGCAACAATCTCTCCCCGGATCTGATTGCCATGGTTGGTCAGCCGGGTGATTTCAAATGTTTTCATGTTTACAGTAAAGAGTTGGCGGAGACTGTCGACTTCTCCATAAAAGACCATCAGATCCCCTTCATCTCCGGTTTGATGGATGAAGGGGTTGTTATGGAAGTAAAAGCTTCTTGAGTCACCATCTCTCCGGCTTAATTTAATAATGCGATGCTGGGTGTCTTTGTCAATCCATTCATTGGGCATCGGTTTTTCACTCCCTGTTTCCAAAACAGGAACCGTATCGTTTTTGTCCATGAGAAAGAAAAACAGCGCAGCAATAAAAATAAATCGCATCATGATGGTCTGATTTAAGGGTGACTATTTAAATGAAATTACCTTTTATGGGTGATCGCTGCTGATAAAATAAAAAGAATATTGCTAAAGATCCGTCCTGTTCTGACCCGAATAAATATGACGACTTTATGATCGCTCAGAGGATAATTTGGCAAACAAGCTCAGCCATCGTTTTAACTGGCTAAAAACTGTAAAGTGTTCAATCACCCGTATTTGACCATTAAACCCCCATTTTTCCCGAACTTTTGGTTGGAACAGCATTTTATTCAATGCATTGGAAAGGAGGTCAATATCTGTGGCATCATCGATGATCATTCCATTGATTTCGTGTTCAACCTGATATTTTAATCCTGCTGCATTGGAAACAATGATGGGTACTTGCTTCCACATGGCTTCGGTCGCTGTCAGGCCAAAACCTTCCTGCAATGAATTTTGAACAATGATACTGGAACTCCGCTGCAAGGCATTAACGATCAGCGCATTTTGCTTGGGATCGTCCATTGGTAGCAAAAGAATGGCGATGTCTTTTTGATATTTTTTTGCTTTGCTCGTGTAAATGTCAATTAGTTCCTCCAAAACTTCTTTCCCCTCCGGATCATCCTTGACAAAATCAGGATCCGGTCCAGCAAGGATTAACCGGGATTTTTCGATCCTTTTATAATGAATGGTGTCATGTCGATATTGATCAATATTCTCTTTCAGTTTAATAAACGCTTCCAAAACTTGTTTGAATCCTTTGAGTTTATCCCATCTGGACACCTGTAAAATGGTTGGTCGGTAGATGATATCCAGTTCCTCCGGCTCCTTGGCTTTGCCAAATGTTCCATCAGGTTTAACACGTTTTACCTGGTGTTTATAAAAGTTGTAAATCACCGGTTCCTTTTCGTTGATGATCCCCGACTGATGCAAAATCCCAATGCATTTGTGTAATTGCAAGGTTCTGTTTTTGTGGCTTAACGGGTCAATTGAAGGGGGGATAATGGTATAATTTTCCTTGATAAAATCAGGGACGTAAGCAGGAATGCTAAAGACAAAATGATTGAAATGTGAAAGGATGGGTTTCATAAACTCCCAAGCTTCATGGGTTGCCTTATTTCGCTCTTCCAGTCCGATATGACACCGCCAAATGGAAGTGATATTGAATGATTGGTTGAGATACTTTATCATTCCTGCCGGCTGAGGATCATGAATGACCACGATGTCTCCATCTTTTATAAATTTTTTAGCCGATTCAGCATTGGACTTGTTGACCCGATTGTAAACTTCATAGTCATCGTCCGTAAAACTGAAAGTTCCTGATCCATGAATGGCATTATGTACCTGCTTTGTCAATTCAAAAAAATGCTCATCATTTGTTTCCATCACCAGCCATTCCACTTTGAGCCCTTGCTCACGCATGATGCGGATCTGACTTGGGAGCATTTCGGCAACTCCGCCTCCGGTTTCTGTTGAGTTGATCATCCAGATAGTTTTGTCCTCAAAGAAGGGGATATCCTCTTCGCATTCTTTTTTGTACCCCCTTACCGTTGTTGCAAGAGATGCGTATGATTCGTAATCTGTTAATTTTGGACCCCCTGTTATTTTTACTTTGTTCATATATTCAATTTATGTTAGACCCTTTCAAGGACCCGCATTGCTAAAATTGTTCTTTATTTTAACTTTCCAAATGGCAATTGGTTTTAACTATGAAATGTTAGGTATAATACAATTGTCGTTTTTAGAAGCTGATTCGTGGCAATTTTTCGCATTTGGGCGATTAAAATTTTATTTTTGTTATCACACAGCCAATCTCCTGCCATGGTTAATATTCAGGATGAAATAGTCAATAGTGGTGAGTACAAGACCTTTAAAGTTGATGATCTGCTTTTTGTTGATTATCGATGCCTCGTGGAAGAAGATCATTCTGATGTGTGGGCACATGATAACTACCTGGCCTATGTGCTGGGAGGCGAAAAAAAATGGAAAACACCCACAAATCAAATTAAGGTAAAGTCGGGGGATGCATTGTTTATTAAAAAGGGTGCGAACACGGTTTACAACTATATTGACAAGCCTTTTATTGTGCTTTTTGTCTTTATTCCCGATCATTTTATTCGGCATGTGGTGTTGAAGCATGAGGATCTGGAGTTGGAAGAAAACTATGATGAATGCCAGGATAACAGCCTTGTTTTGTTGTCTTTAAATAACCTTCTCGAGTCATTTTTTCAATCCCTGATTGCCTTGTTTTCTGAAAGTGCCGTATTCTCAAAAAACATTTTGAAATTAAAAATGGAGGAGTTGGTGCTGAACGTGCTTACCCAGCCGGGCAATTCTTCTTTGAAACAATACTTTCTTACCCTGAGTCATCATCAAAAAGTAGATATTTCGGATGTCATGCGAAATAACTATTTCCGACAGCTTTCCATTAACGATTTTGCTCGCCTGAGTGCGAGAAGCATTTCTACTTTCAGGCGGGATTTCAAGCGTACTTTTGGTACCGTTCCAGGAAGGTGGCTGATTAACAAAAGACTGGAGTACGGCCGGTTTCTATTGGAAAATACGGATCAACCTGTCAGTGAAATAATGGACAACTGTGGCTTCAAGGACCGTTCCCACTTCACCAAAGTATTCAAAGAAACATTTGGCTTATCTCCCAATAAATACAGGACAATGAAGTCAATCGAAGTGGTTTGACTTTCTCAACCACATTTTTGAATTTCCCAGCAAACCCGCCTTCATCACTCATTTATACATTTGTTCATGTCAACCATCCAAAAGAACAACTGTATTAATATGAGAAAGTTAAAAGCAAATATCCGAACAATATTTACATGCGATTTTATTCGTCTGATCACCTGTTTATTTTTTTCAGTAAGTCTGTTTTGTTGCCAGGAAAACCAGCAAGGTACTCAAAGTGAAGAAATAAACGTAAGCAATGAGTTGATTACCGACTGGAATAATCTGACCTATCAAATTGCCTACGAGCATGACCAGTTTTATTCTTTTATCGGGGTAAGAACATTGAGCATGGTTCACCTTGCCATGCATGATGCATTGAATTCAATTGACCGTCGATATGAACCCTATCTCTATGATCAGCTGAATGCTCATGCTGATCCGGTGGCAGCATCCTCGCAGGCAGCGTATCAAATATTGGTTGATGCTTATCCAAACAGAGAGGATACGATTTCACTATTGTTGAATAAATGGATGGGGAGTGTAGAAGAAGATTCCCAAAAACAAAAAGGGGTTGAACTGGGAAATGAAATTGCATTTCAGATGATCCAAGTGAGGGAAGGGGATGGTCACCATAAACAGGGAGACTATGCCCCCATGTCAAAACCCGGTGATTATCAATACACGCCAGGCTGGGATGGTTGGGTGTTAAAGCCAGATTTTGAATATGCAAAACCTTTTGCATTGGATACAGTCACACAATTTCGTTCGCCCCCTGCACCGGATTTGAGTAGTGAAGAGTATGCTGATTCGTACAATGAAGTAAAAATGTTTGGCTCAAAAGACAGTAGCGTACGTATGGAAGATCAAACCCATTATGCCCATTGGTGGGCGGAGTTTGCCGAGCATGGATGGAATAGGCTCGGCAGAATCGTTACAAAATCTGAAGACTTGTCTGCCTGGGAAGCTGCAAGAATGTTTGCATTGATCAACGTGGACATTTACGATATTTACCTAGCATCCCTGGAAAGCAAATACTACTACGACACCTGGCGACCTTATACGGCCATTCGCGAAGCTGAAAATGACCAGAACCCATTAACAGATCCACAAAATGATTGGGAGCCGGAAATGATGACACCACCATGGCCGGAGTACCCTTCTGCACATGCAGCTGTCGCAGCAGGAGGAGCCGAGATGGTTAGTCATGTTTTAGGCACGGCGGATGTATCTTTTTCAATGGAATCTGTCACTGCTATGCCGGAATCAAAATCCCGCAGTTTTGACAACTTGTTTGAGGCTGCCAATGAATGTGCAGAATCGAGGATTATGAACGGCTATCACTTCAGGTTTGCAACGGATGAGGGTCTGAAACAAGGCAGACAAGTTGCCGAATACATCCATTCCAATTTTCTGGGGCCCGTAGAATAGGATCCGAAATGCTTTAACCTGACTTAATTCCTTTTCTTTTGCTGGCCAGGGGCATATTCTTTCGCAGACTTTGACCCGGTTGCTTTTTTCATTTGTCCAGGAGGAACTTTAGAACTGTTGTTTGTTGTAGTGGTAGTTTTTACCGTCGTAACTGAAGTGCATTAAAACGTCCCGATCATGGCACCAGCAAAAAGTATGATAAGCATTTTTTTCATGTTGCAACTTACTATCTCTTATAAGGACAATTTTTTGATATCACAGACAGTCACTACGTATGTAAGCAGGGAACCCGCTTTAAAGAATTTTGCCCACTAAATAAAACTTATGTGAGTCAATAGAAAACTCAAATTTTGACTTGAATTATACAATTATTCTCCTCTTGAGAGGAGATTCAGAGGTGTGTTATTTAAAAACTACATAATTCAAGTCAAAATTTCTTTAATCTCAAAGTCAAAAGCGATTTCCCAGCGTATTTATTCAGTTTAAGAAATTGGTTGTAGTAACCGTATTGGTGATAAAATCAATCGACTGGAACGGTTATTGGTTTTATACAAGGTCTTAAAATGGTATATTCATGAAGAAAAAGGACATGTATTTGGATCTTGATATAAAGCAGGATAAAGCCTACCGGCAATTAGCAGAAACGATGGCTGCCGAATTGGTTGCTCTGACGAAGAAAAAGGGTCTGATCGATACAAGGGTACATGAGTTGAGGAAACAGCTCAAGAAGATGAGAGCCCTTCTCCGCCTGATTCGAATACCGATTGGCAATTCTAAATACAAAAGCTGCAATTACTTTTTCAGGGATTTCGGCAGGGAGTTTGGCGACGCGCGTGATGCTAAAGTAAGAGTGGGCACGCTTCAATCGCTCAAAGAACCTGTAGATGAATCGATCGAAGAAAAAGCCTTTAACAGACTTGAGGAGCTTTTGGTAGTTGAACACAAAAATGCCAAGAAGAAATTGAACAGAAATTTTTGGAAGGAAATGCAGATGAAATCGGCATCGGCAAAGCCCCTTATTGTTCACAATATTCATAAACCTGACGGGTTTAAGACCTATAAAAAATCTGTCAAGAAAGTGTACAAAGGAGGTTATAAGGCCTTGAAGATTGCCATCGAGAACCCGAAGGCAGAAGAGTTGCATGAATTTCGCAAGCAGGTAAAGTACCTGAGGTATCAGTTGACCTTTCTGGATGCCATGTGGCCAAAGATGCTTCAGACGATGGAAGACGTGATGCATGACCTGTCAGATTTACTTGGCAATGACCATGACCTGTATGATTTGGTTTCATGGCTTGAAGAGAATGACTGGCCGCAAATGTCTGAAAACGAAAAAGAACTATTAAAGGGTCTGGCATGCAAAAAGCAAAGTGTATTTCGAAGTGAAGCGCTCAAACTAGGCCAGAAGATCTATTATGAATCCCCTTCTCAATTTATCAATCGATTGGAAAGTTATTGGTAACGTTTTTATCCAGTAATTTTGCTACTTTAAAAGCACGTGGGTTCTCTATCTAAGACCCCGCTTAAACAATTAAGTTGTCACCTCGACCGGTAAGGAGAGGTCTGCTAAGTACTCATTCTAAACTCAATTTTGTCATTAGCAAAGCGCCCAAATTAATGGTAAAAAATATTGTGGATTTTATTTCTAAAACTTCTTTATCCATTTTAACACCTTGTGAAAAGGGTCGACTTTGCCAACAAACATCATGGGACATCCGTTTTTGATCACTGTTATTCCTTTTTCTCCGGCTAGCTGGTCTGCTTTGGGTGAGTAGCTTCCCTGCCCGATCCCCTTGTGCATCCAGACAAGGTCGACATGGTTGTCAAGGCATTCTTGCATGACTTTCTCCGAAACTACCGGAGTGCCGGCAAGCATGACAGCTTCTGGTTTTTCGGGCAACGAAGAAATATCGGGATAACATGTTAAGCCCTCAACAACTTCTGCATGAGGATTGACCGGATAAACGTCATAACCGGCATCTTTGAATTTATGAAAGATATGATTTGCAGGGATGTCTCCTTTTCTTGACACGCCCACAACGGCAATTTTCTTTTTGCTGAGAAATTCGATGATAAGTTCTGTTTGTATCATTTTGATATGAATTTCATACTTTTCAGTCGAATATCATATGATAAATATCAGCCATAGATTGTGTTTTCACCAGTAAGACCTGCATGTTAAAGTTGGAAACAGCTTTATCCTGCCTTTTATCAATCAGAAAAAGGTTATTATGTGTTGGGATACCGGGATGGGGATGGTTGATGATGTTTTCACCAACAACAAACTAGGGAGTAATAATTTCAGTAAACAATAACCATAGAGCATATATGATTTAGATAAGACTCAAAGCTTATATATTATCATCGAAGGTTCCATATTTTAGGATTACCTTAAAAGACACAATGATCCTTGAGTATTTATGATTTTAACAAATAACAAATTCATTTTTCTAATTGAGACGACAAAACCAAATCATTGTAACAGATAAAAAAACCATTCGACTGAATGGTTTTTTTAACAGAACAATAATATAAGTGGAGGCGTGCCTTATTCCTCCTTGATCATGACAAAAGGACTTTCATCAGTTTCGCCAATAGTATGTCCGGAAATATTTCCTTTTGTATGATTTAAATGTTGACCTTTCAGGTTTATTACACCTTCATCTAAATTAATCTCAATAAATACTTGGCTGTAATGAATCTTTGGAATACGCATGCGAGCATTTCGTGCTATACCATCTTCACCGGTAAAGGTTCCCGTGATAAAGTAGTTTTCAGGGAACTCTAATCTATAGGGTTCAATCTCATCCAGCTCAATCCTTCCAACTTGTTTGTCCAAATGGATGGCCCAGGAAGAATTTTCAAAACTGGAAGGCGAAAATGGTCTGAGCGTCAAAGCCCCTTCACTAAACAAATCACCTTTAATAGCATATCCGGCATATGATCTTCCATCAGGGTCAGTATGGAAGCCAGCCATGTAATCATCGTCAGAAAGATAATATTCAAACCGACGGCCACCAATCTCATCCCACCGGGCATTGGAATTTGAGTTATCCAGGTAAAATACTATCTTATTTCCATCGATATTTCCATTTACCTTAAATGCTTTTCCATTAGGAGCATAAAAAGAACCAATGCGCTTATCATCCATGCCAATCAAATCACTCCTATATCCCGGAAGATGGTAAATATCCAGGATACCATCATGACCATCGAACACCAGATTCCACCTTCCGACAAATTTAAACGCGTTCCATTCCTGAGGGTCAACCATAGGTAATGAAATGTAGGCTGCAGAAGTTCCAAACTGCCGGACAAATTCATAGGACACTTTTGTAAAGTTATCTGGCGTTGATGTAAAGCCACTTCCCCAGCTATTTTTGACGATAAAATAATGATCGTCCGGATTGGAGCTGGTTTTATCAAATCCCACAATCAGCATGCTATGTGTAATGTCAACACAACCTGTACCACCCATTGGACAAGGTATCCATATATCCCCACGCAAGGTTAGTCCATCAAAATCCCAGGCAATTTCGAAACCACGCCTTAAAATACCTTCCATAAAGTCGGTATCTCTGGAGAATTCACCGTTTCCAGTTTGAGGGCCATAAAACTTTCCTTTGGAAGCACCATAAAACTTGTCGGAATGTTGCAAATCGTATGTTAATTTACTTGGATCCAAATTGAAGTTGCTCATCACCCGTTGTTTATTGTAGACAGGCGAACTCCAGTCGTTGTGAGCTAGCGTTGGGTCGTTAACAGTGTTATATTCTGAATCTTTGTAAGGCATAAAATCTTCTTTTGGAACCCTTAATCCCTTGGTAAGCATTGAGTAAATGTAATAAGCCCCACTACCACCTCCAAAAGCACCAACTTGCGTTTCACTTCCGTCGTTGCCCTTGGCCTCGATTTCACTCCAGTTAGGATGCAACCAGAATGTTTTACCAACATGATTCACAAATTCTTCGCTTAGGTCTAGGTCGCCATACCCATTTCGTTTATAAGCAGCTTCAAGGCAAGCTACAGCAGCAAAAGATATACAGGTGTTTCTATTGCCCTGAAATTTTATGGAGGTTTGTTGTGGTCTTAAATCCACCCGATCATCTGATGAGAACACTTCCGGTGGGGTTTCAAATTCCTCATCACACGATACTAATACAAGAGCCATAGCCACTAGGAAAGGGCTCAAACATTTTGTCATTAAATTTTTCATTTTCTTTTTCTTTTTGATTTAGCCCTTAGTGTTTGTCAAAAAGAATAGGTTACCGTAAATTTGAAAAAATCTGGTATTTTTTTGAAAATTGCCCTTAATGGAGCAAAAAACACAGTTTATACCTATAGAGCGTAGGTTTTTATTTCAGCTCACTTAAGATTTCTTGGGCCTGGCTGGCAAAAATATGGTCATTGGCAACCATGTTGTTCAATAGGATGACTGCTTTATCATGATCGCCTTGATCTATATGTATAAGTGTCATGTACCAGTCGGCCAACTCAAGAGGAAGGCCTTGTGCCGTCTTTCTGACTTCCTCCAAATGATCAACCGCAGCTTGGGGATGATTAAGCGATATTTGACAGACGGCTACATATACCTGAACCATAGAATTCTCGTTATCAGAAAGGTAATTTTCGAGGCTGGAAAGCGCTGATTGATAATCTTTTGCATTGTAGGCAGCCATGCCTTTCATAAGATCTGGATTGTCGGTTTGTGACCTTTGGGTGAGAATATCTTCATATGGTGTGTAATAAGCTAAAAATAGCTCTTTGTCTGATCTGGAAGCATCCATGATACCAAAGTACCACAAACCTGTTGGAATTATTATTAGCAAGACTATAGCGGCATATTTCAGAAAAGTATTTAGTGAAAAGGATTTCGATTTTCGGATATCCTCTTCCCAGTTTTGAAGATTACCCATAAACTGATCTACACCTTCATCATTAATCGATTGCATGATAAGCACATAATCTTCTACCTTTTGATTAAATGCGTGATCAGAAGACCTTCTTAATTCGAAATCCTTAAGATCTTTCTCACTTAACTTTTCTTTAAAATAGCTTTCTATTAATTCGATATCCTTTTCTTCCTTATCCATATTTACTGCTGTTCTGCCAATTCCTGCAAGTCTTTTCTGATTTTTTGCAAGCACTGGCATTTCTTTTTTTTCGCAACCGAATCACTTTTATACCCCATATCCCTGGCAATGCTCTCCATGGAGAAATTTCGGAAGTAATATAGCTCAAGTATGGTCTTACAGGGTTCCTTAATCCGCTTTAGTATACTCCGAACTACTTCCTGTCTATGAGTCAACTCCTGTTTTTCTTTAAAATCATGTATCGCCATTATACTTTCAGGTATGTTTTCCAAAGAGGAAGATTTTCTAATACGCAAATTGGCTCTGATCAGGTTTTTACCAATGCCAAATAAGTAAGTTTCTATCGAACTATCCAATGTTGTTATCTTCTCCTCTTTAAAATTCAAAAATAGAATGGTGAATGCACGTTGATACAATTCTATTGCGTTTTCTTTATCTATGGAATAGTTTTTGAAAAACCATCCTATAAACCGATTCCTGTGATGTTCATAGAGTGATTTAAGTGTAGCTTCATCACCTGCTTTAATTTTCTCCAGGAGCATCCCTTCATCGATATTTGTTATTCCATTATTCATTAATGCGGTGAGAGGTAAAGGAGTTACCGCTGTGCTTATATTAATATGTGAAAATTTAATCAACGATCAAAAACACAATATCCAATTCTGCTGTAGAGAATTGATAATTGATTGACTTTCACTGATTTAATGGTTATATTGAATGTTAACCAAATTGATTATTAACCAAATATGGTATGAAGGCTCGCATATTTCTATTATTTCTTTTGATTTTAGGATTAGTGTGGATGACAAATTGCGTCAAGAAGGAGGATACTGCGCCGGACAATAATGATCAAACACTTATCTTCGGTAATGGTGATTGTGATTGTGCCTTATCAGAAATACCAATGGAATGTGAGTCTATTTGCAATAGTACTTACATGACGCTGTACAATGCAACTTTCATTATCCGAGGCCGTGGATGTAAACTCCCGACAGATTGCTTTCCAGATTCGCCAACTTTAAATGAATTCATATTAAAAGTTTTAACAGAGCAACCTGAAGAAACTGAAGCAGCTATTGTCAATTCAAGTAACATGGGAGTGGCGCTTCCTACCGATGATTATGGGGGTTCGTCGTCGTTTGATAGTGAAACAGGAATGACAACCTTTAAATTTGGATGGGTGGACAGTCATATTGGAGGACAACTCTATCTGAGTCTTAAAACCGTGATCAAGCAACCAGATGGAAAACTTAAAGTCATCGAACTACAAGAGGATTTGGGAATGGATTTCTTTGCTAAATAATTAATATTTTCCTCGGCGATCTTATGACCTTTTTAGCTATACAAAAAACACTTGGGATCAGTATGTTCTTTTTATTATCCCCAACTGTTTATGCGGCAACAACCAACGACAGTACCCGTCAGGCATTTAACCAGGCGCTGGAGGATATAGGAAATAGTTATTTTTATGAACGTCCGGATACAGCTCTTCAGTTGTATTCATACTATCTAAATAAGGCCAAAGATGAAAAGTTGTGGGATGAATATTTACATGTCGTTCTAAATTTGGCATCAGTTGCCAGTCATTTGGATAGTATGTCCATGCTGAAAAGGTACCTTGAAGATGGGCAGAGGGTATTAAAGGAATACTCAAATGTCATTTTACGATATGATACCATCGGATTTCTTAGATCTAATTTTTATTATTTTCAGGGGCGGCATTATTATGATCTCCTGGATTATCACCAGGCGATCACCGCATTTGATCAGATTCTCAAGCTGAGAGAAGTTGTTTCTGATTCTCTCCTGGCATTTGATACCCACGTGTCTTTGGCTCAAAGTGCGTTGAACCTGGGAGATTTTGTAAAGGCGCAACATCACTTTGACCTTGCAGAACATTGGCTACCCAAACACCACAATACCTATGTCGCAGGTAGGGGGTATTACTATCAAAAGGCATTTATCAGTACGCAAATAGGTCATGCTAAGTATTATGAAGCCCGGATAGATAATCAGTTAGAAAGCTTTAGACAAACACTTGACCAGTATCAATTAGCGTGGAAACAGTTGGGAGGTCTGTCTAAGAAAAAATCCAGTTGGAGTCTTGCTGTGACAATCACTAGAAGTATATCCCAGTGCTATCTGGATTTGAAAAACTATGATAGCTCCGTGTACTATATGCAACGCTTGTTAAATCTTCCTTCACGTTCGTTGACCGATGAGATTTATAATCTGGTGCACGCAGTCCATGTCCGATTTGCCTTACAACAATTTGATGAGGCCAGGATTCACCTGAGAAATGCTCAGTCCATCATGGAAAATAATTTTCCTGCAAATCATGCCTTGCTAGGTCGTATTATCCGATTGAAGGGAGAGTTATGTTTTCATCAAAATAAGCTTGATTCTGCGATAATCTATTTTAACGAGGCGACCACATATTTTATAAAAGACGGTTTACAGGATAATCAAGGGATCATCGGTGATTTTGATATACTCAACATCTATGAAAAGAAAGCAGATGCGTTGGCAAAGTCGGGCACAGTTGCAGATTTGATTGTGGCCATTCAGTATTATAAAATGGTTGTTGACTTTGCCGCAACCATGCGTCAATCGTTTATCTCACAACAATCACATCAATATTTATTAGCAGATATCTATCAGGTTTTTGAAAAAGCGTTAGATGCAATACAAGTGTTCAGGCATAAGGAACCTCAAAATAAAAGTTGGAAGGAAGATTGCTTATATTTCTTTGAAAAAAATAGAGCGAATCATCTTGCCAATAATCATCGCCAATTAGAAGCCGTTCGTGCCCAATTGATTCCCTCAGGCTGGTGGGAGCGAGAACAGTTGTTAAAGGGGAACATTGCCTATTTCAAACGTCAACTCATTCAGAAAAATATAGGACTTACTAAACTTGAACAGGCATATGACGAATATGAGGCATTTACAGATTCTTTAAAGCTGTTTTATCCCGAGTACCTGGATTGGGAGGGGGGACAGCAAGTGCAAAAGGAAGAGGATATTCTAAAAATATTGCCCAGTGATAGCCGATTGCTATCGTTCTTTTGGGGGAAGGAAAATCTGTATGTTCTTTTAGTTGATCACAAAACATTTGATATGAAACGTCTTCCAATAGAAGAGATTTCTTCGCAGCTTATAGATTATTTATCACATATTCAAAATCCTCCTGGTACAGTTGAAGAATTAAATATGGAACTTATTCAAGCAGGTCATAGTCTCTATGTTTCATTTCGCGAAGTCCTGACAAGTGGTCACAAGTCGTATGTGGTCATTCCTGATGGTCCACTAGCATACCTGCCATTTGAGGCGCTGGTGGTTGATTATAAAGCAGACGAGCCTGACTGGTTTTTATATAATGCGACTGTCTATTATGCTCCCGGAATTTCAATCCTGCTGAAATTATTGACAGATTCTGAATCAACAAGCGAGTCACTGAGTTATTTGGGTGTTGCTCCTGACTATGGAGCAATCCAGACTTCATCCGAAAAGAACAAACTGGCTCCATTATCACATAATCGGGAAGAAGTAAGGCAAGCTGGTAGAATCTTTGGTGGTACAATGCTTTTTGGAGAGAAGGCAACAGAATCCAACTTCAAGAAATTAAGTGGAAATAAACAGATAATACACTTAAGTGCACATGCAACTGTGAACCGGCTATACCCTAATTACAGTGCAGTATACTTTGAGCAAGATATAGAGGACAGCACTGAGGTTGTTCAGGTTTTTGAGATGGATGGTATTTTACATCTATATGAGTTGTATGGATATCAATTTCAAGCTGAACTCGTGGTACTTAGTGGTTGCGAAACGGGTTACGGCACCTATGCTAAAGGAGAGGGAGTTCTTAGTATTGGCCGCGCTTTTCAACATAGTGGACGTCCTGCAGTTACCTTAAGTTTATGGCGGGTTAGTGACCTTTCCACTGCTACCATCATGGAAAACTATTTTAAGCATTTGCATAATGGAATGTCCAATGAGCAGGCTCTTCAGAGTGCTAAAATAGGATATTTAAAAGATCCAATGCATAAATATTTTCAGCATCCATATTACTGGGCTGCGTTTATCCTGCAAGGTAATCCTAATCCAGTAGTTAGCAAGCACAATTTCATTTTGTTTTGGATTTTTGGCATAGTTACCATGTTGCTTGTAGGCTTGTCAACTCTCAATTTATATAGGAGGAAGAATAGATGTAAAAAGAGGTAAATTGATTAATGGCGGAATAGAGTATTGCTAAGGAATGGTTATAAACCAATGTGAAAGCGTCAAATCCCTGGGATTAACGCACTCCATTGCTTTTACTCGAAATTCCGGATGAAACTGTACGCCCCATTCAGGGGTAAGTGGGCATCTTATTCCGGTAAAACTACACACCCTGTACCGGTGAAACTGTACACCCCCTATGTTAGCATTTCAAATTTTTTTGTAATTGTAATTTTCTAAGAAGGTGTACTCTTGGGCTTTTAAATTTTAACAAGCCCAACATGTCTAACAAAAAGAATGATATGCTAATAATCCGACAATTAATCGAGTTAAAACTCCAGAAGGTCTCTCATAAATCCATCACCAAACAACTTGGCATCAGTCGTACCACTTCATTCACTATGTCAGGCAGCTTGAAGCAAGCGGTCTTGGCTGGAAACAATTAGATGAGATCGATGATCCTGCCCTTGCTGTTATTCTTACTGGCAGTGAAAGAAAAGACCGTTACAGACGCCTGCTCAGTTTTTCGCCTATATGGAAAAAGAGCTCTAATGCTGGGGTGTGGCCAGACAGTTTCTCTGGAAGGAATACAAGGCCGATGAAACTGACCCTTTTTGTTCTTTTTTACAAATAAAACCTGATTGTTGATGATGAAAGCTGCTTTATCCAGCCAGGTATGAATCAGAAAAAGGGAATTATATATTAAGATATCAGGATGGTTGTTGATGTACGACCTTCGGCAAGCATACGACGACCGATGGAAAAACACCAACAAGGAACTAGAAATAGTTGATGCAAAGAGATTTTTCGTATTTCATTCATGTGTGTAACAAAAGTTACCATTTTTATCCAGTCAGGCTAATTACCTTAGCTCTGGACAAAATCATTTAAACCAATCGTTATGAAAGTTTCGGAAAATATTGATATTAACTCCATGAGAGGAGATATCGCCAAAGTCAGAGCTCATGATGCCATTGTGGGCGTATTATATTTGAGCTCAGTGGTTCTTGCCTATCAGTTTGGAATGGAATGGCTCTATATTGCCCTGGGAGTTGCCATTTTACAGATCATCAGTCCAATCACAAAATTTTGCCCGGTATATATGATATTGAATAAGCTCATGCCAAATTCCACTCCCATGCAAAACGGGAAATAGCCAATCCACTGGCGTCTACTTAGTGTGGCAAATTGCATGTGAAATATTCAGGAAGCCATCCTGACTTCCATCTCTGTTGGTGCTTTCACCAACAATACTCTCATGCTCCATCCTTGTTGGTGAAAGCACCAATAATGAACTAGTTGAGAGTGATTTATACTGGCAATGCAACTGCCTGCCTGGCGGGCTATAGCCGTCAGATAAGCCCCGTTATATGGGGCGAAATATCGGTAGAATAGATTTGAAATCGTAGAGCAGTGCTATAAGTACGATACATGTTTCATCCCTAAAGGGATTAAATCCAGCTTTGACATAGTTCTACCGATATTATGTCCCTAAAGGGACAACAAATATCCTAGCCTGAAAGGTATCGTCGGCAAGGCAGGATTGGCTTTTTCTTCCATCATCGTTATCGCTTTCGCTCAATCGAGGATGATGGGGCTAAATTCAGAATGTTAACTTTAGTCATTTTAGAAAATCTATAATTTTTGATTCTACCTCCTTTTTGAAAATTTCAAATATATTATGCGCCGAATTAAGTCTAATGGGAGGCCTTCCTAGTTTTCCATTATAACCAATACAATTGTTTCTAGAGTTAAATAGTAATTTGTTTTTAGAATATATAATAGTAATAATCTGTGAAAAAGGAAAAGATTTATTGAAAACCCCAATAAAAAAAAATCTCTATTATTTTTGTGTACTTCAATGCCAAGTTCCTCAGAGATACTTAAGACAATCTGTCTATAAATTGCTGTATTGCTAGTGTCAATAGTTTTTAGTTTCCAAATTTTTGAGACATTTCGATATAATGAAAAGATTCCAAGAACTAATCACAGAGATGCTGTGATAGTTGTATGGAATGAAATTTCAGTATTTCCTGATTCGGTTCTTTCATAAAGCATCATTGAGAACCAAATATTTGGGAAAATTAAGATAAGAATAGGAATATTTAAATCATCTGACCAATCGTGACTTATGAATACAAGTCGTTTTTTCTGCTTACTCTCTTTAAGGTTAATTTTATCAAGATAAATTTCAAACATTGTTAACTTGCTCTATCAGTTTTAATGGAAATTCTTCAACTTATATCCAAATGTTAGTCTCACAACAGAATTCCTGAGCGATTGATCATAAACAAGATTTTCATACTTCATTACTCTGTAAAAACCATAATCGTAAGAAGCCTGGATGGTGAATGATTTCATTTCAATACCTAAACCTGCATTCATTCCATAATCAAGCCGGTTGACAAATTTTTCTTCAATGGCATTTTCTAAATCAAATGTATTTTCAATATCAGTTGGTTCTTCATTAACAAAAAATCCGGATGTTGAAGTGTCAAAAAGCCTCAGGTTGATGTATGGTCCGGCTAATGCATAAAAATTTATGTCGTCAACTATGAATCTGAACTTCACAGTCATGGGTATTTCAAGATAATATTCATTCAAAAAATTTTCGAACCTGTAGGTATTTGTTGTTGATACTGTTGGGTCTTCAAAATCCGGCACAAAATAATGGTATTCACTTTTCTCCCTTTTTAAAGAGAATTGTATGCCTGGTGTAAAATAAAAATTGTTGTTTAAATCAATTTCAATTGCCGAACCTACATGGAATCCTGGCCTAAAAAAACTTTGACCATTATAATTGTCCTTCTGCTGATTTAACCTGGAGATATTTACCCCTCCATTTAGATAAATTTGTTGTCCATAAGAAAAATCAGCAACCGCAAACATTAAAAAAATAGATAGTGCGAAAGATATATTGAAAAAGTTCATTTAAAAAAATAAGGTTACAATGAAAAAATATTTTGTAAAAATGCTATTAATTTCAGACCAACGCAACCTAATTTTTAACAATTATTCATGGGTAGTAATCAGGTTGTCAGGTCAGTAGTTGCAAGGCAGCTATTCAGTTTTCGGTTCGTAGTAAAGAGTTATTGCACCACCACCAAAGGTTTTGGTCTTTGTGAGTTTAAGAACAGTTCTGTCGTCTATATTTTCAAATAATGGCAAACCGCTACCTGCTATAACAGGGTGAACGCAAAGCTGGTATTCATCAATCAAATTAAGTTTCATGAGCTGTATAATCAAGCTCCTGCTGCCAACAAAAATATCTTTGCCCGGTTCCTGTTTGAGTGCTAAGACCTCATTTTCAAGGTCCCGATTTGCCAATTTTGCACTTTTCCAATCCACACTTTTAATCGTACGGGAAAAAACAATTTTGGGAATTTTGTCTATAGCTATGGCGAATTCATTCATTGATTTTTCTTCTGAAGGTGTTTCTAACAGTGTTCGCCAAAATTCCATAAGCTGATAGGTAATTCTGCCATATAGAATGGCGTCTCCCTGACCTAATAGTTCCGTATAGTGTTGATGTATTTCTTCATCGGGTATTCCGGCAGTATGGTCGCAAATCCCATCGATTGTCATATTGATTGCTGCAATTACTTTTCTCATATTCATCAAGTTAATCAACCATAAATCTCGCAATAAAATTCACTCTATTGCAGTACTGTTTTGACAATCTTAGCGGGGGATTCCGACAAGTAAGAATCGTCCCAAATGTCGGAATGTTAAACGAATTGGGTCTGGCATGCAAAAAGCTAAAGTGTATTTCGAAGTGAAGCGCTCAAACTGGGCCAGAAGATCTATTATGAATCCCCTTCTCAATTTATCAATCGATTGGAAAGTTATTGGTAACATTATGATTCAGCGATTTAACGGAGTTTTACAAATCATGGATATCTGTCGAAGACTCCATTTAACATTCAAACAGTTTATTGATTGTCACCTCGACCGGCAGGGAGAGGTTTGCTACGTTCTCATTAAAAAAGTAATTTCCTTGTGGCCTAAAAGTGTGGAAAGATTAGATTGATTAAGTGAATTGTGATTTATACCGGCAATGCAATTGCCTTTCTCTAACATCCTCGTTACCGCTGTCGCTCAAACGAGGACGATATGGGAAAGCGGTAACGAGGACGATTGGGATAGTTCCTGAAACCCCAATGAAACCAATAAAAAACTTGATCAGTCCGGTTATAAACATTTTTTAATTGTAAATGAACTGTAATGAGTGAATAGAAACAACTGCTTTTTCCTTTTTATACCTTAGGCATAATTCAATATGATATATACGAAACAAGCCCCAAAAATTATTTCTATGCTCACAACAAAATAATTGGTTATGTCTTAGTGGGGGTTTGCTCAAGGGACCCTGCGTTTAAAAAAAAATCATTCTTAACCCCCAAAGATTTTGATTCATACGGCCTATTGCTTTATAACTTTCCAACACGTAATTTGCACAGTTCTTTCAGGTTATACAGATGTGCTATTCATTGCCTCGATTCAAACAGTGCATTGCCTTTTTCCCGGTCATTCTTTTTTCTTTTTTTACCCAACTATCCGCACAAGATCATCAATTAGACAGCCTGGAACAATTATTCAAAACCTCAAAGGGAACAGACAGGGTTGACCTTAGCCTCGAAATTGCCAATTACCTGAATGAAAAGAATTCTGATGAAGCCCTTAAAAATGCAATTTATGCCAGGGACGAGTCAGTTAAGTTAAATTACCAGGAAGGTGTGGCCACGGCCAACCTGGTTCTATGCAAGGTTTACAACACCCAATCCAAATTTGACCTGGCCAGAGAAAACTGCGATCTGTCGCTCGAGACCTACCGATCAATGGCCGATCAGGACGGTATAGCCAGGGTATTAAAAAGTTACGGTTCTATCGAGCAAAACCTCGGCAACTACTTTAAGAGCCGGGAATATCTATTAGAGGCTCTCGCAATAAGCCAAAAATCAGGAAATAAGGCCCTTATTTCGGAAATCTACCATAACATCGGGCTCAGTTACTACTTCCAAAACAAGGTGGATTCTTCCCTGTTTTATCATCAATTAAGCCTGGAAATGAGTAAGGATCTTGGTGACAAAAGTCTCATTTCAAAAGCGCTGTTTCACATCGGCATTAATTACTCAGATCTGAAATATGATGACAGGGCGCTTGATTATATTTTGCAGGCGCTTAAGATGAACGAGGAATTGAATGATGAGGCAGGCATGGCCGCTGCGCTAAACTCCATAGGTTTGATCTACAAACAAAACGGAGATCATGACAAGGCGCTTGAATACCAGCACAGGAGTCTGGAACTCCATGAAAAGCTTGACAAAAAGCGGGGAACAATCATTGTTATGAACAACCTTGCCGTCATTTATCAAATGCGAGGTGACCTGGAAAAATCACTGGACTTTCTTCAAAGAGCATTGGAATTGAGCCAATCCATTCAATATAAAAGAGGTCTAACCTTGTCGTATGGAAATATTGCCGAAGTATACAAGGATCAGAAAGATTATGACAAAGCCATTGAATATGACCTTCTCAGTTTAAAGTTGAATACAGAATCAGGCTCGATAGGAGAGATGGGAAAAAGTAACCTTAACCTGGCAAAAATTTATCTGGAAATTGATGAGTTGGAAACGGCAGAGGACTACCTGGAAAAGGCTATTGCTTTGTGTACCGAGGGGCAGAGTATTCTGGCATTACGCGATGCGTATTTCACACTGTCGAATGTGAATGAAAAGCAGGGCAAATACAGGGAATCCCTGGTCGCATTAAAGCAGGCGGAGTTTTTGGAAGACAGCGTGTCGAACGAAGAAAAGACCAAGAGTTTGACTGAGCAACAGGTTCGTTATGAAACGGAAAAGAAAGAACAGCAACTCGCATTGTTAAGCCAGCAAAAAAAGGTCGATACGCTTTGGCGGTATGTCTTGATTGGCTCCCTGGTGGTTCTGGCAGTTCTGGGGTTTCTCATTTATCGTTACATGCGGTTTAAGGCCGTCCAGCACAAAAAACTATACGAAGAAGAGCATAAAGTTAGCAAGCAGCTTCAGGAACTTGATGCCATGAAATCCCGGTTTTTTACCAATATATCGCATGAGTTTCGAACACCATTGACCCTGATAAAAGGTCCGGTGGATTCCCTTCTTGGTTCAGTGAATGAAGAACAGCGAGGAGCACTTTTATTAATAAAAAGAAATGCAAATAAGCTCCTCAAACTTGTCAATCAGCTACTGGATCTTTCGAAGATCGAATCCCATAAGATGGAATTGCATACCTCACCTCAATCGATTGTCCCATTTATCCGTCGTATTACCATGCTGTTTTCTTCTCATTTGGAACGGAAAAAAATTAAGCTTGACTGGGTTGAACCACCTGAGGATATAACGGTCTATTTCGATGAAGAGAAGCTCGAACACGTGGTTGAAAATCTGCTTTCCAATGCGGTCAAATGGACACCAGAGGGAGGAAAGATCATTGTTTCTTCAGAAAAGACTTTGTGGGCTGGCCGGCAATGTTTCAAATTATCGGTTAAGGACAATGGCCCTGGAATTCCGGAAGAAAGCCTGCCGTATATTTTTGATCGGTTCTATCAATCTTCCAGTCAGGAGCAGGTGGAGGGCACCGGAATCGGATTAGCTCTTGCAAAGGAATTAGTTGAGCTTCACCACGGACAGATCCAGGTCGTTAGCAAGCTCAGAGTGGGTTCAGAGTTTATGGTTTTACTGCCTTTAGGGAAAGAACATCTTCAGGAAAATGAAATCAACCTTTTCAAAGCAAACGATATTGCTTTTCCAGATCAGGTAGAAAAAGCCGTAGAAATTAATTATGAAAAGATCAATGATTCCGCACCGGATGAAAGCTGCCTGGTTTTGTTGGTTGAAGATAATGAAGATGTAAGGCTTTATCTTGAGAAAATTTTAAGGAGGAAATTTAAATTAAGCCTGGCCGTAGACGGGATAGACGGGTGGAATAAAATCCTTGATAGCATTCCGGACCTGATCGTAAGCGATGTGATGATGCCCGGGTTAAACGGACTTGAGCTTTGCAAAAGGATCAAATCTGACAGCCGGACAAGCCATATCCCGGTTATTTTATTAACTGCAAAAGCCAGCGAGGAGGATAAAATTGAAGGATTGCAATACCGGGCAAATGACTACCTGATGAAGCCATTTAATGAAATGGAATTGATCCTCAAAATTGAAAATCTGCTGTCCATAAGGAAGGAGATGCGGTCAAAATTCTCCAATCCGGAAATTAAACCCAATGAAATCGGCTTATCCTCTTTGGATGAAGTTTTTGTCGAAAAGCTCAAGCAAAACCTGGAAGAGCATCATTCGAATGAGCGATATGGAATTGAGGAAATGTCCAAAGAGATGGGAATGAGCAGGTCACTGCTTCACCGGAAGATACTCGCTATGACCGGCCAGGCGCCGAGTATGTTGCTTCGCAAATTCCGACTGGAAAGAGCATTGATGATGCTCAAAAAGCAAACAGGAACAATTTCCGAAATATCCTATCAGGTGGGCTTTTCCAGTCCGGCTTATTTTACCAAGTGCTTTTCTGAAGAATACGGCTACACGCCAAAAGAAATCATGAAGCATTGAATATAGTATGATATCAATGTCTTGCGACCTGATTTATAATTTTGGCGACGTGGTTTATAAGTATTGAAAACAGGTCCTGAATTGTTTTTTGCCCAATCAAAAAATTGTAATTCTTTGCGACAAGGCTGATAGCCATGGCATAGGATTGTGCCGTTAATTTGCATCAACAATCAATCGTGCCATGTATATCTTAAAAATTATTTCAATCATCGTGTTGCTAATCATCGCTCCTTCATTAATAAAAGGAAATTCTTTTAAAGCGAAAATTGATATCAGTTTTCCAAGAAACTGGAATAATACGGATGCTGTTGAAGGATTGGAATACCCAATTGAATACAGGAAGCTGGGAATGGAAAGTCAGTTTTTACTGACCAGAGGACTTGGAGTAAAAAGTACGGTGATGGATTATACTGAATCTTCGGATCAGGATGATCATGTATCAATAAAATTTAATGTTTCACCATCTAAAAGCTCAAAGTTGTCGCTTGAAATTATTGAAAAGGGAGAGGTGCTGATCAATCTGGAAGTAGTTAAAGTAGCTTTTGAGTTTAAAAGTGAATCAATTTGAGATAAGACAATTATTCAATTTAACCTGAGCTTGATATAAACCCTGTAAAAATCAAATGAAAACAGTTTTTTACGTTTTACACACCCCTTCGCCCTTCTCAAGAGGGGAACATTTGCGTTTTCATTTGATTTTTTCATTCCTCAGCTAACAAAATTTGAAAATCTAACAATTGAAAATTTTCGTGATAAGGTGATAAAACAAATGACACGCTTCCTGTGAGGCGTGTCTGTTTTTACAAGACTTTTATGGAATATCATTGACCTGATTTTTAATCTGAAATATTTTTTTTCTAAATACCCACCTCTAACTACTCCGGGGAGGAGAATAATGGCATATTTCAGGGTTAATAATCTTAGAAATAATAGCACAACAGGTATCATTAGATTCCGGTAAAGATGCTATAAATATCATTTCCTTACATAAATCCGAATCCAGGTAATTCCGATCAGCAAACCTTTAGTGAAAGGCTTTAATTCGGGTAAAATTAAAACTTGATGGACTGGAAAAGAAAATTGGCAGTTTGTTGTCTGATTTTATTTGTTTATGCCTGCTCTGACGAAGGAATAGATTTAGCAACAGACATTCACAATCCTTTGGAGAACCCATCCGAAGGTCCTCCTGCGGGTAATCCCGATGGAAAAGTTGCCATTCCGGTCCAGGCAGGCCTGGAAGATGTTTCGTCCCCGGATCAGGTTGTTGGAAATGGCACTCCTGAAAGTTGCAATTGCGATGCTTTTGTCAATGCGGTTGCAAAAGGAGGGAAGATCGTTTTCAACTGTGGAGAAGATCCTGTCACCATCAAAATGGACCGACCGGCTAAAGTTTTCAATGATGCCAATCCCAATGTAGTTATCGATGGAGGTGGATTGGTAACGTTGAGTGGAGAGGGTATGTCCAGAATTTTATATATGAATACCTGTGATCCGGATCAAGCCTGGACAACAACCCACTGCCAGAACCAGGACCATCCGAGATTGACCGTTCAAAACCTGACATTTGCCAATGGAAATTCCAAGTCTGAAAAAGGATACGATGGTGGTGGTGCCATTTGGGTGAGAGGTGGCAGGTTCAAGATTGTCAATTGCCGGTTTTTCAATAACGTTTGTGCAAGTACCGGACCCGACGTTGGTGGGGGAGCTGTTCGCGTTTTCAGCCAGTACAATAACCAACCGGTTTATGTGGTCAACAGTACCTTTGGAGGTGCTGAAGGATATGGAAATGTAGGTTCGAACGGTGGTGCATTAAGCAGCATTGGGGTTTCCTGGACGATTATCAACAGCCTTTTCTCTCATAATGAAGCTGTTGGAAATGGTGGCAATCCTGCGCAAAATGACACTCCCGGGGGTGGAAGTGGCGGAGCTATTTATAATGATGGCAATACCATGACGCTCACCATTCTTGGCTCCAAACTCATTGAAAATAAAGTGAATGCATATGGGTCGGCCATCTTTTTTGTGACGAACAATCATACAGGAGACATCAGGATCAGTGAAACGACGATTCAAAACAACATCGGCGGCTCATGGTATCCTGTGTACCCTGCCATTTCCATGCACAGTGATACGAAGATTGAAGTTGAGAATTCAGTGATTGAATGAATTTAATTAGAGCTTTCAGAGAAACGATATAAGATACAATTAGCTCTCTTTAATAAGGACTGATCAAAAAATACATTTTTGATTATGTAATCTAAATTGTTTGTATTTCGCAAAGAAAGAATTAACTATTTCTCTTTCCAAAATTGAAAGGTAATTTTTAGCTATGATACTTAATGGCTTGTTCATTTCTTTTTCAATCGAAAAAAAGAAACGAACCAAAGAAAATTCTTGTCAAAACAAAGCTTCCTCCCACATATCCAGCGCACCCCCCGCTGTTTTGACAGGCCGACGCTCTTTTTTTGTAAATAATAGTTTTAAACTGGGCACTAATTATTTATCAAAAAATTTCTCAGCACATAGTGCAGAATGCCGCCGTTTTTGAAATATTCCACTTCGATCTTTGAATCCAATCGACATAGCGCTTTGAAGGCGGTTTTATTACCTTCTTCATTAATCGCAACTACATCAAGCATTTTCGCAGGTTCCAGGCTATCGTCGATTCCCGAAATGTGGAATGTCTCACGTCCGTTCAGTCCATGTTTATCAAAGCTTTCTCCATTTATAAACTGTAGGGGTAAAACTCCCATCCCCACCAGGTTGCTTCGGTGGATCCGCTCATAGCTTTCAGCGATGACGGCCTTCACGCCCAGGAGGATCGTTCCCTTGGCAGCCCAGTCTCGCGATGAACCGCTACCATATTCTTTTCCCGCCAGTACTATCAGGTCGGTTCCGTCATTCTGGTATTTCATGGATGCATCGAATACAGACATTTCCTGATTGTCAGGAAAATAAGTGGTAAAACCACCTTCTTTTGTGGCGATCTGATTCTTGATCCGCACGTTGGCAAAGGTGCCGCGCATCATTACTTCGTGGTTGCCCCTTCTTGAGCCATAGGAATTAAATGATTTGGAGTCTACTCCATGATCCAGAAGGTACCTGCCGGCCGGAGTATCGGATGCAAAAGCACCTGCCGGCGAAATGTGATCGGTCGTGATGCTATCGCCTAATTTCAATAAAACCCTGGCATTTTTTATATCTTTTAGAGGTTCCGGTTGTTCTGAAATCTGTTGGAAGAAGGGCGCTTCCTTGATATAGGTTGAATCGTCACTCCACCTATAATCGGTGCTGGATGGAGCGGATAATTTCTGCCATTGTTCTTCCCCGTCAAAAATGACCTTATAGGTTTCTTCAAAATCCGATTGTGACATACTTGAAGCAATTAGGTCATTGATCTCTTTTTGCGTGGGCCAGATATCTTTCATGAATACAGGTGTATCGTTTTGATCATACCCAACTGGCTCGGTTGTCAGGTCAATGTTTACCCTGCCTGCTAGCGCGTAAACGACAACAAGCATCGGAGAAGCAAGAAAGTTCATTCGAACCTGTGGATGTACCCGCGCTTCAAAGTTTCGGTTTCCTGAGAGAACCGATGAGACGTTTAGCTCATGTTCGCTTACAGCTTCAGCAATCGGATCGGGTAGGGGGCCACTGTTTCCTATACAGCTGGTGCATCCATATCCTACGGTATTAAAATGCAGCGCGTCCAGATCTTCATTCAAACCTGATTTTTCCAGGTACCTGGTGACAACTTTTGAACCTGGCGCCAGGCTGGTTTTTACCCATGGCTTTACGTTCAGGCCTTTTTCACGTGCTTTCCTTGCCACAAGTCCGGCACCGACCATTACACTTGGGTTGGAAGTATTGGTACAACTGGTAATAGCTGCAATGACTACGGAACCGTCCAGTAATTCGAAAGTCTTGTTGTTGTATTCCACTTTGGCGGATCTCAGGCTTAGTTTTACGTCTGGCGCTTGTACGAATTCCGTCAACGAGCCTCCTTCGCTCAACCAGTTCGATTCAGCATTGCTGCCGGCAGCTTCTTTTTTGTGCTCATATTCTTTTTCAATCAAGTCATAAAAGGTGTCTTTCAGGTCTTTTACCAGGATTTTATCCTGCGGACGTTTAGGTCCGGAAACTGTTGGTTCCAGTGAGCTGAGATCAAGTGTTAGTACGTCTGTGTAATTGGTTTCTTCTTTTCCGGTTCGCCACAAATAGTTTTCTTTCGTGTATTTTTCGACCCGTTCAATGATCTCTTCCGGGCGGTTGGTCCTTCGCATATAGCCCAATGTCTGATCATCGATCGGGAAATAGGTTACCGTACAACCAAATTCCGGAGACATATTGGAAATGGTGGCCCTGTCTGGCACAGTAAGGTGGTCCAGTCCCTCACCAAATACTTCAACGAATTTTCCTACCACCCCATAATTTCTCAACAATTCTGTAATGGCAAGCACCATATCCGTAGCTGTAATACCTTCTTCCAGCTTGCCTTCCAGTTTTAACCCGATGACCTGAGGACATGTAAAGTAGATCGGCTGACCCAGCATGGTGGCTTCTGCTTCAATTCCGCCGACTCCCCATCCCAAAACTCCTATGCCATTGACCATCGGTGTATGTGAGTCTGTTCCCACCAGCGTGTCGGGAAACAACCAGCCGTCTCGTTCTACCACTCCCTGCGCGAGGTATTCCAGGTTAACCTGGTGACAAATACCCATTCCGGGAGGGACAACACTGAAATTTTTGAAATTCTTCTGTCCCCATTTCAGCAGTGCATACCGCTCATGGTTTCGTTCGTATTCTTTTGCCACATTTTTTTCATAAGCCTCCTGGCTACCGAAAAAATCGACCTGGACGGAATGATCGACTACAAGGTCAACAGGTATGGAGGGGTTGATCTTGCTTCCATCTTTTCCTTTTCTGATTACTTCGGAGCGGATAGAGGCCACATCCACAATGGCGGGGACACCTGTGAAATCCTGCATCAAAACCCTTGCTGGTTTGTAGGGAATGTCGTTATCTGTTCCCTTTGGGTTCCAATTCTCAAGGATCTGAAGGTGATCATTTGTAATGGCCAGTCCGTCGATGTTGCGTATCACATTCTCGAGAAGAATCCTGATGGAAAATGGCAGTTTGTCAATTTTTGGGATAGAACTTAGGTCTGCTATTTTGAATGAGGAATTATTAAATGAGAAAGTTTTTGTATTCGTAGGCATAGCTGGTAATTAGTTTTGGAGATATTATAATTTACTGATAATTATCTGTAAATGTTCCCTGTTACGTCATAAACTACTGTCTTAAACTTAAGTCAATGTACTAATCAAGTCGTTAAAAAATCAGATGAAAACAGTTATTTGATTGTTGCCCACCCTTTCATCCTTCCGCAATGCTATTAAGTTAAGGGGTTTTTTAACACCTCTCCCTAACCCTCTCCGAGAGAGGGACATAGTATTGTCTTAACTTAATATCATTGCATCCGTCAGTTGAAGGAAATTGAGGTGTTTTCATCTGGTTTTTCAATAAACTTATCCTTTTAATTAACACATCTGGTTGAACTTTTTAATACTTTTTCGCAGTTGTCATTAATTCTTTTTCAATTTCCCTGAACTCTGTTTGGATGATATTCCAAACGGAATTAAGATCTATCTCAGCTTCCTGGTTAAATCGTGCATTGCTAAATCGGCTCAGGTTGTCCAGAATGTCTTTGTTTTTGTCTTCATCTTCATACTCATTCAAACTTGCGGAAATTTCATTCGCCGACTGACCTATTTCCTGCAATTGCGAAAAGACGCGCTCTTTCAATTGTTCGTTCTTTGTGAATTCATTATAAGGCACATCATCTGTTTCCGCAATGATATTGTGGATGAGGTCTGCAATATTTGTTAATTTAAATTTCAATTCTTCTGCAGCAATCATAATCTTTTGTTTTATGGTTTTGTGTAATAAGAAAAAAGGAAGACCAGCACCACGCATGGCGCCGGAATTCCAAATCGTGTATGGAGCTTATAATTAATTTCCATTAGCTGAAAGACCCATCGTTAATGATGGATCACATATTAAGTCTGGTAATTTCAAGGTTGTTGTTGACTACGATGGCTCCTCCATCAAACGCATTAATTTCTGCTTGCTGGTATTCTTTCCAGCTATCTACCGTCCCGCTTAAGGTTGCGATCCCGTTGTCAACGGAGACGTTCACATCTTCCGAATCAATGAAAGGAGACCACCAGATTTGCTTGGAGATATTTTCTTCAATTTCAGCATCGCTTTCCGCCAGGTTATCTGTTGCCGGGGCACGGTTATACTCATACGGGTAATAGTGGAAGTAATGATAATCATAGACATATGGAATGGTGCTAACTGCCACGTTTATGTCGTTTTCTATTTTTTGGACACCAAAAACTTTTGAAGCTACATCCTCAGCCGTATATTTTTCGAAATTGGAGTTGACCGTACCCGAGAGAATAGCTGTGCCATCCTGATAGTCAACATCTATCTGAAATTCCTCTACATAAGCGTTATAGGATAAGGCTTCTTCAATGTTTGACTTAATTCTTTCTTCAGGTGGAAATTCGGTACTGTTAACTTTCATTTCGTTGTTAACTTTCCAGACGCCGATCACATTTTCAGCATTCATGGAGGCGACATTTTTGGATTTCAGGTTATCGACAATACCTGAAAGTATAACTTCACCATTATTTACCTCAACTTCAATACCATACGCGTTGAGGCGGGCATCGTAAAGAAATGCATCTTTGACGGCCTCCCGGATTTGTTCATCTGATCGCTCAACATATTTATCATCCCTAAGGTCTTCATCGCGAGCCCAGCGTTCTACTTCAAGTCCATCGATGTTAACAGCCTCAACGCCCGCTACCCATGCATTTACTTCGGCCTGGCTTTTCTCTGAGGCGCTTCCGACAATACCGTTAAGCGTTACCTCACTATTTTCAACTACCACATCTATCAGGGCATCGTCCACGCGAATGTCCCAGTTTAATGCGCTGACCACATCGTCCCGGATCTCTTCGTCTGATCGGGTTTTTGCGTAGTCAAAATAAATATTGTTATCAATGGAAACCACACCATTCACCCCCTGAGCAATATCTGTCGCGAGCCTTTTTTCATGCCATGAATCAACTTTCCCTGTTAAGGTGACATGTCCATCTGTCGCCTCTACCTCGACTTCGTAGGACTCGGTCGTCGGATCCATCACTAACGAGCGTGTAACATTTCTTTTTAGTGTTTCATCATCAAGATCAAGGGTTTTAACGGTAAGATCGTTAATGACTCCCCTTACTCCTTTGAATGATTTTGAAATCTCGATAGCTCGCTCTCTGGCTAAGATGCTTTTTACGGTACCTTCAAGGGTAATGATACCATCCTGTGATGCAACTTTCAGTGATTCCGCAGCGATACCATCCTGAATCATCAGCTCCGTTTCAATGGTATTGGCTATTTCACTATCCGTCGGTAGGTTTCGGTCTTCGGTAAATTCCACCGGCACGGCATCACGTCCGGTTTGGGCATCAGTGGTTACGGATTGCTTTTTGTTGCAACTGAAGCATAGAACCGCTATCAGCCCAATAACAGGCAATGTGTTTTTTAAGTGTTTTATTTTTATACTATTTGTGTTCATAATTCCTCCCTTTTTAATTCTTTTCATTAGGATCAATTCCAATTCACTTATAAAAATGAATGAATAAATTCCCCTTAATTGGGTAAAAAACTATGCCATAGCCATTTCTAAACTAAAAAAGGTGGTTGTGTGAAGTAAAATAGTATCTAGTTCTACATTACGTGTAGAAGAGTTTCAACATTTTGTGGGAGATTATTGGCTTTATTAGAATGAGGATATGATTGGCCGGTTGTTTTCTATGCTGTATCGTGTTCGTACTTCTCTTTGATTTTCTTTTCTTTGGTCTTATTCAATCCCAGGAATACCACGAAAATATTGACAAAGATCTCCATGAATCTTTTCAGACCCAGGCTAAGCTTATTTTCCTTTTTGCTTTTTGATTCTTTCATTATTTCAATTCATTGTTTCTGGTTATATTTTTGTTTTATCTGTTCCGGATTCGTCTTTATTGCTCAACTCATCTTTGAAGCTATGACTCACCATATCCATTTTGATAAATTCAAAAGATGATTCAACAAAGGAAGCACGGTCATGATAGACAGCGATTGGCGTTTTCATGATAAGCGGATTGTTTTTAATGAGCTTTAATATATCCTCTTCATCGTAATTTAAACCGTTATACTCTTCCTTGTATAAATCTGAATTTTTATTGATCAATGAGATTGGATGCTCGCCAATCTTGTTGGCTATTTCCTTGATCTGTGTTTCCGAAAGATTTTCCTTATAGAGGTCCTTTTCTTTCAGCTTATGATTTTTTAGACTTTTAGCATATCCCAATGCTCTTCTTTCTTGCATATCATTGGAATTGTAAATAAATAATACTTCATTATCCTTGATCATCATTGTATATGTTGTTGGTGAAACAGCAATATTAACAGCAACATCGCTTTGCATAAGTTGCCTTTGACCAGCCATTCGCTCCGCCGTGCTTGCTTCTCTATATCAATTATTATTGAGCTATTTTTATTCCATTTTCTTTCATCTGACTTTTAATGAATAATAGTCAGGTTATAAATTAATGCTCTATACCCCCGATTTGGATTGCGGTGAGATGTATTTATGAACTTATTTTGTGGCTAAGCAATTAGACATTCCTTAAGTTTTTGTCAAAATGAACAGTTGGTTGTGGCATGCAATCTTGTGAATTATATTCCACAAATCTGCACTATTGGGGCATTTGATACACACAAAGATTAGATTTTTGGCATGTTATAATTCATCGGTTAAAATTCTTTTAATGGGTAAATCTCCTTATTGATGAATAATATTTTGTGCAAGATCTTATCAAAAACTCCATTGGCCTGGTTGATTTTATCTCAGGTGAATGGCCACATTGTTGTCAGGTTAAAACTGGCAGGGTATTGTATTTGAATATTCCCGAAATATAAAAGTTGTATTAGCTACGGACTGCTATGAAAACAAAAACTATTCTCGTACCTGTGGATCTATCTGATCATTCAAAAAACCTGATCAATTATGCAACTGAATTGGCAATCAGGTTCAATTCCAGGTTGATCATTCTTCACACACATCCCCTTACCAATATTCCTCAGACCACAGCAGGATATATGGGAACGGTTGAACCTATTTATCCGACTTTCGCAGATGTAGAGGATTATGCTGCCATCAAAGAGGATAAACTAAAGGTCCTTGACAGTTTCATCAGCGAAGTTCCAATTATTCGCTCGGTACCTTATGAAAAGCGCATTGCAATTGGACAACCTTCGGACTTGATCTGTGAAGAGGCCAGGAATAATTTGGTTGATCTGATCGTAATGGGCACGTCAGGCGCTTCAGGACTTGAAGAAATACTGGTCGGAACACGAGGCGAAAGTGTCACACGAAATGCTCCATGTCCCGTTTTGGTTTTACCGGAAAAATGCCAGTATAAGCCTATCCGATCCATCTACCTGGCTGTCGACGAAGATAGCCTGGAGCATAATGCCCAGTTGGAGTTGCTTGTTAAAATTGCCAGGTACTTTCATTCGGAAGTTCACATGATCTATGTGACAGATAAGATTTCCCGGGAAAAGGGTCAGCTGATTATGGATAAATTAAATCATGCTGTCAATGACCTTAAGTATTCATTTCATATTATCACACATGATGATCCGGAAAAGGGATTAAATAGCATAATAGAGGAAAATGAAGTTAGCCTGGTGGCGCTGATTTACCGGGAACACAATTTTCTGGAGCGGATTTTCAGTCCCGGCTTACGTAAAAAAATGGTTTTTCACACCGAGAAACCACTTCTGATCTTAAAATAGAACTGATATGAAATACCTGAAATCAACGATCATGCACGATTTGCAGCATCAAATGTTCAGCAAAAGAGTGAAAGGTGGTATGGCTTACGTAAAGTACAATAAGCCTGAAGAAGATCTGATAGAGATCAGACATACCTTTGTCCCGAAAGAAGCCAGGCATAAAGGCGTGGCGTCTAACCTGGTGAATTATACGCTTGATTTTGCTCAGTCGGAAGGAATTGAGGTAATCCCAACCTGCCCGTTTGTAAAGGACTATATTGATCATCACGATGAGTATAAAAAGCTTGTTCATGATTGATAAATAATTATTAAAAGTTCAAAAAATGATTTTTCTTCTAACTTGTTCAGGTCGGGCACTACCCACTTAGAAATTTGGAAACAATCTATCATAGGCATGGTTTTTCCTTTTTTCTAAATGAGAAAAAGGAGGTGGTTTACGATTCAAAATGACAAAATCACTTTCCCGAAATACTTATTATTCTTTAACCCGAAAATCTATACATTATGAAAATTATCACATCAAGTAAAGATTTAACTAAAAAGACATTTAAGGGGTGCACCATTCCTACCATTGGAATGGGAACTTTTGAAATGACAGGTATGGAATGCCGAACAGCTGTTCGTGATGCCCTAGAAATGGGCTACCGTCACATAGATACGGCTCAGGCATATGACAATGAAGGGGAAGTTGGCACAGCGATAAAAGAAGCAGGAATAGATCGGAGTGAAATATTTCTTACGGATAAGATCCACTTTGGAAACCTCCGTCCGGAGGATTTGAAGGAAAGCTTTAGAAATAGCCTGGTCAAGTTACAAACCGATTATATTGACCTGTTATTGATCCATTGGCCGTCGCCAAATAATGTTCCGCTTAAGGAAACGATCGATGCCATGTATCAAATTAAATTATCCGGAGGAATCCGGCACGTCGGGGTGAGTAACTTTACGCCAGAACTATTAAAAGAAGCGTTGACGTATGAAAATATTGTAGCCAACCAGGTAGAATACCATCCTTATCTGGCTCAAACGGAATTGCTGGAAATGTGCAGTAATTTTGATACGTTTTTGATCGCCTATTCCCCATTGGCCAGAGGTGAAATGCCTGAAAATGAACTTATTGCTAAAATTGGAAAAAAATATGGAAAAGCCCCTGCACAGGTGGTTTTAAGGTGGTTGATCGAACAACATTGTGTGGTTGCCATCCCGAAAGCTTCTTCTAAAGAGCACAGAAAAGATAATCTGAATGTATTTGATTTTGAGTTGACCGAAGATGAAATGCTTCAGATCTCTAATTTGGAAAAAGGGATGAGAACCATTGATCCAGACTATGCTCCAAATTGGAATTAATTGGTCAGCATCAGTTTTTGGTTTGAAATTTTGAATAGTTAACGAGAGGAAAAAATATGATTGATAAGAATGAATTTCTGGCTTTATCAAATTTTCATGATGCACACTGTATATCCATATATCTTCCTTTGTCGGGGGTAACAGAAACAAACAAGGATAAGATCAATCTGAAAAATCAGATAACAAAAATTCGCGAAAAATTATCACAAGAATACCGTCTGAGTACCAGACAAATCAATGAAAAATTAACTCCTTTTATAGATTTTTATGACAATCCCGGCATGTGGAAAACCGGGAACAAAGGTTTGGTTCTTTTCCAGTATGGGAATGAATTCAGTTATATTTTCTTGCCTGACGCAAGTGACACCAGGACCTATATTTCTGATCATTTGTACTTGCTGCCACTGGCAAACCTGGTACATAAAAACCGAAATTTGTTCATCCTGACATTGAGTGCCAACCACGTTCATTTGTATGAAGCAACATACGACCATATAAAAGAAAGCCCGCTGGTTGAGAAGCTACCCACCGACAAAGAAGATGTCATTGGAAAAGATGTGCATCAAAAATCCCTGCAATACAGGTCTGGTCAGGGTGAAGCAGAAAGCGGGATGTACCATGGACAGGGAGCCGGTAGTGATTCCGAGCGGAAATGGGAATACGAAAAATACTTTCGAGAAGTAGATCAAAAGGTAAATGATCTATTGCCAAAAAATCAACATGAGCTGGTGATAGCTGGAGTGGATTATCTTTATCCTATCTATAAGAACATTAGCAACTATAAAAATATTTATCCCAAACCCATTACCGGCAATTTTGATCAGCCTAATCAGAACTTATTACAGGAAGAAGCCCGTAAGATATTACTGGAACAGGAATCGAAAGAGCTAAACGAACAGAAGCAACGATTTGATGAATTGCTGAACGTACGAAGGGCCTCTTACAAACTTGAAGAGGTAGTCTCTGCTTCTGTTGAAGGTAAAATTGATTATTTATTTATCAACAATGAACAAGAAATCTGGGGGCTTTATAAACCTGAAAGTGATTCGGTTATCATTGCACCGGAAAAGAATATCGATAATGTATCTCTTCTGAATTTGACAGCTATTAACACTATCAGGGGCGGAGGAAAGGTATTTATCGTCGATAAGGAAAATATGCCTGCCCGGGATACCCATATCAATGCAGTATTTCGATACTAATTTCTCATTCTATCAAATGACATTAACGGTAAATGTGAGTAGATTCGGTTAAGGAAAGGCAGGTTCATGTCACACGATCATTCACACCGTGCTAACTATGACAAAGCATTTGGCTTTGGGATGGCCCTTAATGTCATTTATATCATTGTAGAGGTATTTTATGGGTTAAGAATTGATTCAACAGCGCTATTGGCGGATGCCGGACACAATATCAGTGATGTCCTAAGCCTGCTCATCTCGTGGGTAGCTATCAAGCTAGCTGCAAAGCCTACCTCTGCGAAGTTTACTTATGGTTACAGAAAAGCAACAATTTTTGCTTCCATCCTGAATGCCCTCCTCATTTTTGGTGCAGTCATATTAATTGGGAGGGAGGCAGCCATAAAGCTTACCAGGCCTACAGAAGTACCGGGAATTCCCGTAATGATCGTAGCAGGAATCGGGATTTTCATCAATGCCCTGACAGCTTTCTTCTTTTATCGTGGACGAAAAAAGGACCTCAACATAAAAGGGGCTTTTCTTCACATGGCAGCCGATGCTGCGGTATCGCTTGGAGTGGTGTTGGGCGGTTTTTTAATCCTTCGTACCAATGAATATTTAATAGATCCGATCCTGAGTTTCATCATTATCATTGTTATCATCTATAATACCTGGGATCTTTTGAAAGATGCTGTTAACCTGGCGCTGGATGGCGTTCCTAAAAACATCGATACCAATGAAGTACAGAAGTTTCTGGAGCATGTTGATGGGGTGGAAGAGGTTCACGACCTGCACATCTGGGCGATCAGTACAACAGAAACGGTTTTGACCGCGCATCTGGTCGTTCCCGGTGGTCATTCAGATGAATTTATTTTTGATGTGAGGGAGAAGTTGAACGAAGAATTTGGGATCGTGCATGTCACCCTTCAGCTTGAGCATACCTATCAGGATGAGTTGTATAGAAAGGAGAGGTTCTAAGCTTAATTCGTAAAATAAACAATGAGGAAAATATTCCCCGGTAAAGTTGGAATACCAACACCTGATTGCTTTAACCCGGAAAATTCGTTGAATTTTCCGCCCAATGGGCCGATGTTTTTACAAAATCCTGGTCACAAGTAAGTTAAGTTTATTATCATCGTAAGTGAAGAATCCAAACATTCCTCAAATTTGGGGGATAAGGATTTTGTTAAAATCGGGGTAACCCTGACATAACTTATTGAATAACAGAAGTTTTCAATAAGTTATCGTCATTATTCATGTTTTTCCATGAATAATACGGGTTAAATGATGATGGCTCGATTTTTTCGCATAAAAACCCGAATACCCAAATGTTTGGGTTTCTGTATATGACAAAAACCAATATGAAAGGTAGAAAGAGATTGATCATCATTTTGATTGCCCTGATGATCATACCCATGATATTGTATATGATTATGCAATCCATGGTTTAAATCTGTGAAAGAACGACCTTGATATACTTACTTTTCAACGGTCATTACCCAATCGCATACGGGAATTGAAAAAATTCAATCAATTGAATTAAGGATCAAAAATTAAAGCAATGAAAAATATAATCATAACAGATGATGCATCGGGAAATGCAGAACTAGCCCTGAAGATGGGTGTGCGTATTGCAGAAAAAAGCGAGGGGGAAATTGAGCTTATTCATCTGAAATACGGAAATGATGACGAGGAATACTCCGACAAGCTTGATAGATATTTAGAAAAGGTGCGACACGAATCCATTTCGAAAATAAGAAAGACCATCAGCTCGCTAAGCGGGGCAATAGAGATGATAAACCGTCAAGGTGATTCATCCATTTTAATCCTTCCATATGACATAGATAAGAGACGTTCATCCAGTATTTTTTCCAAGCCCATTGAAAAGATCCTGGACAATGTAAATATCCCCATTTTGTTCATATCCGATGAGTTTTCCATTCAGGAAGTCAGGACTATTGCCATCATTGAAGATCTTACAGATGCACAAATGCACAAAACTTTTGAAGACTGGGGTGGTACATTTTTTGAAAATGCGGAGGTCCATTTTGTCTTTCACAAGCAGAATATTTACCAGGATGACGGTGTGATTCTTGACAAAATGAAAGAAGTTTCGTCAGAATACAACCTGATCCCAACCCAGATCCACATCATGGATCATTCGGACCTGAAGACGCTCATTACAAATCTCGATGAACGGTTTAACCTGGATGTACTTGTACTGAAGAATTACAAAAAAGATATCCTCAGAAAATTATTTGAAGGAAACGAATACCGTGAGCTGATCAAGGAAAAAAAATTCAACGTGATTACAGAAAAGGTATAGATCTTTTCATACCACTGGACATATTGGTATGTGGATTATTTTCCACACAGCTGGTGAAGGAATGACCCCCTTGTTTTTTCATAATGTGTAATTGATCATCAATATTCGGCTGTTAATGCCTTTCTTCTTTAATTTTTGATCCACCCAATTTGTGGCAACGATCTTGCTCACTTTTTCCCGGAATAATAGCTCAAGCCGATAAACATGAAATGGTCATTAAAAATTGGTAGAATTTCAGGGATCAGGATATTGGTTCACTGGACATTCCTCATATTGTTGGGGTGGATTATCTTTCACGAAATAAACAGGGGAAGCGATCTGCCAACCATTTTGCTGACTATTGGATATGTGCTTTCTATTTTTATTTGTGTGATCCTGCACGAGTTGGGGCATGCGCTAATGGCGAAGAAGTACAAAGTAAATACGAGAAAGATCACCCTGCTCCCCATTGGAGGAGTTGCCAGCCTGGATAAAATACCGGAAGACCCAAAGAAAGAATTTTGGGTTGCCGTTGCAGGGCCCGTTGTAAATGTAGCGATTGCTTTTATTCTCGCTATCATCATTCAGTCGCCCTGGCAAACGATCACTTCGGACCTGAAAAGCATGACGGTTCTCACATCGGATAATTTTCTCTTCTCATTAATGCTGATCAATATTTTGCTGGTTGTTTTCAACGCCATTCCGGCATTTCCAATGGATGGAGGAAGAGTGTTGAGGGCCTTGCTGGCAATGAGAATGGGCAGAAGTAAGGCCACCAAAATTGCGGCTCTGCTTGGTCAGACCATCGCTTTTATTTTCTTTATTCTTGGATTCTTCTTTAATCCGTTCCTTGTCTTTATTGGATTATTCGTCTTCCTCGGCGCTTACTCGGAAAATACCATTGTTCAGCAAACGGAATTTTTACGGGATTTTGAAGTTGAGGAAGCTATGATGACCAATTTTACGACCATATCCCCACATGATACCATCGATAATGTAAAAGACGTATTGATTTCAGGTTCTGAAACTTCCTTTGTTGTTGTCCATGAAGATCTGCCAGTTGGTGTAGTAACTCAAAAGGACCTGGTAAAGGCCCTAAAAAACGGACAGGCCGACGAAGCTGTAGCAACAATTATGAAAAGAGATGTGGAAGTATTTAATCCCCGGGAAAAATTAAACGCAATATTTGAATACTTACAGAGAAAAAGAGACCTGGTTTTTCCCGTGGTGACAAATGATAAGATAAATGGTATTATCAATAGCGAGAATGTTTATGAGTTTATTACCATCAAATCTGCACTAAGATATTGAGGGATAACGGTAAGTATGGAAGTAAAATTACGGTGGAGAGAGGAGCGGCTAAAATGACACAAATCGATTTAAACATACCTTCTACCCAAAGACACAGGTTAATAATTATTGGCGGAGGCTTTGGTGGTATTCATTTACTGAGAAAGGTAAGAAAATCTAATTTTCAGATTGTTATCATTGACAGGGAAAACCATCATACTTTTCAACCCTTGTTGTACCAGGTTGCTACGTCCGGATTAGAGGGAGAGGCTGTAACCTATCCGATCCGAAAACTATTTCACGGAAGGGGAGAGACTCATTTCCGATTGGCTGATGTTCAGCGCATTGATCCTGAAGAAAATCTGGTTGTGACAAATAAGGGAGATATCAAATATGACTTTCTGGTAATAGCAACCGGTGCCGAGCCCAATTTTTTTGGCATGGAAAATATTGCCAAAAACGCTAATACGATGAAGACACTGGGAGAGGCTTTGGAAATCAGAAATAAGATCATTGAGAATTTTGAATCCGCGTCTATGATGGATGATAAAATTTCAAGGCAAAGGCGATTGAGTGTTGTGATTGCGGGCGGAGGTCCGACTGGTGTTGAACTGGCAGGGGCGCTATCTGAATTTAAAAATAAGCTATTTCCAAAAGAGTATTCTACACTTAATTCAGATGATTTTGACATTTATGTCGTTGAGGCCCTGCCGAAGTTATTGCCAGCAATGTCAGAAAAGGCTTCAGCAAAATCCAGGGAATTCCTGGAAGAAATGGGAGTAATTGTCATTACTGATACGATGATCAAGGGGTTTGACGGTGAAAGAATTGAAACTGAAAAAGGTGGTATAGAAGCCAATACCATGTTTTGGACTGCAGGGGTTAAGCCGGCTGCTATTTCTGGGTTAAATAGTGAAAGTAATACAAAATCAGGCAGACTGGCGGTTGATGAATTTTTAAAGGTAAAAGGATATGAAAATATCTTCGCCGTTGGTGATGTAGCTCAGTTTACATCCGAAGATTGCCCTGATGGATTACCAATGCTCGCTTCTGTAGCAACTCAACAGGGAAGACATTTGGGCAACAATTTCCTTCGAATGGAAAAGCGTAAGAATGCTAAGAAATTCATTTATAGGGATAAAGGAAAAATGGCCACAATAGGAGAAAAAAGGGCTGTTGCTGATCTAAAAAACTGGAAATTTCAGGGAACGTTTGCCTGGTTCCTGTGGCTTGGCGTTCACCTGGTCACATTGATCGGTTTTAAAAATAAACTTATCGCCCTGACGAACTGGTTTTGGAATTATACGCGCAATGACCGCCACTCGGAGATACTTACAAAAATCAAAAATGAATATAAAACCACATAAAATTTGATGGAAGAAGTAATGATAATCAAAATTAAAGGTGAAGAGGTTCCTGTAACCCTTCTGGATAAGACAGAAAAAAATTCAAATCATAAAAACACCAAGAAAATGAGTATGAACGCAGTGAATCCGGTAAACGGATCGATAGTAGAAGAATATCGCCAGCATACCGTAGAACAAATATTGGACATCATAGACAAATCCCATGCTTCCTGGAAAATGTGGAAAGACTCATCTTTTAAGGAGCGAGCCGTCTTGTTGAGAAGGGCTGCAGAAATACTTCGTTCCAGGAAGGAAAAATATGCAGATCTGATGACGAAAGAAATGGGTAAATTAACGAAAGATGGAAAAGCCGAAATTGAAAAGTGTGCATGGGTTTGCGATTATTATGCAGAAAATGGTGAGAAATTCCTTTCAAGGGAAGATATCAAAACGGATGCATCATCAAGCTATGTCACGTACAATCCGCTCGGTGTCGTATTAGCCGTTATGCCTTGGAATTTTCCATTTTGGCAGGTTTTTCGTTTTCTGGCACCGGCATTAATGGCCGGAAACGGAGCCGTACTCAAACATGCCAGCAATGTGACAGGGTGTTCGCTTGCCATAGAGGAAATCAATAAGGATGCAGGATTTCCAAATGACATTTTCAGAAGTCTCATAATCGATTCTTCTCAGGTGAAAATGGTCATTGAAAATCCATTGATTAAAGCTGTCACGTTAACGGGTAGCACGGAGGCAGGTCGTTCAGCTGCATCGATTGCCGGTCAAAACCTTAAGAAAATTGTGCTGGAACTGGGTGGAAGCGATGCTTATGTAGTACTGAAAGATGCCGACGTTAAAAAAGCAGCTGAAACATGTGTCAACAGCAGATTGATCAATGCGGGTCAAAGCTGTATTGCAGCAAAAAGGTTTATTGTTGAGCAAGATATTTATGGGGAATTTGTCGAAGAAGTCAGGGAGATATTGGAATCGAAAAGTATAGGTTCACCGAATGACGACGATACGGATATTGGGCCGATGGCAAGAAAGGACCTTCGTGATGAAATACACGAGCAAGTGCAGGAAAGTATAAAAAAAGGAGCTAATTGTCTGCTTGGCGGAGTGATACCGGATAGGGAAGGAGCTTATTATCCACCAACCCTCTTGACCGATGTGAAACCCGGAATGCCAGCATATGAAGAAGAAATCTTTGGGCCGGTTGCGTCTGTGATCAAGGCAAACAGCGAAGAAGATGCCATTCACATTGCCAATGAGAGTTTCTTTGGCCTGGGTGCAGCAATCTTTACTTCTAATCATGAAAAAGGGGAGAAGATCGCTGCTGAAGAACTTGAAGCAGGGTTTTGCGCAGTCAATGATTTTGTACGTTCTGATCCGAGATTGCCATTTGGCGGTATCAAGGAAAGTGGTTATGGGCGGGAGCTAAGCTCAATCGGCATCAAAGAGTTTGTGAATATCAAAACGGTATATGTAAAGTAGACTGAAAACCTTATCTAAACCATGGATTCCATATCGAGAGAAATAGAAGTGGGAATTGCCGTCGACAAAGCATTCTCCATTTTTGTTGAAGATATTAACAATTGGTGGCCGCAGGAATATACCTGGTCTCAGGAAAAACTGAATGAGATCAAAATTGAAGGCTGGGAAAATGGCTTGTGTACGGAAATGGGCCCTTTTAATTTTAGATGTGACTGGGGCCGTGTCACAGAATTTGTTGAAAACAAGAGGCTTCGAATAAAATGGCAAATAAGTCCTAATCGTGAGCCTGTTCCCGATCCTGAATCAGCTAGTGACCTTCATCTGGAATTCGTAGCTTCACACGATTCAGATAGCCTTATTAAATTTGAACATTCCAATTTTGAGAATCACAAAAATGGCGCGAAGAAATACAGGGAAATGATGGATTCGGAGAATGGTTGGGACTATATCCTGAAACGATATAAGAAATATTGTGAAAAAAAACCATGAGACAATATTCGTTTTAGGATAATACTACAAATTACGATTCATCCGAATTTTCTTTTGCTATATTCTTTTCTACCATGGTATATTTCATAATGGCCACAAATACAACTCCTCCAATGATATTGCCAAGGGTTGTCCATGATTGAAAATGAAAGTAGTCACCGATTTTGATCCTCGCATCGGATATGGTTCCTGCAAATACTTCAATGGAACCGGCAATAGAGTGATGGAGTCCGCCAAAACCAATCACTGTTGTGATGAGTGCTACGATGATGATCCTGCTAATGGTTTCCTGGGCGCTTGTTACCAGCCACGACAAAAGGCCCATCAGCCATCCTGCTATGATACTGCTTCCCAGGATAATGGCCCAGTTAAAATCAACCATTTTTATGGCCAGATGATAAAAAGCTTCTTTTGAAATGATTCCCATAGCCGGGCCAAGGGTGACGAAAATAAAGGAGAACAGATACCCACCCAATAAATTTCCGATGTAAATAATGATCCATATTTTGAGCAAACTTTTGATGGAAGTTATTCCCTGCAGGACCGGAATTACAGCCAGTGTGGTATGTTCCGTAAATAACTCTGATCTTCCAATGACAACAAAGATAAATCCCAGGGAGTAGGCAACGGCAATTAAGCATGTGAGATAATAATCCTCTATTTTACCATGAAATAAAGTATAAAAGATTCCAATGAGAAACAGGCTAAATCCTAATTCCAGACCTGCTGAGAAAGAAGATGCGAATAACCTTTGTGTTGATCTCCTGTATTGATCCAGTCCGGCTTGTGATTGTTCCTGTAGGATTTCACTAACCGTTTTAGGTTGGTTGCTGACATCCTTGACCTTTTTTGGTTCTTGCTTATCAAAAAACTTTATTGGAAATTTCATATACTTTTTGATTCAATCATTCCACACTGTGTGGTTGTACTTCTACATCTGAGAGGAATTTTTAAAGAATTATCAACTTTATTCATCCAATTTTTGATTTCTGTAATATCATAAGTTATTGTTAATCAGTATTTTAATTCAATCAATGTTTGATAATTACAATTAACTAATTATCAAAAACTATGTGACAAGCAAATTGCTGTAAATAAAGGGTGACAGATTTATGAATTTAACGAAAGGAATTATGGAATCAATTAAAGAGAGAAAAACAATCAATACTTCGAATAAGTTAGGCTTTTCAAAATCGCAAACAACAGTGTTAGTCGAACCAATGAATGCCCTTCTGGCCAATTACGTGGTTCACTATCACAAACTGAGAAATTACCATTGGAATGTGGTAGGACCTGATTTCTTTGATTTGCACAATGAATTCGAGGTACTTTACAACGAAGCTAAAAGCAATATTGATGATATCGCCGAACAAATCAGGGTTTTCGGAAGAACGCCACTCAGTACAATGGCCGATTTTCTTGCCACATCAGAAATCCGTGAAACGGGAACAGACCTTAAATATGATGAAATGGTAGGAGAAGTTCTTAAAGATATGCGTACCCTTATCGATTTGATGTACCATGTTTTGGACAATGCCATCGAAATCGGAGATTCAGGTACAGAAGATATGATGAAAAAATTCATCAAGGGATTGGAAAAACACCATTGGATGCTGAACAGTTTTTCTATTCAGGCCTAGGTGAATACGATTTACCCGGTGAATGGACTATGCCAGTGAACCATTATATGAAGAAGGAAATTTTGTCAATCCGATCCCCGGCTATTTCATCAATTTTGTGCCTTCTTCAGAAGTTCCGACTGGCGAAAACATTCGTAGCCCTTCATTGTTAATGCTTACGATAACGGTCCATTCCCCTTTAACTTTAATTGGCTGCATATCCTTCACATTGTAAGGCACGAAAAATCCACTTTCGGTAGGTTTAAGGTTTTTGAAACCAAGGTCTCCGGTTCCTTTGAGGAATACTCCCGGTGAAGCATCTGCGGCTGTTGTTTCGACCTCAACATCAAATTTGTTTCCTGCCAGCAGCATATCTTTCCGGCCATCCTTATCGAAATCTTCCACGATAATGCCGTTCACAGCTGATAGCTGTGCCTCGACCGGAAGCTTTCTTATCTCTAATTCGCCTCCTTCATTGATAAGTATAACACTGGAAAAAAGATGCGCTTTCCGATGAATAGCATTCTCTATACTATTACCCAGAATGCCACGAACATCAGACCTGGCAAAGGAAAGATAGGTAGGGAATTTTTGTGCAATCACAGGCATCTGTTGTGAGGAGCTTTCCAATCCCCGGACAGGCACCATCGTTTCATTATAATATTCTGCAAGAAAGATATCGTTGGTTCCATTGTTGTCGAAGTCTTGTGCAAAGACCTGAAACGGTTTTTCAACACTTGCTTTAAACTTGTAATTTTCACCAAGATTACCGACGATGAGGTCCATGTCGCCATCGCCATCCAGGTCGTCTGCAATAACTTTATTCCACCATCCTTCCGTATTTTTCAGACCATAATTGTCAGAAACATCTTCCAGCTTTCCGTTCGTATATTCAAAAATCGTAACCGGCATCCATTCACCTACTACTACTAATTCAGCAGAGTTGTCACCATTCAAATCCACCCAGACTGCCGAGTTAACCATTCCTATTTCAGAAAGTGCCGGAGAAATTTCCAGGGTCCTGTCAACAAATTTTCCCTTATCATTTATCATCACATAGCTTTTGGGAGCCTTCGGATAAGCGCCGGCTACCACCTGACCGCCCCTGAACAAATCCATATAGCCGTCTCCATTTATGTCGTGCGCAACCACACACGAACCGCTACTTTCCGTTTTTGCAAACTCCTTCCTCTTAAAATTACCTTTGCCAACATTTATATAGAGCCTGTCCTGGTACATTTCGGATCCTTCCTGAAATTCGCTTCCCCCGCTTACAACGTAAAGGTCGGTATTCCCATCATTGTCAGCATCAATCAAAATGGCGCCCATGTCTTCATATGCTTTATCAGCTTCGAATGCAGGTACCGAAGCCTTAACCATTTTTCCATTATCCTGAATAAACAAGTTGCCTGCCTGACCGGCCGCGCCACCCACATAAAAATCTTCGTTGCCATCATTATTTATATCTCCTGTAGCAATAAAAGGGCCGCTGCGGGAAAACATATGGGGTAGCAACATTTGTTCGCCATATTCATAAAACTCATTTTCCCGGTGTACAAACGGACGGGTCAACAATTCTGTGGTTGTTTCTTTAAAAAGGCGTGTTTTTTTGAGTTTGTCTGAAGATTTTCGTTCGGACTCATCATATCTAATCTGGAGCAATTGATTGGCTTCCTGATTCTTTAACAGGTTCTCTTTGCCATCATTCCACAGCACTTTGATGCTATCGACCATTTTTACTTTTCCCAGGCCAAAATGAACGATCGGTTCACACGAGGAAAGGTATCCTCTCACGGTCTTATTTTCGAAATATTGAATTTCATCACCATGGTACAGTGTCACTTTCGCACCCAATCCATCGGCATTTCCTACCGGTCCTATCAGCTTTAATCTTAAATAATTGTTCCGGGTAGACGATGTGTTGTCATAAATGAATGCCTCTCCGTCAATGTTGTTGACAACGAGGTCAAGGTCACCGTCATTATCAAGGTCAGCGACCGCCGCCCCATTGGAAAAGCTGGCATCGGAAAATCCCCAAGCATCTGCTACATTTTCAAATTCCAAATCGCCTTTATTCCTGAAAAGGTAATTTTTAACCTTGATTGAATCATACACATTGATAAATTCTTTGAATCCCCTTTCAAGCATGTCCCTTGCTGAACGGTATTTATGCTTGTTTTTCATGATGAAGGCAGATAACTTTTGCTGCAGATCGCCATCAAAGACGTCGCGCTTGTATCCATTTGCCACAAAAATGTCCTTGTTTCCATCGTTGTCAAAATCAGATAAAATTGCCGACCAGCTCCACTCTGTTTTCGCAACACCTGACAAATGAGAGATCTCACTAAAAAAAAGATCGCCCTGGTTCAGGTGCAACGCATTGTGCATGTATTGCTTGTGCATTCCGCTGTTGACAATTGCATAGAACCCATCGAAATCGATCGGAGGCATTGAAACTTTTGAACGTCTGTAGTCTTCGGGGAGCATTTCACTCACGAAAATATCCTCGAGACCATCGTTGTTAATATCTGCAATGTCAGTACCCATAGAAGACATGGAAATGTGATTGGTTGCCTGTTTTATTTTTTCCACAAAGGTTCCGTCTCCCTGGTTGACGTACAGGTAGTCACATTCGGCAAAATCATTGGCAACAAAAATGTCAATGAATCCATCGTTATTGACATCAGCGGTCACGACACTTAGTGCATAACCGTAATTGTTTGTAATACCCGCCTGTATTCCTATTTCGATAAATTTTCCCGCATCATTCCGGTATAATTTATCCCGGGAGAAATCAGGAGAAAGTTTTTTTAATTCTGCCATTTGCGTTAACGGCAGGTTGAAAGAGTCGGGCCGGTTGGCTATGTAAACATCCAGATCATTGTCGTTGTCCATATCAAAGAAAGAAGCATGTATGGAATAGCTCATTTCATCAAACCCGTATTCCTTGCTTTGCTCTTTAAATGTCAGGTCACCCTGGTTAATGAACAGAAGATTTTGTAGCTCTTCTTTCCGCTCCTGCCATCCGCCCCGGCACACATAAATATCCAGGAAACCATCGTTGTTGATATCGACCATGGTAACACCATTGTCCCATCCTGGTCCGCCCTCCACACCAGCGGACGCGGTAATGTCCTTGAACCGCATATTTCCCTGATTGAGATACAGCTTATTGGAAACCTGGTTGCCTGTGAAGTAAATATCTGGAAGTCCATCGTTGTTGATATCTCCTATACCTACACCACCGCCATTATATACATAGGCAAAATCATCGAAAAAATTCCCGACAGTTTCTTCCAGTGAGTTTCGAAAAGTCACACCACTGTATCCGGAAGATATCTTTTTAAAAACCGGTTCTTCCTTTGCAGCTGTAGTAGCTGATTCCGTTTTTTCCTTTTCACATCCAATCAGGCACAGAGAGATCAGAAATAATCCGGATACCCCGGATAAAAGCTTTGAATATTTTTTTGCTTGCATGAGCGATTCTATTTCAGGGTTTTATACTCCAAACGGTATAAATTGAGCCATTTTGCATAAAGTTGGCAGTTGGCATAACCTGTCCCGATTTGTCGGGAAAGCAGTAGGCTAATTGCGCTTATAAAAATGTGTAAATTTGTCCCGTGCAAAGTATAACGGTAATAAAATTCGTATTGCGCTTTAACCATACAAGATATTGTGCCATATATGAACACGTGGGTTCGTAAATAATCTGTTTCAAGTCAACAATCTGGTGTTAAAAAAAATCACATGAAAACAATTATTTAATCGCTACCCACCCCTGCACCCCTCCATTGAAGGGGAATAGTAGTGTTTTCATGTGATTTTTTTAATAAACTTAATATTTAATTAGCACAACAGGCTAATCTAATAATAAGCTCAGTTCGTCAAGGTACAGAGAATTCAACATTGATAAAAATAAAAATTGGCCGGAGATCAAGACCTCTCCGGCCAATTATTTTAAGCTTGTTTAAAAATCAGATTAAATTAGTATCCATCATTCTGAGGATAGCCTCCGAATGTTCTGTCAATTTGTGGTTGAGGGATGGGCCTGAAAACATGATAGTCCTGAATATTTGCAGCCCCAAGCGGATTATACAATCTGACATATTCCACCAGTTTCCCGGTCCGGGCTAAATCAAACCATCTTACCTGTTCAGCATCCAGTTCAAGCGCCCGCTCCAGTAAGATACGATCAATGTCCACATCCCCCGGTGCTATTTGCATTTCAGCAATTTTTCCGGGTTTTGCGGCCCGTGTTCGTACAACATTGATATCGTCTGCTGCTCCTGCTGCGTCGCCGCTATTAAACCTGGCCTCTGCGCGAAGCAACAATGCATCTGCCAACCGCATCACGAACCAATCTCGCGACCCTGCTTCATGCTGGATAGCAGGTCTGCGTGGGTCGAAGAATTTAGCAATGGTTGGAAATAACCTTTCATTATAAAAGAAAGGATCGGATGGATAAAAGTTAGGATCGTCGCTTGGCAGCGTACTCGCCGGGTAAGATGCCTTTTCCTTTGTAATAACGGTATATCTTACCTTGAGCTTTTCATCACCCAGCCAGTTGGCATCTTGCCCGGGACCTGGGTAATAAAGCGCTGTATCCCCAACTTCAAACCTTCTTGTTCCTATGTCAGCAGCAGTCACGGTAGAACCATCGGCTTTTTTGGCTCCTTTGTCAACATGAACCTGTTTCCATAAAGGGATACCATTACCTGAACTGCGGGTGTCGTTAGAATAGTAAACGTGCTTATAGGTGTCTTCATAGCGTTGGTCGTTTTCGCGAGCATCAGCCCACACATCGATCATATGATCCGTAGGCCTGAACCGTTTGAAAGGCCGGCCATTGGCAATGTCCCGGATCATTCCCGGCTGAACATCATACTCACTCCCAAAATACAAGTGAGCACGGTTTCCAACGCCTGAATTCAATATTAAATCAACTGCATACTGAACCGCCCAAATGACTTCGCTGTTGATCTGATTGTCCTGATTCCATAGGTCTTTATGCGAAGGAACCAATGCAAAGTCATAATCTTCAATAACACTTGACAGCAGCGTTTCTGCCTGGGTAAAATCACTGCTTGAACCAAACGACTGATAACCTCGTGTTAAATAAGCTTGCCCTAGCAAAAATTGTGCAGCGGGCTTCGTGGCCCTTCCATAGTTACTTTGTGAGGCGGGAAGAATATCAATGGCAAATTCAAGGTCAGGGATGATCCCTTCCGCATAAATGGTAGACTGTTCCGTTCTGTTGGCATCTACCTCAGCGCCTTCCGTTTCTTCCAGAGAGAAGTGAACATCGCCCCAGGTCCGAACCAAATAAAAGTAATAGAACGCCCGTAAAAAGCGAACTTCAGCGCGCCTTTGCTGCTTTACGTCTTCCGACATATCAGGGACATCGTCTATACGGTTTATCACGGCATTTGCCTGGTTGATCCCCTGATACAGGAAGCCCCATTGTTGGTCTAAGATGTTGACGCCTGAATTAAGTCCATTGTCATAGAAATTAAAGGACTTATATCCACCATCTGCACCATTGGTATGTGTATCCGTACCAAAAATGCTCAGGGTGTGCGCCCGCTCATTACTATAGATTTCACGCAGGAAGGAATAGGTAGCATCCACGCCATCTTCCAAACCGGCAGCTGTTGAATAATACCCTCCGGCAGAAACACCGGCAACTAATTCCTCATCCAGGAAATCCTTACAAGACTGAGTGCCGAATGCGATCAATGCAACGGCTATTAATATTGATTTTGTTATTTTCATTTTCATGATCATTTCAATTTAAAGTCGTTCGATTAGAATGAAATGTTGATACCACCCACATACATAATATTGGAAGGCATCGCCCCACTGGTAACATTGCCTGCTCTTTCCGGATCAAATAATTTGTAGTTAGAGAAGGTAAGTGGATTTTGTGCCATTGCATAAAGTCTCAATTTCTGTATTCTTAGCTTGCTAACAACACTTTCCGGAAAGGTATAACCCAAGGTGACATTACGGAGTTTAACAAAGCCTCCATCCACGTACTGCAAAGATGACCCATACGTAATGCTTTCCTGGTTTTTGTTCGGTCGTGGATATTCATTGGTTGGGTTATCAATGGTCCAATAATCGACATCCAGGTTATTGTACCGGCCTTGCATAGTAGCCTGACCGTTGCTGAACTCGCTTCGGATCATAAAACCAAGTCTGTAATAAAGGAAAAAGGAGAAATCAAATCCTTTAAATGTAAACTTATTGGTAAAACCTCCGTAGGCCTTAGGAACATCATTGCCAAGAATTTTTCTGTCATCAGTAAGCGTGATTCTACCGTCGTCGTTCAGATCCTCAACCTTTATTTCTCCCGGGAATTGGTCATATGATTCGGCTTCATCTACTTCATCTGCCTGCCAGATCCCAATTTTATTGAAATCATAGAAGACCCTGATAGGTTCCCCAATAAACCATCCATTTCCTACATCGTCAATGAGTTCGCCGTCCGGGCCACGAAGTGCAAGGTCAACAATTTTTTCGTTCAGGCTACCAAGGTTAAATTCTGAAGTCCATTTTAACCCGTTCGGATTATCGACGATGGTAGAGCTAAGCGTAACTTCAAAACCCTTTGTTTTTGTTCCTCCTACATTTTGCAGGATAAACGCATATCCCGAAGTTGGCGGAAGTTGACGGTTTAACAACAGCGAAGTACCGGTAGAAGTGCTGTAATAATCAACATAACCATTCAGTCTGCCGTTGAAGAAGGCAAAATCAACACCTACGTCAAAGGACTCAGAAACCTCCCAACTCAAATCTGCATTTGGAATCAGATCCAGCCTAAAACCTTTTGCATCGCTGTCGTTCCAATCGTAAAAGGTATTGGTCAATGTACCTTGTGTTTGATAAGGTAAAACTGAGGTATTACCAACTTTGCCATATGATGCTCTCAACTTAAGTTCAGTTAAGAAATTGACATCGGCTAAAAACGGTTCCTCTTTCAATCTCCAGCCGGCCGATACCCCAGGGAAGCTATTCCACTTGTTCCCTTCCGCGAGTCTGGACGAACCATCCCAACGAATACTAGCCTGTAAGAGGTATTTATCCTTAATGGAGTAATTGATACGGCCCATATACGATAGCAATTGGTACTCTGCAAAATTACTGCTGTAGGCCGTGATTGTTCCCAGATCCAGCTTGTTCCAAAGGGCTGTTTCATAGGGAAGGTTTTGCGCTGCTAATGAACTGGTATTATACCTTTGGTCTGCCACACTCTGCAAAAAGGTAAGTCCAAATCGATGATCTCCCATGGACTTATCGTAGGTGAGTATGTTCTCCAGGGTATATCCTGATTCTTTGGCGTTTTGAAGAGACCCAAATGGTGAGCCGTTCTTCCGTGTATTCGTGAATTGGCCTTCAAAAATACCTCGCCGAAAATTTTGGATATCCATTCCCAACAGGAACTTATATTTAAGCCCATCGAGAATATTAACATCCAGATAAACCGAAGAAAAAATACGTTCAAATTTTCGTTCATCGATTCGTTTACCCGGAACCAACTCTGAAAGTGGGTTAGACCGGATACCATCCGATATAGGCAAAAAGATAATGTTGCCTTCCTCGTCATAGGGTAAACCAAGGGGAGATTGATTAACGGCCTCGGGGATGACTGATCCGGAGCCAAAATTATCTGTAACATTCGAGTAGATACTGGAAACACCTATCTTAAACGTTTTGCTTATGTCATGATCCACATTGATGCGACCGGTATATCGGTTGTAATCGACTCCTTCGATAAGACCCTTTTCATCAAAATAACTAAACGCTAAGTATACACGAGTCTTTTCAGTTCCTGTAGATACGCTCAATTGATTATTCCACTGAGACCCGTTCTGATAGATCAGATCCTGCCAATCGGTTGACAAACCATTTTGAACGGAATTTAGTTCAACAGCATCATTAAAAACGGCAGCATCATCGGGAATAGAAGAGCCCTCAGCCCCCCAGGCAGCGCGACCGGATTGTCCGGTTTCATCTAAGCGGTTACCTTCACGCTTCAGGTCTGCAAATTGTGCCCCATTCATCATCGGAATGGTTCTGAAGGCCTGGGAAACACCGTAAGTAGAGGTGAAATTAACCCTCGTAACGCCTGGTTCGCCTCTTTTGGTGGTGATGAATACCACACCATTCGATCCTCTGGAACCATAAATGGCTTGCGACGCAGCATCTTTTAATACTTCCACAGATTCGATATCTGCAGAGTTAAAGTCTGCCAGCGTTGACGTACCTGCCGTCATGGGGATACCGTCGATGACGAACAATGGATCATTGGACGCCGTGAGTGACCTTCTTCCGCGAATGGTAATTGTGGGAGCCTCACCGGGACGCCCACCATTTTGCAACACGTCAACACCGGCTATCTGTCCTTTCATGGCATCCATTGGATTGGGTGTTGGGAGGGCTGCGAGAGCCTCACCCTTTACGGTTGAAATAGAGGATGTTACATCACGCTTTTCCTGTGTACCGTAACCAACAACAACTACTTCAGAAAGCTCTGAAATATCGGGCTCCAGAGTTACATTGATGATTGATCGGTTATTGATTTCCTGTTCTTGGATAGCAAAACCAATAAATGAAAATACAAGCGTTCCGTTCAATTGATCGTCAGACAGACGTAATGCGTAAGCGCCATCAGCATCTGTAGTGGTACCTGTTGTGGTTCCTTGCAGTATAACGTTTACACCTGGTAACCCTATACCAGTGTCATCAACTACTTTTCCCGTTACAGGAGAGGATTGAAAATAATTTAAATCATAAGGTGATTCGGGAAAATCGAATGGATAGGCGCAGATCGATATACTGCACATTCCTATCCACAGCACTAGTGGTAGTAATCTTCTCATTTGATTAAGATTTAATTTTGTTTATAATAAATAGAAAAACCTCACGTTTATTCGAAGCTTGTTTTCTTCCTTGTTCCGAAATGAACGGAGTGCATGCAATTTCCAGGAGTCCCTACCCGGAAGGATTGTACGAATGACAGTGTGTCAGCATAAGCATAGTTTTTAAGTGATAATTTTTGATTTAGAATTACGCAAACGATTGCGTACGTTAAGAAAAAATTTCCGTTTTATTCGAATTTATTCGAAACCCGTTTTTTTCTTTGTTTGTTTTGTGAAAACCGTAGTCAACGAAATTTTCAGGGGTACTATCCGGAAGGATTGAACGAATAACAGAGTCTTAGCATAAGATTAGTTTTTAGGTGATTGTTTATGATTCAGCAGTACGAAAACGATTCCGCACTTCAAACAATATCGGAATTAATTAACATAAAAACTATCCTGCTGTGTTATGGTATTTGAAATATTATAAAATAACTTGATTGTCAATGATTTAATTAATTCCACTAAGAAAGCGTCCTGGTGTCAGCGACTCCTATTTTACTAAAATGTACAAAGCGTCCGCTTGAAATCTTTCAATTCATTTTTCTTTAATGATTTTATCTGCTGCACAGCTGCACAGCCATGCTTCGGGACTTTCTGCAATTAAGTAGGCGCCGGAATCATGCGGAGCTTTCTTTAGTGAGGCAGGTATTCCCGCTTCTGAGCCCTCTGACAGGATTTTTACCCTGTTTGCCAAATATCATGTTAATACGGTTTGTCAGGGAAGGCATGAAGTATCCATGCTTTGCAGGATGATGTTCTGGACGATGCCATCAAAATTGGAGATTTCGGAACGGAAGACTTGATGAAAGAATTTGTCAAAGGTCTGGAAAAAAATATTGGATGTTGAACAGTTTTTTTATACTGGTTTAGGGATGATAATTTTAGGTTGAACAAAAACTTATGGTTTTCAAAAATCCCAATCCCTATCCAAGCTGATATACCCTTAGGTAAGCTGGTTCTGGCAGGCTTCCTCCGGGTATATCAACACTTGGATATGGCTGGTTTAACTAAACAATCTATTAATTATCATGAAAAAGCATGTTCGGGTACAAGATGCCCGTTGGATTTTTGTTGTTTTTGCAGGACTTCATCTGCCTCACTTGGCATGTCATCCAACGGAGTATCATCTATTTCTATTTCCTTGGCTTTGTCCATTCCGAATTTCGCCAGTATACGGTCAAACACATAATAGATCAATGGCACTACAATAAGCGTCAGAAACATGGAACTGCTCAATCCTCCGATCAGTACCCACCCCAATGCGTTTTTCCATTCAGCACCGGCGCCTCCTGCCATTGCAATGGGCATCATCCCGATTACCATGGCAATGGTTGTCATTAAAATCGGCCGGAACCTTGTTCGTGTAGCCTGTATCAGGGCATCTTTTACTGCCAGTCCTTTCGCTTTAAGCTGATTGGTGAAGTCCACAACCAGAATAGCATTTTTTGCTACCAGACCGATCAGCATAATAATCCCCAAAATGGAGAAAATGCTAAGGTTCTGCTTGGCCAAAGCCAATGCAAGCAATGCCCCGATAATCGCCAATGGAATCGAAAACATAATCACGAGTGGATAGACATAACTGTCGTACAATGCCACCATGATCAGGTAAACAAAGAATAATGATGCCAACAACGCAATACCAAGTGTACCGAATGCATCTGATTGATTCTCCAGGTTTCCACCAAATCTCCAGCTGACCCCTTCAGGCAGGTCTACCTGGTTTAAAGCTTCGGTTATTTCACCACCAATCACACCTTCTGATTTTCCCAGCACCTGTGATGAAACAGTGATCGCCGCAATTCTGTTTTCCCGGTCAAGTCTTGTTGGACCGGTAGCTTCTTCAATGGCGGCAAACTGCATTAATTTTACCAATTCACCATGATTGTTGACAAATGTAAGCTCACCGATGTCTTTCTTGTTTTGCCGGTCAAACTGGTCGAGACGTACATTGATCTCATATTCATATTCTCCGTCTTTGTATTTGGAATCATCATTTCCATTGAAAGCTATTCGGAGTCCGGCGCCAACCTGTTCCAATGAAAGTCCCAGGGAAGCCATTTTATCACGATCTACTTTTACGCTTATTTCCGGTTTTCCAGCTTCTACACTAGACTCTATTCCCGCGGTACCTTCAATATTTCCAACAATGTTTTCTACTTCTTTTGAAAGTGTCATCAGATCGTTCATGTCAGGCCCGGTCAGAATAACCTGGATAGGGGCACTTTGAACCGTTCCCATGATGGAAACCGGCACGGTGTTGATTTCCACATTGCTGATGGTTTCTTCCAGCTGTGCTTTAAGTTTCCTGGCAAAAAGATCAGTGGAATAGTCCCTTTGTTCTTTAGGGATCAGCTTGACGTTGATTTCTGCTGCGTTGGCCTTTTCGGTATTTCCCAAAAACATATCCGATATTTCGCCAACCGTTGTGAAATAATTGATCACATCGGGGTTTTCATTCAATAGATGTTCTACCTGCTGGGTTGCATAATTGGTTTGCTCGATGGTTGCATCGTCTGGCAATTCCATCTTAATGACGAACTCACCTTTATCCCCTTGTGTAATAAATTCGCTTCCGATAAATCCCATCGGGATCAAAGCAATGGATCCAATAAATAAGGCAATGACTACCAGAAACGTAACGATTTTGTGGTTGAATGACCATTTCAGCAAACCTGTTACCTCGTCGATGCACCAGTCAATCATTTTTTCAAAACCATAAACCAACTTTCCGATCAGGCTTTTTTGCGAAATATGTTCCAGCTTAGAGAATCTTGATGCCAATAGAGGAATCAGTGTAAATGCAACCAGCATACTTAAAAGGGTAGATATGGCAACTACCACAGAAAACTGCCTCAAAATATCTGCAACCAATCCACTGGAAAGAGCGAGTGGAACAAAAACCACAACGATTACCAGGGTAATAGACGCTACCGTAGCACCAATTTCCCTGATCCCATCATAAGCGGCCTGGATTTTATTCTTGCCCATTTCCAGGTGCCGGTGAATGTTTTCTATGACCACAATGGCATCATCAACGAGAATACCAACTACCAGGGACAATCCCAGTAACGTCATCAGGTTAAGGGTAAAACCCATCAGGTACATGAATGAAAACGTGGCAATGATTGAAGTAGGAACAGCTATCATTACAATGATCGCGTTTCGGATACTGTGCAGGAACAATAGCATGACAAAGGCAACCAAAGCGATGGCAATAATCAGGTCATGTACCACCGCGTCAGCAGCTTCAAGTGTAAAAATAGAGGTGTCGTTTGCAGTAGAAAACTTCAGTTCTGTCCTTTTGTACTCCTGCTCCAGATTTTTCATGGCTGTATTGACCAGGGCACTCACCATTACCGCATTGGCGTCCGTTTGTTTCTGAATGGAAAGCATGATCGACTCTTTGGAGTTGATCTTACTGATCTTTTCAATTTCTTTTTTGGTATCCTGGACTTCTGCAATATCCTTCAATCTGATTTTTCCTCCATCCGGATTTTGTATCAAAATGAGGTTGCTCAACTCGTCAAGGGTTTGGTATTTTCCCGTTAGGCGAATGGAAAGCTGTCCATCGTCGCTTTTAATCTTTCCAGCGGGGAAGTCAATGTTTGAATTGGCGATTTTCTGGTTGACCTGTAAAATGGAAAGATGGTACGATTCCATTTTGCTTTTGTCGATGTTGACCCTGATCTCGCGTTCTTCTCCACCTTTTAGTTCAATTTTTGCCACTCCTTCAATTCTTGCCAGAGCAGGTTGTATTTTATTTTTTACCAGGTCATAAAACTCAGTTGATGAAAGATTTGACTCAGCGCCAACATACATGATTGGCCGGTCACTTAAACTGAATTTTGCCAGTGATGGAGGGTCGACTTCATCGGGCAGATCTTTCAGAATGGCATCCACTTTTCTTTGTGCGTCCTGCAGTCCCAGGTCGGGATCCGAACCGATGACCATTTCAGCAATAACGATGGAAACATTTTCAAGTGAATAAGACTTGATCCTTTTGAGGCCTTCCATGGAGGCTACAGCATCTTCGACTTCTTTGGTGACTGATGTTTCTACTTCCTCCGGTGAAGCCCCTGGATAGATCGTGGTGATGGTCACAACAGGGGTAGAGGTGTCGGGTATCAACTCGTAGCCCAAAAAAGTGTACGAAACAGCCCCAAAAACCAACAGCACTGAAAACAAAACCGTGACGATGGTAGACCGTTTGATTGATATTTTAGTAATCTGCATATTGATTCAGTTTGAAATTAAAGTGTGGAAACCTTGGTGCCTTCTTTGAGGTTGATCTGTCCGGTAAGAACTATTTGCTCACCATTCTTCAACCCGTCAATAATCTGCACCTTGTCTTCGTAAATATTCCCAATGGTGACTGGTTTTTGATATGCCAATCCATTTTCAATGACAAAAACAGATGGGTTTTTTAAACTGCCGATAATCGCTTTTCTTGAAACTACCATGGCAGGTTTTGGTTCAAACTTAAAGTTTGCTACAGCGTACATGCCGGCCTTCAATGGTTCATCTTTTTGATTGTTGACCAGTTCTATTTCCACATCGTATTTCAGTGTATTATCTGCTTTTTCAGCGATATTGGTCACTTTACCTTTAAATGTGATTCCCGGATGAACATCTGTAGTAATATCAACTCCCTGACCGTCACGGATCTCAAGAATGTAGGATTCCGGAACTTTAATGTTGAGTTTAAGCTTCGATACATCCACGATGTCGTAAGCTTTCGTGCCAGGCGCCACGTAGGTCCCGATCTCAACAAAATCTTCATGGATCACCCCGCTGATCGGACTTTTCAGGTAGGTGTTATTTAGTCTTTTTTGGATGGCTTTGTAATTGGCTTCCGCCTGTTTTAATCCAAGGCGGGCATCTTCAAGATCCCTCTCCGTAATGGCATCTTCCTGATAGAGTTTTTCAAACCTGGCGACGTCTTTCCCCAGTTTCTCATATTGAGCTTTGGCGGCAATAAGTTCTGTTTCGATGAGATCGTTGTCTGTTTGTAGCAGCAGTGTGCCCTGCGAAACCTTGTCGCCTTTTTTGCGGTAAAGTTTTACTACTTTACCTTGTGCTTCAGACATAAGGGCTAACTCCGTATTGGGTTCTAATGTGCCACTTATCTTGATATTACCTTCAAGTTTTTCTTCCTTCAACTCCGTAATGGTCACCGGAATGGCTTCGCTTTTTACCTGCAGGGAAGCAACTTCCTCCTGCATTTCCTTTTTGTTGTTCATCAGGGTGAAAGCGACCAAACCAGCTGAAGCAATTACTATGGCTATTATTATGAACTTTTTCATGTTGTTTTGTAATATTTTATCTTCTTAATTTTTGAGTTTTCCATTCGATTTTGCCAGGTCGAGTTCTGCAATTTTGATATTGATGACCACCCGGTTGTATTCAATTTGCGCTTCGCGAAATGCTGTTTCTGCATCGAGCAGGTCTGTTAATTGAGAAACCCCTTCACTGTACAGGCTGTTTACCTGTTTCAGTACCTTGCCTGCCAGCTCTACATTTTCCTGCTGGGCTTCCAGGGCATCCAGGCCATTTGATAATCGTGACATGGCGGTTTGTTGTTCCACATTCATGATCTCTTTCGTTTTGACCGTGTTTTCCTGAATGACCGACTGGTCCAGTTCACTTTTAATGATCTGGTGTTTCTTTTTGAACCCATCAAAAATCGGGATGTCAAGCCTGACTCCGATCACGGAGGCATCAAACCATTGTTCGCGGTATAATTCGTTAAAAGAATTTCGCTGACCCTGGAAAGTATACCTGCCATATGCTTTGAGGGTAGGGTAGTAGCCGGAGGCAATGTATTTTTCGTTGAGCTGGTTTAACTCCAGTTGTTGTTTGAGAATTTTAAGTTCGATCCTTTCCTCAGGCTGCATATTTAGGACGTTAAGGACATCCGACTCCTTAAATGCCGTTACCGAATGATTGTCCAGGTTGATTTCCTGGCCTACCGGTAACCCCATGTAAAATTTTAACATGTCCTTCTGGTTGTTAAGCACAACCTCAAGGGCTTTGCGTTGTGTCTCCAGGTTGATCTTATTTACTTTTACACGATTGTAGTCCACTTCCCTGATCAGATCATTTTCAACACGGACTTTCATGATTTTCAAAAGTCTGTCAAACAGTTCCAGGTTATTGTCGATTATTTTAAGCTCTTCCTGATATTGCAAGGTCTTGTAGTAATTTGCCGTAACCGTATAGATCACATCTTCTTCTGTTTTTTCCTTTTCGAGAAAAGACAATTGTTCCGAAGCTTTGGAGGCCTTCAAACCAACAAAATAGGACTGGTTGTACAGTAACTGGTCTACCTGGACGCCGGCAGTTGAACTGAATTGGGTTCCGAATTGTACGGGAACAGTTGTGCCAGGTTCGCCAAGAAATTCCCCTGGGAGCATTTGCGTGGGCAATTTTAAATTGTCGTCAAAAGTAGCATAGGCATTCACTTGCGGCAAACCAACACTTTTGGCCTCTTGAATGGTATGTTCGGATTGCCGGACCTGTAATTCCGAGATCTTGATATCGCGGTTATTTGCCAGGGCATACTCCAGGCATTCGTCAAGTGTCATGATATCAGGATTCTCAGCAAATGCAAAAGAAACGGCCAGATTTGCCACAACTAGATAAAGCAGTCCTGTTTTTAGAATATTGTTCATTATTGAATTGTTTTTGATTACTTAGTTAATGTTAGTTAGTTCAGTTAAAAAAGAACCAAACGGATAAAATTTTTTATTGTTTCTTCATCTTTTCCCATTTTTCCAGAATTTTGGGAAATTCTTCATTCAATAGGTCCATGTAGTTTATGATGTCTTTTAGGTTGTTAGCCAATTTTTTGTTTTTGAAGTCCTCCCTCATTTCATAAATTTCCTTCAGCAAAGCTGTCATTTCCTTCCTTTTTTCGTGTTCGGCAATGATCATATCGCGAAACATGGAAATGCGGCTTCTGAAGTATCGTTTTCTATCACCTGTTTTGGTGATGTATTCAATTTTGCCAGTATTGAGCAATAACTGAATGCCATTGCTGGTAGCGCTTTTACTCAATTGAAGTGAATTCCTGATATCGTCAAATGTCAATTCCCCCGAATCGTCAACGAGAAGCAAAGCCATGATCCTGGCAACAGCCGGTTGCCAGCCTTTGGTTTCCAGCATGACTCCTGTCTTTTCAATGAGTTCTTGTTGTTTGTCAGTTAGTGTGGTGTTTTCCATCATCATAGGTGACTTTACGGTGCAAAAGTACAAAGGTTTTTTTAGTTCTGCAAATAGAGAACTAAATTTTAGAAAGTTTCACGAACTGCTAATCACAACATACCTTTAGGAAATAACCTGGAAAAAGAAAAGAGTATTGGCAGTCGGTCTCAGATACAGGGAAATCCCTTTTTACTTTGAGAGGAAGAATTTTTGACTTGAATTATGTCGTTCTTAAAATAACGTACCTCTGAATCTCCTCTGAAGTGGAGAGAAATGGCATAATTACGTCAAAGTTTGAGTTTTCTATCAACTCACTTAAGTTGTTTTATTTGATGCGTAAAATTCTCAAAAGCGGTTTTTCTGGTTTCAAACATAGATCTGGAGTGAATTTTCAAAAATCTAATTTTGCTATTTGAATGGGATTTTGATTTAAATCTATGGAATGTATTTAACCCAAATTCCGCATTGGAGCGGAATTTGCCCTTTGGGCTGACGAAAGCGGAGCTTTGTCAGGGTTAACCTTGACAAAAACGCAGTTTTTCGTCAACCCGTAGGGCAGATTAAGCTTTAGCTTAATCTGGGTTTAAAAGGTTAATCCGGAAAAAGATAATACTATTAAGTATCAGTTAATACTCATTGTCTTTTCCCGGATTTCAGTTAAACTAAGACGCAAACAAGGTTGTTAACTTTCCTCTTCGCCGGTCGGTTCACCGGTTGCTCCAAACCCTGTTCTAAGCTGATTTGCAACATCATCGTACCAAAGTGGTTTTTCATTACGCAGCATACCAACAATTAATTGAAATTCATCTGCACTGTTAATAACACGATTGTCAATGGAGCCATTGGTCGAGTCATATAATGCGATCCGTCCGTTGTGATTATCAACATCCCAACGGGAATAATAACGTGCTACCTGTCTTAGAGCCATAGTTTTATATGTTTGGTTGAGGTCATAAAATTGTCACAAAATACCGTTATATTCAATCCTCATTTTTGAGGATATTGCCTAATTTCTTTTATTATGGAACATTTCTATTACAATCGCAGAAGAAAATTCTTAAAAGCATCCGCTGCAATCGGATTAGGATTGTCTTTCAAACCTCTATTTTCCTCGGCAATTACAAAGTCAAACCCTAACGATGATAGTATGTATTTGATTGGTCCTCAGGATGGGTATGCTCCCCAAATCGGAACTTTGCTGTCCACCATGACGATGATGCGGGCCTGGGTAATTGAATCTGTCCAGGGGCTCAACCCGGATCAGTTGGACTACCAGCTTGACGATCAATCCAATTCTATTGGAGCCATGTTGTTGCATCTGGCAGCTACAGAAAGGTATTATCAGTTGAACACGTTTGATGAAATGGAATGGGGCACATGGAGTGATGAAATCAAGAAAGAATGGGATATTCCAATGGGGCTGGGAGAGGAGGCAAAGGAAAAAATTAAAGGAAATGAAATCAGTTTTTACCTTTCAAAACTGGATGAAGTCAGGGAAATTACCAAAAGTGAATTTGCCAAGCGGGATGATGATTGGTTGATGAAATCCGAGCTGTTTTTTGAAAATAAGCCAACCAACAATTACTGTAAATGGTTTCATGTTTGTGAGCATGAATCCAATCACAACGGTCAGATAAAACTGATTAAGAAAAGAATTCCAGTTTAACTTTATTTTATAAGATATAACTATTTGATTTATAATTAAATATAATTAATAAATGAAAGTGATTAAACAGGTTTATTTATTGTGTGTACTTCTGGTTACTTCCATGTTTTCAGGGTGTCTCACCAAAGAGCAATCACATCCGGATATCCAACCCAATAAAGTGGTTCCTTCTCCCCAACAACTGGCTTATCAACAAATGGAAATGGTTGGGTTTATCCACTTTACCGTGAATACTTTTACAGATAAGGAATGGGGGTACGGGGATGAAAACCCTGAAATATTTAACCCGACCCAACTCGATGTTGAGCAGTGGGTTTTAACTGCCAAAGCCGGTGGGTTAAAAGAACTGATCCTGACTGCCAAACACCATGATGGCTTTTGTCTCTGGCCGAGTCAGTATACGGAACACAGTGTCAAAAATAGTCCATACAAAAAAGGGCAAGGGGATATTGTCAGGGAGTTTTCGGACGCCTGCAGGAAACACGGATTGAAAGTGGGACTGTATTTATCTCCATGGGACCGCAATCATCCTGATTACGGAAAACCGGAATATATCACATATTACAGAAACCAATTGCGCGAATTATTAACTAATTATGGGGAAATAAATGAAATATGGTTTGACGGGGCGAATGGAGGTGATGGATATTACGGTGGGGCAAATGAATCCAGGTTTATTGATAAGGAAACTTATTATGACTGGCCAAACACAATCAAACTTGTCAAGGAATTGCAGCCTGACATCAAGATCTTTTCGGATGCTGGTCCGGATATCCGTTGGGTGGGGAATGAGCATGGATTTGCAGGGGAGACATTCTGGTCTCCCATTCAAACGGATAGCCTGGTTATTGGAGATTCTAATCCCGAATATTTAAATACCGGAGATCCGGAAGGCAACAAATGGATTATTGGTCAATGCGATGTTTCCATTCGCCCAGGCTGGTTCTATCATGAAAGTCAGGATAGTTTAGTGAAGTCAACGGAAGAGCTGTTGGATATCTATTATAAATCGGTTGGCAGAAACGGTGTTTTGCTTCTCAACCTGCCGCCTGATAAAAGAGGACTCATTCACCCAATAGATTCGACAAATTTGGCTGTTTTCAAACAAATCATTGACCGGACTTTTGATAAAAACCTTGTGTCAAATGCTTCTGCTTCAGCTTCCAATCACCGGTTTGATCATGAGAAATTTTCACCTGAAAATGTCATTGATCAAAATGACACAACTTATTGGTCTACAGATGATAATGTGTTTTCTTCTGAGGTAATTGTTGAATTATCCGAGGAAAGTGTTTTCGACCGGATTGTAATAAGCGAACCCATTAGGTTTGGTCAGCGAATAAGTGAATTTGAGATCCAGATCGAAAAGGAGGGGAGTTGGACAAAAGTGGCAGAAGGAACAACCATAGGTTATAAAAGAATTTTAAGAATTGAACCTGCTTCTTCTTCGAAACTCAAATTGAAAATACTTGATTCTAAAAATATACCGGCGATTTCAGAGTTGGGTTTATACAAAACGACTAATTAAAGCCTTTATCGTCATGGAATGACTATGAGAATGAATTAGAGACTAGTCAAAAGCCAGAAGTCATACCATGACTAAACATTATGGAGAAGTAGCTTGTATAGTCAGCCGATGACTGCTTACTTATTTTCCAATTTCCGGTTCCCTTACTCAGTCATCGTTCGACGACGAATAACCTCTTTTTCGTTATGGTGCGATGAGAATTGGGAATAGATAATTTGTTACAAACATTTTTATGTGTAAAATTGAGAAGGGACATTTTTTAACTTATACACAATAGATGGAGGCACCTAAATTTCCTGAGAATGAAAAGGAAAGACTTGCAGCGATTGACGAGTACAATATTCTCGACACTTTGCCCGAACAGGAATTTGACAACATCACACGGCTAGCTTCCGAAATTTGCCATACCCCGATTTCTCTGATCACCATCCTGGATCCTGAAAGGAATTGGTTCAAATCCCATCATGGCATTGATTTTAACGAGTCCCCACGAGATATTTCCTTTTGCGGACATGCTATCTTACACCCTGATCAAATGATGATTGTTGCAGACACAACCAAGGATAAAAGATTTGCTGACAATCCAAATGTAGTGGATTACAATGTTCATTTTTATGCAGGAGTTCCATTGACTACTCCTGATGGCTTTCCATTGGGGACATTGTGCATCATGGATTTTGTACCCAGACAGTTGGAAGAAGGTCAGGTTGAAACATTGAAAGCACTGGCGAATCAGGCTGTAAATCTTTTTGAGTTGAGAAAGGCCAATTTGCTTTTGCAGAAAAACCAGTTAGAACTGGCCAGTCGAAACGAGGAACTGGAACAATTTGCCATGGTTGTTTCCCATGATCTGAAGTCCCCCTTATCCAATATTTCTGCTCTGATCGATATGTTGAAAAAGGGCTATACGGATCGCTTTGATGAGGAAGGAAAAGAAATCCTGAAATACCTATCGAAGTCATCCGATAAACTTAAAAACCTGATAGATGGCATCCTGGAATACTATCGAAGCACAAAGATTTTAACGGAAGGGAAAGGCCGTTTTACCTTGCGGGAATTGATTGAACCGATTGTCGAGCTGGTCGACGTAAATGAAGATTGTGAAATTGAATTTCCTGACAGCAACGAGCAGATTTACCTCAACAAAACTTCCTTTCAACAGATTTTAATGAATTTGTTGGGCAACTGTATCAAATACAATGATAAAAACAATGTTATTATCAACATAGGGTTTGAAGAGGATGATTCCTACTACTTCTTTTCTGTCGAAGACAATGGCCCTGGGATCGATAAGGAACATCAGAAACTCATATTCGAACTTTTCAATAACCTCGGAAAAACAGACCGGTTCAATAATTCCGGAAATGGCATTGGTTTGTCAACTGTCAAAAAACTAGTGGAAGGGCATGGCGGAACGATTCAGGTCAATCCTGAGTTTGACAAAGGAACACTTATTGAGTTTTCCCTGAAAAAGTAAATTGAGATCACTCAACCTCCACCTTAAAAATCACAGCCAATTCATTCGGAGCAGAGCCAGGAGTGGTAAAGCTCAATCCTGAGTTATTGGATTTAAATTTGATCTTTTCATCACTTCCCAACATAGAGACATTCGATACTTGTAAATTTTCTCCTGGCTGACCTTTCCCAAATGACTGAATGGTAACTTTTTTATTGGCTCCCGGCCAGCCCATCAGGATTACATGGATGATCTTTCCATCTTTGCTTTTTGTAAACCGGATATTTTCATGACTGTATGGCGAGCGGGTTGCCCGGTGTCCCATATCGACTTCCGGGCCTTCGCCGAACGCTTCCCACGGACGGGTTGCGTAGATCCCGTCACCATTGATTTTAAACCATTGTCCGATGTCCTTTAGGATCTGTACCGTTTCATCGTCCAGGGTGCCATCTGCTTTGGGAGGAACGTTCAGGAGTAAATTGCCATTTTTTGAAACGATATCGATCATCTTGTCAATGACTGCGTTCGCATCCTTATAATCTGCAAATTTATTGTATCCCCATGGTCCGATGCTGTCATCCGTCTGCCAGGGTTTTTCACGGATATTCCTTGATTTACCCCTTTCAATATCAAGTGTAGCAACCCCTTCAAAATAAGGCGCTCGTTCCGGTCCTTTGTCACTTTTGTGGGTAATGACCCCTTCCTGATTGCCGTTGTGCCAGGTCTGGTTCAGGTTGTAGTAATAGGCAAAGAAATCGAACCCGGTCTGGCCTTTATCTTCTCCTGCAAAGGGTACCGCTGAGTCCAGGTAAATGAAATCGGGCCGGTAGTTTTCTGTCAGGTCTTTCATTCTCAACATCCAGTATTGTCGCCACATAATGGGTGGATTTTCCGTGTCAGCTCGGTTGTCATCCCCGTAAGGGATATGATACAAATCCTGGTATTTTGGATCATTGCCATCATACGGCACTCCTTTTTTCGGACCTGTTGTATCGCTTCGGTGACTGGTCTGCATCCAGGAGATAGAGCGGGCCACATGCGTGGTGACACCAAATCGCAATCCATGATCCAAAGCTGCTTCCCGCATCATTTTCAGAAGGTCTTTTTTGGGGCCCATGTTAACTGCATTGTAAGGGGTGTATTGTGAATCCCACAATTCAAAACCATCGTGATGGACCGCACAGGGAGTAAAGTATTTTGCACCGGCTTCTTTGAAAAGGCTCAGCCAGGCATTTGCATCAAATTTCTCTGCTTTCCACATGGGAATGAAATCCTTGTATCCAAACTCACTTGGATGACCGTAGTTTTCCACGTGGTATTTGTACACATCATGGCCCTCCATGTACATTTCCCGGCCGTACCATTCGCCAAATTCCGGTACGGAGTACACTCCCCAATGCACGTAAATGCCAAACTTGGCATCGCTGAACCACTCAGGACATTCGTATTGTTGAAGGGATTCCAGATTGGGTTCGAAGTTTTGGGCGAATGATAGGTTTAGAAGAAAAGTAAACAAGATAAGGGAGATCCATTTCATGATTCAAAAGCGATTGATTTTAAACTCAATGTTAGTGAAACAATTGAGAGTGACCATCCTTGATTGTCCTGCAAGGGTGTTAACCCAATTAGGAGTTGCTCTGTGGAGCCCATTTTGAACTTTGTCTAGCTTCGTGTTTTAAAAGATACTACAGAGCTACGGAGAAAATACGAGTCCAGGTGGGCGTTTGTCAGCAAGTATCCCTTTGGAAAAAGCGCTGCATTTAAGTTCATAGTCAATGCCTCCATTCAACTTTCTGGTGATCTCTTTTAAACCTTAGTGAAGATTTTTTTTACAGGCTATCACCGGGTTTTTGAGAGTGCCGTGCAGGAACCCAAATATGTTTCAGTTTTGTACCTTAACCCGAATTATTCAGGTTATTTATTAATTCCGGTTGTCGCTCTTTTGTGCATTGAAATGATCAAAAAGATTCTTAAATTTCAAAAACGGGAAATACGACTGTGTAATAATTACCCGTTTTATAGGGAACATTGCACGATACATAGAAGGGCTCAATGTCAATTAGTCAGGCCTAGGTGTGGTTTTAGACGAATTAACGGTGATTTTTAGAGTTGGTAAGAAATTTGCAAAAACAATTGATCATCTATTTTTGTTGCTTTCTACAACCTGTTCCGGCAAATGATAGACGTAGGTGTGGAATTTTGCAGAATGAATGGTTTGCGCCAGCTGGGCTATTTGAGAAAGATCAGAACCAGTGCCAGACTGCACTCAATCAGTGCCTTAAAGGGTGTGATCGCAAATAAAACTTTGATCTTATAAGATTATTCCGAACGTTTTCAATAGTTATTGAATAATACTCCTAAAATGGACACAAAAAAACAAGAATTGAATGCACCATTTTCAAGTGTGTTGGAGGAAATCTCAATTATTTTGAAAACGCACGAAAATTTCAATTTATCTCAATATAAAACGTCAACGGTTAGTCGTCGTATCGCCAGGAGAATGAGCTTATCTGGTTTGGACTCATACACGAACTACCTGGAAAAACTTCGGATAAGCAAAGAGGAGCGCCAAAAACTTGTCGGCGACATTCTGATTAATGTCACAGATTTTTTCCGTGACCATGAGGCATTTATTTACCTGGAAAAAAGGGTTATTCCGGAACTTCTGGACAGTTTGAAGGATGGTGAGGATCTGAGGGTTTGGGTGGCAGGGTGCGCGACGGGAGAGGAGGCATATTCCCTTGCAATCCTACTTACCGAAAGCCTGCAGGATACCCATAATAGTACAAGGGAAATTAAAATATTTGCTACCGATGCGGATGAAGAAGCAATACAAGTTGCTCGGAAAGGTGTTTTTCCCGCAAGTTCAATTGAAAAAATACCGGAAAAGTATTTGGAAAAGTATTTTTTAAAAAATGAAAAGGACGATCAATACAGGATTGTCAGCACAATACGAGAGCTTATTTCCTTTGCTGTGCACAATGTTGTGTTAAACCCGCCCTTTTCACGAATTCATTTTGTCAGTTGCCGGAATTTATTGATCTATCTGCAAAAAGAGATGCAGGAAAAAGTATTAAGCTCATTTTATTTTTCATTGGAAAAAGGGTTCTACCTATTTTTGGGAAACTCGGAATCGATTGACAACAGGATCCGATATTTCACGCCCTTTTCTAAAAAATGGAACCTTTACAAGAAGTCATCCGAATTTGATAATCTGAAAGCAATGCAAAAGAATTATAGCAATGACAAACCTGAACTTAAGTTGAGCACCACAGGTAAATTGTCCCATTTTACTAAAACGCTTAAAGGGTCAGGATCAGGAATTTCCGATAAAATTCGGCAATCAATACTGGAGAAAGTCATTCCTGCAATGATCGTTGTGGATTCCGACGGTAAAATCCTGTATTACCATGGCAAATTGAAGCCTTTTGTGATTGTACCTTCGGGTGAACCGAGAAATGATATTTCTGGTAATATTATTCCCGCTTTGCGAACGCGTTTGCGCAGCAGCTTGTTGAAGGTGCGCAAAACTAAAAAGGAGCTTGCTTATAGCTGCGTAATATCGAGTGGCGATGACGGCGATGCGTCAGAGATAGCGGTAAAGGTTGAGTTGATCCCACTAAAGGACCTTGAAATTGGCGGGGAAGAAGCCATAGGAATAATATTCCACACTTTGGATGGTATAAGCGAAGATCAAAAAGAAAAGCTGATAGCCCTTGATGATTCCCATTTAAACCAGGCCCTGGAACAAGAACTGGCCGAAACCAGGGAGCAACTTCAAAAAATGGTCGAGGAGCTGGAATCGAGCGCCGAAGAATTAAAGGCCGCACATGAAGAAGCGCTTTCGACAAATGAAGAATTGCAGGCGGCTAACGAAGAACTTGAAGCGACATCCGGCGAGCTAAGGTCGCTTAATGAGGAGTTGTATGCCGTAAATCAACAACTTAAAAACAAAGTCCAGCTTCTTCAAAATGCCAACAACGATGTGCAAAACTTTTTTGCCAGCACAAACCTGCCGACTATTTTCTTAAATCCTGAACTGGAAATACAAAGATATACCCCTGCTGCTGAACGATTACTCAAACTGGTGCCAAAGTACATCGGGCGACCCGTCTTTACGCTTGATCGGGACCTGGTAGACCGCGAGCTTGAATATGAGTGCAAGGAGGTGTTGCAGAACTTTCAGCCCATAAGGAAAGAAAAAAAGTCCTATGACGGCCGATGGTATATCCGTCAGATCAGCCCGTATAAAACCGAGGACAGAAGAATAGAAGGGGTGGTGTTGACCTTCCATCACATCACCGAAATGAAACATCTTACCAGGAGGGCGGAAAATAGGGAAAAACAACATGCAGTGGTAGCAAAGCTCGGCCTGATGGCGCTTTCAGGAACAGAACCTGAAGAACTGATGCGGCACGCTGCAAGGCAAATTGTTTACGTACTGGAAGCTGATTTTTGTAAAATATTAAAATACCAACCTGAAGAAAACAATTTTAAAATGGTTGCCGGCATAGGATGGAGGGAAGGGCTGGTGGGGAAGGTGTATGTGCCCAATGAGCAAAATTCGCAGGCGGGATATACATTTATGGTCCACGAACCGGTCATTGTGAAGGATCTTGCTGACGAAAAAAGGTTTGGTGGCCCTGAATTATTGTTGAGCCACCGTGTGGTAAGCGGAATTAGCTGTATCATCAACCACTCCGATCCTCCTTATGGCGTAATTGGCGTACATACCAAGGAATACAAAGAATTTACAAATGATGATGCAAATTTTCTGTTATCTGTAGCGAATATGGTTTCAACTGCCGTTCGCACCAAAGAAGACAAATTAAAATTGTTCAGAAGTGAAGAGCAGTTCCGGGCAATTTCCAATTCCATTCCCCAGCTGGCGTGGATGACGGACAACACCGGCTATATTTTCTGGTACAATCAACGCTGGTACGACTACACGGGCACCAAATTAGAAGAAATGAAAGGATGGGGTTGGCAAAAGGTTCACCATGAAGATCATATCGACCGTGTTGTGGAAAAATTTAAGCATCAGATTGAAATTGGGGAATCGTGGGAAGACACCTTCCCGTTACGAGGCGCTGATGGAAAGTACAGGTGGTTTTTATCACGGGCGAACCCGATCAGGAACGAAAAAGGCGAGGTGATTCACTGGTTTGGCACAAATACGGACATTACCGAGCAGAGGGAGATGGAAGCTTCCCTTATGGAGGCCATAAATAAACTGGAAAAAGCTGATGAAAAGAAAAACGAATTCCTTGCAATCCTGGGACATGAGTTAAGGAATCCGTTAGCGGCCATAAAAGGCAGTACCGAAATCCTTGAACTGGAGATGAGGCAACACCAACCGAACAAGGTCATCGATATCATGCAGCGGAGCATCAGCACCATGGCCAAATTGCTTGATGACCTTCTGGATTTTTCAAGGATTTCCCGTAATGTGATAAAGCTGGAACTTTCCAATGTAGATATAAGTGCCATTTTAAAAGCCAAGCTGCATGCATATCAGAAACAGTACGAGGATAGAAACCAAAAACTGCATTCTGAGATAGAAAACGGCCTTTTTATTAAGGGAGATCCAACCCGGCTGGAGCAAATATTTTCGAATTTATTGAACAACGCCGGTAAGTTTACCCCTGATGGTGGAAAAATAGAAGTAAAGGCCTGGAAAGAAGGGAATAAGGTAGTCGTCCAAATCAGCGATGAGGGGATAGGAATCAATAAAGAGGAAATTGAAAATATATTTGAGGCGTTTTACCAGGTTACACCAAGTGGCAAAGCGGCTTCCGGTCTTGGCATTGGACTATCACTTGTAAAAAAGCTGACCGAGCTGCACAAGGGTACGATCCAGGTTTCAAGCGACGGGCCAGGCAAAGGAACATCTTTTCGGATAACCCTGCCCTCCATAAAGGTTAAAGGAAACAGAAATCAAAATTCCAAAAGCAATAAAAAGGACTTCAATCTTGCACTAAAGGTCGTTTTGATAGATGACAATGAAGATATCCTGCTCACGTTTTCTGCATTGCTGGCGCATCGTTTGAATTGTGAAGTTTTCACTGCGGCCAATGCCAGCGATGGATTGAAGCTCATCAGGGAAATTAACCCCGATGTTGCATTTGTCGATATAGGCCTCCCTGATATGTCCGGCCATGAAATCGCACGAACCCTTCGATCCACCGGGTATAAAAACAGGTTGATTGCCGCCTCGGGCTATAGTCACAAAGAAGCACGCGTAAAATCAGAAGAAGCCGGTTTCGACTATCATCTTGCCAAGCCCCTGACATTTGAAAACATTCTGCACGCCCTATCTCTTAACGAAAAATCATAAAATTTTTATTTGGTAATGAGTGGGACTATTGCAAAAGTCATACACTATGCTCTCAAATCAGATTTGTCCAAAGAAAAATTAGTATCAAAAATTAAATAATAGTCCCGGAAAGTGATCATGTTCTAATCCGGAGAGGCAATTAAAAATTCGAAAGAAAAAAGTAGAAGTTTAATATGTCAAAAAACCCTTGTTTTCTTTAACAATTGCTGCAAACGTTTTTCTTCAGGGGTCCATTCAACCACGTTACATGGATACTTATCGGCAATTTCAAAGTGCTTGTTTTGCAACATAAGTTCTTTATATGATTCACCATATGTTTCTAAAGAAGCTCGTTCCCTAAGTGATTCAACCACAGAGCACATTAAATCCAGGATTTCAATATATCTGCCATAAGATATATTTTCATCTGGCTCGAAAATGATCACATAATTATCCTGATACTTATTAATAAATTTGTTTAGAAATAGCCGAAGGTTAAATTCATTCATTTGCTTCCCATTCACTAATATTTTATCAGTTAAGACTTCGAGCTTAATTCTATTGAATGTTTTAACAATTTCTGTTCGGTACATTTGCGATTCTGAAAGTTTAAGGGTGTATTTGGAGAAATCCAATCTTTCAGCTGAATCCAGGAAATTTTCAAATTCAGGATAGTATTTTATCAAATGTTGTGGCATTCCCAGGTATTTAAATCCAGGGAAATTAGAGGGATATAGAGAATGTTTGATACTTGTCGATAGCTGGATGTTGGAAACATTTGCTTTCCTAAGTTCCTGTTTGATTTTATTGAAATAGCTTAACTTAACCTTTTTGTCTATATGCAGATTGGGCTTCCATCTATAAATTTCATCAAAATAGAGTTTTTCCCTTTCAGCATTGATTGAGGTGATCAAGTGTTCCAGTTTAATCTTGTTCGAAATATCATTTAAAAAAATTAGGGGTTGAGCATTTTCAATGGAATCATTTACAACATAAATATGATCAGTTAAATATCTCGATTCGATTTTGCGATAGGTTTGACTTCTCGGTACTTCAAGTGAGAAAGCGGTAACGATATTGCAACTCTGTATTTTTTGATTGATCTTTTTGTAGTCAATGAAATTGATATTGGCGTAAAGAAAACTTAGAGAAAAAATGAAAATAAAAGAAATCAGCATCCATTTATAGGCTTTGGCTCCAGTAGCTCTTAATATGATCGGCCAAAGGTCAAGAAAGAGAACCAGTGGCAGAAGGATAAAAATGATGCCGAATTCGGAGAGAAAATCAATGTCATATTGTAATGTCACTGTTATAAAGGAGATACCAATAAAACCTACAACCTTGCTAAATACGAAAAGAAAATTCCATTTTAAGTATGCTTGTTCAGCAAGTAAATGCCTTTGCTTAAATTTCAATTTCTTGTTCTGAAAGTTTATGGAGTTTTCAACACTGAATTTCACAAAAACATAGAAGCCCACTAAGGATGCTATGAAGGCATAAAAGAAATTATAGATAAAGTTTTCTTTTGGCGAAAGAACTAATAAGATTTCTCCTCCATAATCATTTGTAAATATTCTGAAGGATTCTCTGAACAAATAAAAAAAACCATATAAACCAAAGGAGAATAAAACTCCAACGAATACCCCAGTAGGTACACGTTTCTTTTTTACAAAAGTATTTTGCGAACGTAAAAACCCCTTTTTTAAAGCCATTTCATTAAAAAATTAAAAAGTGCCAGTGAGATTGGCAGATTATTACTAATCAGGCTATGAAAAAATCGAGAGTTAATTTATTGAAAATTTTTGAGAAAAGAACAAGATATCGAATTTGTTCAGAGAATAACCATTCAAAATTAATTGAATAGGTCAGCAAGTTTGCGCGATAATTACCTATAAATCTTGAAATTTTGCATCAAGTTTTATTCCACCGCCAACTCCCCCAAATTATATCGGGTAGTCAAAATCGACTTGTTGTTCTTGCTGACCAACTCAATGAGTTTTAGCTGTGCCTGGATGTACCCCAGTTCGCGGCTGTTCAACAAAAAGAGGGAGCTCTCCCCGGCATTAAAAAGCTGCCGTTCACCGTTTAACAGACCAAGGTAGTCCCTGACGGTCTGGTTGTACAATTCGATTTGATCCAGTGTAGTCAGCCATTCATTTACAGAGGCTTGCACTTTGAACTCAATGGTTGCGAGTTTGTTTTTGATATCCATTTCCGTTTCCTCAAGTTTCAGATTGGCCAGCTTCAATTCACCTCGCTCTTTTCTCAATAAAATGGGCATGCTGAACTCCAGACCCCATTTGTAATTGTTGGTAGAGAGATTAGCCATGGGGTTCTCACCGATCGGTTCTGAAAGCGCAAAATAATTGAGATTTAATTTAGGTTTGATCTGTTCGCGTTTCAATCGTTTATCCAACGTCAGCTGATCAATTTTATATCGGTATTGCTGCAATTCCGGATGATTATTGATCATCGAATCCAATTGTGAGAAGTAGGTTGCTTCCAATTGTAATGAAGTGACACTGTCAAGCGGAATGGGAGTGGTCTCCTCGGATATTTCAAGAGGGATTATTCCATCCGACCATAAATAAATCGATAACAATGCCGAGGTATTAGCATAGTCCAATTGTGCACTCTGCAAGCCCAATCTCCGGTTTTGCACCTGAATACCTGCTTCCAATGTGTCGATAGCAGGATTATCACCCAATAATGCACTTTGCTTGACGGCTTGAAAACGTTCCTGTGCAAGTTGAAGTGCATTCTCATAAACCTGTAAATTGTGATAGGCCATGAACCAATCCCAATAAGATTTTCCTGCATCGTACAGAAGCTGGTTGCGGATCAACTGGCGATCAAGCCGACTGCTTTTACTGTATATTTCTGCCTGGCGAAGCTCGGCCCTTCGCTTATCAATGAACAATCCCTGCCCGACTGGAATGGAAACTCCGGCATACCACAGCCCCGCATCAGGAACATTGTTTTCAGGGTTGAGATAAACCCCTTCATTCTTTTCGATTCCTGTTTTAAGTTCCATGCCAAACCAGGTGGGTATTTTCAACCCTCCATCGAACAGCCCATAATAGGTCTTCTCATCATAATACTTTTGGGAATAATCACCATAGAGCTTCGGATCAAATCCTCCCCGGGAAGATCTTAATGCTGCATCGCCTTTTGCTACCTGGATATCTGCCTGGCGGGCTACAGGATGGTGGTTTTGAACGATCTCCATAAATTTTTCCGGACCGAGCACTTTCTTTTCATCTTCTTGCGCCAGACAAAACGGAGCGATGAGCCAGGAAAAAGCTATTGTCAAATATTTTCTAGTCATCATATTGCTCACTTTTTATCCATTTGTTGGTTTTCAATTTTGTAATAATCGGGCGGGAAACCATTGATCTTACGCCATAGTTCGTACCAGATAGGCACATCTTTTAAAAGCACCATGTTTTTCGTACCCGAACCTATTCGCAAAGCTTCCGGCCACGGGTGGTCATTTGGGTCAGGCACGACCAGGATCCTGTAATTTCCATTGTTGCTGATAAAGTTATCGATTGCAAATACCTGGCCTCCATATGTTCCATAGCTGGTGTTGGGCCAACCGGAAAAAACGATAGCCGGCCAACCGTCAAACTGGACACGAACATGCTGTCCTTTATCCATCAAAGGCAGATCGATTGGTTTGACATACATTTCTACTGCCAGGTCATACTCAGCAGGCATGATGCTTACGATGTCTTCACCTTCCTTCACTGTTTCACCAATCCCCGATTGGATAGCCTTGGTAATATAGCCATCCTGTGGCGCTGTTATGTAGTACATTCCAATCCTGACCGAGTAGTTCATGTACTGGTTTTGCAGTTTTGTTACAGCTGCCTCCGCGTCGTACATACTTGAAAGTGCGGTGAATTTATCTGATTCAGCTTTGGAAATTTCATCCCGGTATTGTGCTCCAATGGAAGTCAACTCAACCCGGGCATTGATAACCTCATTTTTACTGGTCAGAAGTTTGTTTTCAGCTGATATCATGGCAGCCTGTGCTTTTTGAAGCGTAAGCTTTCTGTTTTCCATTTCGGTTAGGGATTTCAATCCATCCTGATATAGTTTTTCCATTCTCCTGAATTGTTCCTGGGCAATTTCATAATTGATGATGCTCGCCTCGTAATCAATGCTATCACTGACCACCTTCAGCCGGGATTGTTGTAATTTGTTTTTGGCTTGCTCTAGTTTGAGCCTATTGGTTCTGTTGAGCGCATCAATCTGGTTATCAAGTGATTTTACTTTTTCTCCATACGATTTTGCGGACATTTCCTTGGATTTCAACTGTTCCTGGGTTCTGTCAAGCAGGTTAGGATCAAAATATTCATCCTTGATTTCAGAAATATGCAGGATGGTATCACCTTTCCGAACAAAGTCACCTTCCTGTACGAACCATTTTTCCATCCTTCCGGCGATGATTGAATGGATCGTTTGTGGGCGCTGTTCGGGACGGAGTGCCGTAACATTTCCCCTGGTATGGATATTCTGGGTCCATGGTAAGAATATCAGGATGAAAAACAAACCAAAAACAATGGTCAATATGCGCAACAGGGCACGGCCTGACTTTCGATTTTCTGCCTTAGCCAGGGATTGGAATTTAGCCCTGTTGATGTTCGCCTGGATACTGTTTGGAGAAATGTTAAGCATTGGGGTAAATGTTTAAGTCCTGGTAATTTTTAAGTTCTTCAAAAGATCCTTCACGAATTATTTTACCGCGATCCATGACAACGATTTTATCGGATTTCTTTGCCATTAGTGGATCTGAGGTCACTGCAACCAGCGTCCATGGGCTTTGGTCGTCCATCAGGTAGTCGACAATTTTCTGTTTATCTTCTCCATCAAAAACCTCCAATATATCTTCCACCAACATTAGTTTAGGTGAATGTGCTGTCGCACGGGCAATCAAAAGCTTTTGGACAATACTTCTTGGCAGCCTCCTTCCTTGTGGATCCAATCTGGTATCGTATCCATGGGAGAGTGACTTGACAAATTGATCGAGCCCAAGTCTTTCGACAACCGATTTAACCCTTTCAAAGTCAGTGGATGTCCGGTTCATGGTGATGTTTTCGATTACAGTCCCTTCAAACAATAATTCTTCTCTGAAGCAGTCACCAAAGCTGGATCGAAGTGATCCGATATCGAGGTTTCCCTTTGGCAATCCATTGTATGTGATGCTTCCTTCCTGCACATCGAATAGCCCTGCGACTACCTGGAGGAGTGTACTTTTACCCGAACCGTTTTTACCGGTAATAACTACTTTTTTGCCTGGGTTTAACGCAATGGAGATGTCACTCAAAACCTTTGAATGACTTTCCGGGTACCAAAAGCTGACAGAATCGAGAATGACCTCCATCCCCTTTTTCTCATCACTGCCATTGACGGAAATCCCTTGTTTGGCTTCTAGCTCCATGTCGGTAACCTGTCCGATTTTTTCCAGACCGGTGAGGATGTCATAGATCGTCTCCAGGCTGAGAATGAGCTTCTCGGCTGATGTCATGATTAAAAGGATAATGATCTCCGCAGCCACAAACTGTCCGATATTCATCTGCTGTTCCATCACAAGGATACCTCCAATGGCCAGGAGTCCTGTTACAATAAGCACTTTAAACAAGACCATGAGGTAGTACTGTCTCACCAATATGCTAAAATGGCTTTCTCTTGCTTCGAGGTAATCCCCCGATCTTTTATCAGCATTTTGCAGATGAAGGTCAGTATTTCCAGCCAGCTTGAATGTCTTATGCGTTCGGGCAACTTCTTCCAGCCAGTGAGCAACCTCATATTTGTATTTCGATTCTTTGAGACTTGTTTTTAAACCTGCATTGGCTGTGAGTCTGAAAAATAGGTATGCCAACAAGATCAGCAGCAGGCTAAATAAGATAAAGAAGGGGTGGTAAAAGGAAAGCAAAATCAGCCCAAAAAATACTTGTAAAATAGCCATCGAAAAATCAATCAGCAATTTTGGAAGGCCCTTCTGCACATTTATCACGTCAAAAAACCGGTTCATGAGTTCAGGAGCATAGTGCTTGTACAATGCTTCCATCTTGATCTGTGGAATTCGGTAGGCAAATTCCAGCGAGGCTCGGGCAAATATCTTTTGCTGCAGGTTTTCTGTTATCCGCAATTGTGAGATCTGCAGGATCCCTGTGACCAGAACGCCGATAACTACAATAATGACTAAAACGACCCATGCCGTGTTGATCTGACCACCCTGTATCAGGTTGACGATTGCCTGGATCCCAAGGGGGAGGGATAGATTGACGAGCCCTATGAAAATAGAATACACGTAGATATTCCTTATTTCCCGACTATCCGGCTTTAGTAATCTCCAGAATCTTTGTACCGGATGTAGCTTTTCCATAACTGTTTTTATTAATTAAATTGATCATTTATCAATGGGAACTTTTAGTAATGATGCCCATGTAAACTCGATGAAATTTAAACTTGATAAGGTATAGTTGAGGGTGAACAAGTTATTGTGATTTCGGAGGGGGGTAGGGGATCTCCGATTTCCAATGGAGGGTCAAATCGTTATTGTTGATGGGAATTACTTGAACTTTGATCTTATCTCTAAGACGAAGATTTTCATTTGTAAAGTAGGTGTCCGTGTCGTATTCCTGTTTTATTTCCTGCTTTTCAGATTCCGATTGTTGATGGTATTCAATTTTGTCAATTGTGTTGGCCTTGTTAAACAGTGGTAAATAGGTTGGTTTTAACATGCCCATCAGAAGAATGACAGCCAAAATCCGCAACCATATTGTTGAAAATAACAGTAAGCAATTTGTGGACATCACGTTATCTATTTTGCAATTGCCTTGAACACCAAATCTTTATAGAAGTTGATTACAGCATCTCCCCGTTTGGTTACGTCGGTTAACCTGGGCAGGTGATCTGCAAAAAAGCGTTGTTGATGGCTACCTTCTACGATGGTAGAAATCAGCATATGCGGATATTCATAATCAGGATTAATCTCTAAAATAATTTCGCTCACCCGCGCAACCAATTGCTTGTATCCCAGAAATGCTCCAGCTTTATTTTCCTGGTCCACTTCTTTCGTTAGGTAAGCTTTCGACGATTCTGATATGACGATCCGATGTAGTTTTTCTTCATTGATAACAGCTTTATTATTATCGGACCTGATCTGTTGTGTAAGCAATGTTATTGCACGTTTAAGGCGTTCAACAGGTGATGAAATGTTAGCCAGGTTAAATACCAGTTGATATTCCATCCATGCCCAATACCATGACATCAGGTATAATAACAGCTTGTGTTTACTTTCAAAATACCTGTAAATAGATGCCTCTGTTGAGTTAATTTCCAACGCCAACTTTCTAAACGTAAAATTTTCAAAGCCTTTTTCATCAATCATATCCACGGAATTTGAAATGATCTTTTTTCCCAATTCACTGGAATCAGGGTTTTTCAGGTAAGTCCTTTCATTGACCTGGATAATCACCTTAGATAGTATTTCCTGCATATTAGTATTATGGGCAAAAACAATAGTATTACTATTAAACTAGTTAATGTGACAATTGTTTTGAATGGCGGTAAATTTTTTTGAAAAAAAATGAATATGGAACCAGGACAGCTAATTCTTAAGCGTTGCTTTACGGCATATTATTTATTAACCATTGTTCGGCCTCATCATAATCCGTAAAAATCTTAAATCGATAACCCCGTTGATGGCAAACGGATTCCCAGAATTTTACGATTTCCAGGTTCCCTTTAGAAATTACCAGGCTGGCAGTTAGATCGTCAAAACCAGGTAACTTTTGTTCGTAGAATTTAACCAGGTTTAATGCATCCGATTCGGAAACGTTAAAATTTATTTCCCTGAAATCTGTGAGAATATATTTAATATTGTTCTCATTAATGGCGTTGCTGATCAGCTTGGCATCTGCTACTATAGAAAGAAAGTTGTTACGCGGACCCGACATTTTCATCACTAAATATCCTGTTCTTTTTTCGATCGATGTCTGGTTATCCATAATTAATTTAAAAAATTCATTGCAACTAACTAAAAATCGCTGACTTATCACCTGCCAAAGGTAAATAATGTTTTTTTCAAAATTAATGGCATGTAATATGGGATGTTTATTTACTTGATAATCTATGCGCTACTATTTGGTTAGTAAGCCAATTTTCTCCTGTCGAATAGTTAGTAAAAACCTTAAACTGATAACCCCGTCGATGGCAAATTGATTCCCAGAATTTTACGATATCGAGGTTTGACTTAGAAATAATAAGACCGCCAACAAGATTGCTAAAGGCAGGTAATTTTTGTTCGTAGAATTTGACGAGATTTAATGCATCTGAAAAGGGAACATTGTAATTGATTTTTCTAAAATCAGCGAGTACATATTTCACATTGTATTTTTGAACGGCTTCATTGATTTTCTTTGTGTCTTCAACTATGGATAGCAGATCATTCCGTTGGCCAGATTCTGATATGACAATATACCGTTCCTTTACCTCAATAGCTGCTATATTTTTCATATAATGGCTTTCTGTTGGTTAATCTTAATTGCAAAAATACATTTCATCTTAATTAGATTACCTATTCTTTTTGATAGGAAAAACCTGTGTGATAAAACTAGCTGGGTGAACTATGCTCTTCAATTTGGATAGTTAGCCAATTCTCTGCAGCCTTGTAGTCGGTAAATAATTTGTATTGGTAACCTCTTTTGTGACAAACGGATTCCCAGAACCGGGCAATTTCAAGATTTCTTTCCGTCACTACAAGACTAATAACGGATTCGCTAAACCTTGGCAATTTTTGTTCATACAGTTTGACAAGGTTAAATGCGTCTGCCAGAGGAGTATTGATGATGACATCCCGGTAATCTACCAGGGCGAACTTAACGTTGTTGGCTTCTGCAATTTCGTTTAACTTTTTTGTCCCTTCTATGATAGCAAGAAGATTCCGTTTTCCGTGAGCCGTTACAACTACATAACCTTCCTTTATCTCAAACTCAGTATTGTTTTCCATTAATGTTAAAATTGCAATAAAATGGTTTTTTTGTTTCGTATGATTAAATCAAAGATTCAAAATTATGAATTATTTGCAAATAAAGTTAATTATCTTTACAAAAAATGCCTTAAATGTTTCTAAGTAAGACATTAATTGTAATTTTTTCTGTAAGTCTATTTTAAGAAATTGACATCAGGAGTTTGCCAGATGTCTTTTTTAATAGAGTACCACAATAATTAAATTTGATACTATTCTGCTATTTAAATTCTGCTGAAAAAGGAAGAATATTGTCAACTTGGATAACCACCTTGATGGGAAAGGATATTTAGATTAAAATCTAAAGATCAGATTAAGCTCAGCACCTGAACGGGTTCTTTTCGCCCTTTGATATGAACTTCTTTGAAATCTGTCGACTCTCCGTTTTTAGCAGACATATGATCGTATACATCCTTAGAAATCAATATTTTAGTCCCTAATTCTTTATTTAATTGTTCAATTCTTGCTGCGATGATGACTGTATTACCGGTAATGGAATATTGTTTTCTGTCTACCGTTCCAACATTCCCAGCTACTACATAGCCCGCATGCAAGCCTATCCCAATGTTGGTCTCCGGAATTTTTCCCGTGTTCGCCTTTTCATTAAGGGTTTCAATGATCATTAGTGCTGCGTGAACGGCATTATCACAATCGTTTCCGGAAGAAACCGGCGCCCCAAAAGTTGCCATAAAGCCATCTCCAAGTAATTGATTGATGATCCCGTTATTTTGCTGGACAATGTCGATCATAAAACCAAAAACATCATTTTGGAATTGGATGATCTCTTCCGGTGCCTTGGTCTCCGCAAAGGGAGTGAAGTTGCGGATATCCAGAAACATAATGCACACAAATTTTCTTTCTATTTTATCAGTAATCTCTTCTGTAAGAAGCGCTTGCGCGACAGCGCCAGAGACCTGCTGGTTGAGAAGGTTTTTGATCCGTTTTTCGGCATCCGCCAATTTATTCCTGGCAATATCAAGATCGTTATAGGCTACTTGCAGCTTTGAATGGTCTCTTTTTTTGCTCTGATAGAGGTAGTACAAGGCAAAGGCGACTACCAGTAAAAAGACTGATCCTATTGCAAGATTATTTCGGAAGCGTGTTTGTTTCTGCAAGTTGATTTCACTTTGCGTGAGCCGAAGTTCTTTGATTTCCTGATCTTGCCTTAGCAGGGTTATTTCCTGGTTTACCCTTTCCTGGTCCAGAAGGGCTAATTCCTTTTGCCGTTCCTCCTCTGCGTATTTGTCTTGTAGTTCCGTATACAGTTTGTAGTATTCCAGGGATTTTTTGTAATCTTTTTCCTCCTCCAGTTGCTCGGCAATCCGTTTTATCTCATCCTGCGTTTGTTGTTGAGGATCCTCTCCGGCTTTTGCTTCTTTCTTGGGTTGAGGATCGTAAGTCGTTAGGTTATCCGAAACACTGGTTTCAATCACTTTGCGTGCTTCTTTGATGTTTTGGACATTGTCAATTTTGCTTTGAGCCCTCAGCACTCCTGAGGAGTCATTGGCTCTTAAATAATCGTCTTTTGCCAATACATAATAGTCCAGGGCATCTTCCAGTTTGTTTTGCTGCTTATAAATATCACCAATATGAGTTCTGATCTCTGTAATCTGCTGACTGTTGCCTTTATCCCTCAACAAATTGATTGCTTTTTGATAGTTTTCTATCGCTTTCGCATAGTATCCTGCTTTTTCATTTGACTCCGCCATTTTTACCGTAGCGCTGATATTGACTTCATCAGTTGTTTCGGAAATTACTTCGCCTATGCCGAGATTACCCAGGTTTCTTTTGAAGAAATTTCCCTCTACCGCCTTTTTATCTCTTTGAGCAATGGCGTCAATTTGTTCGAGATATTCACCGATCAATGGATCGGATTCTGTATAGTCGATTTTATTGGCTTCAGCCTGTGCAAGTTCAAATGCTCTCTTTGCTTCCAAATATTGTTCTCTTTCAAAATAAGCTCTGCCTGCCCAAACATGGGAAAGAGGTTTCAGATAATAGTCACTTTTTTGGATGTTGGTATTTGATGGGGCAATGATATTGTCTGCCAGGTCCTGGGCCTGTTTGGCGTATCGAACGGCCTTCCGTGGATCAGATTGTAGTGATAGCCCGGTTAGCTTATGCAAAATCAAGAGTTTTTGCTTGCCGTAAGAGGTATCAAGCGAGTCTTCGAGAGCCTTTATATTTTGAGCATTTAATTGTGTAAAACTCAAAATGACAACAATAATTGATAGCGCGATTTTCACAGAACGAATTTAATGAGAATTTTAGAAAGTGATTACTTTGCGATATTGAATATCAAAGCGTTCCTTTAATATTACTTTAAGTTAACATGTCCGGAGAATCGAAGCTTTCCATCTTGTTGAAAGAGCTAAATCCCACATTACATAGTGGTGAATATGTTTTTTGTTTGATACGAAAACTAAATGAATCGGATATCGCTGATTGCATTTCTATGTTCAAGGAAGATGAAGGCTATTCTATTGTGATGCTGAAAGAGAATGCGGATAAATTAGCTTTAGAATACAAAGGCGTTTATTCCTGGATCACCCTATCTGTTCATTCATCATTGGAAGCAGTTGGTCTGACTGCAGCAGTTTCAGCTTCTTTGGCCGAGCAGAATATCAGTTGCAATGTCATCGCTGCTTATCATCATGATCACATTTTTGTACCAGTACTGGATTCAAAAAAAGCTATGAAATGCTTGATTTCTCTATCCAATCTCCACGCCAGGTAAATTTCTATTGATGGTTTTTGCTTTTAATTCAATAAAAGTATTTTAGTGAATAAATGATTCCTACCCGGGAAGTCGATTTCCAAAAGAAAAATATTGCACTAAACCAAACCAGTACAAAATGAAATCAACCATTTACCAGTTTACAATTTTTATGCTATTTATTGCTACCCACTCTTTAGCCCAAACAGACTCCTTAGTATTTAGTAACGGCAATAGTATGGTAGGAGAGATCAAGAGTATGGATCGGGGAGTTCTTACTATCGAAACAGATTATAGTGACAGTGATTTTAAAATAGAATGGAGTGGGATAAAAGAGCTCTATGCCAATACTAATTTTCTGATTTCCCTGGCTGATGGAAGTCGTTACAATGGAAGGTTTAGATCCACAGGGGACGGAAAATTAATTTTGGTTACAAATTGGGGGGAGGAAGTTGAAACGGAAAAATATAACCTTGTCTATTTAAAGGCAGTTGACAGTGACTTTTGGAGCAAGCTATATGCTTCACTGGACTTAGGGTTTAGTTATACAAAATCAAACAATCTAAGGCAGCTTAGTGCACGAAGTAACCTGGGATATATTGCCGAAAGATGGTCAACGGATATTTCCTTCAATTCTGTTAACTCTACACAGGATGATGTCGATCCAATCAGGAGAACGGATGGTGGACTTACTTACCGATATTTTTTGCCGAAAGATTGGTACTTTTTAGCAAATGTTTCCTTCCTGTCAAACACTGAGCAGAAACTTGATCTTCGGACAAATGGAAAAATAGGTTTGGGAAAATATATCCTCCACACGAATAAAAGTTACTTTGGGTTTCAGGCGGGAGCATCATTTAACAATGAAAAGTTCACAACCGAAGAATCTTCTCATCAGAGTTTAGAAGCATTTGTAGGGTCTGAATTAAATCTTTTTGATATCGGTGATTTATCTTTACTGACAGCAGGCAACGTCTATCCAAGTGTCACGGATGGTGGTCGTTGGAGAGCGGATTTCAAGATTGATACGAAATACGATCTTCCACTGGACTTTTATATAAAACTGGGCTATTCTATCAACTATGATAATCAGCCGGTAGAAGGGGCTTCAGCAACCGATTATGTTTTTCAGACGTCATTTGGTTGGGAGTTGGATAACTAAATTTTATAGAGAATAGAATGATCAGAAGAATCTTAAATATTGGCTTGGCAACTATCATATTTTGGTTGTTTGCTTTGTGTAGTTCCAAAAAGGAAGCTGCCATCACCATCAACATGGAAGACATTGCTGATCACTACGAAGGTGTATTTCCCTGTGCAGATTGTGAAGGGATCCGATATGATTTGGTCCTGGATGCGAATGGAACCCTGACGGAAACTATGCTTCATCAGGGAGAATCTTCCAATGAAATTATTCATTCGGGGCGATGGTACCTGGAAAACGACACCACACTGAGAGTCGAATTACCTGATGACGAAAAATACTTTTTTATTCATGAGAATGGTCTTGAGTTATTGAATAAAAAAAGAAATAAGATTGAATCCGAATTGAAGGAGATGTATCGACTGAAAAAATCCGGAAATGATGCATCGGACGAGCAGGTAGAAAATATCATGAGAAACAGAATGAGGGCGATGTCTCCTGCTGAGCTGGATACGGAAACAGATTTCAAAGCACGAGGAAATGAGCCATTTTGGAATCTGGAGATCGACTTCGAGAGATACCTGATCTTTACCACAATGGAAGGAGAGGAAATACGAACAGATGATCTGGACATCAACAAGGCACAGGATGCGCCTGTGTCCAGGATAAGAGGTATCATAGGAAATTCAAGTATACTGGTGACCATTCGCGAGCAGCAATGTCATGATTCGATGTCAGATGAAGTATTTAGAAACATCGTCAGGGTAGAAGTGATGAACGAAGGAAATATGGATTATGAGGTCTATGAAGGTTGTGGGGAGTTTATGCCTGATTACCGCCTTCATGATATTTGGGTTCTTACTAACATAAACAATGAAGAATTGGATAAAGAACTTTTGAATAATAATGAAACACCGGTATTTGAATTTTATTCAGAAGAAGAGCGATTCCTGGGAAACCTGGGTTGCAACAGTGTAAATGGAAGCTTTTTTGTAGCTGAAAAAGGTGCTATTCAATTTGGCTTGTTGACATCAACCACCAATATGTGCCTGAACATGGATCTTGAAGATAAACTATCAAAAATACTGAACAACAGGAGGTTGAAATACCGGTTTGAAGAACTCAATTTGTTTTTGGAAGCATATGATGGAACGAAATTGACGTTTAGAAAGGTAGATTAGCACTATAGAAATCAGTCTTAAAATGGAGTGGGATTTCAGTTTTAAAAACCTTAGTAATTTTTTAGTAAATTTGAATATGAAAAATATAACCCTGGATATACCTGAAAATCTGGATATCGATGAGCGAGAAATAAAGAGATTCCTTGCTGCCAAGATGTATGAGTCTGGAAAGCTTTCTCTTGGTCAGGCTGCTGAATTGTCTGGTTTGTCAAAACTGGCTTTTTCTGAAATTTTGGCTGATTATAATGTTTCATTAATAAACTACCCACTTTCAGAAATTTTAAACGATGCAGCTAGATTATGAAATAATTATTTCTGATACCAGCTGCTTAATTCTCTTGTTTAAAATTGGTGAGTTATCCCTTCTCAATAAGCTATCTGAAAAAGTATACATTACTCCAATTATTAAAAACGAATTTGATAAAAAATTACCTGAATGGATACACGTAAAGTCACCAAAGAACAAGCTCTATCAGGAAATTTTGCAAATGGCAATAGATCCTATTGAAGCTAGTGCGATTGCTCTTGCTCTTGAATTGGAGAATTCTGTTCTAATTATTGATGATTTGAAAGGAAGGAAAATTGCGGATAAACTGAAGCTAAAATTTTCAGGGACATTTGGTTTACTTTTGAAAGCCAGACAAGCTGGCGTTATCAATTCTGTAAAACCTATTCTTAAAAAAATTAAAAAAACTGACTTTAGGTTTAGTGATGATTTGTTTGAATTTATTTTAAAACAAGCCGGGGAGTAAAAAACCTGAAAACTGGAATGTTTCCCTATCTTCACAAAATATTAAAATCATTCATCGCTATTTTCCTTATTTACATCCTAATCTGCTTACTATTGTTTTTCAGGCAAGAGAATTTCATATTTTTTCCTTCAAAGCTTTCACTGGATTATCAATTCAGCTTTCCATGGAAGTTTGAAGAAAAATTTATCCCTGTTGATAGCGATGTTTCCGTTCATGGTATTCTATTTCATGCAGATGCAGCTAAAGGTTTGGTTTTTTATCTGCATGGCAATGCAGGAGCAGTTGATTCATGGGGGTACGCTGCGGAACCTTATCTGAAATTAAACTATGATGTGTTTGTACTGGACTACCGGGGTTATGGAAAAAGCGGTGGGAAAATTCATAATGAACATCAGTTTTACCAGGATGTTCATAAAACCTATGAAAACCTAAGCTCAGATTACGAAGAGAAAAACATAGTTGTGATCGGCTATTCGATTGGGACAGCAGCTGCAGCCAGGTTGGCAGCAAAGAACCAACCGAAAATGCTCATTCTCCAGGCACCCTATTACAGTCTAAAAGATCTGATGAGCCATATTTATCCATTCATTCCCAAATTTCTTCTGAATTACCAATTTGAAACTTATCAATTTGTAAAGGAAGTAGATTGTCCGATCACAATTTTTCATGGTGATGAGGATGAGATCATTTACATGGGATCATCATTAAAACTAAAAGAACATCTTAAACCAACTGACCAACTGGTCATTATACCTGGACAGGGACATAATGGCATGAATGAAAACCCTTCCTATGTTTCGGGAATTAAAACATTGCTAAGTAGATGATTTGTAGCTTATTTTTTCACTAAATATTATGTGTATTTTTTTGACTCATTGAAAGCCTCGTTTAATTGCCTTCACTGATAAATTATGTCATTGATTTCCATAACAAATTTCACGACCTTATAACTTTTCGGACCTAAATCAGATTCCTATGAAACGAAGAAAATTCATTTATCAGGCAGCAGCGGCAACAGCAGGAGGAATGGCAATTCCCGGACTGGTGCATAGCTTCAACATTAACCGGAGCTTTCAACCGAATAACAAAATTAATATAGGGGTGGTCGGTTGTAATGGAATGGGTTGGTCAAATGTTAAATCATTTATCAAAAATGCTGAAGTAGATCTTAGGGCAATTTGCGATGTGGATCAGAATGTGATTGAAAAACGATTTGTGGAATATACAGGGATCCGTAAAAATAAACCCAGAAAATATACTGATTACCGCGAATTGCTTGAAAATAAATCCCTAGATGCTGTCATCATAGGTACTCCAGATCATTGGCATTGCAAAATGATGGTCGATGCGGTAGAAGCTGGAAAGCATGTTTACGTGGAAAAACCAGCCGCTAATTCCATTGAAGAATGTTACATCATGATGAAGGCCGCTGATAAATCCGGAAAAATGGTTCAGACCGGTCAATGGCAAAGAAGCGGAACGCACTATCGTGAAGCTATTGACATCGTTCAATCAGGAAAACTTGGGAATATAAGACTGGTGAAAGTCTGGGCTTACCAGGGTTGGATGAAACCGGTTCCTGTTGTCCCTGATAGTGTGGTTCCTGAAGGAGTGGATTATGAATTCTGGTTAGGTCCAGCAACCATGAGGCCTTTCAATGCCAATCGGTTTCATTTTAATTTTAGGTGGTTTTGGGATTATGCCGGTGGATTAATGACCGACTGGGGAGTGCATGAGATTGATATTGCACTTCTGACCATGAAGACCAATGCGCCTAAATCCATCATGGCTTCAGGCGGAAAACTGGCCTACCCGGATGATGCCTCAGAAACACCCGACACTTTACAGGCTATTTTTGAGTATGATGACTTCAATATGCTGTGGGAACATGCAACGGGAATCGACCTTGGTCCATATAACCGAAGAGAGGGAATCGCCTACATCGGTAATAACGGGACATTGGTTTTGAACAGGGAAGGTTACGAAGTGCTGGTAGAAAAGGAAGCCCAGGGATATGCCAGTACGGGAACTGGAAAAATGGAAAGCATCGAAGGTAAGAAACGACCGGAAGGGGTGAGTTATCTGGATCTACATACAGCCAATTTTCTGGAGGCAATGAAAGCAAACGATTCAAAACTATTGAATTCGGGCATTCACTCGGGAAGCATTGCAGCGATCAATGCGCACATGGGCAATGTCGCGTATCGAACCGGAAAGAAAGTTTATTGGGACAACGAAAAGCAAACATTTAATGATTCGGAGGCTGATGCATACATTCACCCGACCTACCATAACGGGTGGAAGATACCGGAGTATTAATTTTAATCGATGGAAATTTGAAGTTTCTGTTTAACCTTATGGATTTTTCATTTCCAGTGCTTTTTTAAAGGATGCAATAGATCTGGATACGTCTTTTTCGGTAGTAGCCCATGAGCAAATACTTACCCTCATTACTTTTTTGCCAAACCATTCAGAGCCACCTAACCAGCACTCCCTCAAGTTTTGAATATTATTCAATACTTGTGAAGTGATCTCATCGGTCTCGCATCTAACCAATATCTGATTGAACACCACGTCATTGATCACTTCAAATCCTCTTATTTCACTTATCTCCTCAGCAAATTGTTTAGATCTCTGATGCATGGTCAGGATCATTTCATCTATTCCTTTTTTACCAAGGTATTTCATGATGGCCCATAGCTCTATGATCCTGGCCCTTCTTGACATTTCCGGTGTATAAAACATACCATCTCGCTCCCTGCTTTCTATAAGATAGCTTCCGGATGTATGAAGTGCAGAAGTAAGAGCTTCCTCGTCTGCACAAAGAACAATTCCGCAATCGTAAGGAGTATTCAATGTCTTATGGCCATCTACAGCCCAGGAAGATGCATCTTCCATTCCTTTGGTAAGGTATTTAAGCTTTTCAACTGCTCCTGCCCATAATCCAAAAGCGCCATCGATATGTACCCAGCAATTGGCTTTTTTTGCTTGAATACAAATACTGTGGAAGTCATCGAAGGCCCCGCTGTTCACATTCCCGGCTTGTAAAATTAAGATCGTATTTTCATCCAGCTCAGGAATTAATTCTGGTCTAATTCTTCCCTGTTCATCCACATCAACCCATTCAATATTTTCCTGTCCCAAACCCAAAATACTAATCGCTTTTAAAACAGTTGAATGTGCATGTTTACCTGTTACAATTCTTATCAATGGGGCATTTCTTAACCCTTTTTGGTTGATGTCCCAATTGTTATTTTTAAATAGCCGATATCTGGCTGCAGCTAAGCCACATAGATTCGCCATGGAAGTTCCACTTACGAAACCGGCACTGGTTTCCCCAGGTAATCCGAATAATTGTTTTAACCATTTTTCAACAACTGATTCCAATTTGCTACTCAAAGGAGACATGACATTCATGGCAGCGGCCTGATCCCAGTAGGTGCCAATGTTTTTAGCTGCTAATCCAATAGGAATGGCGCTTCCGGTTACAAAGCCAAAATACCTTCCTCCCAGGGTTGCGGTCGTTGCAGCACTACCATATTGATTTAACTGTTCAAGTACTTTTTCGGCTTTTGAGGAATCAACCGGAAGCTCTTCTTCGAAAATTGATAAATTGTTTATCGCTTCTTCTGTCGGGAAAACATTACGTTCAAACACGCTTTCCAGATACTCGAGGGCATAATGTTGGGCTTGTTTGAAGATTTCTTTGTTTCTAATCTCCAGAAACATTTCGTCATGAATTTTACTCATAATGATGACTTAGGATTAAGGTTTAACAGGAGGAACAGGCTATTTTTCTATTGATTTATTTTCAACTGTTTGTCAGGTGTAATATTCAAATTTTTGGTTAGTCGGAACATTTTCACACATTCAATCACTTTAAAAGTGTCAATACGGAAAACCTAAAAAGAATGATACTGAAATTTTTCAGGAATGCCTCAATCAGATCGAAAGAAAAATAATGTGTTCGTTAATGTGCCAAGGTCTTTAACTATCGGTCATTTAATCCCTTTCCATTAAAAATAAGAGGCATGCATTTCTCTATTCTTGAAATTCGGGTTTTGGATTGCTTAGGTTGGGAAATATGAAGGATGTAACCTCTTTGACGACCAGGTGTCAATGCCTCAAAAGCGTTTCTTAATTCCGGATTTTCATCCAATGCATTTTGAAATTCTTCAGGAAGTGGTTCCGGATTTTTTTCATAGTTTACTTTCAATCCGGCTTTTTCTACTTCGATGGCTTCATAAATATATGTTTTCAGAGCTGGCTCCATTTCAGTAATCTCGTGGAAATTGGTAAATCGGATCAAGCGGTCTGCCTGCGTATTCTCCCCCGGTTTTTGAAGGATACCCATTGCATCATTCAGCAGGATCCCCTTAAAGAAACTGAGCACACAATATTCCTTTAATGCACTCACGATAACTACGTTGTTATTCCTGAAAGTATAGCATGGTACACCCCATTTCAATTCTTCGGTGAGGCCACAATCGAGAACGATCTGCCGCAATTTCTTCAACTCCTTCTGCCAATTGTTGACCTTGCAGGCGGGTGTTCCTCCCAGCGGACAGCGCCCGCATCCATCAATCAAATATGTGTCAACTTTTGAATTCATGCTACCGTTCATTCAATCCCTTTCCATCGAAAATTAGAGGGGTACATTTTTCAATCCTTGACTCACGGGTACTGGACTGTTTTGCTTGAGAAAAGTGGAGAAGGTATCCTCTTTGCCGTCCCGGAGTTAATGCTTCAAAAGCTGCTTTCAGTTCAGGATTATCATTCAACGCTTTCTTAAATTCCTCCGGCATGGGGAATTCCGAAGTTTTTTTCATATCAACTTTCAATCCGGCTTTTTCCACTTCGATGGCTTCAAAAACATAAGCTTTTATTGCGGATTCTTGCTTTTCTATTTCTTTAAGATTAGTGAATCGCAACTGGCGGGCCGACTGTACATTTTCTGTTTGCTGGATCAGAATGTCTTCGGTATCTTTTAATAAGACGCCTTTGTGAAACAGCAGTGCGCAGTATTCTTTGAATCCATGGATTAAAACAACATTACTTTTGTGAAATGTGTAGCAAGGTTTACCCCATTTCAATTCTTCGGTCAATCCACAATCGAGAATGATTGTTCTTAATTTCTTGTATTCCTTTTGCCATGCAGACTCCTTATCGAAAAACCAATCGACCTTTGAATTCATATAATTTACTTTATTGATTTATTAAAACGACTTTTCTATTCTCTGGTCTGAAGTACCAAGATACAATAGTCAGAACAATTAGCAATATGGGTCCGAAGAGCGTACTTGCCTCATCACCAACGATCAGGTGGGAGATGGCTGCACCGGACATGGTAAAGAAAAATCCGGCGTAGGCCCATTCCTTGATCAAGGGAAATTTAGGGATTAGCACAGCGATGACACCCAGCATTTTCCAAACACCCAGTATTGTCAGAATATAAACGGGGTAGCCCAGTCCTGTGATCATATCTACCTCTTCTTCCATTTTAATTATTTGCACGATTCCGGTTGATACCATTCCAAGTGAAAGCCAGATGGTGGCAATCCAGTAGATGATTCTATTTCTCTTTTTCATAATAAATGTTTTTAGGTTTATGCCACAACGACACGAAGGCTCGAAGCTTTTCTTAGTGCCTTTGTGCCTTCGTGGCATTTCTTATTATTTTCAAAACTTTTGTCAAGTTATATATGTATTTAAAGGCGACATTAACCTTGTAAAAGATCCTTGCATTTCTTCATTTTTTTGCTTTGTGATTCATTTGCGCCACGAAGACACAAAGCTTTTCTTAGTGTCTTTGAGGTTTGCTCTTTAAGATTTCCTGTAACCGGTTGTGTGCCATGTTGATACCTTGCACAAATGGAAGCTGAAGGATCTGGTCCCTGATTTCGACTGACCGGTAAACGACATGCATGCTGAGTTTGCTGGTTTCCTCAGTTAATTCTTCAAATTCCAGGAACTCCAGCTGAACGCCAAAATTCGCATTCTCCATTTCAAAAGTCCGGGTGATCTTCTGGTTAGAAACGAACTCATGAATGGTCCCATTGAAACCGTGTTTGTTGCCCTTAGGATCGGTTGTTTCAAACTGGTAGCTGCCGTGCTTTTTGCTTTCAAGCTTCAGGACCTTTGTTCCCATCCATTGCTCAACAATTTCAGGTTCTATATAGGCTTTAAAAAGCAATTCCAATGGAAGATCGAATTCCCTGGTAATTTTTAATTCCTGCTTGCCATCCTCGGCATGTACTTTCGTTCTTAGTTCCATAAAAAGTTATTTTTTGGGTTTGTGCTGTTTCATAATGGCTTCCAACTTGTTGAACCGGTCATCCCATAATTTTCGGAATGGCTCGACAAAATCCGCTAACTCTTTGATCTTTATAGGATTGAGGTGATAGTAGATCTCCCTTCCATTTTGTTCCTGTTCCAGCAATTCGCACTCTGTCAGGATCTGAATGTGCCTGGATATCGTTTGCCTGGATGAATCAAATTTTTCCGCTAAAGCACCAGGCGTCATGGCGTGGAGGGCAACCAAAGTAATGATCGCCCTGCGGGTGGGGTCGGCGATGGCCTGAAAGACATCTCTTCTTAATTCCATTATGCAGCTATTTGACTGCAAATATAAGTGCAGCTATTTAGCTGCGCAAGTGTTTGTTGGTTTTTCTAATAAGTAGGAGGGAGAAAAAGAAAGAAAGGAGGGAAAGGGTATTGGCTGATTAAATCAGACCAAAGATTTTAATGTAGGAAGATGGAGGATGGATTAGATTAGCTAACGAGCCGATAATAGAGTTTATTCGGCTTATTCTCTGAAAGGCAAAAAGATTGGTGATCTTAGTTTAACTGTCAAGCAAATATCAGCTTTCCTTTTGGTTTTGGTATTTTTCGTCCTTTACGTTTTGCGGTCTCAATCCATTCGTCAATGATAATCTCCACATTTGATAAAGCTTCTTGATAAGTTAATCCGTCAGCTGAGCATCCAGCTAATTCCGGGACTTCAGCAATATAAGATTCGTCTTCCTGGCTCCAGTAAATTATGATTTCATATTTATGATTCTTCATCGTCATCTAATTTTAATTGATACCCGACAATAATGTTTCTTACCTGTTTTACTTGATAAGGATTCGCTTTTCCGGATTTGGATTACAAATTCAATATCTCCTCTATTCCATCCTTTGTCAATATATGATGACTACCTTTAACCTTTCTTCAAATCCTAATCTAATAAGTAGATTTATTAACTCTTCAAAATCTATATTTTTATCCGATGTACCTCGAAGAATTTTTAAAAGTAGTTTTTCATATTGGCCATTTCAACAAATCTAAAAAATTTACCAAAAAATTAAAGAAAATTACTTTAGCAAATGCCTGCCAACACCAAGCTAGCAGGAGTGCGCCCCGAGCTTGGCAAGTTCCGATAAAACTAATGAATCTGCCGGTGCTCACAAAGTATCCAGAATGCACTGCGTTGTGAAAGTCAAACTCTCCTGCGATATGCGCCAAGTAGAAAGCACTGCTATTTCCCAGCAACAGATTCATGGTGAAGTTCGCACAGCAGGCAGCAAAGAGGCAGTTTGGCGCATTCGTGCTAGCGCCTGTTATCGGCTTTCTTTTTCTTTGATCGTTCTTGGTAGATGTAGATTCCAAATGCAGCCCAACATGCTATTGTTAGAAATGCGAAGGAGTTCATATCACCGTTTCGTTTGTATTTCATCCACTTGAATTCGAAGAGAGTTTGTCCATTTGAGTCAAGTTGGTACAAGTCGGCTGATTTAAGAAGTGAGAGAGTTGCTACTTTATTAGTTAAATGGTGAATCGTGACAGTTGTTCCAATCGGAATTTTATCAAAGTACTCGTCAAACCTATGTTCAAACCTATCGTAGATCCTGAATTCGGTGTTACTATTGGCGAGCTTGATCTTTAGGTTATGTTCGGTTCTAGGAGTTCGCCCAAATGGGGTTTCAGCTTCAATCCAGATGTTAATTACTCTACCAGTGGTCTTTTGAAAGTCAGATGGATCAAGGCTGTTAACATAGACAAGTCCAAAAAGTCTTAATGCGAAGAGCGTTCCAAAAATTGGAATTAGAAATCGAATTAAGAAACTAGCTTTTCCAGATTCGTTCCAAATGTATTTGAGCCACTTGATCATGATAATCTACGGGGCAGGGATTGCCGCTAACAGCCCTTGTACAAAACCTTATCTGAAGCTGTAAAGAGCAAGCAAATATGTTAAATTTTCGTTCCTGGGAATCTTGACAAATCCTTTAATCGTCTGTCTGTCGAAGATGGCAATCCGCGATAAACTTTGATTTCACTTTGATGCACTTAAATGGATCCCAAGACGATAAGTAAATATTACAGTCAAACTGCGGTCGACTATTTAAACTTGAATATAATAACCGCTTGGTCATTTTTCTAGTTGTTCGCGGTGACTTTATTTTTAATTGCCATTTCTTTGTAAGTCTCCTGAATGATTTTACCATCATAGAAATCAAACTCAATTTGTTTAGTACTGTCATTACTTAAAAGTTTGATCCTATGTACATCCATGTCGTTTATTACGGGAAAATTTTTTATGGTATCACCGTTTTTAAAGAAGTAGATGTCGACGATTAGTGTGTCGTAATAATACAAGGCGGAACGAAACTGGTGTCCATTTTCATAATAACTTTCTGAATGCTGATGCTTCATTCCGTCTTTGTAGAGCGTTTCTGCTGCTTTTGGTCCATAAATAAAGTAGTCTACCTTCCTGTCAAGTCCATCCTCGTTTTTGTGAGTCATGGTCTTAAATAATTTGGACTTGTCCTCATAGCTGGGTTTTGGTTCAGGGTCTACATTGGAATCAAGCATTGCTAATCCATACGCAACCCCAAAGATCATGATAGTTGAAATGGAGAGTATCCAAATTTTCTTTAACAGATCTTTATTTCTGTTTCTTTTTAATTTTTGTTTTACTCTCTGCCTGGCGAATTCCAAATCTGCCTTGTCATATGATAAAGCTTTGTTTTTAAGTTCTTCTTTATATAGTTCTTTAATTGACTTTCTTTTACTACGAAGTCCTTTATTGAACTTCAAAGAATCATTCATCTGTTGTATGAATCCTCCGCCTATCAAATCAAATGAATTTTTAGTTTAATAATTGCCCTTGTAAAAAGCCTGAGATTTATCGAGAAAATATTACGATCAAGCTGCCATGGGCTTTTAGCACTTGAAAAGCTGGAAATTCGACATGTTTTAATTAGTAGTAAAGTGTTTTTTTGTTTAACCAAGTACGATCGGTTGAATTCCTTTATTTCCTTCTTTTAATTCTAATGGTAGGTCCCAAATTCCAGCAGCTGTATCCCATTCGGTTTTAAAACCTTCATTTTCTGGAATAAATTCAAATTTTGCGGTTTTAAAATTATTTACTTTAAATCTTTGAAGAATCATTTGTAATAAATCAAAAATATCTCTTTCGTATTCGGATATGGTTTCATGTGTGAAATCAAAATAATAATCAGGTTAAGCCATCCAAAATATTTTCATTGCAGTTCCTTTATCACAAATCGGACTTTCGATTATCCATTTCAGAACTATTACACCATCATCCCAATTATATATAGATGCTAAATAGTATTGTTCAGCAGATGTCAATGAATCGAATATATTTTTATCCGGTATAATATCTTCGTATTCATCATTAAATGAAAACTCAAAAAAATTCTTTTCAATCTTTTTAATTCTGTGAGGTAGTATGATCATTTTAAATGCTTTAAAAGTGAGATTAAATGTCGGTTTTATTTGCTCGAATTCTTTTAAGAACCATATAATTCGGCAATATCATAAATAGGAATACAGAGCCGAATCCCAAAATTGCAACGAAATACATAAAAAAAGTAAAGAATCCTTTTATGGGAACAATACCTATAAAAGCTTCAAAGTATGGCAAACTGGCAATCCCATATGCAATCGCCCATATACAACAAAAAGTTAATATTATGATTTGAATTACAATCCGGTGTTTTTTCAGCGCATCAAAAATAAATGAAAACAGAATCATTACTATTCCGATAGCAATAAGTGGTGGCATATATTTCATCCAAATACTATGTAAAAGGTCAAGCAAATTTTCAATAGCCTTGAATTGTTCATCATTTTGGGGAAGAGTAATCTTCATTGCTTTTTGGAGATTTAGGACTATGAGACACCAGAAACCGATAATTGCATAAAACATTCCGACTTTTCGTATTATAATTTTTGGTTCTTTTTTAAGTAATGTCTTAATCTTTGTTGGAAGCATTTTAAAAAATTGTTTTGACATTATGACATATAACGGCCCTTGCAAAAAAAAAAAATGTATCTGGAACTGTAAAGAGTAAGCAAATAAGTAATATTTGTGTTGCTGGAAGTCTGGACCAAACTTCGAACCTGCTTGTCCGCCGAAAGGAGGAGCAATCCGGCGATAAACCTGGATTTAGCAAAAAACCTCTTAACTGACTCCCCGAAACGATGAGCAAATATTACGGTTCCGCCAGTGGGGGTAGATAGGTGCTCTGTAGCGGACTTTTAGAACTCGATCAAGCAGGAGATTTGGCATGGAAGAAATTGTCGGGCTTAGTTTTATTCTATATATGTCTCCAATAGAATTGATTTTACTTCCTTTATTTCAGGTTTTGTTAATCTACCAAGTTCTTTGAGAATTCTTTGTTTATCAACGGTCCTAATTTGATCAAGAACAATCCACCCTATTTTATTATCGTGTTTTATTTCTACCCTTGTTGGATATTTTTTAGAAGTTGTAGTCATTGGCGCGATCACAATCGTTCTAAGATATTTGTTCATTTCATCAGGCGATATAACCACACAAGGTCTTGATTTTTTGATTTCACTTCCTATTGTAGGATCAAGGTTCACCAAGACTATTTGATATTGCATTACTTCCATTCATCAAGATTTTCATCTTCAAAGACATCATCAAACAGCAATCGGTCATCCCCATTATTTGACATTTCCTTGAATGATTGTTCCCAGCCTTTGCGTGGTTTTGCTAAAGGTCTGATTATAATCTGGCTTTTCTCCAATATCAAATCAACGGTATCTTTTATATTATATTTATCCAATAAAGTCTTACTTAATCTTATTCCCTTAGAGTTTCCTATTTTAATTACATCTACCTTCATATTTTTTTAGGATAATGTAATTACAAAGTTAGTACGAACATTAATAAAATCCAAATTAAGCGCTACAGCCTTTGTAAAAAGGCCTGCAACTGTAAAAATCAAAGAGAGTTGTAATTTCTCCCCCCTAAGCTTAGACATACCTCTCTTAAAGATAGAAGCAGCAACCGTTTGACATTTTTTTACAAATATTAATATAAGTCTTTTGTTTTAACATCCCCTGTTAACTCATAGTGGATCAATCTTAAGCTAAACTTTTCGCTGGTCATTATGTTCAGGGTTGATTGTAGATTATCAAATTCAAGCAAAACTTCTTCGTCTTCCCAATAATCTTTGTCAAATGGTATGTTTAAAATACACTTATTACCCGTTTTATCAATTCTTACAGCCTGACGAAAGTCATCGTTAAAATATTCGAAGTTCGTCAATACTCGTCCTACGGTTTGTATATCTGATTCGCTTATTTTTCCCTTATCAAAAAATATTTCATGTTTTTGATTGCCATACTCAATTTTTTCTCCGGGAAACGCTGGTTCAAGAAAGCTAAAGGTGAATATAATTGCCAGGCTAATGACCAAGCCCAGTAAAGTAATACCAGCAACAGTCCAGTTAGATGCTATATTTTCCTTACCGGCAATATTATCCTTCAAATTATTACCAAAATATTTGTGATAGATCGTATATACTATCCCTGTATACAAGATGGTAAAAGTTATGTTAGGAATTCTGTTAATTAGCTCTTCAGGAAGCTCATATATCAGATAAAATAGACAAACAGTTGAAATTAAAGTTATGCCAATTGTTAATATAGCTTTCCTTTCATCTCCAATGTTTTTAAAATTCTGATAGATCAAAATTCCCGGTGGAATAGGCCCTCCAAAAAAAGTAGCAGCATAGATTTGCTTTTCGCTGAAATATTTCTTGTTCATCATTAAAAAATTGAATTGATTATTTTTTGAATATTTTCTATTAGTTCTTGTGAAACCTGAAGAGGAAGTGAGCAAAAATTACGACTCCACCGGTCGACAAACTGGCGCCTTAAGGGGGGCTAGTAGAACTCGAAAAAGCTGGAGATTCGGTATGTTTTTTAAAAATGTTGGCGAGCGTTTTATTTTGATCTAGAACAATTTTATAATTCCATAAATCATCAACCCAATCCCAATTACTGGTAAAATAAGTCCCCATGTACTCATTTTGATAAAGAAAAGTTCATTTTCAATATCTAAAGAGACTTTTCGCCCTTCTTTATTTATATAATAATCATTAGATGTCAATTTAGTCCAAATGCCCGCAATTATTAATACAAATCCAAAAAGCACCTCCATTGGTACTGTTTTTAAAAACTCAAATTTGTCCTTTAAAAGTCCAGTTGAAATTGCAACCACCAAAAATGTGACAAATAAATAGAGGATAATTAATATCCCTTTTCCTTTCCAAATAATCATATTAAAAGGTTTTTGTATTTTCCGAAGCTGATTTGACTTTGATTATCATTATTTATTGTAATACAGACTAATTCAAATTATTCAGATGATTATCAGGCAGTTGTTAAATATATTTTTCCGAAAAAATCAATTAAATTTTTTGCGAATTCTATTTTACGTTAGCTTCTGAAATCAATTTGGAAATGGATAAGTTTGTAACTTTCACTTTTCCAATTTCTGCTCTGAATCTCTGAAATGCCGTACAACGGCTTCCGTGCGAACCTAGTTGCTATAAAGAGGAGGCAATATGATTCTTAGATCAGATGAAAGGCCACTTTTCTAGTGATTTTTAGAACTGGATCAAGTATCCATTAGCATCTTATAAGTGGACTATAACAGGCGTAGACGTCGTTATGGTTTAATTTTCCGGTGTATTTTTAACTTTTGGCTTCCTAACGTCTAATAGTATATAAAGTACAAACTCCGATAACCTTGAATTATAAATCACTGCCTTTGTCAGAGCTGATATCCAATAAGAAAATAATATCTGTTCGGAGAAGCTTTTAATGAGGCATAGTCTGTAATTCCGTTTCCTTTTTCATATCTCATTTCAAAGGACAACTTATTCTTTTTTAAACCCGCTCCGAGAACCAACCCAATTTCATATTTTCGGGTTTCATCAATTGCAGAGCCATTTGTGACTTTATAAGATGAATAAAACCAATGCCCCTCCCTTTTTTCGTTCTTTTCTGAAATGACTATTCCATTAGATACTCCGGCATTAAAAAACATTTGCGACTTACCAATGGGGTATTTATATCGTATTAAATTATTCATTTTTAGATAAGCATAGGCCAGCTCAAAATTAGTCCTCACATTATTGTCTTCCCCGTTGCTTTGAAAATGTGTACCTTTAAATTTGAAATAGGTGAAAATCAACTCGTTGTTAATGGACCACTTTTTTTGATTTTTGGGCATGATCAATTCCACAGAAAACCCAAGTGTTGGACTTATGGAAGAATTATAACTGCCCTCTGATAGATAATCGAAAGTCTTGCTACTACTGATAAAATTCATATGCGAGAGAGAAACACCAGCTATTAGTCCGGTTTCCGCATATATTTTTTCAGTTTTCATTTTATAAGAATAATCGGAAGATGAACAATCATAGTAGCGCTGAAACAGATTTGCAAGACTCTTTTCCTTATAAGCGGTGTTTTCAAGTTTATCTCCTATAGACTGGCATTCGGATAAATACAACCTTAGCTGGCCAATATACCTGTTGTTTTCAGCAACAATCCTTCCATTATAAACATCTTTGATAAATTTCTTGTAGATCAATAATTCAAAATCTCCGTCTACTTCGATATAAAAATTTTCGTAACTATTCAGGTAAAAATAAATTTCGTTTTAAGTGGATAACTTTGCAAGTTAAAAGTGTGGTTTTGAACAGTATAGGGTGATTTTTTGTCGGAAAGTGAAAAATCAGGTTCAGGGTTGAGTTATG